>ERZ1027037.601-NODE-601-length-9759-cov-43.037716_pt1 | contig 9759 bp, 7 predicted proteins | sample MGYA00519440_ERZ1027037 | MGnify/ENA primary metagenome ERZ1027037 (study PRJEB26926, sample SAMN06164793) | human gut metagenome | biome: ENVO:00009003; feature: ENVO:2100002; material: ENVO:00002003 | host: Homo sapiens | place: USA | collected 2012 ... | reverse complement strand
ATAACAGCAAAGGCTGTCAAGGAGAATAATATGAAAAGCACAGCGTTTGATATGGCTATGGTGGCATACAGACAAAATGATATGGAGAGCGCATTTCGTCAGTTTCTGTCGCTGGCAGAGGCGCAAGATGCAGATGCAATGAATATGGCAGCAAATATGTTTGAAAGAGGCCAGGGCACATACCGAGATCCCGGGCGCGCAGTGTTTTGGTGGAAGAAAGCGGTGGAGCTTGGAAATGTGGATGCACTTGCCGATTACGGACAGTATCTGGTCACTGTCTTTTTTGATGGCAAGGAGCAGAAGCTTGGTGCAGGGTATCTGGTTACTGCCACGGAGCGTGGCAACAACAGGGCAGGAGAGAGCCTTGTGGAGTTTGCCCTTAAAAATAACGATGCCGGAGCCAAAGTATACAGGACAGCAGCCGAGTACTGCGACAGGGCTATTGCCTCTGCGACAGATTCTTATCTGCGTACACAGTATGTGCAGAAAAAGGGTATGCTTAAATATAAGCTCAGACAGCACAGGATTGGAAACAATTATGTATATCTGGCAGCAGTATTTTCGACAATAGGAGCAGTATTGCTCATGATAGCATCAGTGGATTTGTTTCTTGAGCTGCATATGGAGTTTCGTGATATGTTTAAGCTGTTTTCGTATAGTAAAATGATACCGTGGGAGGCAGATATAGCGATGTTATTTGGTGCGATGCTTTTATTTACGCTCGGCAAGGTAACAAATAAGCTTCATGTGGCGAGCTTTTTGCAGCTTCTTGCATCTGTATTTGCAGTGGCAGTTGTTGCCATGCACTTTATCTGTGTGATAAATGATGGCAGGGTGTGGTATAACAAGCTGCTGTGGTATGTGGTGCTTGTTGTCATTCCGCTTATGCTCGGAAAGCTGTTGGGTGAGATACTGAGAAAGATTATCGGTATACAGTAACACTAGGTTTACAGTAATAGTTTCGAGATGACTTAAGCGATGTAAGACATTTAATATGTAAAATAATATTTCGATATGTAACCGGAGGAGAATGAACATGACTCTGCAACAATTAAAATATGTGGTGACAGTGGCAGAATGCGGCAATATAACAGAGGCTGCAAAGCAGCTTTTTGTCTCGCAGCCCACAGTGACCAGTGCTATACATGATCTGGAAAAAGAGATGCAGATAGTTATTTTCATCAGGACGAACAAGGGAGTGATACTATCAGAAGATGGTGAGAGATTTCTCGGTCATGCCAGACAGGTGCTCGAGCAGGTGGATCTCATAGAGGGCATCTACAAGGATGATGTGGTGAGTAAGCCGCACTTTGCGGTATCGTGTCAGCACTATTCCTTTGCGGTGAATGCATTTGTGGATGTAATCAGAAAGTTTGATGCATATCAGTATGATTTTACCATCAGGGAGGAGCAGACTCATGAAATTATTGAGGATGTCACGAATTTAAAGAGTGAGCTGGGAGTCATATATCTAAGCTCAAAGAATACGGAGGTGCTTTCAAAGATGCTAAAGCGTAATGAACTCGAGTTCACAGAGCTTTTTACAGCCACACCGCATGTATTCATATGTGACAGTCACCCGCTTGCTTCAAAAAAGAGCATCACGATGGATGATCTGCAGGACTATCCGTACCTGACGTATGAGCAGGGAGAGTACAATTCACAGTACTTTTCGGAGGAGTTTGTCAGCACTCTTGACAGCAGAAAGAATATCAGGGTCAGAGACAGAGCTACACTTTTTAATCTGATAATTGGCTTAAATGGCTACACAGTGTGCTCAGGAGTGATTTCCGCAGAGCTGAATGGAAGGAATATTATATCAAAGCCACTTGATGTGGAGGAGTATATGAGGATAGGCATTATCAGCAGAAAGGGTGTGGTACTCTCGCGATATGCAAGGGAGTATATCGAAGCATTGAAGGCGCACTGTATGTGATGTTACAATAATATAATATGATTATAGGGTCAAAAGATATCATCGATGCATGCTTGCATGCAATTCGATGTATACCTTAGTGTCCCACAATATATAAGGTCTAAATATATACAAACATTTGGTACAAGGAGCATAGCATGTACGATAGTATAATAATAGGAACAGGTCCTGCCGGACTGTCGGCAGCCCTGAATTTAAAAACATATAAAAAGGATTTTATTTGGTTTGGTTCGAAGAACCTAAGCGAAAAGGTGCAAAAGGCAGAGAAAATCACAAACTATCCCGGATTTCCACAGATAAGCGGACAGGAGCTGTTTGAACGCTTTGACGCTCATAGGAGAGCTGCGGGAATTGATATAACAGAAAAGACTGTGACCAATATCATGCCTGCAGGAAACGGCTTTATGGTGCTTGCAGACAATGAGATGTATGAGGCAAGGACTCTCATACTTTGCATGGGTGTGATGTCTGCAAAGCAGCTGGACAGGGAGGATGAGCTGCTTGGAAAAAGGCTCAGCTACTGTGCCACCTGTGATGGCATGTTTTACAAGGATAAGAGGATAGCTGTCATATGTAATGACAAAAAGTATGAGCATGAGGTAAAATATCTTGCGGATCTTGCGGCAGAGGTATTGTATTTCCCAGCCTATAATGACAGCGAAATAGAGCTTCCAAATGTAAAGATATCAAAGGATGCACCTATAGCATTAATCGGAGATTCATTTGTGGAAGGAATTACGCTTCGAAGCGGAAAGACTGAGAGCGTAGACGGAGTTTTCTGCCTGAGAAATGCCATTGCACCATCAAAGCTTATGCCGCAGCTTGAAATAGAAAACGGACATATATTGGTGGATAGAGCCCAACAGACAAATGTGGCAGGCTGTTTTGCGGCAGGAGACTGCACAGGCAGGCCATACCAGTATACGAAGGCTGTCGGAGAAGGAAATGTGGCAGCACATTCGTGTATACAATATCTTAGTAAATCAGAAAAATAATATAGTATTTTTTTAGAATCCCGGAATCAATTCTATAATCTTTTTGATTCGATAAGCACACTCACACATGCTGTAGACACACTTACTGACAACTGCATATCGGAATAACCGCAAATGAGGAGCGCTGCCAGAAGCTGCTTTTAAATCACGGACTTATGAAGGAAAAGCAGCTTGATGTGGTGCTTGATCCGTATGCGATGACAGAGGCAGCGACTAAGAAGAACAAGGCAAAGGTCGGTTAAAGGCAATTACAGCCACTTACCATTGAGAAGATATTGATTTCTCTCAGCTCCGACTGAGACAAATTGTATTTCGTGTCTTAGCATGTCCTCAAGGAAGTTTATGTAGCGCTTGGCATTTACAGGCAGCTCATCATATGACCTGCAATTTGATATATCGGTTTTCCACCCCGGCAGCATTTTGACTACCGGGGTATATTTTTCGAGATTTTCGGTAGGGTCAAAGACGTTTGTTACAGCATTTTTATACTGATATCCTGTGATAACAGGAATCTGATCCATGATGCTCAGGACATCCAGCTTGGTCAGTGCGATTTTGTCAGCATGCTGGCATTTTAGACCATAGCGGCTTGCAACGGCATCAAATGGACCCACACGACGTGGTCTTCCAGTGGCAGCGCCGTATTCGCTTCCATACTTTCGGACCATTTCAGTCCATTCACCGTTCATAGCTTTTTCTGCGACAAATGGTCCGGCTCCAACACAGGTAGAGTATGCCTTTAGTACACCGACCACATGGTCTAATGAGGCACCGGGGATACCGGCACCTATAGGACCGTAAGCTGAGATGGTGGAGGAGCTTGAAGTATATGGGAAAATACCATAGTCTATATCCCTCATTGCACCAAGCTGTGCTTCAAGTACAACACGTTTTCCCTTTGATAGTGCATCCTCAAGGAATGCACCGGTATCTGTGATATAAGGTGCATATTTTGCAGCCTTCTGCCTGCACCATGACAAAAGAGCTGACAGAGACATAGGCTCCTGATGATAGCAGCCTGCAAGCTCAAGGTTTTTAGCTTCAAGCATGGTCTTAAGTCTGGCCTGTACATTCTCTTCGTCTAAGTGGAGTAAATCACCGAGACGGATTGTTTTTTTACGGTATTTATCGCTGTATGCATAGGCAATACCGCGTTTGGTAGAGCCGAAGGCTGCTCCGGACTTTGAAAGGCGCTCTTCCTCAAGCTCATCCTGTATTTTATGCCACGGCATTGAAATTGTGGCTCTTGTTGATAATTTCAGGTTTTTGGGTGAAACAGATATATCTTGTGTTCTGATCTGTGCAATTTCATTGGACAGATGGTTTAGGTCAATAACCATTCCGTCACCGAGCACACATACTACATCTGGGTGAAGTATTCCGGATGGAAGCAGATTTAAGACAAATTTTCCCTGTTTATTAACTACTGTGTGTCCGGCATTGTTACCACCCTGATAGCGGACTACGATATCCGCATGTTCTGCGAGAAGGTCGATGACACGACCCTTTCCTTCGTCTCCCCAGTTTATTCCTGTAACTGCTGTAAGCATGATGAATGCCTCCTTGTTTTTTGAGTTTAATATTTGTATGTTGGTGCAGAGCTTGTACTGTCCGGATTTTGAATGGTATAAAACAAGTCTGCTTATAATGTGTATGATTCTGTTACGTGCAATACCTAAACGTCTTATCAGTTAGTATTCTTGCAAAGATGAGTCCGAGCGGCAGTGCAATGATAATCATGATTGCTGATGCAAACCATGAAACAGCATCCGAAAGTGCCATTATGCCGAAATTGTATATAGCCCGATACAGATAAAGTCCCGGAACCATTATGACTATGGATGGAACAGTAAGGGATATTCTCGGATATCCGTTGTTTTCCTTGATAAATGATGCGAGAAGCCCTGCTGTGAGAGCTCCGGCAAATGCGGCAGCAGGAGCCGGCATACCTGTCAGGTCTACCAGCTCAAGCCGCAGTGAATTTGCTATGGCACCGATAAGAGCAGCTGTTGCAGCCATGGAAGCAGGGCTGTTGAACATGATTGAGAATCCAAACACACCGAAGAAGCTCATTATAAGCCTCAGGATTAGATGTAGTACGGGGCCCAGATCCAAATCTTCAAAGTCCATAGGCTTAAGCTGCAGAAGCAGCGCCATAATCCATGCAAACATCGTGGCTACCATGACTATTATTATTGCATAGGCAAGGCGTTCAAGACCGGAGCGCAGATCCAGCTTTGCCAGGTCGATTCCGCTTGTAATAAACGGAAATCCGGGTATGATAAAGAGCATAGAACAGATGTATCCGGCTTCGTGAATTGATGGTACATTGAAAGCCATCTCTGCAATTTTTAAAAATGCCGCATATATGAAGCATGAGGCAGAAATTGATACCGCTATATTTAGGAACAAAGTAAAATGATGTTTTATAAGCTTTGTACGTATGAGATTTCCGATGCCGGCTGCTACAAATGCCAGTATCATTTCGATAGGGCCTCCGCCGAGCAAAAACGTGAAGGCACAGCATGCTATAGCGGCTGCAAGCCCAAGCCTTGCAGGGGAGTAAATGGCATGAATCTGTTCAATCTCATCAAGTCGCCGGTGAATTTCTTCGCCGGTCAGATGAGCTTCCTCGTTAGGAAAATTGTCGACAAACTGCTCCATGCGATAGAGCTTTGAGGTGTTTACACCTGTGTTTGCTATGCTGAGTGACTGCGATATACAGTCAGTGCCGTCAAAACAGTTAAACTCGATTGACATAAGTCCGACATCCACTGTACATGTGACACCAAGCACCTTTGAGAGCCGGTTCATGGAGGTTCTCACACGCCAGGCTCCTGTGCCGCAGGAGAGCATGATGAGTCCGACACGTCCGATTACAGAGGCTTTTTCAATCAGTCCCGCCTTATCTATGAGTATATTTCCATCCTGTCTGGCATAATCATGCCAGGGGATTTCCATATGATTTTTTTCCATGATATCTGTGTAGCTGTTATCTGCCATAAATTATCGCCTCGGCCTTTTGGACATGTTTTTCAAGATTTTTTAGGAAATGAGAGCTTCGCAGGAAAATACCAATTTCATCATACCGCTTGTCATTTTCCACAAGAGAGTCCTGACCGTAAAAAACATATGCCATAGGAAGCTCCTTTTCAATCTGTATCATCAGATCCCATACAGCAGAGTAAGCCTCAGCCTCAGTCTCCTTGAGTTTTACGGTATCGGGAAGCTCTCGTATCAAGAGTATTCCGTCATGCTTTACAATGACCTGCTGCGTGGGAGTCATATGCTCGGAATCATATGTGTGGCTGTAGCGGTAAGCCTGTGCGTAGTAGATATCCTTTTTGTCTGGCATATCGTTATATATTTCGTGAAAATGTATATAGTTCTTGTCGTGAGATATGTGTTTATACTCGGGCAGCGGATTTCCGTGTTCATCGGTCATGATTATCGGATTTTGGTGTCCGTCGGCATTGAACCTGTACGGTATGATATATGAATTGCGCAGCAAATCAAATACGGTGTTGTTGCACAGACACATAAGCAGTGCGGAAAGATCGCGGTTGGTATATGCATTGAAGAGAGCTTTAGCAAATTTTTCTGCCGGAAGAGATACATCAAATTCATCATTGTAAACCAGATTTTCATTGAAGGTTTCCATAAGCCTGTCACAGGCCCATGGATCATTTAATATCTTCTGAAACAGAATGTCTGCATGATCTTCTCTTGGAAACATTGTCTTTTCACTCATTTGAAACACGTCCTTTTCTTATATATATAATCAATATTTCTCTTTTGAGCATTTATGATTATACAATTATGATTATAATAAGTAAAAAGTATAATTGATATAATTGAAATATCATATTATTATATCATTAGTATCTGTGTATTATCGGAAAAATGACCGGTAAAACGATAATAAAAAGGAGGCTTTAAATATGGATATAAATTTTGAGTACTACAAGATATTTTATTATGTTGCAAAATACTGCAATTTCACAAAGGCTGCGAGGGCGCTCGGAAACAGCCAGCCGAATGTAACCCGCGCCATGAACAACTTAGAGCAGCAGATAAACAGCATACTTTTTATCAGAAATAACAGAGGTGTGCAGCTCACACCGGAGGGAGAGCGTCTGTACGCGCATGTATCTGCAGCGATGTCACAGATACTTGCGGCGGAGGAGGAGTTGACAGACAGCACAGGACTGTCACACGGAAGCGTATCGATAGGAGCCAGTGAGACAGCTCTAAACATATATCTGCTTGACAGGCTAAAGACTTTTCACATGGCATATCCGGGTATCAGGCTTAAGATATATAATCACTCCACCCCACAGGCTATAAATGCCGTAAAAAACGGCATGATTGATTTTGCAGTGGTATCGACACCGGTTGAGGTGGAGGCCCCTCTTAAGATGATAAAGCTTGGCTCGTTCCAGGAGATTCTCGTGGGTGGTACCACTTTTACTGCGCTCGGAAGTCAGACTCTGTCATTAAATGAGCTGCATAATTATCCGCTTATCGGACTGGGGCGGGAGACCATGACATTTCAGTTTTTTAACAGATTTTTTATGTCACACGGACTTGAATTTGCGCCTGATACAGAGACCGCAACGACAGACCAGATACTGCCGCTTGTGAAAAGTGAGCTTGGTCTTGCCTTTATGCCAAAGCCGATGGCAGAGGCTGCGATAGCAAATCGCGAGATTGTAGAGATAGCTCTGGAGGAGGAGATACCGCAGAGAAATATATGTATGGTATATGATATACATCACCCGATCAGTGCGGCAGCAAGAGAGCTTAAGAAGGTCATAACAGACAGCTCTAAGATCTGATTGGCAACCGGTGGGATACATATAGGTAACTGGCAGGTTATATATTACAGCCGGGATGTTACACATTGGCAGGTTTGTAACTTACATCTCGTTTAATACTTTGTTAAAATATAGTCAGGCAGATAAGTTATAAGAATTTATCGGCAGAGTTTTTTAGGAGTATTTTTTAAAATTGGAAGGAGATTTTACACTATGGCTAACAGAATCATGTTAAACGAGACATCTTATCACGGATCAGGTGCAATCCAGGAGATTGCAACAGAGGCAAAAGCGCATGGCTTTAAAAAAGCACTGGTATGCTCTGACCCTGACTTAATCAAATTTGGGGTTACAGCAAAGGTAACAGATATCCTTGATAAGAACGGATTGGAATATGAGCTTTACTCAGAGATTAAGCCAAATCCAACAATCGACAACGTAAAGCATGGCGTAGAGACATTTAAGAAATCAGGAGCTGATTACCTCATTGCAATCGGAGGCGGCTCTTCTATGGATACATCAAAGGCAATCGGTATCATCATCGCAAACCCGGAGTTTGAGGATGTAAGAAGCTTAGAGGGTGTTGCACCTACAAAGAAGCCTTGTGTTCCTATCATCGCAGTACCTACAACAGCAGGAACAGCAGCAGAGGTTACAATCAACTATGTCATCACAGATGTAGAGAGAAAGAGAAAGTTTGTATGTGTGGACCCACATGACATGCCAATCATCGCAATCGTAGACCCAGACATGATGTCATCAATGCCAAAGGGACTTACAGCATCAACAGGTATGGACGCACTCACACATGCTATCGAGGGCTATACAACAAAGGCTGCCTGGGAGATGACAGACATGTTCCATCTCAAAGCAATAGAGATTATTGCAAGATCATTAAGAAGTGCAGTTGCCAATGAAAAAGAGGGACGTGAGGGCATGGCACTTGGAGAGTACATTGCTGGAATGGGATTCTCAAATGTAGGACTTGGAATTGCTCATTCAATGGCTCATACACTTGGAGCTGTTTATGATACACCACACGGAGTAGCATGTGCTATGATGCTTCCAATCGTAATGGAGTACAATGCAGACTGTACAGGCGAAAAATATCGTGAAATCGCCCGCGCAATGGGAGTAAAGGGCGTAGATGATATGTCTGAAGAGGAGTACAGAAAGGCTGCAATCGATGCTGTAGCGCAGCTCTCTGTAGATGTAGGAATCCCAACAAAGCTTGAAGCTATTAAGGAGGATGACTTAGACTTCCTCGCAGAGTCTGCTCACGCGGATGCATGTGCACCTGGAAATCCAAAGGATGCAAGTGTTGAGGATTTGAAGGCTCTTTTCCGTAAGATTATGTAATTCTGCAACAGCTTACAGGGATGTATAAATCCGGGAACTGTCAATTGACAGCATTCCCGGATTTTTAACGCTGATATAACTATTCAGACCACCGTGCACATTTGTAAAAACGCACGATACTTGTTCTAAATGGTTCTGAATATTACCTTGAATTATATCAGGTTTACCTCGCGAAATACGTCGGCAAGCTCCTTTGGCATAGCATCAGCGAGCAGTCCGGCAAGCTCCTGAGGGGTGAAGTTTTTATTGCCAAGCACCCACTGTGTTGTCATAAAGACAGAGCCCTGACAGTACATCTCAAGCTGAAACAATAGCTTGTCGGATATTTTCCGGTGGCTTTTTCCCTCAATCTGGTCAATATAAAACTGACGAATCAGCTCAAAATCATGTTCCTTTAGATTGTTCTGCTCATCATTTTTAAAAGCAGCCTTAAAGAAAAGGTGCTCCATCCGGATATATTCAAATTTTTTAACAAGGCTTTCGTACACGGTACTGCCCTCACCCATCTGGTGAAAGGATTCAATCAGTATCTTATCAAAATACCAGTTTATCAGGTCATATTTGTCCTGAAAATTTCTGTAAAAGGTTTGTCTGGTCACACCACATGTATCGCAGATTTCCTTAACCGTAATTTTCTCGACAGGAGAGGAAA
>ERZ1027037.581-NODE-581-length-10084-cov-5.375112_pt1 | contig 10084 bp, 7 predicted proteins | sample MGYA00519440_ERZ1027037 | MGnify/ENA primary metagenome ERZ1027037 (study PRJEB26926, sample SAMN06164793) | human gut metagenome | biome: ENVO:00009003; feature: ENVO:2100002; material: ENVO:00002003 | host: Homo sapiens | place: USA | collected 2012 ... | reverse complement strand
CTTCCATCGAAAAACGTCCTAGACCTTATCATAAGAAAGCACGACAGACCACTGTGAGAGTGCCGTAAGGCGGAAAGGACACGATTATGAAGTATGATGCAAGAGCCTGCAAGTTCAACATGGACACTGGCTGCGTGGAACTGCTGCTCCGGGATGGGAGAAAAATTTCCATTGACTGTACCGGGGTTGAGGATGCACTGGATGTGACCATGGCGCAGCAGACGGAACTGGACTACCTTATCTACAATGACCCACTGGGCTATGCGGATTTGATTCTGAACGGCGACCCGAAGGAATATTTGAAGAATGTGTCCGGTAGTCGTACACTAGAAGATTAAAAAGTAATTGTCTGTCGAACAAAAATATTCGGCAGACAATTTTTTCATAGATTTAGAAGTGCTGTCAGTTCCAACCATACAAAAACGTTGGGTTCAACAGGTGAATCTTTGCACCGGAAAAATCAAGGATCCTCTCATCGCGCATCCGGCACAGCTCACGGGAAAGAGCACTGCGGTCCACACAGAGGAAATCTGCCAGTTCTGTCCGGGTGTAGGGCAGACTGTAACAGCCTTTTTCATCGGGTGTCAAGGTTTGAAGATAAATCTTCAGACGATCTCGAAGCCGTTTTTGTGCTAAAATACGCACTTTGGTGTTAAAAAAGAGAAGCTGCTGCGCCATATCCTGCATAAGATTTGCTGTGACTTGCATCCGGCAGGGACAGGTCAGCGTCTTCTGTGACATCAATGCGCTGAAATCCAGCAGCATTACGGTACAGTCCGAACTGGCACGCAGACAGACCGGACTTGCCGTCCAGCCAGTACAGGCCAGTTCTGCACCAAATACTTCTCCGGGACAAAAACGGCAGACGCTGATTTGATTGCCATTTTCATCATACAAAAATTCTTCCATCGTGCCATCCAGCAGAACACCCGTATTGTGGCTCTGCTCACCCAGCTCGACGATGTGCGCACCACGAGGATATTCACGGACAGTCGCATTCAAGCAACTAAGGACTTCCCTATATTTTCGTGGCTGGATGCCGTTGAACATGCCGCATTGCTGTAAAATTGAATAATATTGCTCCATCTTAAAATTTACTTTGCCGTTGCCATAACAACGGACACTCCGAGGTAGTTGTGTTAAACTCTTGGTTAGAGATGTCTAATTAAAAGGCATCATTATTATACGGTATAAAGTTTGAAATGTCAAACCCTATAACGTTCAGGGTTGATATCGAAGGAGTGACACAATGCTTTCGTTGGGAATAGATATCGGTACATCAACGGTCAAGTTGGTGCTGTTGAAAAATCAAGAAATTGAAAAGCAGTGGATGGCGGTGCATCACGGCAACCCTTTTGTCTGCCTGAAAAAAGGTCTTTCCACGTTGGAGCTGGCGATGGATACTCCGTTTTCACTCTGTGTGACCGGAAGCAACACGGAGGCTCTGCTGGAGCAAGATTCAGCCATTCCCTCTTTAGGCGATATCCCAGCTATCGTCGAGGGTGTGCGCTGGATCATTCCGCAGGTGGGTTCGGTCATTGAAATTGGCAGTCAGGGCGCGCGATTCATCACGGACTTGCAGAGCCGCGCACCTCAGTTTTCAGTCAACGAACACTGCGCGGGCGGTACAGGTTCGTTCTTTGAAGACCAAATGTCTCGCGTGGGCTGCAGGCTGGGAGATTACTCTTCGCTGGTAGAGCAGGCACAGAGTGTTCCGCGCCTTTCCGGTCGGTGTGCGGTCTTTGCCAAAACAGATATCATCCACCGCCAGCAGGAAGGCGTTTCCACGCCGGATATCCTGTTGGGGTTGTGTTATGCCATGATTCGGAACTATAAGGTGACCATCGTGCGGCGGCTGCCGATCTGTAAACCTGTGGTATTCTGCGGTGGTGTTACCTGCAATGCAGGCGTGATCCGAGCCATCCGGGATATATTCGGGTTGAGTGAGAAAGAACTCATCGTTCCGGAGTTTGCCCGATATGAAGCGGCTCTTGGTGCTGCACTCAAAGCATCCGGCTCGTTCACGTTACGTCAACTGAATGATTCTCTGGACCGTACACTAACAACACACCACATGGTCGGAACATTGCCCAAACTGGAACTGCGCTCCGGCACGAGCCTTGCGGAGCCAAACGCTACCAAGATCATTCCAGAAAGTGGCTGCGCATTGGGCATCGACATCGGTTCTACCAGTACCGATCTTGTTCTGGTCGGTGCAGACGGTGAACTGGTAGACTTTCAATATCTGCGCACCGCAGGTGACCCGGAAGGAGCTGTCCGCAAAGGCCTTGCAAGTATTCGTCAGCGGTTTGGTGATATCCGATTCACCGCAGTCGGTGTGACCGGTTCAGGACGAGAGCGCATCGGCAAACGCATCGGAGCAGATGCTGTCCGGGATGAGATCACTGCGCAAGCCAAGGGAGCTGCTCATTGGGTGCCGGAAGTCGATACCGTGTTTGAAATCGGCGGACAGGATAGCAAATACATCAGCATCCAGAACGGTGAAGTTGTGGATTTTCAGATGAACAAGATCTGCGCTGCCGGTACCGGTTCTTTTGTGGAAGAACAAGCTGCCCGTATGGGCATCCCACTGGCGGAGTTTGGTCCATTAGCCTTATCCTCTGAACATCCGGCATCCTTGGGAGAACGGTGCACTGTGTTTATCGAAACGGCCATTGCGTCCGCTTCCGCTGAAGGTATTTCACGGGCGGATATTGCCGCAGGCCTTTGTCACTCCATCGTACAGAACTATCTGCATAAAGTTGTTGGTTCTAAACCTGTGGGTCAGCACATCGTTTTGCAGGGTGGTGTCGATTACAACCCCGGCATTGTGGCGGCATTCCAATCCGCATACGGCGACCGTATACAGGTCAGCCCGGTCTTTTCCATCAGTGGTGCGTATGGCGTGGCTCTTCTGGCACAGGAAGCGGTGGGCGATGAACCCAGCCGATTTGTGGGATTTGACAGCCCGGCACAGGACGCAGAGGACAGCCGCAGCGCGGAGATCCAGAAGAACATTGACTTCTACAAGCAGGCGGACAAACTGCTTTTGGAGGGTTATACCGGTAAACGCGACCCACGTAAAAAGACCGTTGGTGTGCCTTTTGCGTTGATGATCCACAAATTCTTCCCGATGGCGAATGCCTTCTTTACCTCGTTGGGCTTCAATGTCGTCCTGACTGACCCCACCAGTGAGGAAACGATCCGGCTGGCTCAGCAGACCGCACAAGGGGAGACCTGCTACCCGGTCAAACTTATTTACGGCCATATGCAGCAGCTCATCGACCAAAAAGTAGATTATATCTTCCTGCCCACCATCCACACGATGAAGCACGAAAAGAGCCGTGTGAAACACAACTACGGCTGCGTCTATATGCAGACGGCAGCCGCATCCATTGCCAAAGCTCTGGACATTGAGAGCAAGGGCATCACTCTGCTCAGTCCGGTATTCGATCTCGATTTTGGGCAGGAAGCTATGGCATCTGCAATGCTGGGACTGAGCAAGATTTTAGGAATCCCGAAACCGTTTTGTGCCAAAGCTCTGCTCAGTGGTGCCATGGCGGTGCGCCGCCATACCGCCGCCGTGGAAAAACAGGGCAAAGCTCTGCTGGCGACCCTGAGACCGGACGATAAAGTGTTGGTGCTCATCACCCGCAACTACGGCGTTTCCGACCCCATCCTGAACATGGGCATCCCGGAACTGCTGTTGGAACGCGGCTATAAAGTCATCACGCTGAGCCACCTGCCCGGTCATGCGCTGGACATCTCCGATGAATACGATAATCTTTATTATCCGTTCGGGCAGCATATCCTGTCCGGAGCAAAGCTGATTGCTCACCACCCGAACCTCTACGCTGTCTATCTGACCAACCACGGCTGCGGCCCGGACACCATGCTCTCACACCTGTTCAAGCAGGAGATGGGCGATAAACCCTACCTGCAAATCGAAGTGGATGAGCATTTTTCCAATGTGGGTGTCATCACTCGCATTGAAGCGTTCCTGAACAGCTTGCAACACCGCCCGGCGGTGGCTCTGCCGACAGATTTCAACATCGAGCAGGTCGATATTCACCCCTGTCGTCTGGCACAGACACCATCCCCCAATGTGCCACTCTATCTTCCGGCGATGGGTGCTTATACGCCCTATCTGGCCGCATATTTCAAACAGCAAGGGGCAGACCCCTACGAGCTGCCGCACCTGACGGACGATATTCTGAGCCTTGGCCGAGCGGAGACGAGTGCAAAAGAATACCTGCCTTTCCCGGCACTGCTGGGCAGTATCCTTGCCGAGCGTAAAAACGACCACGCACATGCGCAGTTCCTAATTCCGCAGACGCAGGGTGCGGAGGCAGACGGTCAGTACGCCCGTGTCATCCGTGCTGTGTTGGACCGCAGAAAAGAGCAGAATGCTCAACTTGTCAGCCCAATGCTGGAAACACTGCCCGAAATGGCGCAGAATTGTGACGCACTCTTCCGCGCACTGTTGGCGGGAGATATCCTCTATGCTGCTCCGGCAGATAAACGTGCAGACATTTCGGCACAGTGGGATGCTCTGCCCGGCTGGGAGCAACTGCACACAGCGGCGAGAAAGATCGGCGCACTTCTCACCAAAGGCCGCCGCATTGCCGCTGTTGGTACGCCGCTCTGCCTGACAGAACTGGACAGCGGCGTACTTGCCGAGCTGGAAGCCGAAGGCGAACAGGTGCTTCGCGCCCCACTCAGCGAGGCACTCTGGTTTCTGTGGAAAGACAATTTGGATGAAAACAAACCATCGGCTGGTTGGCTTGACCAGATGCAGAGGCAGATGCAGACCCTTGGTAATGAACTTGGAGCGCACAGTGCCTTTGCGGAAGACGCTGGAACACTGTTCCTCATTGCGGACTCTGCCTTGCCGAATTTTTCAGGCGGGAACGGTCGATATCGGTACGCCAAGGCCGTGGAGCTTTCTAGCCGTACCAATGCAGTGCTGACCCTTGCACCCCGGTATGAAAATACCGCTATGATTCTGGATATGCGCGGCCTGCACGATGCCTGTCGGGCTCCGCTGTTCCAGATTTCCCTTGATAATGACTGGGATGAAACTGCATGGAGCCGCCTGCGTTCGTTCCTCTACTACTGCTGAATCTGGCAGACGCAAAGAACCCGTCCGGTACGTCCGGACGGGTTCTTTGCGTCAGTGTTCTTTGCGTCAGTTATGAAACAGAAAATCGCTTATTCGATGACCAGCAGCAGGCTCATTTTGAATTTGCCCTGTGCGGTAACGCTGTGCAGGCCGTTCTTATCGAAGCGGAAGCTCTCGCCTGCGTTCAGCTCGTAATCCTTGCCCTCATAGCCAATAATGGCCTTGCCTTCGAGGGCGGTCAGGATGGCATTGCCGGGAGCACGGTGCGGAGTCAGGCCAGTGCCCTCGGCAAAAGCCATCAGGACAAATTTCATGTTGTCTGCATGAGCGATGTCCAGATTGGCGATGCTGCCCTCTTCATAAGAAATGAGGTTCTTCAGTTCGGTGGGCTGGCCTGCCTTGATGATGTTGTTCATGGTAAAATTCTCCTTTTTCAAAATGATTTCGGTATAGATCATACCGTTGTCGGTTTTTGTGCCGCACAGTGTTTTCGGCGGTACATACAGCACTTCTCCGGGTTTGACAGACACTTCCTGCCCATCGACTCCCAGAAGAAACTTGCCGTTTCCCTCACCACCCAGATAAAGAGTGGTGCAGTCATAGTATTCCGGGGTAATAGAAGTGCCTGCGCCCAAGGAAAACCATGTTACCGGCACTCCATAGCCCAGTCCGGAAGGTCGGGAAACGGTCATAGCGTCCCGGATCGGGCGAACCCGAGAAAGTGTAAAAGGGACATTGTTCATACAGCAGTTTCCTCCCGCAGAGCAACCGGAACGATGCTGCGCACCGACCGCCCCTGATAATGCAGTTCATCCACCAGCACCTGAACATCAAAAGAATACGAGATGTTCTCCTCGTTCAAGATCTCCGCAGCTGGACCGTAGAAAAATTCGCCTTTGCGGTTCAGCATCAGGGCTTCGTCCGCTACGCTCATGGCATTGGTGGGATAGTGGGTATTCATGATGGCACTGATGCCGGATTCGTGGGCCAGTCGCTCCACCATATTCAGTACTAAGATCTGATTGTGGAAATCCAGACCGGTTTCCGGCTCGTCCAGAATGATGAGCTTCGGCTCGTTGATGAGGGCACGGGCAATGAGCACCATTTGTAGTTCACCGCCGCTCATCCGGTTGCAGTCCTTGTTGGCAAGACGGGTGATCCCCACTCGTTCCATCATGGCTTCCGCCATTTCGATTTCCTCTTTGCCGGGTTGCTGAAAGGCTCCGAGATGCGCACTGCGCCCCAGCAGAACCATTTCCAGACCGGTGTAGGAAAAAGCGAAGCCGCGAGACTGCGGAATGTAGGAGATGGTACTCCAGACATCCTTCGGTTTGAGGGTGTGAATGTCCTTCCCGTAAAGCAGAGTCTTGCCGCTGTGCCATGGCAGCAGACCGATCATGCACTTGAGCAGGGTGGTTTTACCAATGCCGTTTGGACCAAGAATCGCAAGGATGTGGCCTTCTTCCAGGCTCAAATTGATGTTTTCGAGAATCACAGGCTGCTTTGGGTAGCCAAAACAACCGTTCTGCACTTCCAAGATCATTGCAGGTTGCTCCTTGTTTTGTTCAGCAGAGAAATAAACGCCGGTGCACCGATGATAGCGGTGAGGATGGAAAGAGGCAGCTCGATAATGCTGATGCTGCGGGACAGGGTATCGATCAGGATCATAAAGCTGGCTCCCAGACTGAGACTGAGGGGCACCACATAACGGTTGTTGCTTCCAACCAGCATCCGGGATGCGTGCGGGATCAGCAGACCAATCCAGCCCACCTGACCGCACATGGAAACGGCAGAAGCCGTGATCAGCGTAGATGCAACAATAAACAGCATCCGGGTCTGTTTGATGTTGATGCCGCTGGCACGAGCCTCGTCATCACTTAGTGAAAGGATGTTCAGCCGCCAGCGCAGCAGATAGATGATGATGATTCCAGCAACGATAAGTGGGCAGCCAATCAGGATCTTTTGGTAACTGGCACTGGTAAAGCTGCCCAGGAGCCAGTAGGTGATCTCCGGCAGCTTGTCCTGCGGATCGGCAGTATATTTCAGCAGCGAACCCAGTGCGTTGAACAGAGAGGATGCAATCGTACCGGCCAGCACCAGATAAACCATAGAACGCCCATCACTCTTGCCTGCGACTTTCAGAGTAAAACAGACGGAAATCAGGCCAAAGACCAAGGCGATGAGCTGCGTTTCCAGAATACTGCAAGACAGGATAATAGCAAGAATTGCACCCACACAGGTGCCGCTGGTTACACCCAAAATATCCGGTGTGGCAAGCGGATTGGAGAATAAGGATTGATAGGTATTGCCTGCGCAAGACAGACCTGCGCCGACGATGATGGCCGTCAGAATGCGGGGCAGCCGCAGATTGATGACGATGGAGTAGTTCTGTACATTTGAGGTGCTCTCACCCGTCAGAGCAGTGCGCAAAGCCGAAAGGACTTCGCCTATCGGAACACTCATTCGCCCAAAGCACAGGCAGATGAGTGCGGTCACAAGAGGAAAAGCAAACATCAATACCACGGCCAGAGGAGTGAACCGGCCTTTTTTGATCCAGATGGTGTCTTTCATCAGTACAGCAGCATTTCCTCCAACTCGTCATCTGTCACATCGTAGCCGTACCATGTCTTGTAATATTCCTTGATGGTATCGCCCAGCGGATAATCGGCAAAAGCATCCGGGTAGGTGTTGCAGGCCAGCCATGCCAGCACCAGCGGAGCATCCGGATTCGGGGTGAACCAGTTCCACATACCCAGTGTAGTGTTGTAGACCCGGCCGCTCTTCACGGAAGTCAGGGTGGAGAAGTCAGCACCGTCCACATTCCCGCTCAGCACGTCCTCGGTGCGCAGGGGCTGCAGGCCGGGACCATCCAAGAAAAGAATATCGGGATCCCAGCTATAAATCTGCTCCATGCTGGCCTGTGCAAAGCCAGTGGCTTCCAGTGCCTTGTCCGTTACGCCCAGACGCTTCATCCAGTAGGTGCCAAAGGTGCCCTGACCGGATACCTGCGGCACACCGTCTGCATACTTCCACAGAATCAGCGCACTGGGGCGATCCGTTTGAGGAATTTCCGCAATACGGGCTTCCACATCGGTCACGATCTCATCACCGGCAGCAACAAAGGCGTCGGTCTTGCCCGGTTCGTTGAAGATCTGCTCCAGCAGCTTCAGCCACTCTTCGTAACGTTCAATGGGATCAGCTTCCGTAGATGCGCCCACGGTAGCGAAACCGATGGAGGGGATTCCGCTGGCCTTCAGGATTTCGGCATGGGAGGAGTTGCCAGCATTGTACAGGATAACATCAGGGTTCAGCTTCATGATCTCCTCGATGTTCAGGTCGCTCTGAGCATAGACCGTATCGCTGGACTCCAGAAGCTCTGGGGCGATATTCTTCAATACAGTGTCAGAAATGACCGACTTGAAAGAACCGCAGTAACCCACGATGTAGGGAGCACTGCCCTCAAAATAAGCCATGTAGGTGGACAGGATTGGAATCTGGTCGATGACGACACGGGTGACCTTATTAGGCACTTCTACTTCGTTGCCGCCGTGGTCTACGACGGTATGGGTACCGGTCTCATCCATAGATGCGGCAGAGGAAGTTGCTTCGCTGGATACAGCGGAAGAAGCCCCAGAAGAAGCCGTGCTGCTGGAAGAAGAACCGCAGGCGGCCAGAACACCGGCTGCACTTACAGCAGCCATGGCAGTGATAAACGAACGACGAGAAATTTTTTTCATGGAAAACTCCTTTAATAAACAGATAGTTCTTTGTTTGTGGCGGTTAGTCATAGATAACCAACTGCCAAGCAGTTTATCAGATTCATTTTCCTTTGTCGGTTGCTATGGCAACAACAGCGCAAATTTATGTGATGGTAAAAATAGACACAAAAACAGGGTGCGTCCACCCGGACGCACCCTGCCAAAGACCACAGACGATAACGATATGTACAACAGGGCGTTCCCCGTCGGGAACGCTCTGTTTCTCTTTACTGGTGGTGTGATGAGCCTGCTCCGCCTGCCACGCGGCAAACTCCCGCTGGCCTTCCTCGCTGTTCCAGCAGGCAAGGATGGCCGGGTAGAATGCCCGTGCCAGACGTTCGATGGCTTCATCGGGATAGGGGGAAGTGTTTGTGGACTTTTTCTTTTTGTTCAAACGCACGCTCCTTTGGACATCTGTGAACAGCATACCATGTGCCTGATGTTATGCTGTCTGGTCTTTAACATCTGCGAGTGCGGCTTCCAGAGAAGCAAGGTAGTCCTTGTGCTTGTGAATGATCTCCAGAATCACATCACGCTGTGCATTATCGGGCATTTGCTCCAACTGATAGTTGAACGCAATGCGGAAACGAGTGGTCACATCTTCCAATGCTACATACCTGTACCGCAGATCTTCCGGGTAAGCATCGCTGTCGTAAATCGATTCAAACTTTCGGAATGGCATGACAGGAGCTTTGCCCGGAACACGAATCACACCGTCAGCGTCAGGCTTCGGTTCCACCTTCAGCTCCGGGTGCAGAATATCCTGCAAGGTCTGTGCACGGTCATTGTAGGCCGCCCTGGCAAGGCGGTGCATATCCGCTTTGGACACTTTCATCTGTCCGGACAGGATGCTCTGCTTTAAGCCCGGCATCAGTTCTTCCGCAATCTCCACGCCTTTCATATACTTCGAGGCGCGGATAACGGTGTCCTTGCTCACACCGTTTTCTTCTGCGATTCGGTCGCAGGTTTTGGTGCTGTCGATCAAGTTCGCATTTAGCGAACTTGATTTTGCATCGCTGCTCTTGCGATCACCGCCGTGCGCGGCTTTTTCGGCTTCATACTGTTTGCCCATCAGGTAGTACTTCTGCTCCGGGGTGAGGTTGCGCCGCCCCAACTGGTTCTTACAAATCCAAGCGAGAACTTCTTCTCGGCTTTCAAACGGGAGTGGCATCGTGGAGAAAGAGATTTCGGGATGTTCCTGAAC
>ERZ1027037.573-NODE-573-length-10166-cov-3.623380_pt1 | contig 10166 bp, 7 predicted proteins | sample MGYA00519440_ERZ1027037 | MGnify/ENA primary metagenome ERZ1027037 (study PRJEB26926, sample SAMN06164793) | human gut metagenome | biome: ENVO:00009003; feature: ENVO:2100002; material: ENVO:00002003 | host: Homo sapiens | place: USA | collected 2012 ... | reverse complement strand
ATCTTCCTGCAATGGATTCAGAACGTCGTCTGGTATCCCACCGTACTGGGATTCGCCGCCGCGTCGATCGCCTACATGATCGGCGTTCCGGCTCTGGCGCAGAACGGGCTGTACGTCGGGTTGTTCTCGATTGCGATGTACTGGTGCGCGACGCTGGTGACCCTGCGCGGCACGTCGGCCATCTCGGGCATCACCTCGAAGGGATTTCTGATCGGCACGGTGCTCCCGGGCGTCGTCGTGATCGTGATGGCGGTCATCTGGATGGCCGGCGGCAATGAAATCGCCCTGAAGGAGATTCCGGCCGGCGTCTCGCAGATCGTCAACGTCGACGCCGCGCAGCACGTCCAGGCTGCTGGTCGGCTTGGGGGCGCGGCCAAAGATGCCGGGATGGACACCGGGCTTTGCGTAAGTATGGAAGGATTTGCGGACGCCGCGTATCTCTAACATTGCCATAACAGCCACACTCCTTTCTTACTGGAAGCCGTGGGCGTTGAGCTGGCGCTCCAGCAGCCCCTGCAGCTTGGTGATGACGGTACAGAACAGCAGATACACCACCGCCACCTCGCAGTAGATGGGCAGGAAGATGTAGGTGCGGGCCGCGACCCGCTGGCCGGCCATGAACAGCTCCGCCACGGTGATGTTGGAGGCCAGAGAGGTGTCCTTGATCATGCCGATGAGGGAGTTGGAGAGGGCAGGCACGGCGGTGCGCAGGGCCTGCGGCAGCACGATGCGGCGCATGATCTGCCACCAGCTCATGCCCACGCAGCAGCCAGCCTCCAGCTGGCCCTGCGGCACGCTTTCCAGCGCACCGCGCATGGTCTCGGCGCAGTAAGCGCCCTCGTTGAAGGCGAAGGCGATGACCGCCGCCGGAAAGGCGTCCAGCATGATGCCCACGCTGGGCAGGCCATAGAAGATGATGAAGAGCTGCACCAGAAGCGGTGTGCCCCGGATGACCCAGATGTAGAACCGGGCCAGCTGACTCAGCACCGGTACCCGGGCGTACTGCACCAGAGCCACGGCTACGGCCAGCACCATCGCCAGAGTGAACGAGACGAGGGTAAGGGGGATGGTCATGGTGAGGCCCGCCGACAGGATGCGGGGCAGGGCCTCCCAAAGCACGCTGATGGTGCGGTTGGATAACAAAGATTCCAGCATGGATGATGTCCTTCTTCAAAATGAAAAATAGAGCAGTTTGACTTTTTATCGCACTTTTTGAAAAATGCGATAAACCGATGGAACAGCAGGGAAGCTCATGATACACCTTAAACCATACTTTCAGTCAAGGGCCTGAGCAGAAAATCCTACAAATCCTACCAGAATACTATAGCATGATTCCCGGGGGAACGCAAATGGTTTCGAAAAATTGCATGGTATGGATGAAATGAATGAAAAAGATGCATGAACTTTGTGCACAACGGCGGAACAGTTGACGCGGCAGGGGCTTTCGGGTACAATAGATTCGAATAGACCTGTGCGGTGGCACAGGCAGAACAGGCCGCACGCCCCGGCAGACGGGAGCGCGGCGGATACGGAGGACAAACGTGATGAAACGTATTGGTATTCTGGGCGCTGGAACTTGGGGCATGGCCCTTGCACGGATGCTGACGGTGAGCGGGAACGATGTGCTGGTCTGGTCGGCCATCGAGAAGGAGATCGATGACCTTTCGACGACCCGCGTCCACCCCAACCTGCCGCAGATGAAGATCCCGGAGGAGCTGCGGTTCACCAAGAGCATCGAGGAGGTCTGCAAGGACAAGGACATCCTGCTGTTCGCGGTGCCGTCGGTCTTCGTCCGCTCCACGGCAGCAAAGGCCCGGCCCTATGTGGCCGACGGCCAGATCATCGTGGACGTGGCCAAGGGCATCGAGCCGGACACGCTGTACACCATGACGGAGATCCTTGCCGATGAGCTGGGCCGGGAGGGCGGCCCGAAGAACATCCGCCTTGTGGCCCTGTCCGGCCCCACCCACGCAGAGGAGGTGGCCATCGACCTGCCCACCACCATCGTGTCGGCCAGCAAGGACGCCGAGGCCGCGGCCTTCGTGCAGGAGGTCTTTACCAACAACGTCATGCGCGTCTACACCAATGACGACATCAAGGGCGTGGAGCTGAGCGGTGCCATGAAGAACGTCATCGCGCTGGGCGTCGGCATCTCCACCGGCCTCGGCTACGGCGATAATGCCCGCGCTGCCCTCATCACCCGCGGCATCGCCGAGATCGCCCGTCTGGGCGTGGCGATGGGCTGCAACATCCACACCTTTGCGGGTCTGGCCGGCATCGGCGACCTCATCGTGACGGCCACCAGTATGCACAGCCGCAACAACCGCGCCGGTATCCTTATCGGCAAGGGTGAGACCCCGGAGCACGCCGTCAAGGAAGTGGGCATGGTGGTGGAGGGCATGAACGCCCTGCCCGCTGCGCTGGAGCTGGCCGAGCGGTATCAGGTGGAAATGCCCATCGTCCAGACCGTCAACGCCATCGTCAACAAGGGGATGAGCGCGGCGGAGGCCGTCAAGTCCCTGATGGAGCGCGGCCTGAAGAACGAGCTGCCGCAGGAATACGAAAAATAAACGAAAAGGGGCGGTATCATGCCTTCTACCTACGCACACCGCCGCTTTGGCGCAGATGTTCTGGCCCTGCTTCCGGACGGGCTGCGCCAGACGCTGGAGCAGCACCGGGAACTCTACGATATGGGCCTCCACGGGCCGGACCTGATGTTTTATTATAAGGCATTGCAGACGAACCCGGTGAACCGTTTGGGGAATGCCATGCACGAGGAAAAGGGCGAGGTGTTTTTCACCCGCGCCCGGGCCGTGGTGGAACACGCGGCGGATAAGGACGCTGCGCTGGCCTACGCGCTGGGCTTCGTCTGCCATTTTGCGCTGGACAGCACCTGTCACCCCTATGTGGAGGCTTATGTCCGGGAGAGCGGCGTGAGCCACTGTGAGATCGAGACAGAGTTCGACAACGCCTTGCTGCGGGAGGACGGCTATGACCCCATGAAGTTCTTCACGGCCAGCCACATCAAGCCCAGCCGCCAGCGGGCGGAGGTCGTCGCACCTTTTTATGAGGGCGTCACGGTGGACGAGACACTGGCGGCGATGAAGGGGATGATCTCGGTGCACCATATGCTGCAAGCGGCGAACCCCGTCAAACGCTGGGTGGTGCTGGCCGGGATGCGCGCCGCCGGAAAGTATGAGTTCATGCACGGCCTCGTGGCGAACCCGCAGCCCAACCCCAAGTGTGTCCAGAGCAGCCGGAAGCTCGAGGAGCTGTACAAGACGGCTGTGCCGCTGGCGGTGCGGCTCATCGGCGAGTATGCCGGAGGAAAGCCGCTGGGGCCGGAATATCAGCACACGTTCGGGGAAGACTGAGAGGAGCACTGGATGGGAAAGAATGGCAATTTTCGCCTGACGAGGCTGGAACGGAACTGGATCCTGTACGACGTGGGAAACTCGGCCTTTGTGCTGATGGTGGCGACCCTTATCCCCATTTTCTTCAACGCACTGGCAGAGAGCGGCGGCCTGACCTCGGTGGAGTATCTGGCCTACTGGGGCTATGCCAGCTCGGTCGTGACCATCATCACGGCCATCCTCAGCCCGATCCTCGGCACGGTGGCGGACACCAGAGGCTTCAAGAAGCCCATCTTTATGCTCTGCGTCGGCGTGGGCATCGTGGGATGCTGCGCCATGGGCGCGGCGTCGGCGTGGCTGCCCTTCCTCGTCATCTTCGTCATTGCGAAGGTGGGATTTTCGGGCAGTCTGGTGTTCTACGACTCCATGCTCGGGGATGTGACCACGCCGGAGCGGATGGATGAGGTGTCCAGCCGGGGTTATGCGTGGGGCTACATCGGCAGCTGCGTGCCCTTCGTGGTCTGTCTCGGCCTTGTGCTGGGGGCGGGGGCCATTGGCCTCAGTCAGATGACGGCGCTGAACATCGCGCTTATCCTGACGGCGGTGTGGTGGCTCGTGACCACCCTGCCGCTGCTGAAAAGCTACCGACAGCTCCACTATGTGGAGGTGGAAGAGCACGCAGTACGCCAGAGCTTTGTCCGCATCGGCCAGACCCTGCGGCATCTGCCGGAGGACAAGCAGGTGTTCTGGTTCCTGCTGGCGTTCTTCTGCTACATCGACGGCGTGTATACCATCATCGACATGGCCACGGCCTACGGCACGGCGCTGGGGCTGGACACCACCGGGCTGCTGCTGGCGCTGCTGGTGACGCAGATCGTGGCGTTCCCGTCGGCCCTCATCTTCGGGCGGCTGTCCAACGAGTATCCCTCGTCGAAGCTCATCCCGGTCTGCATCGCGGCCTATGCGGGCATCGCGGTGTTTGCGTTCTTTCTGACCCGGCAGTGGCAGTTCTGGGTGCTGGCCGTCATCGTGGGGATGTTCCAAGGCGGCGTGCAGGCCCTCAGCCGCTCCCACTTTGCAAAGATCATCCCGCCGGAAAAGTCGGGCGAATACTTTGGCCTCTTCGACATCTGCGGCAAGGGCGCGTCCTTCCTCGGCACCATGATCGTCAGCGTGGGAAGCCAGCTCACCGGCAGCGCCAATGTGGGCGTCGGCTCCCTCATCGTGCTGTTCATCGTGGGATTCGTGCTGTTCAGGGTGTCGTGCCGTCAGGGAGAAACGGCATAACAAACGATCATAAAAAGCGGAAACGGAGAGAGCTGTCCTGCACAGCTCTCTTTTTATTGTGACTTTCAAAAATAGCGCCTATCAAAACGGCATCGTTGCGATACGCAGCTTGCGGATGGTGCTTGTGCATTCAAAACACAAACTGCTATATTTTGTGGAAAACGCAGAAAAGCCGGGCGATTTTTTATGCAGAAAGCCGCCACAAAAATACTGAAACCTCTTGACAAATATAATCGGGGGGGGGGTATAATGAATCAGAACAGAGGTTTGCCTTACGCCCGGAAGGAAGAAAATGCGAGCGGGGAAAGACCTCTAAAACAATGTGGAGGTTTTAATTATGAGACTGGATATGATTTCCCGCCGCCGTTTCCTCAAGAGCGCTGGTGTTGCGGCTCTGGCTGTTGCCGCAGCAGGTGTGCTGGCAGGCTGTGATGGCGGCGACAGCAGCAGTAAGGTCCCCGGTACGGAAGTTCCGGATGTGCCTGGCACGACGAGCAAGTCGGTAAAGATTATCTTTGCTGATGTTGACAATGGCGGCGCAGGCGTTGGAAATGGCGGCGATGATTATGAGCATCCTGTTCTGAAGGATGCTACCGTCGTTGACCCCAAGAGCATTCCTGCGGACAAGTTCCCGCAGGGCTATGAGCTGGCCGACACTACTCCGGTCGAGATCATTGACAATGGTAACACGCTTTTGGCTATCGTTAAGGTGAAAAAGACGGTCGATACTTCGATCAATGTCAGAGTTACCTTGCAGCTCATCAACGGTACTGCTGCTGACAACCAGCGCGAGCTGGTTGTTAAGATGCCCGGTGACGCAGCATATATTTCTACGGATGACATCACTCTGCCTGAGGATTTGATTTGGGCACCCGGTATGGAAGGCGAAAAGCGTCCGATTGGCAGAGCTATCTTCCTGGTTCAGAAGGTTTGATTTCCAAATTTGCATCTCATAGAGCAACGAAAATTCCTTCAATAATTCCCGATACATGCAGAGAGGCTTCCCCTTCGAGGGGAGGCCTTTTTGCGTCCCGCGAGTTATGATTCACAAACCGTTCATTGTGTTTTGGCGGGCAGGATGATACAATAGAGAAAAATCCAGAAAATGCAAAGGAGCAAGACCATGAAACAATATCCCGGCTATACCCTCGTCAAGCGCGAGGAGTGCCCCGAACAGCACGGGACGCTGACCGTGCTGACCCACGACGTCAGCGGGGCGGCTGTCCTGCTGGTGGAGAACGACGACGACAACAAGGCCTTCGGCATCGGATTCGGCACCTTTCCCTCCGACGATACCGGCGTGTTCCACATCCTCGAGCACTCGGTGCTGGCAGGCAGCGAGAAGTACCCGGTGAAGTCGCCGTTTTTGCAGCTGCTCAAGAGCAGCATGGCCTCCTTCCTGAATGCCATGACCTTCCCGGACAAGACGGTCTACCCCTTCGCGACGCCCAACGAGACGGATTTCAAGAACCTGATGGACGTCTACCTCAACGCGGTGTTCTGCCCGCTGGCGATGGTGGATCGGGGCGTGTTCGAGCAGGAGGGCTGGCACCGGGACGAGGACGGCACGGTGAGCGGCGTCGTCTACAACGAGATGCAGGGCGCACTGGCGACGCCGGATGCCCAGCTGCAGAACGCCCTGAGCCGGGCGATGTTCCCGGACACGGCCTACGGCTTCGTCTCCGGAGGCGACCCGGCCTCCATCCCGGCGCTGACCTATGAGAAGTATGTCCGGGTCTACCGCCGTCATTACAGTGCGGACAACTGCTGCATCACCCTCTACGGTAAGATGGACATGGCCGAGAAGCTGGCCTTCCTCGACGAGCAGTATCTGAGCCATATGCCTAAGAGCGTCAGCCGCCCCCGGCTGACGGTACAGGACGAGCAGGCCGGTGTGCGGCTGCACATCCCCTACTACACCGAAAAGCCCGAGCCGGACGAGGCACAGTGCGCGCTGGCGTGGTACACCGGCGCGTTCGCGGACCGGGAGCGCCAGCTGGGTGTGGAGATCCTGCTGGACGCCCTGCTGGGCAACAACCAGTCGCCCCTGAAAGCCGCCCTGCTGGAAGAGAAGCTGGGGGCGGACATTGATGTGGGCTTCGACGACAGCACCTTGCAGCCGACGCTGGAGCTGGTACTGCGGGGGGCCACCGAGGCGTCGGCAGGGAAATTCGCTGCCGCTGTGCGGAATGCTGTGGACGGCATCCTCGAAAAGGGCATCCCCGAAGAGCTGCTGATGGCAAGCCTCAACTCCACCGAGTTCGCTTCCCTTGAGCGCCCGGGCAGCATCCCGGACGGTGTGCTGGACGCCATCCATGCATCCACCGGCTGGCTCCACACCGGCGACCCGGCCCTGCTGCTGCATACCAACGGGCTGTTCGCCTCGCTGCGGGAGAAGCTGGAAAAGGGTTGGTTCAACGAGCTGCTGCGGGAGCTGTTCGCGCCCGCGCCGGTGGAGGTCATCCAAGTGCCCGCCCTGCCCAAGAAGGAGGAAGAGGGCCGGGCCGCCCGCACCGACGGCAAGCTGGTGCTGGACCATCCGTTGACCGCTGCCGACCTCGGCGAGGGCAAGAAGCTGACCCCGGGCCGGGGCGGGATGCTGGCCGGGGCCGAGCTGCTGCATCACCCTTCGGCGGGCAGCACCTACCTGAACTTCTACTACGACATCGGCAATGCAGCGCCGGAGGAGATGCCCTATCTGAACCTGCTGACCGATGTGGTGGACGAGCTGGACACCGGGAAGCACACGGCACAGGAGCTGAACACCCTGCGGAACACATGGCTGGGCCGCAGCGGCGCATGGGTGGACGGCTGGACCGGCCGCCAGCCGGGCCGACCGGTCCATGCAAAGCTGGTGGCCGGGATGAGCCTGCTGGAACGCAGCCTCGAAAAGGCTGTGGAGCTGGGCGGCGAGTGGCTGTATGAAACGAAGCTCACCGGCCCGCAGGCAGAAGCCGCGATGGAGCGGGTGGTCAGCCAGCAGAAGCTGATGATGGAGCAGAGATTCCTGCGGGAGGGCCATGCCTTTGCGTCGATGCGTGCGGCGGCCCACTTCTCGGTGGAGGCCGCCATGAACGAGCGGTGCAGCGGCGTGAGCTACTACCACTTCCTCTGCGGGCTGCAGGAAGAGGCCGACTGGGCCGGACTGGGCCGGAAGCTGGAAGCGCTGCGGGAGAAGGTGCTGGGCGGGAATGCCCTGACGGTCAGCCTCCACGGCAGCGATGCAGCACTGGACACCCTGAAAAAGCTGCTGCCCGGCAGTGCTTTTGCGGCCGGAGAGCGCCGCGCAGCGGTGCCCTACACCGAGGAGCTGACGGCACCGGTGAACGAGGCCTTCGTCATCGACGGCGGCGTGAACTATGATGTTCTGGCATGGTCGATGGAGCGGCGCTTGGAGCGGAAGGTGCTGGCCCGGGTGATGAGCTACGAGTATCTGTGGCACAGCATCCGGGAGGTGGGCGGCGCTTACGGCACCGGCATGGTGACCCAGAACGACGATGTGGAGTACCTCTACACCTACCGTGACCCCCATCTGGCGGAGAGCTACGAGGCCTTCGCCGCCGGGCCGGCAGAGCTGGCGGGGCGCGATTACACCGAAAACGATATGAACGAATTCATTGTGGGCGCTGCGGCCAAGCTGGACACCCCGCGCAAGCCCCGGGACGAGGCTGCGGCCACCGACTGCAAGTATTTCTGCGGCATCACCGACGAGATGAACGCCGCCGAGCGGAAGAGCCTGTGCAGTGTGGATGCTGCCGCCCTCAAGGCTGAGGCGGCGGACCTGTCTGTCCGGATGGAGAAGGGCGTTCGGGTGGCGTTTGGCAGCAAGGAGGCCGTGGAAGCCGCGAAAGCGCTGTTCGACCGGGTGGAAACGCTGTAAAAGAAAACGGAGCACCTCCCGGAGACTTTGCGCAGAAAATTGAGTGAAAGATCCCCTGTCTGTGGAAAAGAACACAGGCAGGGGAGTTTTCTTGCCTGGAAATATTACTATAAGGATAAAACGTCACGAAAGATACAAAGACGAATCAAAAAGTATGTACTCCTGCGGAGGGAAAAAGCGTGGTATCCTTTTGCCAACGAAAGAACGAAAGGATGTGAGAACACAGGATGGGGCAGGAAAAGCAGGAGGCGTCCAATGGGATGAAAAATCTTCAGAAGGCCGCAGACACCCTGAGCACCATGCTGGTGCAGGAGATCAAGGGCCTGAACGTCCGCCAGCGTGCGGCCCGGAAGGAAAAAAGCACCGACACTGGCCTCATGAAGGATCTCAAGGAGGCCACCGCCGTGCTGAAAGACCTGACAGGCGTGACGAAGACCCTGAACGACCAAGAAATGGAGGAAGAAGGGCGGGAATGCGGCGTGGTGCTGCTGCCGCCGGTGGAGGAGGCATGATGGAAGAAAACAAGGAGCGGAACATCGTCTGGAAGCCTCAGCCGAGGCAGCTGGAATTCATGCGGCGGCCTGAGCCGGAGGCGCTTTACGGCGGCGCGGCAGGCGGTGGAAAGAGCGACGCCCTCGTCATCGAGGCACTGCGGCAGGTGCACATCCCCCACTACCGGGCGCTTATCCTCCGCAAGACCTACCCGCAGCTGTCCGACCTCGTGGACAAGAGCCAGCGCTACTATCTCCGGGCTTTCCCGGAGGCGCAGTACAACGCCACGAGTCATGTGTGGGTCTTCCCCAGCGGGGCGAAGATCTACTTTGGCTCGATGCAGCACACGAAAGACCGGACGAACTATCAGGGCAAGGCCTTCGACTTCATCGGCTTCGATGAGCTGACCCACTTCGAGTGGGAGGAGTACAGCTATATGATGAGCCGCAACCGTCCCACCGGCCCCGGCACACGGGTGTACCTGCGGGCCACCACCAACCCCGGCGGGGTGGGCCACGGCTGGGTCAAGGCAAGGTTCATCACTCCCGCCCCGCCCGGAACCCCCATTGAGGAGGAGTGCACGGTGCAGATGCCGGACGGTACGGAAAAGATGCTCCGGCGGGCGAGGGTGTTCATCCCGTCCAGCGTCTTTGACAACCCCGCCCTGCTGAAGAACGACCCGGGCTATCTGGCCAGCCTCGCAGCCATGCCGGAGGCGGAAAAGCAGGCGCTGCTCTACGGCAGCTGGGACAGCTTTTCCGGGCAGGTGTTCACCGAGTGGCGGAACGACCCGAAGCATTACGAGGACCAGCGCTGGACTCATGTCATCGCGCCCTTTGCCATCCCGAAGCACTGGAAAATCTACCGGGGGTATGACTTCGGCTATTCGAAGCCGTTCTCGGTGGGGTGGTACGCGGCGGACGAGGAAGGGCGGCTCTACCGCATCAAGGAGCTGTACGGCTGCACCGGACGCCCCAACGAGGGTCTGCGCATCGACCCGGTGGAGCAGGCACGGCGCATCCGGGAGGCCGAGCAGAATGACCCGGTGCTCCGGGGCAGAGTCATTCAGGGCATCGCCGACCCGGCCATCTTCGACGAGAGCCGGGGCGAGACTGTCTCTTATACACATCTCCGAGCCCACGAGACTGCAGCTA
>ERZ1027037.563-NODE-563-length-10331-cov-3.429545_pt1 | contig 10331 bp, 10 predicted proteins | sample MGYA00519440_ERZ1027037 | MGnify/ENA primary metagenome ERZ1027037 (study PRJEB26926, sample SAMN06164793) | human gut metagenome | biome: ENVO:00009003; feature: ENVO:2100002; material: ENVO:00002003 | host: Homo sapiens | place: USA | collected 2012 ... | reverse complement strand
TGTATAAGAGACAGATGTGAAACAGCGTGGCGCCGCACGCTTTGGCGGCTTCGGCCAGGTTCCGCACGGCTTCGTGGTTGATTCGGTCGGCCGTTTCGGCCTCCTCTTCCGCTTTATCTACATTGGTGTAGGCGGCACAATTGACGATCGCGTCGATCCGCTCGTTTTCGACGAACCGTCGTACGGCGTTCGCATCGGTGATGTCCAGGTCGGCGACGTCGGTAAAGAAATAGCGGTGCCGCGAAGCTGCGCCGAGCGTGCGCATTTCGCGGCCCAACTGTCCGTCGGCACCGGTTACGAGTATGTTATGCATAGTAGTCGATTCCATAGTCGAAAAGTTCGTCGGCATCTTTGAGGCGGGGATGGGCCCGGTCTTTGGGCGAGAGGATCGCCTCTTCTGCGGGGAGTTGCCAGTCGATCCCCAGGTCGGGGTCGTTCCAGGCAATCGCTCCTTCGGACTGGGGCGCGTAGAAGTTATCGCATTTGTATTGGAAGACGGCCTCGTCGCTCAATACGGAAAAACCGTGTGCGAATCCGCGCGGTACGAAGAGCTGGCGGTGATTCTCGGCGGTCAGCTCGACTGCGACGTGTTTGCCGAACGTGGGCGATCCGCGCCGTATATCGACGGCGACGTCCAGAACCCGACCCTGAACGACCCGCACCAGTTTGGATTGGGCTGCGGCCCCCTTTTGGAAATGGAGTCCGCGCAGTACGCCCCGGCGGGATTTGGATTCGTTGTCCTGCACGAAGTGTACGGGCCGGACGGCCTGGTCGAACTGTTGCTGGGAGTAGCTTTCGAAGAAATAGCCGCGGTCGTCGCCGAACACCTGCGGCTCGATGATAACCACGTCCTTGATTGCGGTGGCAATGACTTTCATTATTTCTGTTCGCGTTTTAATTCGTCGATTACTTTGAGCAGATATTGTCCGTATTGGTTTTTAATCATCGGCTGTGCCAGCGCTCGCATCTTCTCCTCCGAGATCCAGCCCATGCGGTAGGCGATGCCTTCCAGACAAGCGATCTTCAGCCCCTGACGCTTTTCGATCACCTCGACGAAAATCGAGGCCTGGGCCAGCGAGTCGTGCGTGCCCGTATCGAGCCATGCGAAGCCGCGTCCGAGGGTCTGGACTTTCAGTTGGCTGTCTTGCAGAAAGACTTGATTTACAGTCGTGATTTCCAGTTCGCCCCGGGCCGAAGGTTTGATCTTTTTAGCCACATCGACCACTTTGTTGGGATAGAAGTAGAGTCCCACTACAGCATAGTTGGATTTGGGATTGGCCGGCTTTTCCTCGATCGAAAGGCAGTTGCCGTTTCCGTCGAATTCCGCCACGCCGTAACGCTCCGGATCATCGACCCAGTAGCCGAATACGGTGGCCTTGTCCTCCTCTTCGGCCGTGCGGACCGCTTCCCGGAGCATCGTCGAGAAACCCGAGCCGTGGAAGATGTTGTCGCCCAGAACCAGACAGGCGGAATCGCTGCCGATGAACTTCTCGCCGATCAGGAACGCCTGGGCCAGTCCGTCGGGCGAAGGCTGTTCGGCATATTCGAACCGTACGCCGTAATCCGATCCGTCGCCCAGCAGACGCCGGAAAGCCGGAAGGTCGGCCGGCGTGGAAATGATGAGAATATCGCGTATTCCGGCCAGCATCAGGACGGAGATGGGGTAGTAAACCATCGGTTTGTCGTAGATCGGGAGCAGTTGTTTGCTAACACCCTTGGTGATCGGATATAAACGGGTGCCGGAGCCTCCGGCCAGTACGATTCCTTTCATGGTTATTGAGGATAGTGATGATTTATGTTTTATGCGGGCTGCACTTTGTCGAAGCGTTCGAATTCGGAGTTTTTCGATTTGAATTCCGGAACGATCTTTTTCATCAGGCAAACCGTGTCCGGGACGTTTACCATCCTGGCGAATTGTTCGAGCTGTTCGGTCGCAGCGCAGGCTTCGGCGTAGTCGTATTCGCGCACTTTGGCGATACGGATCCGGTCGTGTGTCGTGGGGATCGTATTTTCGGTGTTCGAGAGTACCTCCTCATACAGTTTTTCACCCGGACGCAGTCCCGTGTATTCGATCTTGATCTCTTCGCCGGGTTCGTATCCGGCCAGTTCGATCATACGTTTGGCCAGGTCGGCGATTTTCACCGATTTACCCATATCGAAAACGCAGATTTGATTGCCTGTGGAGATCGTTGCGGCTTCCATGACCAGCTGGCAGGCCTCGGGAATGGTCATGAAGAAGCGGGTGATGTCCGGATGGGTGACCGTCACCGGTCCGCCTTTGGCGATCTGTTCGCGGAAACGCGGGATTACCGAGCCGTTCGAGCCGAGGACGTTTCCGAAACGGGTGGTTACGAACTTCGTGGCCCCCTCGATCGTTCCCTGTTCGATGGCCAGCCCGAGCGACTGTACGTAAATTTCGGCCAGGCGTTTGGTACAGCCCATGATATTGGTGGGATTCACGGCTTTGTCGGTCGAGATCATCACCATCTTTTCGACGTTGTATTCCAGGCATTTCAGAGCGACGTTGCGTGTGCCGATGACATTGACCAGCACCGCTTCGCAGGGATTTTCCTCCATCAGGGGGACGTGTTTGTAAGCGGCGGCGTGGAATACGACCTGGGGATGGAACGTGCGGAAGGCGAAATCCAGGCGGTTGGGCAGCCGGATGTCGCCGATCACGGGGACGAATTCCAGCTTCGGGAAGCGCTCTTCGAGTTCGAGCCGCAGGTTGTGCATCGGGGTTTCTGCATTGTCGAACAGGATCAATTTCTCGATTCCGAACGATGCCAGTTGGCGGCACAGTTCCGAGCCGATCGAACCGGCGGCTCCGGTGACCATGACGGTTTTTTCCCGGAAATTGGCGATGATTTCGTCCAGTGAGATCTTGATTTCGGGGCGGCCCAGCAGGTCTTCGATCTTGATTTCGCGGATAGACTGCCGCATGATCTTGCCGTCGATGACTTCGTCGATAGGCGGTGCGATCAGGATTTTCAGATTGCTTTCGACGCAGTAGCGGATCAGGCGCTCCTGCTCGGCCTGTGCCTCTTCGTTGGTGGGGAACAGCACGGCATCGATGTCGTATCGTTGCCGGAGGTATCGAATGCTGTATTCATTTTCGAAATAATAGACCGGACACTCCGCGATGGTGTGGTTTTTCATGTTCCGGCCGAAAGTCAGGAATCCTACGATCTTGTAGTGCGGAGAACTCTGCAGCCGGGTGACCAGCGATACCGATTTTTCACTGAGCCCGTAAACCAATACCTGTTGTCGCTGCTTGCGGTATTTCAGGTTGTCTTTGACCAGATCGTATATGATAATCATGGCGACGCGGATCAGGATCAGTCCGCAAAGCGTCAGAAGCAGGTCGAGTAACAACAGGGCCAATATGTGCAGGCTGAACTGCGGGGCAGGCGGATAAAGCACTACGGTCAGCCCCAGCAGTATTTCCTTGCCGAAGGTCGCTACGACGAATTTCGAGAGTTCCCGCAGGGTGGAGTGGCGGATGACGGAGTGATAGGTTTTCAGCAGATAGAAGGTGACGAACGAATAAACGACCGAACAACAAAGCCATAACAGGGTGTAATCCGAGATATTGAGGTGCAGCAGCAGCTTCACCGACACCAGTGCGCATAAGGAGGCTAACCCCGATACCGCCAGGTCGATCGCAAGGATCAATCTGGTGTTCAGATAGCGTTCCAGGTGTAATTTTTCTATCAAACGGTACATAATGTTATAATAAAATATAACGCAAGAGACTTAATCTTGTTTTAGCTCCTGCCGGATATGTTATCATTTTTCGACTTTCAAAGCGCTCTCCGGTGGCGGGGAAATAAGGATCGGATGTAAAAACGAATGAAACCGTCATTTTATATTTCGACAATTACCGTGCAATTTTCTCATTGCAAAGTATTGAGCGATCAGTTTTTGGATGTCTTTTCCAGAAAACATCCCGGAATGTAGGTCGTCGCTACGGCGATGATGCCTTCCAGAGCGACGACCAGGCGGCGGTTGCCCCGGATCCGCTTGATGTACCCCTCGGCTCCCTTGAACGGGCCGCCCGTGACCCGGACCTTGTCGCCGGAACGGTAGTCGATCGCTTCGTCGCTGAAATACTCCAGGTCGGGCGTGTCGGCGGAGGTAATCTGCATGAACAGCTCCATTTCCCGGTCCGGAATGACTGCCGGTTTTTTCGTTTCCCGGTCGAAGTAGGCCATGAACGGACAACTCGCTTTCAATCGGTTCTGTAATTCGAGCAGGTAGTGCTCGCTTTGGCGGATGAACATCAGGGATGAAACGGCCGGCTTGCGCTTTCGCACTATTTTGGATCCTGTCGCTATCTCCTCCCGGAGCAGGGGAATATAACTCCTCACCCCCTCTTGCGCGAGCTGTTTTTCGAGTTCGAATACCCGATTATAAAATACTTTCAGTGCATACCAGCACTCTTCGCCGTTTTTGTCTGACATAGTTTGAAGGCGGTGTTAGGTCCCGCCGAATGTCCCGAAATCGTAATTGCAGCGCTCCGGGTGCGCCCTTTGTCTGCCGATCTTGTTTACAGGTCCGATACCTTTCCGCCTGCGGCAGCAGACCGGTGTTCCGGTCTTGCCGAATCCGACCGTAGAACTCTCTTGCAGATCTTTCGAGGTCGGGAGAGGATTCGGTGGCGTATCGATTCGCTGCCCTGTGTTTGCTTTCTCGGGGAGCGGTGTGTAAAAGTATGTACCGTATTTGTGAAAAGGGCATACTCCACAATCCCTCGCGGCTTTTGTGTGATTTTTACCGCGCAGCAACTAAAGGTTGGCCGCAGAACGAATCGCGTGCGATTCTGTTTTCGGCTCCCGGGATCTCTGTTTCTGACCCAGAAACGACACCGAACCTCTGGAAACAGAAGCCTGTCTTGCCTGGCAGGTCATTTCCGATTACAAAAGTAGAGTTTATTCGCGTAATAACCAAACAAAAAAGCGCAATTTCCCCCCCCCCCGGAAAAAAGTCTATATTTCAAGCTTTTACGACTGAAAAACGCATTTGTTGTGTCTTAATATGCAATCCAATGGGTTTTTTGTTCTATTGGCTTCTGCCTCCGCTATTTCGCCTGACAAGCCTGGTTTTGGAACGGTCTGTGTAATTATCCGATCTGGTTTGTTGAGGTTATCCCTCTGTTTTTCGGTTGAATAGCCTGCGTTTGTATTGGAAACCCTATTTCCCGATTTTATCGGAAGGTAGCGAAAGTATCTTCGAATAGAGGATCCGGGCGCAGGCAATCCGCTATGGCCGGGAGATGAATGACAACGATCGGATTTGATTTTTTTCCGTTGGCGTGCGTGGGCTTTTTGCACCGATTGAGAAGATAACTTTACGTCGTTGTTCGAATAAAAAAATAGGGTCGGAGTAAACTCAATCCTGTTTTATCGTTTTCCCGGTCCATCCGGGTATCTTTTGTTCTGCGGAGAGAAGGGGATTGACTTCGTGTTACCACGTGCCGCTCGTCCTTCCCATAATGGAAGAGTCCCTGCAAAGTCGATGAATAAACGGAATCCGCTCTTTACACGGATACTTTTTCACTTTTCCGGAGTGCGGGAACTCGCTTGCAGACGCTCTAGAAAAATAAAAAGGTTACGCATCTGTCGTAACCTTTTTTATTTGTAAAATCTTAATTTGCGGAGAGTGGGGGATTCGAACCCCCGGTACAGTAATCCCGTACGTCAGTTTAGCAAACCGGAGAACTGAAAAATTTTATACAAATAATTCTTGCGATTTTTTGTGTCTGTTCTCGTGCTTGTATCTTACACTGCAAAAGTAAGTTATAAATTTATATTATGCAAATAATATGATAGGGAAAATTATGTATCTATGTAGAAAATATCGGGATGAAATTATTTTTGGAAAACTATTAGAAAACCTTTTGGATATGAAAAAACCACCGAAAAAATCGGTGGTTTTCATTTTGCGGAGAGGACGAGATTCGAACTCGTGGTGCGAGTTACCTCGCACGCCGGTTTAGCAAACCGGTGGTATAAGCCACTCACCCACCTCTCCGGGCCTGCTTATACCCCATAATCGGGAAGCGGGAACAAAAGTAAGGCAAAAATGCCAAAATACCAAATATTGCGGGCAAGAATTTTTTTAGATGAGTAGAATCGGAGTGATCTCAAAAATAAATAAAAACCAAGAGGGTGTAGCAAACAGTTCTAACCAATGACAGTACCGCCTTTCGGGGTTCCAGTTTTTACCAATGACAGATGGCTCAGCATCCAGTCTTAACCGATACATTTGCGCTCCCTCTTGGAGACCTATTTTGTGATGCGACTTCTTCTTTCAGGGCTTTTCATCAAATAGTAAACTTTGTTGAGACCGTATTTACGGACGATTATCACTCGTTGAGGCAGAATTGGTCCTAATAATGTTCGTTGTAAATGCGGCGGCTCGGTCTCGGACCGACAAAAACACAATCCGAGGTTTACCGAGGCGTAAAAATCGCTTGCCGTAGTTCGAGACATATCCAATGATACTCTGCGACGAATGGTACTTATTTTAAGGAAACCGTCTTTAACTTGTGTCCCTTGTAGCGTGTCGATCGGAAGAACCGTATATATTTTTGGTGTCTGATATTGTATTTGATACATATAAATAAAACGTCTGGCAATCGTTTCCAGATCATACGGAAACTTGATCCATTCTCCGTGATATTCCGAAATTAAGTCGGCGACAGCCACTGGTACTGTGTCGTTCCATGTCCAACGTGGGTGGTCATTGAATTTTTCGGTAAATACGGTTTTCTGCGGATACCGTTCTTGTGAAGAAAGTTTATAGGACGGGTTTCCCACGATATGCCAACCTATTTGTTTTTTTGTGGGCTTTTGCATGATTATTTTATGTGAACGGGAATTACACCTTGCCAGCCCGATATATAAGTTGGGTAAGATTCGATTGAAATGTTCGAGACTGCATAGCGGACGGAAATAAATGTCGCCGTTCATTATTGCCGCTGTCTCGTTCGTAAAATGTGTGCTTTTATCCTGTCGTTTGTAACTTATTTTCACGATTAGTCCGGGCAATATTCCGTTATCGGGCGATTCTCCCGATACCGTTGATGCCGGGACATAGAGCTTGTGCGTAGCAGGGTCTTTCTTTACCTCAACGGTATATTCCACGGTTTTGCTTGCGGCCTTTATGCCTCCGAGTACGGTTTCCGATGCTGCGGGCAGCGAATATGGGGCCGGAATATCGGGTTTGTTATTGAGGTCATTGTAGTCGTTGCTGGTTGCTACGGCTCCGAGTTTTGGAATTTGGGGATAGTCTGGCACGTATAATTTGTGTGTGTTGGGGTCTATGCGTACTTCGACGCTGTATCCGTCGGTTTTCCCCTCGGCTTTTATCCCGCCCAGCTCTGTGGCCGATGCCGGAAGAATCTCTTTCGAGCAATATTCCAGACTGTTCCACCTCGTTACGCCGTCGCCGAATTTCATACGCCGTGTATCGAGTTCTATGCCGAGTTCTCCTTCCCGTAATATGGGATTGACTTCTGCCCAGCGAGCCGCTGTCGCCCGCCTGTGTTGAAATCGGGTGTGTATGGTTATCAGTTCATTCATCATGCGTTTCCTCCATCCATTACAAAGGTGTTTGCGGTGTCTTGCAAGTAATTGGTTACTCGCTCATTCGTATAGTAAAGATTTTTTTTGCCCTCGTTCACATTGTCGGTCGTAAGTGTTTGCTGAGGGATCAGTGCCTCGTTGAGCTTTCCGCCCTCCCCGATTACGGGTATTTGTCCTGCTTCGGTGCCCGTGTTGCACGCGGCCGCCGTTCCTGCGTCTTTAATTTTAGATAAAGACAGCTCAGGGATGTCCTGTTCTTCGAGTGGTTTCAACGATGTTTCGATAGATATGTCCTTACTACCGTCGAAGGTCGTGTTTCCCGTGATGGCTCCTGCCAATGTAACAGCTCGGGCCGTTTTGAGCTTGTCGGCTGAGAGTGCCTTATCGACATATCCGGTCTTGGCACCGGCTTCGCTTTCCTTTGCAAAATCCTTTGCCAGCATCGCCCCTTTTGCTGCGAGAGCCTCGGCCGTGATGAGTTGGAGCCACTCGCGGTTGTCGCTCTCCCGTTGGATCAATATGTAGATTTCGGGAGAGGACGCAGAAAGGTCGATCCAAAATGTCCCCTCCTCGTAGGTATGTTGGCTTCCATCCGAAGGCGCCGTGCTCTGAATGATAACGGATTGTCCGCCGAATTTGGGGAGGTCGTTCCATTTCGTCGAGCCATCGCCGAATTTGAGGTAGAGTTTGTCTGTACTATATCCGGCTTCGCCTTTCAGCAGCACGGGATTCGCCGATACCCAATTCGCTTCGGTATCGTTGCGGACGATGATTTTGCTTTTTACCGTTATCGTGGCCATGTAGTTTAGAATTGTGCGTTTCCGCCGTCGATTATTTTGATGTCGTTGTAGTCGGGGCCGACCGTGCGATAGTTTTGTGCCGGCGCGTCCCAGCGATAAAACCGGTTCGTTGATTCATCCAGATAGAGCATGTCGTTATTCCCCTGTTTCGGGAAGGTAGCCAGCGATGCGTAACTGCGGAATGCGACGGCCGGTACTCCGGTATTTCGGCCTCCGATCCACCAATTTCCATCCTTGCCGATTTCCGGCGTCAATCCGTCTGTTCCATCTTCACCGTCTTTCCCGTCGATGCCTATGCGGTTTGCGAAGTCGAAATAAAGTCGGTGAGAAAGAGCCGAGCCGTCGGTTACGGACAAATCGCCTTGTTGCAATATGCAGAGTAGTTTCATAGCCTTGCTTTGACAAGCGGAACCGTGCGCCGTTCGGCTTTCATTACCGTATCGGTCTGCGTATCATGTAATTCGACGGTAAGGACAATTTCGCCTTCCTCCATTTCCTCGGTCGCCGAGGCCGGAATATTTACGAAGTAGCGAGCGCTGTCGCGTCGCTCGATTTTCAGTTCGTATTCCGCAGCGGTTCCGGCAATCGCTTTCGGGCCGTGTTTGGATGTCGATAACAACAGTACGATGCGGTAACGGTCGAGGTTGTCGAGCCACGCAGAGGGAATCGTTTCGGGCAATTCCTCTGGTAATTCCACGTCGTCCCTCAACGCGGTAATCAGCAGGGCGAAGCTCGTTCCTGCAATAATCGTATGGGCACGGCAACTCTCCATAACTATAATCTTCGTCGCACGATGATTCCGATAATCACTCCGGCCAGCAGTCCCCATGCGATTTTTCCCGACATGTTCCAGAACCGCTGCCACCATGTGAGGGGCATCGGTACGGGTACTTCGATCCGCTCTTGTTCCTGCCGGACGATCGTACTCGTCGCCGTTGTGTCCGTAATCTCGACGGGGACGATTTCGGACTTCTCTTGCGGCTTATTCCGTAAGTCGTGATATAATTTTCCGTCGGGACGTATGAAGGCATCGGAGGCGGCATATTTCGTTTCGAGGTGCGATGTATCGGATGGCTCGGCTATTACGCTCGTTTGCTGATCGGGAATATGTACGATGACCGGAACATATTTTATTTGCGTTCGAATCCGGATTTTCTCGTCTATCCGCACGCTATCGGTCTGGCGGCTTTGCACCAATACCCTGCTGGGTGAACAACTTACCATGCAGAGCGAGGCTATGAGTAAGGCGCGTTTCATGATGTATCAGAGTTTTCCGTAATATTTGACGAACGCGAACCAACGGCGCGAGGACAGGTAATCGGCCTCGGCTTCGTGCGCGTATGCCTCCATCTCAAAGGCGGAAGCGTGGTAGGCTGCGTCGTTCCATCGGTCGCGTGCATCGCCTCGGAGAATGTGATAGACGTAAGAAATCAGCCATTCGACCCCATACAACAGGTAGAAGGTCGTCGGCACGAACAACAGCCACCATGCGGATACATGGCCGCCCAGCAACGCGGATCCTACATGGAGAAGAAACCACAATACGACGCTGGCGGCGAGACATTCCCAATATTGCCGCACATGAATCCCCTCATGCCGTTTCACTTTTTCAGACAATGCGGTGTACTCGGTCAGCACGACGCCGAAGAACATGCAGGTTTTGAACGAGCCGAACAACAGGCTCTTTGCGAGTTTGGAATCGTAATAGATTTTCATAGTGACAGGTTATTTGTTTCGGTGATATTCGATACAGCGAAGCAGCGCCGAAACGTGCATATCGGCTACATGTTTGCGGCCCTCCTCCGAGAGAATTAGCCGGCAATCGGCCTCCGTGTCCATAAAGAAATTCTCGGTGATAATGGCCGGGCAGGTCGTATGTCGGAGCAGATAAAAATCTGTCTCTTATACACATCTCCGAGCCCACGAGACTGCAGCTAATCTC
>ERZ1027037.562-NODE-562-length-10332-cov-4.183030_pt1 | contig 10332 bp, 8 predicted proteins | sample MGYA00519440_ERZ1027037 | MGnify/ENA primary metagenome ERZ1027037 (study PRJEB26926, sample SAMN06164793) | human gut metagenome | biome: ENVO:00009003; feature: ENVO:2100002; material: ENVO:00002003 | host: Homo sapiens | place: USA | collected 2012 ... | reverse complement strand
CCTCTATGGCACAAAAAATATCATGGAGATGCTGGGCGCTTTTCCGATACCTAATAAGCTCGGGGGCATGAAAAATTTCCTCGGGGAGCTCGAGAACCACATCGGCACGGGGCACCCGGTTTTTATTTACCCCGAGGCACATATCTGGCCTTATTACACGAAAATTCGTCCTTTTAACGAGAGCTCCTTCCGTTATCCGGTAATATATGACCGCCCTGCATTTTCTTTTACCATAACTTATCAGAAACACCTTTTCAGGACAAAAATCACAATATATATTGACGGACCTTTCTATCCGGACACCACAATAAACCCAAGACAAGCTGCCGTGAAATTGCGAAATCAAGTGCACGATGCCATGACGGCGCGCAGTGAAAATTCCACCTATGAGAAAGTAGAATATATTAAGAACAAGTGATTTTACTATTATAAAGCAACAAAGCGGATTGCGGATAACGGATTGAATTATTAATCTAAGGAGGCTCCCATGAATATCCTGTTCTGCGGCAATTCACGCGCCTTTGACGGCATACTGATAGCTGTTCTTTCCATAACAAAATATTATAAGGGCGAGTTAAATATTTACATTTTTACCGCAGGGCTTGAAAATATGCGCGAGGACTACACACCGATATGCTGGCAGCAGGCGAGAATTATCGAGAATATTGTGACGGGTGTGTGCCCGCAAAGTCATGTTTTGCTGATTGATAAAACGCAAGATTTTAAAAATGAGCTCGCCGGCTGGGTCAATAAGGACACGGTATACACGCCGTATTCCATGCTGCGGCTGTATGCGGACGACATTCTTGTGAACAGGCTTCTCTACCTCGACGCGGATGTGGTCGCCTGCGATGATATAGAGCCGCTTTACAACATGGGTATATCTGATTTTGAGATAGCCGGTGTGAGGGATTTTCTCGGGAAATGGTTTATCGAATATAATTACATGAACACGGGCGTGCTGCTTTTTAATATGCCGCGATGTCGTGAAAATGGTTTATTTAAAAATGCGAGAAAAATGTGCCGCGAGAGAAAAATGTTCTTTCCCGACCAGACAGCGCTGAACCGCGTATGTAAAAATAAGCTCTTTCTCCCCGAAAAATATAATGAGCAGAAGCGTTATAGACCAAACACCGTGCTGCAGCATTTTTGCAAATCTCTCCGAATATTTCCGTATATTCACACAGTAAATGTGAAACCTTGGGAGATTGAGAAGCTGCACAGTATATATAAGCTCCATGCGCACGATGAGATATTAGAGCAGTATGAGAGGATAAAAAATATAATACGTTAAACACGCTAAGTTTACAGAGCATGTTCTGTCTCCAACATCGTAGCGATTAGGTATATATAGATTATGGGAGGCAGAGAAATCAAATTTATTTGTATGTTAGATAATATATTTAAAACATTTATATGCATGTAAATTTTGCAGTGCAGCTGATTAAAGAGGGGATAATATATGGGAAACAATTTTTTGATTTTTATTACAATAATATTTCTGGTACTGTATTTTCCACGGCTGATTGGCTGGTTCGGGTGGATTTTTCCGCAAAAAAGCTTGAAGTGTGGGAGAAGGCACCGTTTTGCGCTCATTGTTCCGGCGCGCGATGAGGGCAGGGCGGTGCTGCCGCTTTTTAAGAGCATAGAGGAGCAGAGCTATAGTGCGGATTATAGTCTGTTCGACACCTATGTGGTTGTTAAAAATCCGCGCGACGAGGTGATTGGCTATGCGCGGGAGATTGGTGCGAAGGTGTATGTCGATGAGGCGCAGAAGAGTAAGGGTGACTGTCTTGATTACTGTATAAGGCATATTCTGGCAGCGGGAAAGAAATATGATGGTTATATAATCGTCGATGCGGACTGCCGGCTTGATGTGGATTTCCTGGCAGATATGAACGATGCGCTTGCAAGCGGGGCGCAGGTGATAACGGGGCGGAAGCTGGTCGGAAATTATAGCATGGGTTATTTAAACAGCGCTTCAGAAAAAGTGGTAAATGCCATAACCTGTCAAAATGGCCTGGTATGGCCGATTATAGATGAGCTTGGGAACAGGTACAAGAGCGCGCTCGGGCTCACCACTATGCCGATAACAACGGGAATACTTATAAGAGGAGATCTGGTCGAGGAGTGGGGCGGCTGGATTTACAGACAGACGCTCACGGAGGACATGGAGCTGCAGCGCGACTGTGCGTGCAAGGGGATAAAGACCTTTCACTATTCATTTGCGAAGCTGTATCTTGAGGAGGCACCATCGCATACGGACACCAATAAGCGCAGAACACGCTGGATGACAGGAATGGTGGCTGCAGACAGGCTCTACTGTCGCAAGCTTCTAAAACGCCGCGGGGTGAGGGCTTTTATCGATAATTATTATATATTGTCGCTGTGGCTTGTGTATGCATACATCGGAACCTTGTCCGTGGCGGCAGTATTTAATCTGGTTACATTTAGAATATGGCAGGCAGCGGCGGCATTCATGCTTATCTATACCGCTTTTTTTGCGCTGTCCGTGATGGCAGTGCTTGCAGACTGGAAAAATATCGGACTGTCATGGTTTAATAAGCTGTGCTTAATGCTGGTGCACCCATTTTTTTACATGGAATACATCCTCATCGTGGGGCGTGCGGTGCTTGGCGTGAATCCGAAAGGCTGGGAGAAAATCGGGAGGGTGCAGTATTGATGAATTATTTTAAGCTTGCATACACAACACCCGATGTGCTTGTGAAGATAAAGGAGGCGGAGAAAAGGGGGGATTTCAATGCACATCTTGACCCGGTAGATTACGACAGCAGCCTTCCGGTCGATGAAAAATTTCCTTATATTCCGACGGGGGCTTTAAAATTTCGGCAGGCATTGATACGCACGTTTATAATCAAGCCGTTTATGTGGATTGTGAACCGCTTCATATTCCGCACGCGAATTTATGGATTTTACGAAGAGGGTGAGGGAGAGTGCGGTGAAGATAATCATGGCATGATAATCACCTGTAACCACATAAACAAGCTCGATGCACTGGTGGTAGAATGGGCACTCAAAAGGAGTGGTGTGCTGCGGGGACGGCAGCTCAAGGTCATGGTGGCGGATTTTAACAATCGGAGGGGGCGGCTCGGTGAGTACATGAGGGCGTTCGGTATAATGCCGTTTCCACGGGGACACAGGCTGGTGAGACGGTTCAACGGTGCTGTGTCGTACTATCTTGGAAAAGGCGACTGCGTCCTCGTATTTCCGGAGCAGTCTGAGTGGTGGGGCTATGACAGACCGCGCCCGCTGAAAAACGGTGCATTTTACTATGCCGTGAAAAATAATGTGCCGGTTCTTCCTCTTTTTATAACCTGCCGCGATGCAGGAGATACTGGACATTGTACAGGAAAAAAAACAGGCGGTATGGAGAGAAGATATTTTGACGTGCATATATTGGACAGGATTGAGCCGATAGGAGACGGCATAAGCGACCACGACAGGATACGCATGCTGCGTGATGAAAACAGCCAACGATGGAAAAAAATTCTTGACTTTAAAAAAAATTAAAATTATAATAGTTCGAGGTCGAACAGTTCAGTATCAAACTGTTCGACCTCGAACAGTTTTTTGCTGAAGGTTAAGGCTTTTAACGGATAACCGGGCTATAGATAATGGCACCATGTCCGTTATGTATGGGTTTTTATCTAAGCCACATCATGAGGAAAGGAGCACGAGTTGGAAAAGAAACGCTATTTGGGGTTCGAGATTAAGAAGATGGACAACACTATTTTTCGCCAGCTGAAAAAGAAGCTGGTAGAGGCCGGCTTTGACGAGGTAACGGTAATGCATGGGCATATCCTTGGATATCTAAGCAGGCATAAGGATGTGGACGTGTACCAGAAGGATATAGGTGAGGAGTTCGGTATAGGCAAGTCATCGGTTACCAATATACTTCAGCTTATGGAGAGGAAGGGCTACCTGGTGTGCCGCACGGACGACAACGACGGGCGCTGCAAGAAAATAGTTCTCACACAGAAGGGCGAGGAGACACACGCTGCTACGGTGCGCGTCATCGATATGCTCCACGAGGAGCTTGAACAGAATGTCACACAAGAGGAAAAACAGGTCTTTTTGAATGTTATAGAGAAGATGAAAAACAATATCAATGATATGAACAAGGAGGATGAACAGTGCTAAAGACATTAGGTGCTTATGTAAAAGAGTATAAGAGAGCATCCATCGCGACCCCTTTTTTTATGATTTTAGAGGTGCTTATGGAAATGCTCATTCCGTATCTGCTCTCATCACTTATCGACAATGGTGTTGAGAAGGGTGATATGGGCTACATACTCATGGTCGGCGGCTGCATGGTAGTGATTGCCATGGTCGGATTGTTTGCCGGAATCATGGGTGGTGTTTACGGAGCGAAGGCCTCAACAGGTTTTGCAAAGAATCTCAGAAAGGGTATGTTTGACAATATCCAGACCTACGCCTTTTCTAACATTGACAAGTTCAGCACAGCGGGACTTGTGACAAGACTTACAACGGACGTCACAAATGTACAGAATACATACCAGATGCTCTTAAGAATGTGTATGAGGGCACCGGTGAGCTTAATCTGTGCGATGATAATGTCATTTATCATCAGTCCGCGCATTGCATTTATATATCTTATCGCGCTAGTGATACTCTCATGTATTCTTGCCGTCATCATAGGACATGCGACCAAGTATTTCAATGCGGCATTTCCTAAGTATGATGAGCTGAACGCGAGTGTTCAGGAGAATGTATCGGCAATCCGTGTTGTCAAGGCTTATGTCCGTGAGGATTATGAGAAGAAGAAATTCAAGAATGCCAGCAACAATATCTACAAGATTTTTGTAAAAGCAGAAAAGACGGTTGCATACAACAACCCTGTTATGCAGATTACGGTATATACCTGTATCCTGCTTATAAGCTGGGTCGGCGCAAAGATGATTGTCGGCTCAGGTGGAGCACTTCTCACAACAGGTAAGCTTATGAGCCTCCTGTCCTACTGTATGACAATTCTTATGAACCTTATGATGGTTTCCATGATATTTGTAATGATTTCGATGAGTGTGGCAAGTGCAAAGCGTATCGCAGAGGTGCTTGAGGAGAAGCCTGATATCACCAATCCTGATAACCCTTGCTATGAGGTAAAGGACGGAGGGATTGTATTTGACCATGTAAATTTCGGCTACAATAAGGGCGCCGACAAGAGAGTGTTAAATGATATCAACCTCACTATCAAATCCGGTGAGACAATCGGTATCATCGGCGGAACCGGAAGCTCCAAGTCAAGCCTTGTGAACCTTATAAGCCGTCTTTACGATGTGGATGAAGGTAGTGTAAAGGTCGGTGGCAGGGATGTAAGAGAGTACGACATTGAGACACTTCGTGATGAGGTGAGCGTTGTTCTCCAGAAGAACGTGCTTTTCTCCGGAACAATACTCGACAACCTTCGCTGGGGCGATAAGAACGCCACGGATGAGGAGTGCATGAGAGCATGTAGATTAGCATGTGCGGATGAATTTATTGAGAAATTCCCGGACAAGTACAACACCTACATCGAGCAGGGTGGTACGAATGTATCGGGTGGACAGAAGCAGCGTTTGTGTATTGCCAGAGCACTTTTAAAGAAGCCTAAGATACTTATTCTTGATGACAGCACAAGCGCTGTTGATACTGCAACCGATGCGAAGATCCGTCATGCATTTGCCACGGAGATTGCGCAGACAACGAAGCTTATCATTGCACAGAGAATTTCAAGTGTTCAGGGTGCGGACCGCATAATCGTGATGGATAACGGACGTATCAACGGAATCGGAACACATGAGGAGCTGCTTGCTTCTAACGCTATATACCGCGATGTATATGAGTCACAGACCGGAGGCAGCGGTGATTTTGATGAAAACGGAGGTGAAGCATAATGCCGGGACCAATGGGAGGAAGACCGCCAAGAGGAGCGAAGCCTACAGTCGCTAATCCTGGAAAGGTATTTAAAAGAATAATAGGCTTTGTGGCTAAGAATTATCTGCTGCAGTGCATAGTGGTTCTTGTATGTATTGTACTCACTGTATTTTCTACGATACAGGGAACCATGTTTACGAAAACACTTATTGACCAGTATATTATGCCGTTGATGCAGCAGACCGTACCTGATTATACGCAGCTGCTCCACGCAATCATAAGAGTGGCATGCTTCTATGCGGTGGGTGTTATAGCAGCCTATGTAAATACAAGGATGATGGTTTATGTTACACAGGGAACCATGAGAAGCTTAAGGGATGAGATTTTTGTACACATGGAGTCCCTTCCTATAAAATATTTTGATACACATGCACACGGCGATATCATGTCAATCTACACCAACGATGTTGATACGCTCAGACAGATGATAAGCCAGAGTATCCCTCAGCTTATCAACAGCTCAATCACCATCATAGGTGTGCTGGCAAGTATGATTATCCTTAACATACCGCTTACACTGTTAACTCTTGTGCTTGTGGGTCTTATGCTCGTTGTCACCAAGAAGGCTACCGGAATGAGCGGAAAGTACTTCGTAAAGCAGCAGAAGAACCTGGGTGAGGTAAACGGCTTTATTGAGGAGATGATGGGTGGTCAGAAGGTCGTAAAGGTATTCTGCCATGAGGAGGAGAACATGGAGCGCTTCGACAAGATTAACGAAGAGCTCTGCGACAGCTCCTACAATGCGAATAAATTTGCCAACATCTTAGGACCTATCAATGCCCAGATTGGTAACATCAGCTACGTTATCATAGCTATAGCCGGAGGTGCGCTTGCACTCGGCGGAGTCGGCGGCTTTACACTTGGAGGTCTTGCAAGCTTCCTCACCTTCAACAAGAGCCTTAACATGCCTATCAATCAGGTGAGCATGCAGTTTAACAGTATCATCATGGCTCTTGCAGGTGGTGAGAGAATCTTCAGGCTTCTCGATGAGACGCCGGAGGTAGATGATGGATATGTTACACTTGTAAATGCAGTTAAGGATGGCGGTACAATCAGGGAGAGCGAAAAGCGCACAGGAATGTGGGCCTGGAAGCACTATCACAAGGACACAGGCATTACCGACTACAAGGAATTGAAGGGTGATGTGGTATTCGATGATGTGGATTTCGGTTATAATCCGGACAAGATAGTTCTCCACAATATAAAGATGTTCGCTGAGCCGGGACAGAAGATTGCCTTCGTAGGCTCAACCGGAGCAGGCAAGACGACAATAACCAATCTTATCAACCGCTTCTATGATATTCAGGATGGTAAAATCCGCTACGACGGAATCAACATCAACAAGATTAAGAAGAGCGATTTAAGAAAGTCCCTCGGAATAGTTTTGCAGGACACACACCTCTTTACCGGAACAGTTATGGAGAACATCCGCTATGGCAAGCTCGATGCGACTGACGAGGAGGTGTACGCGGCGGCTAAGCTTGCCAATGCAGACAGCTTTATCACCAAGTTATCCGACGGTTACAACACGATGCTCACCGGTGACGGTGCCAACTTAAGCCAGGGTCAGAGACAGCTTCTCGCAATCGCGAGGGCAGCAATAGCAGACCCGCCTGTTCTCATTCTTGATGAGGCTACCTCCTCAATCGATACGAGAACTGAGAAGATGGTACAGGATGGTATGGATAAGCTCATGCACGGCAGGACGACCTTTGTCATCGCGCACAGACTCTCCACCGTAAAGAACAGTGATTGTATCATGGTTCTTGAGCAGGGACGCATTATTGAGCGTGGTACGCATGATGACCTTATAGAGCAGAAGGGAAGATATTACCAGCTTTATACGGGGAATAGTATTGCAGGGTAATATTGTATTTTATAGTGAAAAGGCTTTGGCATTATTGCCGGAGCCTTTTTTCGTAAATGAGCCATTTTATACTTATTTTCAATTAAATGAAAATTTATGCATAAAATTATACTAATATTTAGATATGCTGTACAAATCCCCCGACATTTACTATAATACATGCATGGGACATAGGTGTCAGACCCCTGTCCCAGACTTGGGACAGGGGTCTGACACCTATGTCCCAATATATAGAAATGAGGTGTATCACATGAGTACGGTAGTCGAGAGACTTGGCGCGTTACGCGCACTTATGAAGGAAAAGAATATTCAGGCATACATTATATGTACTGATGATTTCCACGGTTCTGAGTATGTTGGAAGTTATTTTAAGGCGAGAGCCTTTATGTCGGGCTTTACGGGTTCGGCGGGAACGCTTGTAGTGCTTCCTGATGAGGCTGGACTGTGGACTGACGGAAGATATTTTCTTCAGGGAGCAGCACAGCTTGAGGGCAGCACAATCACTCTTATGAAGATGGGTGAGGAGGGTGTGCCTACGATAGCGGAATTCCTTGCAGATAAACTGGAGGACGGAAGTAATATAGGCTTCGACGGAAGAACTGTAACTGACGCTTTCATGGGCAGGATAACGGAGAGCATCAAGGGAAGAAATATGTCCTATGTATGCGGTGAGGATCTTGTCGACAAGGTATGGACGGACAGACCGGCTCTATCTAAGGAGCCTGTATGGGAGCTTTCCGTTGAGTATACGGGCATGAGCCGTGAGGAGAAGCTTGCAAAAATCCGTGAGTCGATGAAGAAGGAGGGAGCAGATCTTCTGGTTCTAACAGCGCTTGACGATATCGCATGGCTGTTAAATCTTCGTGGAAATGATGTAGCATACAATCCGGTATTCTTATCATATATGACAATGAGCGCCGACAGTGCGGTGCTCTATCTCGAGGAGAGCATTTTAAATGCCGATATCAAGGGCAGATTGGCAGCGGACGGCATTGAGCTTAGAAGGTATAACGATATTTACAGCGATTTGAAGAAGGTGGACAGGAACGCAGTCGTTCTTGTGGACAAGGCTACGGCTAACTTCCTTATCGTTCATTCGCTTCCGGACACAGCTAATGTAAGAGCGGAGCAGAGCCCTGTTGTGCTTCCTAAGGCAGTCAAGACTGTTGCGGAGAGAGAGAATGAGAAGAAGGCTCATGTGAAGGACGGAATGGCTGTCACACACTTTATATATTGGCTCAAGAAGAATGTCGGAAGGCTCGATATAAGCGAGATGAGCGCGGCAGTGCAGCTTGACGAGTTCAGAAAGAAGCAGCCGGGATACCTTGGAGAGAGCTTCAACCCGATTATGGGCTATGGTTCTCACGGTGCCATCGTGCATTATTCAGCAACCGAGGAGACGGATGCTAAGCTTGAGCCGAGAAGCTTCCTTCTCGCAGATACGGGCGGACATTACTATGAGGGAACGACCGACATAACAAGGACGATTGCACTCGGTGAGCTTACCGACGAGGAGAAGAAGGTGTTCACACTTGTTCTCAAGGGTCATCTTAATCTTGCGGCTGCAAAGTTCTTATATGGTGCAAGAGGAGAGAACCTCGACTACATCGCGCGTGAGCCGCTTTGGAGAAATGGCATGGACTACAACCACGGAACAGGTCACGGCGTTGGATATCTTCTCAATGTACATGAGCGTCCTAACGGCATCAGAACCAAGATTGCACCCGGCGGACCTTCCGCAGTGCTTGAGGAGGGCATGATTACCTCCGATGAGCCGGGAATGTACATTACGGGCAAGTTCGGTATAAGACATGAGAACCTCGTTCTCTGTGTTAAGAGGGAAAAGACCGAGTACGGTCAGTTCATGGGCTTTGAGCCGCTGACGATGGTTCCGTTTGACCTCGATGCCGTAGATGTATCCTGCATGACCGCTGAGGAGAAGGAGAGATTGAACGCATACCATGCGAAGGTATTTGCGGCAATCAGTCCTGACTTCGAGGGTGAGGAGCTTGAATGGCTTAAGAATGCTACGAGAGCTATATAAAAATATTTATCTGAGTAGGCTTTAAACATACTTGAGCATATATAAAACTCTGCAAAAAGTGTGATATGACAAAGGAAGCTGCCGCACCGTGATTTCCCATGGGCGGCAGCTTTCTTTTTTTACACACGGCATATCTGTCACAGCCGGTGTTTCTGTCTGCCGATACGCTGTACAATAATATATGTATGTTCAGGGATTGCGACAAGGAAAAGCTTGACGAGCCGTTCGCACATCTCGACAGCGGGAACATCCATGAGATAGAAAAAGGGCTGCTTGCAATGCTGCCCGATATGATGAGGTGTGGCACATTGAAAATAAAAGTATAACCCATACATACGGCTGTTCCGACTAAAAATATAATATTATTGTGCGATATAACGAATATTTGTTCTGATTTTCGCCTGCTTTTGGTCGAAAAGATTGAAAAATATTCCTTGTTGTGTTAATATTTTCTTTAATGCCAGAT
>ERZ1027037.544-NODE-544-length-10667-cov-42.024595_pt1 | contig 10667 bp, 7 predicted proteins | sample MGYA00519440_ERZ1027037 | MGnify/ENA primary metagenome ERZ1027037 (study PRJEB26926, sample SAMN06164793) | human gut metagenome | biome: ENVO:00009003; feature: ENVO:2100002; material: ENVO:00002003 | host: Homo sapiens | place: USA | collected 2012 ... | reverse complement strand
GCAACAGCCAATGATAAATCCCAGATTTCTGCACCGCTTATGTCACGTTTTGCGGTGATTGATATTCCGGACTATACCGATGAAGAGAAGAAGGTCATCTTCCAGAGATTTGCCCTGCGCAAGGTATTTGAGCGAATGGGAATGAAGGAGGAGGAGTGCGTTCTCACAGAGGACGGACTTGATGCAGTGATTAAGCTTCACGAGAACACATCGGGCATAAGAGATCTCGAGCAGGCTGCAGAGCATCTGGCAGCAAATGCACTTTATCAGATAGAGGTTGATAAGGTAAAGCAGGTGGTATTTGACGCTGAGGCTGTTTTTGAGCTTTTAGGCTAGCAGGATATATTACGGATACAGGAATTGTTACGAAAATAAAAGGAGATTGTCAGGATGAGAGAATTTGGGAAATCCAGAAAATTAGATAATGTGCTTTATGATGTTAGAGGACCGGTGGTGGATGAGGCGGCCCGCATGGAGGAAAACGGCACAAATGTGTTGAAGCTCAATATAGGAAATCCTGCGCCGTTTGGCTTCAGGACACCTGATGAGGTGATATATGATATGTCTCGCCAGCTCACGGACTGTGAGGGGTATTCTAACTCCAAGGGACTTTTTTCTGCAAGAAAAGCAATCATGCAATATGCACAGCTCAAAAAGCTTCCTAATGTGACGGTTGAGGATATCTACACCGGAAACGGAGTCAGCGAGCTTATAAACTTAAGCATGTCAGCGCTTCTTGACAATGGTGATGAGGTGCTGGTGCCGGCACCGGACTATCCGCTTTGGACAGCCTGCGTTACACTTGCGGGAGGCACTGCAGTGCACTATATCTGTGATGAGCAGTCAGAGTGGTATCCGGACGTAGAGGATATCAAAAAGAAGATTACAGACAAGACAAAGGCGATCGTAATAATAAACCCTAATAACCCTACGGGAGCGCTCTATCCAAGGGAGGTGCTGCAGCAGATAGTTGATGTGGCAAGAGAGCACGAGCTCATGATTTTTTCGGATGAGATATATGACAGGCTGGTGATGGATGACTATGAGCATGTGTCTATTGCGTCGCTTGCACCGGACCTCTTCTGTGTGACCTTCAGCGGTCTTTCTAAGTCACATATGATAGCAGGCTATCGTATCGGATGGATGGTTTTAAGCGGCAACAAGGCGCTCGGAAAGGACTATATCGAGGGTCTCAACATGCTCTCAAACATGCGTCTTTGCTCGAATGTTCCGGCGCAGTCGATAGTGCAGACAGCTTTAGGCGGATATCAGAGTGTAGGCGAGTATATTGTGCCGGGCGGACGAATCTATGAGCAGAGAGAGTACGTCTACAAGGCATTAAACGATATACCGGGAATTTCGGCAGTAAAGCCAAAGGCAGCATTTTACATATTCCCAAAGATTGATACTGCAAGGTTCAACATCACAAACGATGAACAGTTTGCACTCGATCTGCTTCGTGAGAAGAAGATACTCATCATCCACGGCGGCGGCTTCAACTGGGATAAGCCGGATCACTTCAGAGTGGTATATCTGCCTCGAACAGAGATATTAAAGGATGCCACAGGCAAGCTTGCAGACTTTTTGTCTTCATATAAGCAGAAATAATTATTGGCATAGATAATTATAAAACATATGATATAAAACATATAACATATAAGCTCCGGCACAGAAAACTTTTTGTTCTGACCGGAGTTTTTATATTATGCTGTAATATTTTTTAAAAGTAACCTACCTGTAACTTTACATAATGTATTATACACTTGTATCGCGGGGCGGCTGCACTTTAGATGGCAGACCGCACAGCACTCAAAAATGCATAGAGAAGAAAAGGAGAATTAAATGGAACTGCTTAGAGTAGAACACTTATCAAAAATATACGGAGCCGGAGAAAATCAGGTCAAGGCTCTGGACGATGTGTCATTGAGCGTGGAAAAGGGAGAGTTTGTGGCAATTGTCGGGGCGAGCGGCTCCGGAAAATCCACACTGCTTCATCTGCTTGGAGGTGTTGACAGACCAACAAGCGGAAAGGTGTATATAAACGGCACTGATATCTTTGCAATGAATGATGATGAGCTTGCCATATTCAGAAGAAGACAGGTGGGTATCATTTATCAGTTTTATAATCTGATACCTATATTAAATGTGGAGGAAAACATGGCAATTCCGATGGAGCTTGATGGAAGAAAGGTGGAAAAAGCACAGATGGATGACATGCTTTTGCGCCTTGGACTTACAGAGAGACGTACTCATCTGCCAAATGAGCTATCAGGAGGACAGCAGCAGCGCACATCTATAGGAAGAGCCCTGATTACGAGACCGTCTATAGTGCTAGCGGATGAGCCGACCGGAAACCTGGATACCAAGGCAAGCAACGAGATTATGCATCTCTTAAAGACCTCAAACCGTGAGCTCAACCAGACAATCATTATGATTACACACAATATGGAGCTTGCAAAAGCGGCTGACCGCACAATAATGATAGAGGATGGTAAAATCAGATGAATTTGATGAAGACACTCACATTAAAAAACTTAAAGCTCAACAGGAAAAGAACTATTGTCACGATAGTCGGAATAATTCTTGCAACAGCGCTTTTGTCGGCGCTTGTCACACTTGTGTCAAGCTTTCAGTACAGTATGATTGAATACCAGAAGCAAAAGGACGGCGACTTTCATGTGAAATTTTCGAATGTGAAAATGTCTGAGCTTTCGGAGTTTAAAAACAACAGAAATATTGAAAGCACATTTGAGACAATGGGAATGGGCTTTGCAAAGCTAGACGGCTGCAAGAATGAGGATAAGCCGTATGCATATGTCATGGCAACAGATGAGGCCGGCTTTGAGAGAGGCTGCTTTAAACTGATAGAGGGCCGCATGGCAAAAAATGAGGATGAGATAGTCATTCCAAGGCACTTAAAGACAAACGGACGAATCGACATAAAGGTGGGAGATGAGATAACACTGGATGTCGGAAAGCGATATGATTCGAACACCGAAGGTGTCATATCGGAAAACTGCGCATATGAGCATGAGGCAGAGACACTTACCGATACTGTGACAAAGCACTACAAGGTGGTAGGCATCATGGAAAGACCGGGCTATGGAATGGAGGACTATAGTGCCGCCGGATATACATTTGTCACATACTCTGATGAACTGGCAGCAATTGATAACGGCACAAAGAGTGAGGCAGGCGAAGCTGACACTACACTCACAGTGTACAGCAGATACACTCAAAAGGCTTTAAGAAACAAGGATGCTGTGACTGCAGATATAATTGGTGTGGATGAAAAGCTGTTTGAGAAAGCAAATAATTCATCTGTTGAAATGTCTTCTGAGGAAAGTGACAGGTTCCTTAAAGAGATGGAAAATGCAAAATATGATATATATATGAATGGATACCTTATAAACTATGAGTGCGTTTTCCCGATTGACGGTTCATTTAAAGCACTGTTTACAGTGGCTGCTGTTGTGGCTTTGATAATCATACTGACATCAGTGTACTGTATCAAAAACAGCTTCAACATATCAATCACTGAAAAAATCAGGCAGTATGGCATGCTTGCAAGCGTGGGTGCTACGAGGCGACAGATAAAAAGCAGCGTTAAGACAGAGGCAGCAATGCTTGGAGTGGTTGGTATTCCTGTAGGTACCATGAGTGGTATTTTGGCATCGCTTATACTTGTCAAGGTAGTAAATACGCTGTCAGCAGACTGGCTTAACGTTGATTTGAGCTTTCACACATCACTGCCTGCACTTATTCTTGCTGTGATACTGAGTATAGCAACCATTTATTTCTCAGCAACAGGCAGTGCAAGAAGGGCTGCAAAGGTCACACCGCTTGAAGCAATAAGAAACACAAAGGAGATTAAAATAAAGTCAGCAAAGCTTAAGACACCGGCGATTATAGGCAGAATCTGGGGTATCGGAGGTGTTATCTCATATAAGAATATAAAGAGGAACAATAAAAAGTACAGAACCACAGTGACATCTATTGTCATCTGCTCAGTAACCTTTATTGTGATATCATACTTTATGTCTATGGCCTTTAGCGTTGTTGGGATGTCATATGCATCAGCAGATTACAATATTGGAATAAATATGTCATGTAAAAAAGACATTGATATTGAAAAGTTCTCTAAGCTTTTGAGTGGCATTGAAGGAGCTGAGGATTATCTGGTTGGAGCAGGCTATGATTTCGATGTCAGTAAGCCGGAGTATACAAAGGAATATGGAGAGTATTGCAGGCAGCTTTATGATGACAGTGAGGATGTCTCGCAAATGTTTTTAATCACAGTTTTGGATGATAAATCGTATGATAAGTATGCGTCTGACGCAGGCATAAAAAATGCAGCTGCAGGAGCAATTCTTGTGAATAAATGCACATTTGATGTGTATAATGAGAATAGCTCAAAATACGTCAAAAAAGAGATGGAGCTGTACAAATATAAAGCAGGAGATACAATCGAGTGTGGCTACAATGTGTATGATGATGCTTCTTCTGATGATAATGCAGCAGAAGGCGATACTGAAAGCAGCACAGATGATAATAATGCAGTGGAAGGTGATACTGAAAGCGGCACAGAGGATAACAGCGGATACGTTGACGAGGAAACAATAAATAACGGAGTCAGAAAGACTGTGGATGTAACTATTGCAGGTGTCACAGACAAGGTACCAATAGGTTATAAGGGCTACAGCAACACGCTATTGTTTATGAACCAAAAAGGCTTTGAAAGCCTATGGGGTGACGGTAAGAACGGTAATGAGATTAAACCGGGATATGCGTCATATTCGGCATATGTGGTTGCAGAAAATGCAGATGAATATCAGGATACATTCGAAAAGGAGACGGAAGGAAATCCTGAGTATTCGCAGATTAGTTTTTATGTCAGCAATATGGATAAGCAGATGCGCGATGAAAAGTCACTCTTTACACTGCTTGGAGTATTTGCATACGGACTTATTGTAGTCATTGCCTTAATAGGAATCACAAATATCATCAATACCTTAAGTACCGGAATGGAGCTTAGAAGCCGCGAGTTTGCCACATTAAGAAGCATTGGAATGACAGATAAGCAGTTTGTGGGAATGGTCAGGCTCGAGAGTGTGTTTATATCTGTGAAGGCACTTGCAATAGGAGTACCGCTTGGTATTTTAATAAGCTATCTCTTATGTGTTATGATGAACAGGATGGATGATGCAATCATTTATGAGCCGCCGTATAAAGCAATTATATTGTGTATATTGGTTGTAATAATGCTGATTTATGCTATCATGAAACTATCAATGACGAAGCTTAGACACAATAACATTATTGAGACGATCAAGAATGAAAATCTGTAGGAAATGCGGGAGCTGATATGAAAAAAATACTTCTCATAGAGGACAATAAAGGAATAACAGAGGGACTGTGTGATACCTTTACAGAACCTGAATATGAGCTTTTGACAGCAGGCAGTTTAAAGGAGGCTGGGGCGCTTTTGAGTGAGCACCCCGGCCTTGTGCTGCTTGATGTGTCGCTTCCGGATGGGAACGGCTTTGATTTTTACAGCGAAAGGCTGGAAAAAGAAAAAACACCGGTGATTTTTCTTACCGCAAGGGATGAGGAAAATGATATAGTAAAGGGACTTGAGATTGGAGCGGAGGATTACATCACAAAGCCTTTTTCCGTAAGGGAGCTTGTGGCGAGGGTAAACCGCGTATTTTTACGAAGGAAAAATGATGACAGCTCATCTGTCATACACGCAGGAAGCATAAGCTATGATTTGGACAAAAAGGAAGCAAGAAGGGCTGGACAGGTGATTGCTCTTTCAAGTCTTGAAAACCGCATACTTGATCTGCTTTTTACCAATCACGACAAGGCTGTGTCCAGAAATGCCGTGCTTGACTGCATCTGGGAGGCGACAGGCAACGATGTGTATGACCATACAGTGACTGTCTATATGAAGCGCATCAGGGCAAAGCTTGGTGAGGATGTGATAAAGACTGTGAAGGGAATCGGGTATCGTGTTGATTCAGATGAAGCTCTTTAAACAGTATCGGCTGACAGAGACAGTTCCCGGGGGAAAGCATGAGAAAGAAGAAATATAATTTAGAGAACAGAAAACATTTTGTGTATTTTGCGATAATTTATACATGTATATGTGTGACGGTTATGGCTTTTACCGTTTTTTTCCAGTACAGGGCATATACGAAAAACTATAACGCCACAGTGGCTAAGCTATGTGCACTAATTCATGAAAAATATCCCGATGTATCAGATGGCAGTATAGCCGCGATTCTAAATGACAGCAGCTTAGGCAGCGATTATACAAATTTAAAAAGCGCAGAGACGCTCTTTAAAAAATACGGCATTGATATGGAAAAGGATTCTGCGGTTTTGTCAAATGAAAAAGCGCTTAAAGGAGCGCTTTGGCTAGACATATTTCTTGTTGTGCTTTTTGCAGGGGGCTTTTGCCTTTACATTATGCTTATAAGATTTAGCTTTAAAAGACAGGTCAGACAGGCTGCGGATTATCTGCGTCGCATAAATCAGGGAGACTACAGACTTGTTATGGCAGATAGCACAGAGGGGGAGCTTTCTATACTAAAGGGAGAGCTTTACAAGACAGCAATCTATTTGAGGGAGTCTGCGGAAAATGCAAAGGCAGACAAGCTTTTGCTAAAGGATGCGCTTTCTGACATATCGCACCAGCTTAAGACTCCGCTCACATCACTTTCGATAAATCTGGAAAATCTGGAAGGAAATCCTGATATGGCATCTGAAAACAGAAACAGGATAATGCGCAGGGCAAAGCGCGATGTGGACAATATATCGCATATGGTGCAGGCTATCTTAAAGCTTTCAAGGCTTGAAGCGGATGTTGTGGAGTTTGATGAGAAGGATACGCTGCTGTCTGAAATTGTGTCTGAGGCAGCTGATAATGTTATGGCACTTTGCGATTTGAGAGACATAAGGCTGTCCATAGATGAAGGCTCTGATAAGGATGCCTGTATACATGCTGATGCATACTGGCAGTGTGAGGCCATTACAAACATAGTAAAAAATGCAGTGGAGCATGCAGAGAGTGAGGTAAAGATAGGCTTTTACAGGTATGAGATGTATGCAGAGATAACAGTGCAAAACGATGGAGAGACCATAAGTGATGAGGACAAAAAGCATATTTTTACGCGTTTTTACAGCGGCAGCGGACAGCCGGCAGACAGCATCGGCATAGGACTTTCGCTCGCGGAAGCAATTGTGCGTCATGACAATGGATATATCCTTGTGGAGGATTGTAAAAAAGATGTATTAAATGAAAAAAATGAATGCAGTGGCACACGCTTTGTGGTAAGATATTTGTGATAAGTTGAGAAAAATTATCAATAAATACACTAGGAAGCGATAAAATGACACTAAAAGAACTTGGCATAGGACAGAGTGCCAGAATACTTACAGTAGGCGGTGAGGGCGCACTGCGCCAGCATTTCCTGGATATGGGAGTAATCCCAAAGGCCGAAGTGACAGTAATCAAATTTGCACCGATGGGAGACCCGATGGAGCTTCAGGTGCACGGCTATGAGCTCACATTGAGGCTTGATGATGCGGCACAGATTGAGGTAGAATTAATTGACAGCCGTTCAAGAAAGCATGAGGGCCCTAAAAAGATAAGCAACACAGCCCATCCCGGACTTGGTGAGGAGGGCAAATACCATGTGAAGGGCAGTGGCAATCCCCTTCCGGATGGTGAGAAGCTCACATACGCACTTGTGGGAAACCAAAACTGCGGCAAGACAACACTTTTCAACCAGCTTACAGGTTCAAACCAGCATGTGGGTAATTTCCCGGGAGTGACGGTGGACAGAAAGGATGGCTCTATTAAAGAACATCCGGATACATCAATCACAGATTTACCGGGCATTTACTCAATGAGCCCATATACGAGTGAGGAGATTGTGTCGAGAAACTTTGTGCTCGATAACAAGCCAAAGGCCATAATAAATATCGTAGATGCGACAAATATCGAGAGAAACCTGTATCTGACCATGCAGCTTCTTGAGATGGATATACCGATGGTTATCGCTCTAAATATGATGGATGAGGTGACGGCAAACTCAGGCTCAATCGATGTAAATAAAATCGAGGGACTGTTAGGAGTGCCTGTTGTACCGATTTCTGCCGCAAAGAATCAGGGTGTTGATGAGCTGGTGCGCCATGCGATACACATTGCAAAGTATCAGGAGCGCCCGGGCAGACAGGATTTCTGTGATGAGAATGATTTTGGCGGTGCCGTGCACAGATGTATACACGCGGTCAGTCACCTGATTGAGGATCATGCAAAGCTCGCCGGAGTTCCGATTCGCTTTGCGGCAACCAAAATTATCGAGGGAGATGCACTTATATTAGAGCAGCTTCATCTTGATGAGAATGAAAAAGAGGCAATAGAGCATCTGATTGTCCAGATGGAGAAGGAGCGAGGCCTTGACAGAAGCGCTGCAATTGCGGATATGCGCTTTACATTTATTGAGAAAATCTGCGAGAGCACCGTGGTAAAACCGAAGGAGAGCAGGGAGCGTATCAGAAGTGAACGCATCGACCGTGTTCTTACAGGCAAATACACGGCAATACCGTGCTTTATAGTGATAATGCTTGCTGTATTTTATCTCACCTTCAACGTAATCGGAGCAGGCCTTCAATGGCTTTTGGAGCAGGGTATAGGAGCACTGACCGCGCTTACGGATAAGGCACTCACAGCGGCAGGCGTGAATGAGGTGCTGCACGGACTGGTAATAGACGGCATCTTTCAGGGTGTTGGAAGCGTATTAAGCTTTTTGCCGATTATCGTGACACTGTTCTTTTTCTTATCCCTCATGGAGGACAGCGGATACATAGCGAGGGTTGCATTCTTCATGGACAAGCTCCTTCGTAAGATAGGACTTTCAGGACGAAGCATAGTACCAATGCTCATAGGCTTCGGCTGTACGGTGCCAGCTGTCATGGCGACACGTACACTGCCAAGTGAGAGAGACCGTCGAATGACTATACTCCTCACACCGTTTATGAGCTGTTCGGCAAAATTGCCAATTTATGCATTCTTTGTTAGTGCATTTTTCCCGAAGCATGGTGGACTTGTCATGGGAGGACTGTACTTCCTTGGCATAATTGTCGGAATACTTTTCGCATTTATCTACAGAAAGACTTTGTTCAGGGGTGACGCAGTGCCGTTTGTCATGGAACTGCCAAACTACAGGATGCCGGGAGCCAAGAACGTGTGCCAGCTGCTCTGGGAAAAAGCAAAGGACTTTTTGCAGAAGGCATTTACGGTAATACTTATTGCCACAATGCTTATATGGTTCTTACAGAGCTTTGACATACACTTTAACATGGTAACAGACTCAAAGGACAGCATGCTTGCCGCTATTTCAAGTATTATCGTGCCTGTCTTTAAGCCTCTGGGACTCGGCGACTGGCGTATATGCACGTCACTTATCAGCGGACTCATGGCAAAGGAGAGCGTGGTATCAACACTGGAGATACTGTTTGGCGGAACGGTCACGGCAGCACTCACAACACTTTCAGCCGCATCTCTTCTGGTGTTCTCGCTGCTCTACAGCCCTTGCGTGGCAGCAATAGCATCCATAAAGAGAGAGCTGGGTGCAAAGTGGGCAGTCAGCGTGGTGCTTTTGCAGTGTGCGATTGCATGGGTGGCAGCATTTATTGTAAGAGTTATTGGACTGCTTGTGATGTAAAAAAACTGACTACAAAAAATATAAAAGGAGATATGTGATGGAGATTAAACTGGAAAATGAATCACTTGAGCTCACGATAAACAGCTTCGGAGCAGAGCTTAAAAGTATCACCGGCAAGGAAACAGGTACACAGTATCTGTGGGATGCCGATGAGAAATACTGGAAGAGAAGCGCACCGGTGCTTTTCCCGTTTGTCGGCAGCTTAAAGGACAAGAAGTTTACCGTTGATGGGACAGATTATCCGATGGGACAGCACGGCTTTGCAAGGGATATGGAGTTTGAGCTTGTGTCACAGACAAAGGATGAGGCATGGTTTTCACTTAAATCAAATGATGAGACTCTTGCAAAATATCCGTTTGAGTTTGTGCTCGAAATCGGCTATAAGCTCTCAGGCAGTGAGATAAAAGTGACCTGGAGGGTGACTAATCCTGCGAAAAAGGATTTACTTTTCTCAATAGGTGGTCATCCTGCATTTATGTGCCCGGTCGCAGAGCAGGGAAAGCAGTCAGACTATTATCTGAAGCTTGACACAGACAAAGCAATCACCTACGGACTTATCTGTGACGGAGGACTTTTAGACAAGGATGACAATCTGCTTAATGTGGATGTGGATGGATACTGTCAGATAGATGAGCATATGTTTGATAAGGATGCGCTCATAATAGAAAACAGACAGGCTTCAAAGGTGAGCCTGTGTACACCGGATAAGAAGCCATACCTTACGGTGTCCTTTGATGCGCCTTTATTTGGTCTGTGGTCACCGGCAGGAATGGGAGCACCGTTTATCTGTATTGAGCCGTGGTACGGCCGATGCGACAGAGCAGGCTTTGCCGGAGAATTAAAGGATAGGGAGTATGGTAATTCGCTGGCACAGGGTGAGAAATTTGAGAAGTCATATACGATTGCAATTGAGCTGTAGATTTTCTTGTTCTC
>ERZ1027037.542-NODE-542-length-10711-cov-4.010135_pt1 | contig 10711 bp, 7 predicted proteins | sample MGYA00519440_ERZ1027037 | MGnify/ENA primary metagenome ERZ1027037 (study PRJEB26926, sample SAMN06164793) | human gut metagenome | biome: ENVO:00009003; feature: ENVO:2100002; material: ENVO:00002003 | host: Homo sapiens | place: USA | collected 2012 ... | reverse complement strand
GGGGTATATCAAGCCCGAGGACAAGGCGCGGCTGATCGCCTTCCGAAACAATCCGTCGGACGAGAGCTGGATGCAATAATTCCGATTTTAGCGGGCGATTTTCGTCCTTCCTCGCTCGTCCCGAATGGGCAGTGCCTCATGTGCAGCTCATCCGTGCCGATCACCGGGCAGGCTAAAAATCGTTCCCCTAAAATCAGAATCAGGGTTTGCCGCGATCGCACGGCGCCTTCCGCCGATCCGTTGCGTGCCGCGAGCGGGAAATACCGACGGCGCAATGAAAGCGGAACAATGCGGATACCCGCGCAGCCAAAGTCTCCGCCGAGGCGGGGATTTAGGGGCGGGTCCGGTTTGCAAACACGGCGGAAGGCCGTGAATCGGGACCGACCGAAAAGAGGGACCGTTGAAGAATTTAAAATCCGAACTTCTATAAATAACTTATGCGACATTTGATTGATCCCACAGACCTCACGGTTGCCGAAACCGAGCAGATCGTAGCTCTGGCCGAGGACATTATCGCCAACCGCGCCAAGTACAGCGAGGCGTGCAGGGGCAAGAAACTGGCCACGCTCTTCTACGAGCCTTCGACCCGCACGCGGCTGAGTTTCACTTCGGCCATGCTGGAGCTCGGCGGCAGCGTCATCGGTTTTTCGGACGCCGCTTCGTCGTCGGTGTCGAAAGGCGAAACGGTCGCCGATACGGTCCGGGTGATTCGTTGCTTCGCCGACATTATCGCCATGCGCCATTTCAAGGAGGGGGCGCCGCTGGTCGGCTCGCAGTATGCCGGTATCCCGGTCATCAACGCCGGGGACGGTAGCCACAGCCATCCGACGCAGACGCTCACCGACCTGCTGACGATCAAGCGCGAGAAGGGGCGGCTGGATCACCTGACGATCGGCTTCTGCGGCGACCTGAAATTCGGCCGCACGGTGCATTCGCTTATCAAGGCGATGTCGCGCTACGAAGGGATTCGGGTGGTGCTGATCGCCCCCGACGAGCTGCGGTTGCCCGAGTATATGCTTCATGAGATCGAAACCCAGACCGAAGGGGTGGAATTCCGCGAGGTATCGACGATGGAGGAGGTGATGCCCGAGTTGGACATTCTCTACATGACCCGCGTGCAGAAGGAGCGTTTCCTCGATGAGGAGGAGTTTAACCGCGTGAAGGACAGTTTTGTGCTGGATCCGTCGAAACTCCGCACGGCCAAGTCGGATATGATCGTGCTGCATCCGCTGCCTCGTGTGAACGAAATCACGCGTGCGGTGGACAACGATCCCCGGGCAGCCTATTTCCGGCAGGTCGAGAACGGTAAGTTCGTGCGCATGGCTCTGATCTATACGTTGCTGAAATGGGCCGAAGGCGAGAAGCTCGCCGCAGTCCCCGACCTGGCCGAGGGGATGTTCATAGACCGGAGTATGAAATGCCCCAACTCCCGGTGTATTTCGGCTACGGAGGATGTCGATCCGCTTTTTGTCAAAGCGGGAGACACCTGCCGCTGCGCTTATTGCGAGGCGAAAATCCGGTAGCGGATTTTGTCGATACAATGTCGAAATAAAACTGTCGGGATTGTTAGGTTGTCGTTGAAATTATTCGTACTTTTGTGCGAGTAAAAGGCGATGGGCCGCAGGTCCGTCGGCGGCTACGACTTCCGAAACGATGGAAAGGATTCAGATGCACCATACCCGGCGAAAGCGACAGCAGATGCTGTCGGCTCGATGTGCGGCCGGAGCGTGCAGTGTCGTTCCTGCATCGGATTTTATCGACGGAACTATGCAGGAGGGCACGAATCGGCTTCCCGCAGCAATATAATCTTGCCGCTATGACGAATTCTGTCGTAGCGGCTCTTTTTTGGTTGATTTAGTACGTTTCTTACTATGAAAGTTGGAGTAATCATGGGTTCGACCAGCGACTGGGACGTTATGTCCGACGCTGCGGCGACGCTCGCGCAATTCGGTGTGGAGTTCGAGAAGCGGGTGGTGAGCGCCCACCGCACCCCCGACCTGCTGGTGGAGTATGCCAAAACGGCCAAGTCGCGCGGACTGGAGGTAATCATCGCCGGAGCCGGAGGCGCTGCGCACCTGCCCGGCATGGTGGCCAGTATGACCGCGCTCCCGGTGATCGGTGTGCCGGTCAAATCTCGAGCCTTGAACGGGCTGGATTCCCTGCTTTCGATCGTGCAGATGCCCGGCGGCGTGCCGGTTGCGACCGTAGCGATCAACGGGGCGAAGAATGCGGCCCTGATCGCCGTGTCGATCCTGGCATTGAAGGACGAGGCGCTGGCGGCCCGTCTGGAGATGTTCCGTGCGAAACAGACTGAGGATGTACTTAAAGCGGAACTTTAGACCGATGAGTGCGGTGAAGACGATCGGAATTATCGGTGGCGGCCAGTTGGGGCTGATGATCATCGAGCAGGCGCATCTGCTGGGTGCGCGGACGATCTGCCTTGATCCGGCGGAGGATGCTCCGGCGTTTAAGATCAGCGACGAGCGGATCGTGGGCCGGTTCGACGATCCGGCGGCGTTAGAAGAGCTTTGCCGCCGCAGCGACGTGGTGACCTACGAGTTCGAGAACGTGCCGGGCAATCTGCTGGTGGCTCTCGAGCAAAAATACAATATCAAACAAGGGTTCAGGCCTCTGTTCGACTCGCAGGATCGCCTGCGGGAGAAGAGCAATGCCTGCGATCATGGATTGAAGACGCCCGCTTTCATGGCTGTCGATGACGAGGAGTCGCTGCATCGGGCCATTGCGCGAATCGGTTATCCGTGCGTGCTCAAGACCCGTACGCTGGGCTACGACGGACACGGTCAGGCGGTGCTTCGCGGCGAGGCCGACCTTGCGAAAGCCCGCGAACTGCTCGCGGTGCCCTGCATTCTGGAGGAGTTCGTCCCGTTCGATTTCGAGGCCAGCGTGGTGCTGGTGTCGGACGGCGAGCGCGTGATCTGCTTCCCGGTAGGGCGGAATATCCACAAGGACGGTATTCTGGATCTGTGCATCGTGCCGGCGGAGATGCCGGACCAGGTGCGGGAGCGGATGGTGTCCCAGAGCAAGCGTTTCATGCGCGACTGCGGTTACCGGGGGATTCTGGCTATCGAATATTTCGTGAAGGGAGACGAGGTCTATTTCAACGAAATGGCGCCGCGCCCGCACAACAGCGGACACTGGACCATCGAGGGTTCGACGACCAACCAGTTCCGGGAGCTGTGCCGTTACTTGCTCGATATGCCCCTCGAAGAGCCGCAGCTGAAGGCCCCTACCGTGATGAAAAACATCCTGGGACAGGATCTGGAGCGGGCCGAGGCGCTTGCTCGGGAGAATCGCCCCGGTGTGTATGTCCATATTTACGGCAAGACCGTTTCCAAGCCCAAGCGCAAGATGGGACACGTGACTTTCGTCGGTGTGACCGGCGAGGAGTATGCCGCCAAGTGGGCCGACAGATTTGTGAAATAAAGTCAAAAATAAGATAATGAAGAGTTACCGTATTTTCGTTGAGAAATACCCCGAATTCCGGGTCGAGGCCGAGAGCCTGCTCCGCGACCTGAATGCCAACCTGAATCTTTCGCTCGACGGCCTGCGGCTGCTGAACGTGTACGACCTGTTCGGTTTTTCGGACGAATTGCTGGAGAAGAGCCGTTACAGGGTCTTCGGCGAGGTGGTTACCGATGCCGTGACGGATTCGTGCGATCTGGGCGGCAACAGCTTTCTGGCTGTGGAGTGCCTGCCCGGACAGTTCGACCAGCGAGCGGCTTCGGCCGTGGACTGCGTGCGGTTGATCGATCCTTCGGCCGAGGTGAAGATCAAGAGTTCGAAGCTGCTGATCTTCCCTTCGAAACTTCCCAAGGAGACGATGGAGCGTATTCGTCGCTATTATATCAATGCCGTGGAGTCGCGCGAGAAGGATTTGCGGGTCCTGGACGATTTGGAAAACGCCCCCGTGAAACCGGTGCCGGTATTGGACGGGTTCCGGGAGATGGAAGATGCGGAACTCGATGCCTACTGCAAGAAGAACGGTCTGGCGATGAATGCTGACGACCTGCGTGAAGTGGTCAAATATTTCCGGAACGAGGGCCGCGATCCGTTCGAAACCGAGCTGCGGATTCTCGATACGTACTGGAGCGACCATTGCCGTCATACGACCTTCACGACTGAGCTGGAGAACATTACGGTCGAGGAGTCGTTCGTGAAAGACGAGATCGAAGGCACGCTGGCGCTTTACCTGAAAATCCGCCGCGAACTGGGGCGCGAGGGCAAGAGCGTCTGCCTGATGGACCTGGCGACCATCGGTGCCCGTTACCTGCGCAGCAAGGGACTGCTCGACGACCTGGAGGTGAGCGAGGAGAACAACGCATGCAGCGTTTTCGTCGATGTGGACGTCGATGGCCGGACCGAGAAATGGCTCCTGCAGTTCAAGAACGAAACCCATAACCACCCGACCGAGATCGAGCCTTTCGGCGGTGCTTCGACCTGCCTGGGCGGTGCCATCCGCGATCCGTTGTCGGGTCGCAGCTACGTCTATCAGGCGATGCGTGTGACGGGTGCGGGAAATATCTATCAACCCGTAAGCGAAACGCTGCCCGGCAAACTGCCCCAGCGCGTCATCAGCCTTAAGGCCGCCGCCGGTTATTCGAGCTACGGCAATCAGATCGGACTGGCCACGACCCACGTCCGCGAGGTGTATCATCCCGACTATGTGGCCAAACGTCTGGAAGTCGGTGCCGTGGTGGGCGCCGTGAAAGCCGAAAACGTGCGTCGGGAGTCCCCCGTGCCGGGCGACGTGGTCCTGCTGCTCGGCGGCCGCACGGGCCGCGACGGCGTGGGCGGTGCGACGGGTTCGTCGAAGGAGCATACCGACAAGTCGCTCGAGATGTGCGGCAGTGAGGTGCAGAAGGGCAACGCCCCCGAAGAGCGCAAGCTGGAGCGGTTGTTCCGCCGTCCGGAAGTGACGCGCCTGATCAAGAAGTCGAACGACTTCGGTGCGGGCGGTGTGAGCGTAGCCATCGGCGAGCTGACCGACGGCCTGGATATTTACCTCGATCGCGTGCCGACCAAGTACAGCGGTCTGAATGCGACGGAGCTGGCGATCAGCGAGTCGCAGGAGCGTATGGCCGTTGTGATCGAAGCGAGTGCCGAAGAGGAGTTCAAGCGCTACTGCGCCGAGGAGAATATCGAAGTGACCCATGTGGCGGACGTGACGGACTCGCGCCGTATGCGGATGTACAACAAGGGCAAATTAGTGGTCGATCTTTCGCGCGAGTTCATCGACAGCGCAGGGGCCAAGCACTATGCCCAGGCCGCGATCGGTGCGGTCGAGGAACGCGATCCTTTCCGCCGCGAGGTGAAGGGCGGTACGCTGCGCGAAAAGATGCTTGCGAACCTGGCGGACGACAATGTCCTCTCGCAGAAGGGGCTGATCGAGATGTTCGATTCTACGATCGGCGCTTCGACCGTGCTGCTGCCTTTCGGCGGTCGTACGCAACGTTCGGAAACACAAGTGTCGGTGCAGAAGTTGCCGACGGACGGATATACCGATACGGCCAGCATTATGGCCTTCGGCTACAACCCTTTCCTGGCGTCGTGGAGTCCCTACCACGGTGCGGCCTATGCCGTCGTGGACGCTGCGGCCAAAGTCGTGGCGGCGGGTGCCCGCTACGATAAGATGCGCTATTCCTATCAGGAGTATTTCGAGCGCATGACCAAGTCGCCCCGTACGTGGGGCAAGCCGCTCGGGGCGCTGCTCGGTGCCCTGAAGATGCAGGTCGAACTGGGACTGCCCTCGATCGGCGGCAAGGACTCGATGAGCGGTACCTTCGAGCAGATCAACGTCCCGCCTATGCTGATGGCCTTCGGTATTACGACTGTCGATGCCGGACGCGTCATCTCGACCGATTTCAAGAAGGCGGGCCATTCGATTTACCTAGTGCGTCATACCCCGCTCGAAAACCATATGCCCGATACCGGGGCGTTGAAGCGGAATTTCGATTTCGTAAGTTCGGCTATCGAGTCCGGCAAGATCGTTTCGGGCTATGCCGTCGGCTTCGGCGGTGTGGCGGAAGCGCTGGCCAAGATGTCTTTCGGCAACGGCATCGGTGCCGATGTCAAGGTGGATGAAGCGACGCTGTTCGACAACTCCTACGGCTCGATCGTGGTGGAGAGCACCGAGCCGCTCGATTTTCCGGCCGCCGAGTTGCTGGGACATACCGAGGCGGAGGGAGCGCTCACGATCAACGGCGAAAAAATGCCGCTCGAGGAGCTTTACCGGGCCAATACCGAACGCTTTGCGACGGTTTATCCCGATAAGGGAATCAACCATGCGCCGGTCATGGAGGCGATGCCGGCTCCCCGCAGCTTCACCTATCCGGGCGAGGCGGTCGAGCGTCCGGAGGTCTTCATCCCCGTATTCCCGGGCAGCAACTGCGACTACGACACCGCGAAGGCCTTCCGCCGGGCGGGTGCCGAAGTGCGCAGCGAGGTGTTCTGCAACCTGACGGCGGAGGCTATTTTCGATTCGATCCGCCGGATGAAGGAGGCGATCGCTGCGTGCCATATCTTCGTGCTCTGCGGCGGCTTCTCGGCGGGCGACGAGCCGGACGGCAGCGGTAAATTCATTGCCAATGTGCTGAACAACAAGGATATTTCGGAGGAAATACATCGTCTGCTCGACCGGGGCGGTCTGATTCTGGGCATCTGCAACGGTTTCCAGGCGCTGGTCAAGTCGGGTCTGCTGCCCTACGGACGGCTGGGCCTGGTGACCCGGGAGTCGCCGACGCTCTTCCGCAACGACATCAACCGTCATGTGTCGCAGATCGTTTCGACCCGCGTGGCGACGACCAACTCCCCGTGGTTGTCGAGTTTCTCGGTGGGCGACATTCATTCGATCGCGGTGAGCCACGGCGAGGGCAAGTTCGTCGTGAGCGAGCCTTTGGCCCGCGAGCTGTTCGAGAACGGGCAGGTGGCGTTCCAGTATGTCGATGCCGAAGGCCGCGTGACGGCCGAAGCCCCGTACAATCCCAACGGATCGTACTATGCGATCGAGGGTATCGTGAGCCGCGACGGGCAGATACTCGGTAAGATGGGCCATACGGAGCGTTACGGGGAGAACCTCTTTAAGAACATCGCCGGAGAGAAGGTGCAGGACATCTTCACGAATGCGGTGAACTATTTCCGGAAAACAAAATAACAATTATAAAATACCAACCACTATGCAACAAGGCGAAATGCTTTACGAGGGTAAGGCCAAACAGGTTTTCCTGACGGACGATCCGGATATGATCCTGATTCACTACAAGGATGCGGCGACGGCGTTCAACAACATCAAAAAGGCCACGATCGAGAACAAGGGCGTGCTGAACAACCGGATCTCGACCCTGATCTTCGAATATCTCAACAAGCAGGGAATCAAGACTCACTACGTGAAGACCCTGAACGACCGCGACCAGTTGTGCCGCCGTGTGCGGATCATTCCGCTGGAGGTGATCGTCCGCAACGTCATCGCCGGCTCGATGGCCCAGCGTCTGGGTATCGAGGAGGGAACGAAGCCTTCGAACGTGATTTTCGACATCTGTTACAAGAACGACGAGCTGGGCGATCCGCTGATCAACGATCATCATGCGGTGGCGCTGGGTGTCGTAACCTACGACGAGCTGAAACAGATTTATGCCATGACCGCCCGGATCAACGAGGTGCTCAAGGAGCTTTTCGCCAAGATGAATATCAACCTGATCGACTTCAAGATCGAGTTCGGCCGCACGTCGGACGGCGAGATCGTTCTGGCGGACGAGGTGTCGCCCGATACCTGCCGGCTGTGGGATATGGCTACCAACGAGAAGCTCGACAAGGATCGCTTCCGTCGTGACTTGGGTAAGGTGCGCGAGGCTTACGAGGAGATCCTGGCCCGTCTGGAAAAAGTAATCAAATAAGTTCCGATGCACAAAGAGAGCATAATGCAGCCGATCTGCGACCGGGAGCTGCACGAGGAGTGCGGCGTTTTCGGCGTCGTGGGAGTGCCCGACGCAGCTAACCTGACTTACTACGGCCTTCATTCCCTGCAACATCGCGGGCAGGAAGGGTGCGGTATCGTAAGCGTTTCGAAGGAAGGGGCGATGCGGCGTGTCCGGGGCGAAGGACTCGTTACGGAGGTGTTCAACGAGGCGAAACTATCGACTCTTACGGGTGACATGGCTATCGGTCATGTCCGCTACTCGACGGCCGGAGGCGGCGGAACGGAGAATATACAGCCTTTTCTGTTCCATCATAATACGGGTGATTTCGCATTGGCCCACAACGGAAATATCGTCAATGCGGATCTGCTGCGCAACTACCTGGAGAACAAGGGCAGTCTTTTCCAGTCCACTTCGGACAGCGAAGTGTTCGCCCATCTTATCAAAAAGGAGGTACGCAACCACAACCGGCCCCGTATCTATTCGATCATCGAGGCGCTCAATATGCTCGAAGGAGCGTTCGCGTTTCTGGTGATGACGGCTAACCGCATCTATGCCTGCCGTGACAAACACGGTCTGCGGCCCCTTTCGATCGGCAAGTTGGGAGACGGCTATGTCGTCAGCAGCGAAACCTGTGCTTTCGAGGTGGTGGGTGCCGAATTCGTGCGTGACGTAGAGCCCGGCGAGATCGTTACGATCGACCGGCACGGCATCCGCAGCAGCGACTATTCGATGTTCAAGCGCCACATGATGTGTGCGATGGAATACATCTATTTCGCCCGCCCGGACAGCGACATCGAGGGCCGTAACGTGCACGCCTTCCGCAAGGAGTCGGGACGCTTGCTCTACAAGGAGGCGCCGGCAGACGCGGACATCGTGGTCGGTGTGCCCGATTCGAGTTTGAGCGCTGCCATGGGATACGCCGAAGCGAGCGGTCTTCCCTACGAGATGGGACTTATCAAGAACAAATACATCGGCCGTACCTTCATCCAGCCGTCGCAGTCGATGCGTGAGAAGGGCGTGCGGATGAAACTTTCGTCGGTGAGCGGTATCGTTTCGGGGCAGCGCGTGGTGCTGATCGACGATTCGATCGTGCGCGGTACCACCTCCCGGCGCATTGTGCGTCTGTTGCGTGAGGCGGGGGCCACGGAAGTTCATGTCCGCATCGCCAGCCCTCCGTTCAAGAATCCCTGTTTTTACGGTGTCGATACTTCGACGTACGAGGAGCTGCTGTGCGCCCGTATGTCGGTTCCGGAGGCGTGCGAGTATATCGGAGCCGATTCGCTGGCTTACCTCTCGCCCGATGCCTTGCTGAAGGCGGGCAATCGCTGCGAGTTGTGCATGGCCTGCTTCACGGGCAATTATCCGACGTCGCTTTACGGGACGATCGAGGAGGCGAACAAAAAAGAAAAATGTTAAACAAACCGCTCCGTTTTCGATCTGCTGTGTCAGGGAAGAACCTGTCCTGCATGCGTATTTCGAAAACATCGGGTGGAAATATTCAGGAAACAGCTAAAACCAACTATTGTTATGGCGGAAAGTTATGAAAAGGCCGGTGTGAACCTCGAGGCCGGATACGAAGTGGTGCGCCGCATCAAGAAACACGTGGCTTCGACCTCGCGGTTGGGCGTGATGGGTAACATCGGCGCCTTCGGCGGAATGTTCGATCTCTCGGCGCTGAATGTCAAGGAACCGGTGCTCGTGAGCGGGACCGACGGCGTGGGAACCAAACTCAAGCTGGCTTTCGAGATGGATAAGCACGACACGATCGGCATCGACGCCGTGGCTATGTGCGTGAACGACGTGCTGGCGCAGGGGGCCGAGCCGCTCTTCTTCCTGGATTATGTAGCCGTGGGGCACAACGAGCCTGCGAAGATCGAAGCGATCGTGGCGGGTGTGGCCGAAGGCTGCCGTCAGGCCGGCTGTGCACTCATCGGCGGCGAAACGGCCGAGATGCCGGGCATGTATGCCGGCGGCGAGTACGATATTGCGGGCTTCACGTGCGGCGTGGTCGAGAAGTCGCGCCTGATCGACGGTACGAAGGTGCGTGTGGGCGACGTGTTGGTGGGTATCGCGTCGAGCGGTGTCCATTCGAACGGTTTCAGCCTGGTGCGCAAGGTGGTTGCCGATGCAGGACTGGATCTTCGCAAGGCTTATCCCGAATTGGACGGCCGTGTGTTGGGCGAGGTGCTCCTGACGCCGACCAAAATTTACGTGAAACAGGTGCTCGAAGTGATCCGAGCCTGTAACGTGCACGGCATCAGTCATATCACGGGCGGCGGTTTCGACGAGAACATTCCCCGCATCCTGAGCGAGGGCCAGGGTATCGAGATTCACGAGGGGACGTGGGAGATCCTGCCCGTGTTCCGCCTGTTGGAGAAATACGGCAAGATCGCTCACCGCGAGATGTTCAATATCTTCAACATGGGTATCGGTATGGTGATCGCGGTTTCGCAGGATGAAGCTTCCGAAGTGATCGCCATTTTGGAGAAACAGGGCGAGAAAGCTTCGGTGATCGGCCGGGTGACGGATCGTCCGGGCGTGGAAATCCGATAGGGCGATGAAGACGATCGCAGTATTCGCCAGCGGAAACGGCTCCAACTTCGAAGCATTGGCTGCGGCTTGTGCCGACGGGCGCATTGCGGCTCGCATTGCCCTCATGGTCTGCGACAAGCCGGGGGCTTTCGTGAACGAGCGGGCTGCCCGTTACGGTATTCCGACCTTTACGTTCCTGTCTCTTATACACATCTGACGCTGCCGACGAAGCTAGAAGTGTAGAT
>ERZ1027037.533-NODE-533-length-10903-cov-3.945428_pt1 | contig 10903 bp, 9 predicted proteins | sample MGYA00519440_ERZ1027037 | MGnify/ENA primary metagenome ERZ1027037 (study PRJEB26926, sample SAMN06164793) | human gut metagenome | biome: ENVO:00009003; feature: ENVO:2100002; material: ENVO:00002003 | host: Homo sapiens | place: USA | collected 2012 ... | reverse complement strand
AGCGTCAGAGGTGTATAAGAGACAGGACCACGCCGCTGAAGAAGTTCTTGGCCATGTCCTGCGCGGCCAGCGAGATGGTCAGGCCGACAAGACCCGCACTGGCCACGATGCTGCCCACAGGCAGGCCGCTCTCCTGCGCGATGGTCGCGCCGCAAAGCACGACGACAACGACCTTGTAGGCCTTATCCAGCAGGGTGAGGAGGGTGCGGTTGGTGCGGACTTCCTCGCTGGACGAGGCCAGCAGGAGGGCCGCGATGCCGGAGGCGTGGTAGAAGCCGGTGCCGATGAGGAAGACCAGCAGCATCCGGTAGACCTTCAGCAGGAGGGCCGGGAAGCCGGGAATGGCCCACGGCAGGCTGCGCAGGGCCAGATAGATGCCGGTATACCACGCGATGCGGGCGGCAGGGCTGGCGAAGCTCTCCAGCAGGGGGTGGGTAAAGGCGAAATGCCAGCTGCGCTGCAGCAGGCGGGGAAAGAGCTTTTTCCGGAGCCAGCGGCAGCAGACCCAGCCGACGAACAGCAGAGCCAGCGCACAGACGCACCGGGCTGCAAAGGCGAACCAGCCTTCCAGCAGCAGCCCGGCGAACGAAAAGCCTAGATCATGGATGGTGAAGATCATAAAAACAAATTCCTTCCGGACGAATGATGATGGAATCAGTATAGCATACTCCGGCCTCCGGTGCAAATCCGGGGCGGTTTGTTAAAAAGTTGAACAAAGGGGCTTGACAAGAAGGGGAGAGCGCGTTATACTCTGCCCAGAAAGTTCGTTTCAGGGCGGGGTGCGATTCCCCACTGGCGGTACAGCCCGCGACCACTCCCAAAGAGTGCTGACCCGGTGAGACTCCGGGGCCAACGGTATAGTCCGGATGCAAGAAACGGCAGACAAATCGGTTTGTTTGTGCGCGCCCTGTTATAGTGTTAGGCTATGGCAGGGCGCGTTTTCATTTGTCTTCCCGGTTCCGGTGCGTGCGAAAAGGGCTTTCCAGTCTTTATTGAGTGGGGCAGCCGCCCCGGGAGGAAAATTATGAGAAAAGATACGACCCACAACCTGACCGTCGCCGCTATGCTCAGCGCCGTGGCCTTCATCCTGATGTTCATCGAGTTCCCCATCCCGATGCTCATCCCGTCCTTCGTCAAGATGGACTTCTCCGACCTGCCCGCCCTGCTGGGTGCCTTCGCCCTCGGCCCGGTGTACGGCGTGGTCATCAGCTTCATGAAGAACCTGCTCCACATCGTCATCAAGGGCACCTCCACCGCCTGCGTGGGCGAGCTGTGCAACTTTATGCTGGGCGCTGTCTTCTCCGCTGTGGCGGGCTTCATCTACAAGCATCATAAGAGCCGCAAGACCGCCATCCTCGGTGCGCTGGCGGGTGCCGCCGCAATGGCCGTCTTCAGTGTACCCTCCAACTACTTCATCACCTACCCGGCCTATGTGGAGTTCTACCATATGCCGCTGGAAGCCATCCTCGGGATGTATCAGGCCATCCTGTCCTCGGCGGACAGCCTCATTAAGTGCCTCGTCATCTTCAACCTGCCCTTCACGCTGGTCAAGGGCCTGCTGGATGCCGTGCTCTGCATGGTCATCTATAAGCCGCTGTCGCCCATCCTGCATGGCCGCAAGTAATCAAGTAATTAAGTAAGAAAGAAAAACCTCTCAGTCAAAGCCTTCGGCTTTGCCGCTTCTCCTACCGAGGAGAGGCGGCATCGCAAAGCGATGACGGAGAGGTTGTTTTTTTTATTGCAAAGCGCCCTTGTCGAGCCACTTTCCCCTTGCAAGCCGGAGGAGGAAGAGCACGCCCCGGATGCAAAGCTCGATGCACATGGCGGCCCAGACGCCCACGAGGTCCAGCCGGGGGGCCAGCAGGAAGGCGAGGGTGAGCCGGATGCCCCACATACTGAAGAGATTCAGCAAAAAGCAGGCGGTGCTGTCGCCTGCGCCCTGCATCGCGCCGCTGGCGACGATGCTGGCTCCGAACATCGGCTCGGCGAAGGCCTCGATGCGCAGCACCCGCGCGCCCAGCGCGATGACGGCGGCGTCCGCTGTGAAGATGCCCATGAGGGCCGGGGCGAAGAGCCAGAGCCCCACGCCCGACAGGGCCATGATGGCGATGCCCATCGCCGTGCAGAGCCATGCGAACCGCTTGGCCATGTCCCGGCGGTGGGCGCCGACAGCCTGCCCGATGAGGGCGATGGAGGCGTCCTGAATGCCGTAGCCGGCCATGTAGCAGAGGCCCTCGGCGCTGACGCCGAGGCTGTTGGCGGCGATGGCTACCGTGCCGAGGCCCGAGACGATCCGGACAAGGAGCACCTGCGCCGAGGAGAGGGCCGCGCGCTCTGCGGCCAGCGGTGCACCCACCCGCCAGAGGTTGCGCAGACAGGCAGAGGTGATGCGCCAGCTGCCGGGCTTACGGATGCAGAGCGGGCCGTCCCGCAGCAGGAGGACGCCCAGCGCCAGCAGGCCGCCCACGACGGTGGAGAGGGCCGTGCCCAGCGCTGCGCCCGGTACAGCGAGGCCTGCGCCCCAGACGGTGACGCTCTGGCCGAACAGCACCAGCTGCCGGGTGGGGTTGATGAGGAAGAAGTTGAAGACCACATCCAGCGCGCAGACCAGCACGCTGATGAGGCCGGGGGTCAGGGCGTCGCCAGTGGCCCGGAGCATGGCTGTGTACATGCCCATGGCCATGGTGAAGGGGAGGGCCGCCGACCAGATGGCGAAGTAGGCGCTGGCGTTGGCCTGAAGGGAGACATCCGCCCCCAGCCACCCGGGCAGAAAGCGGCTGATGCCGACGCCGAAGACCGCAGCGCCGAGGCCCAGCATCAGGTTGAAAAGGATGGCCTGCCGCAGCACGCCCCGGGCGTCCTGCTGGCGGTCGGCCCCGAGGTACTGGGCGATCTGGATGGAAAACGCTGTGTACAGCCCCACGAGGATGCCATGGAGCAGCCATGTGCTCGAGCTGACGATGCCGATGGCGGCGGTGGCCTCCGCGCCGATGTGGCCCACCATCGCGGCGTCGATGTACTCCATGGCCGTGACCACCAGCTGTTCCAAGATGGACGGGATACTCAGGGTCAGGGCGATGCGGGCGGTATCGGACAGCGGGATGTCTTCGCCCTGCCGCATCCGGGCGGAGATCTGCTCCAAAGAAAGTGTCATGTCGTCTCCTGTTTTCTGTGTTGATAAGCGGTCTTACTATTATAGGCACGGGGAGGAAAATTGTCAAACCGGGCGATTGATTTTTTGGCTCTGGCGTGATACACTCTCGGAGTAAGAAGAATATCATTGAAAGAGGTTTAAAATATGCTGCAGCTTATTTCAGCCACCGGCCAGCAGACCGTGGACGCGCTGGCGTTCCTGCTGGCGTTTGCCCTGACCGCCCTGATGGACTCGGTCTTCCACGACAAGCTCCCCCACGACCATGGCCGTGCCTTCGCGGTCAACGGCGAGCTTTCCAAGGGCAAGGCCCGGGGCTCGGGACTCATCTTTGTGCTCTGCATCGCGCTGGTGACGCTGGCGGTGGTGCCCTTTAAGGTAGAATACCTTATTTATACTGTCCTGCTCATTGCTTCCATGCTCTCAGGCTACTTCGATGACGCCTCCGAGACGGCGTGGAACGAGTACAAAAAGGGACTCATCGACTTCGTCATCGCAGTGGTGGCGGGCGTCACCTACCTGAACTTCAACAGCACGGCGGTGCACTTCCTGAGCATGACCTTCACCATCCCGTACCCCCTCTACCTGCTGCTCATCGTTATCCTCATCTGGGCCAGCATCAACGTGGTCAACTGCACCGACGGCGTGGACGGCCTGTCCGCCAGCCTCGCGGTGGTGAGCATCGGCACCTTCCTGCTGGCCTACGGCGAGGAGCTGGGCGACTACTCCACCGCAGCCATCGTCTTCATCGGTGCGCTGCTGGCCTACCTGTGGTCCAACGCCAAGCCCTCGAGCCTCCTGATGGGCGACGCCGGCAGCCGTGCGATGGGCTTCTTCCTCGCCATCCTCGCCCTCAAGAGCGGCCATCCCTTCGCCTTCCTGCTGGCGGCGCTGGTGTTCATCGTGGACGGCAGCCTCGGCATCCTGAAGATCAGCTTCAAGCGCTTTCTCCACATCAGCATCCTCAAGAACACCCTCACCCCGCTGCACGACCATGTGCGCAAGCGTCTGGGCTGGAGCGACGAGCAGGTGGTGGCCCGCTGGCTCATCCTGCAGGCCGTTGCGTCGGCGCTGCTCCTGCTGATGGTCCGTTGATTTACGGATTTTAAGTATGATGTTTGTGCAGCTTTCCAAAATGCAGATAAGACCGTTCAGATTTTTGTTGCACTTTATGGATTGAAAGTTGAACGGAAAAAGACTATACTTTAGCTAACGAAAGCAAAGGCGCTTAAGTGAACGTGTTCACTTTGCGCCTTTTTTGTTTTTTCGTTTTTGTGTGCGGTCCGGGAAAGCCGCACCGGATGCGCTGTCCGTGGCGCTAGAGCACGGACGACAGAACTAGGATAGGGAAAGGCGGGAATCACAGTGATCAAACTCGAACACGTTGACAAGTATTTCGGCGACCTGCACGTCCTGAAGGATGTGAATCTTGAGGTGGCTGAGGGCGAAAAGCTGGTCATTATCGGACCGTCCGGCAGCGGCAAATCCACGACCGTCCGCTGCATGAACTTTCTGGAAGAGCCGACCAGCGGCCACGTCTACATCGACGGTCAGGAGCTGACCAACAAGAACAAGACCAGGATCGTCCGCGACAACATGAGCATGGTCTTCCAGCAGTTCAACCTCTACCCCCACATGACGGTGCTCAAGAACCTGACGCTGGCTCCCATGAAGCTCCACCACAAGACCAAGGAGGAAGCGGAGGAGCTGGCATATCATTATCTTGAGGTCGTCGGCCTCCGGGATAAGGCGGATGTCTACCCCACCCAGCTGTCGGGCGGCCAGCAGCAGCGCATCGCCATCGCCCGTGCCCTCTGCGCACAGACCAAGATCATCCTGTTCGACGAGCCGACCTCGGCCCTCGACCCGGAGACGATCCAGGAAGTGCTGGACGTCATGGTGCGGCTGGCACACGAGAAGAACATCACGATGGTGGTCGTCACCCACGAGATGGGCTTCGCACGGAATGTCGCCGACCGGATCGTCTTTATGGCGGACGGCCAGATCATTGAGGAAGGTACGCCGGAGCACTTCTTCACCAACCCCAAGAACGAGCGCGTCCGGCAGTTCCTGAGCAAGATCGTCCGCTGAGGACGAACATCACAAAGGTTGACACGGCAGGGACTCACAAGTTGTGGTGAGACGCCGTTGTTGATAACAGGCCGTTTCGGAGCGGACAGGGAAAGCCGCTCGGGCCGAAAAAACAAAGAGGAGTGGTTTACTATGAAAAAGATCTCGCGTCGTGATTTCCTGAAGGTCACTGGTTTTGTGGGCGCTGCGGCTGCCCTGACCGCCTGCGGCGGCTCCGCAAGCTCCACCGCATCCTCCACGGCATCTTCTGCCGCCGGCAGCACGGCCGCCTCTGCCGCAGCGCTGGGCGCTGACACGCAGGCCATCGTGGACCGCGGTGTCCTGAAAGTGGGCGTCAAGAACGCAGTTCAGGGCTTCAGCTTCCAGGATACCCTCACCGGCGAGTACAAGGGTCTCGAGGACAGCCTCGCAGAGATGATCGCAGAGCACCTCGGCGTGGACGTTGAGTTCACCACAGTTACCGCCGCCACCCGCGGCGAGCTGCTGGACTCCGGCGACATCGACGCTGTTCTGGCTACCTTTACCATTACCGAGGAGCGCAAGAAGACTTGGGACTTCTCCACCCCCTACTACACCGACTACGTCTCCGTTCTGGTGGAGGATTCCACCGGCATCAAGGGTCTGGCTGACCTGAAGGACAAGGTCGTGGGCGTCTCCTCCGGCTCCACCTCCGCCCGTGCACTGGTCAAGGCCATGATCGACGAGGGCGTGCTGGACGGTGCAAACTTCGACGCCGACACCTTCAACGCCGACACTTGGAAGGATGGCATCTCCTTCCGTCAGTACGACGACTATCCCGCCATCAGCACCGCACTGAGCGCAGGCGAGGTGCAGGGCTTCTGCGTTGATAAGTCCATCCTCGCCATCTACAAGACCGAAGGCCGCAGCTACATTGACGCCGAGTTCAGCCCGCAGGAGTACGGCGTCGCTACCAAGAAGGGCAGCGACTTCTCCACAGTGTGCGACGACCTCATCAAGGGCTGGCTGGCCGATGGCACCATCGATCAGCTCACCAAAGACAACGGTCTGGGCTAAACCTGGATCTTCCAGAACAAAGAGAGTGTAGGGAAAGGAGCGCTTGCCATGTCTGGCTTGTTTTCATTGGATTCCTGGTCCACCGTCTGGACACATCGGGAGAGCTTTCTGCTGGGTCTGGGCAACACGCTGCAGACGGCTGTCTGCGCACTGGCGCTGGCCTTTATCATCGGTGCTGCGCTGGGTCTGATGTCCACCAGCGGCAATAAGCCGCTGCGCATCGTCGCCCGCATCTATGTCGAGTTCATCCAGAATACCCCGCTGCTGCTGCAGCTTTGCTTCCTGTATTATGCGCTGGCCTTTGCAGGCGTGAGCCTCGGCGTCATCCGCACCGGCATCATTGCACTGGGCGTTTACACCGGCGCTTACATGGGCGAGGTCGTCCGCGCCGCCATCGAGTCGGTCCCCAAGGGCCAGTTCGAGGCCGCACAGGCACAGGGCTTCAGCTATCTGCAGCGGATGGGCTACATCATCCTGCCCCAGAGCATCCCCGTGATGCTCCCTCCGATGGTCAACCAGGTGGTCAACCTCTTCAAGAACACCTCCTGCCTCTACATCGTGGGCGGCGCTGACCTCATCAGCGTGACCTACAGCTTCGTCACCGGTGCTTCCACCGGCGGCGCATACGCTCCCGCTTATATCGTCTGCGGCGTCATCTTCTTTGTGGTCTGCTTCCCGCTGTCCACGCTGGCAGCCCGCTGGGAAGCTTCCCTCAAGGAGCGCAAGGGCCGCGTGAACACGAGTCTCAAGACCGCTGCCAAGAAAGTAGAGCTGAAGGAGGCTGCCTGATATGAAGACGCTTGCTGCAAGCCTTTCCATCCTGACAAGAGAAGGCGTCATGCTCTACCTGCTGCGGGGCGTGGCCTTCACCTGCATCATCTCGGTGCTGGGTGTCATCATGGGCCTCATCGTCGGCTCTCTGCTGGCGCTGGCCCGCACCTACTGCAAGAAAGGCCCGTCCCGCATCCTCGGCTGGTTCGCTACGGCTTATATCGAGCTGTTCCGCAACACGCCCTACCTGCTCTGGATCTTCATCTGCGTCGTGTTCTGCCCCTGCCCGGACTTCTTCGCCCGGAAGATGTTCGGACTGACCAGTGTGGAGATGAAACTGCTGTTCAAGGCTGCTCTGGCCCTCATCCTCTTCAACTCCTCCGTCATCGCCGAGATCGTCCGCGGCGGCCTGAACGGCGTGTCCAAGGGCCAGTTCGAGGCCGGTTACGCACAGGGCTTCAACACCGTTGAGGTGCTGCTGTACATCGTCCTGCCGCAGGCCTACCGCAACATCGTGCCCACCCTGCTCAGTCAGGTCATCACCACCATCAAGGACTCTTCTTATCTGGCCAATGTGGCCACCATCGAGCTGATGGCCCGCATCCGTCAGCTGTTGAGCGCCGCAGGCACCTACAACGGCCTTGGCACGGTGAACGTCTCCGACGTCATGGTGCTGTTCGGTGCGGCCTGTGTTATCTACTTCGTCATCAACTTCACGTTGAGCTGTGTGGTCCGTTCGATGCAGAACCGCCGCAAGAAGGCTCTGGTCTTTGCCCCGGCAAAGGCCGCATGAATCATCAAGCCCTAATCCAATTTCCCATTTCCCAATTATTTTCCCATCATTGTTCTGTCAATGCCAAAGACGCCCGGCGGTATCCCCCGCCGGGCGTCTTTGGTGTTATCGGGATAGTATGCTGAGAGCGGTCAGCTTTTTGTCGCGTGGGTCACATCCAGCACCGGGCCGAAGGGGTCGAAGACCAGCCCCTTGATGCCGTTGGCGAGGAGCAGGCGCTTCTGCTGGGTGAAGAGGGGAACGGCCACGGCCTGCTCAAGCAGCTGGCGCTCACAGGCGGCCAGCAGAGAGCAGCGGGTGCTGCCGGTGGCTGTGGCGCTGGCCGAGAGCTGGGTGGTGTAGAGGGCGTCGCTGTAGCCGGTCAGCCCGCCGCCAGTGGGGGAGAACTGGGCCAGTGCGGCGTAGACGCTGCCGCCCTCGGCCTGTACAGGGGCCAGCGCGATGGTGTAATCGCCGCTTTCGAGCCGCTTCTGGAACTCTTCCGGCTCTACCTCCTCTACCGAGAAGAAGAGGGAAAATTCTTTCTGCCATGCGCTGTTGATCTGCTCGGCGGCGTCGCTGAGGCCGCTGCCGGAGGGCAGAAGCAGGGAGATGCGGCCAAAGTCTGCGGGGGAGACGCCGCCGTCCCGGGCGGCGATGTAGAGGCTACGGGGGTCGCCGAGGGCCGGGCGGACATCGCCTGCCGCCTGCCGGTAGTCGATGCCGTCCACAGTCAGGCCGTCGGGGATGAGGCCCTTTGCCTCTGCGAACAGCCCGCCGCCGGGGACTTCCACCGCCGAAGCGGCTGCACTGCCCAGTGCCTGCCGAAGCTCAGTGGAAGCGAAGATGGAGTCGCAGTTGAAGAGCAGCGCCCATGTGGTGTCGGAGTAGGACACGCTCTGCAGCGAGGTGGGGGTGCCGCTGTCGTCGAGGGCGGCGGTGCATTTTTCGTTGTTGATGAGCTCTTCGGCAGACTGGCCGGAGCTCGTGGTGTTCTCCACGAGGCGCAGGCTGTCGATTTGATTCCCCGAAGCCGCCCGGCGGAGGAAAAGGCCGCTGGACGTCCAGTTATAAAGGTAAAAGCTGCCGCTGGAAAGGGTGGACGAAGCATTCAGACCGTAGGTGCCCCGGGTGGAATTGAAAAATTCCTCATCGCAGGGCATGGCACCGGGCAGGGTGAGCTTTTCGAGGAAGTTGTCATCGGCACTGCTCAGGTGGAACACCAGCGTCAGCGGCCCGGAGGCCGTGACTCCCAGCGCGCTCTCGGGCATCTGCCCGGCCAGCACGGCGGCGCTGTTCTCGAGGGCGGAAAACTCCACGGCATAGGGAGAATTTGTTCCGGGAAGGAACATCCGCCGGAACGCAAAGGCGAAGTCCTCGGCGGTGATGGCGTAGTCGGTGGCGCTGCCCTTTGCGGCGGTATAGGTCAGACCGTCTTTCAAATAAAATGTATAGGTGCGCTGGTCGGCGGACACCTCCCACCGTTCGCACAGCTCGGGGGCCAGCTGGCCGTCCGGCGTGCGGCGGACGAGGCCGCTGTAGAGGTTCTCGCAGGCGATGATGTCCGAGGCGCTGGACGCCACCTGCGGGTCGAGGTTCGCGGGGATGGAGTCCACGAACCAGGTAAAGCTGTTGGAGCCGGAGCCGCAGGCGGTGAGGCTCAGGACAAAAAACGCAGCCAGCAGGGCTGCGATAAGGCGAAACTGTCTCAAGAAATGCATCCTTCCGGGCCGGTGGCCCTGTTTGTCATAAAAAGCAGGTTCAAAGATCGGCCTGCACCCGGCCGGGCGCAGGGAGACTCTGCGGTCGATGGGGCGCAATGCTGCTGATGCTGCGCCAAAAATCAGAGTTATACTAAGTGTAGCAGAAACGAAACGAAAAGACAATCGACATTTTGTTGATTTGGGCGGACATTTTGTTCCAAGGTTTGGGGTTTTCCGTTGCCAAGCGGGCACAAATGGTCTATAATGGAGGACGGCAATGAATTTTCTCCTGCGGCGGCGTGCGGCGGGGGACGATCGTAATATATTTATATTTATAGAGGAGGGCCTTTTTTATGCAGAAGGAACAGCAGGAGCTTGCAAACCTCATCAAGGGCAAGAAAGTTGCCTTTATCGGCGCGGGCGTCAGTCATAAGACGCTCATCCGGGAGTTCGTGGAGCTGGGGGCGCAGGTCACGCTCTGTGACCAGAAAAAGAGCGTGGAGGAGTTCGGCGACTACGCAGCCACCATCAAGGAGCTGGGCATCCGCCTGAGCCTCGGTGAGAACTATCTCGACGGCTTCAAGGGGCAGGACATCATCATGCGCACCCCGGGCTTCGTGGGCTATTTTGAGAAGCCGCTGCAGGACGCGATGGCTGCGGGCACGATGGTCACGAGCGAGGTGGAGCTGTTCTTCCAGTTCTGCCCCTGCGAGATCGTGGCCGTGACCGGCTCGGACGGCAAGACCACCACCACCACCCTCATCTCCAAGTTCTATGAGGCCGCAGGCCGAAAGGTGCATCTGGGCGGCAACATCGGCGCGGCCCTGCTGCCCATGCTGCCTGAGGTCAGCCCCGACGATGTGGCAGTGGTGGAGCTGTCCAGCTTCCAGCTCATCAGTATGCACCAAAGCCCCGACATCGCGGTGGTCACCAACGTGACCCCCAACCACCTCGACCACCACAAGGATATGCAGGAGTACATCGACGCCAAGCGGAACATCCTGCTCTACCAGAAGCAGCCCTGCCGCGCGGTGCTGGGCTATGAGAACGAGATCAGTCGCTCGATGCAGAAGGACTGCAAGGGCACACAGGTCTGGTTCACCCGCCTGCACGAGACGGACAACGGCGCGTTCCTGCGGGAGGACGGGATGCTCTGCATGGCAGAGAACGGCGTCGTGACCCCCTTCCTCGCCCAGAAGGACGTGAAGCTGCGGGGCCTGCACAACATTGAGAACCTGCTGGCCGCTGCCGCCGCCGTCTGGGGCGAGGTGCCTGTGGAGGCCATCCAGCTGGTGGGCAGCAGCTTTACCGGCGTGGAGCACCGCATTGAGCCGGTGCTGTCTCTTATACACATCTCCGAGCCCACGAGACTGCAGCTAA
>ERZ1027037.530-NODE-530-length-10950-cov-29.079670_pt1 | contig 10950 bp, 7 predicted proteins | sample MGYA00519440_ERZ1027037 | MGnify/ENA primary metagenome ERZ1027037 (study PRJEB26926, sample SAMN06164793) | human gut metagenome | biome: ENVO:00009003; feature: ENVO:2100002; material: ENVO:00002003 | host: Homo sapiens | place: USA | collected 2012 ... | reverse complement strand
TCAAAAACATATTTGAAGAAGGTGAATTACAACGAAATTCAGTTGTTGCAAAATTTGCAACAACTGCCTCTGACGGAAAAACATATCAGGTAGATCACTATAACCTTGACGTCATTATCTCCGTCGGCTACCGTGTGAAATCCCACCGTGGTACACAGTTCCGTATCTGGGCTATGGGAATATTAAAGGAATATATGAAAAAAGGATTTGCCTTAGATGATGACCGACTAAAAAGACTAGGCGGAGGCAACTATTTTGACGAATTGCTTGCCCGTATCAGAGACATCCGCTCTTCAGAAAAAGTATTTTGGAGAAAAGTTCTGGAAATCTATGCAACCAGTATTGATTATGATCCACATGCTGAAAGCTCTGTCCTGTTCTTCAAACAGGTGCAAAACAAAATGCACTGGGCTGCCCACAAGCATACCACCGCAGAAGTAATCTATGAGCGTGCCGATGCAGAAAAAGAAAATATGGGGCTTACCTCGTGGGAGCATGACGAAATCCGTCATTCTGATGTAGAAGTAGCAAAGAACTATCTTACTGAACAGGAGCTTGATGCTCTCAATAAGATTGTCACCGCCTACCTTGATATTGCTGAGGTACACGCCCTTAACAAAGAACCTATGTATATGAAAGACTGGCTGGAAACCATTGACGATTATCTGAAAATGACCCGACGTGATATTCTTACCAGCAGCGGTCGCATCAGCCATAAACAGGCTATCGAAAAAGCTCATGCGGAATATGATAAATATAAGAATCGACTGGATGATATCCTCTCTCCAGTTGAAAAGGATTTTATTGAAAGTATCGGTATGTTAGAACAAATTACAGACAGTTCAAAAAAGTAGCGATTATGAAGTGGTTGCCCTTGCTGAATTGTGAATATCTCTTGGGTGTTAAAAAGGAAAAATAAGCAGTGATCTGAATTATAACTCACAGACCACTGCTTAAATTTTTATTAAAGCGATACCCTACTCCCCATACAGTCTGTATGTAAATCAGTTTACTCGGATTATCTTCTATTTTCTCACGCAGGTTGCTGATATGGCTCATGACAATATTATAATCACCAAAATATGGCTCTTTCCAAACAATATTATATATTTTCTCCTTGCTAAATACCATTCCAGCATTTTGCGCTAACCGTAAAAAAATCTCAAATTCTGTAAAAATAAATTCTATTTCTTTGTTTCCTTTTACCGCCAACCGTTTTTCAGCATTTATTGTTAATCCCTGAAATTCTAAGCATTTTTTTATGTTTCTATTTTCACATATTTTCATTTGCTTATTTTCTAATATGCTTAATATCTCGCTAATAACATCATCTTCACTATTTTCAAATGACAACAGCAACATTTTCCCCATAACTTTCCACCTCCTTAAATCTTACTTGTGTAATAATTTAATTATTACACAAGTAAGATTTACCGTCAACTATTTTTTAAAAATTGACATTTCAACAAATACAGAATATACTATTTTTATTACAGGCGTAAGATTTAAGGAGTGATTTACATGAAGAATTTACCACAAATTTCGGAAGCAGAATTTGAAGTTATGAAAATTGTATGGAAATATGCCCCCATTAACACCAATGAAATAACAGAAAAATTACTACAGACAACAAACTGGAGTCCCAAAACTATCCAAACGCTCATTAAGCGTCTTGTGACCAAGGGTGTTCTCACTTATGAAAAACAAAGTCGTGTTTTTGTTTACACACCGTTAGTAAAAGAAAGTGAATATATTTGCCAAGAAAGTAATTCCTTTCTTAATCGTTATTATGACGGGGATATTACAGCTATGTTATCTGCATACATAGAAAATGACAAACTGACAGAACCAGAAATAGAAACGCTTCGCTCTCTTCTATCCAAGAGAGGAAAAAAAGGAGGCGATTAACATGGCTAATTTCATGATACGCTTTTTATTATGCAATGTATTGATCAGCGGTATCATCGGAATTCTTTTGATAGTCAAATGGGTATTCAGAAACAACTTGTCCAGCCGGATGCAGTATAATCTGTGGTTGCTGTTACTCGGACTTTTAGCAGTGCCTTTTATCCCTTTCCGTCTAATTAGTTTTCCGCAAATTTTCTCATGGCTCAGTAGCGTAAGAAACTCTTCCGCTTCTCATGACGATGTTGGTACAAATAATGTTATGAATACCGATTTATCCGGTACTACAAATTGGATGAATGACTTTGCCCTTTCTGTAAATAAAGACACGCCATCAGTTACCGGGTACATTTTATTGAGTATATGGATTGTGGGAATGCTTGTGATGATGATATTGGTAATCAAATCTTCTCTTCGTTTACGCACAGTCAAGAAATCTGCGCTCCCCCTTCAGAACTCAAAGGTTCGCAGACTGTATAACAAATGCTTGAATGAGATGAAAATAACAAGGAATATTCCTGTGTACAGTACCGCTTTTTTGAAATCACCTATTATCGTAGGATTTTTGAAGCCATGTATTTATCTTCCAATTCATTTAATCTCAGATTATCACGAATCTGATATGAGATATATGCTATTACATGAACTGCAACACTACAGACATAAGGATGCCATTGCCAATTATCTTATGAACTTTGCCGGAGTGCTTTATTGGTTTAACCCCTTTGTCTGGTTTGCACTAAGAGAAATGCGTAATGACAGAGAAGTTGCCTGTGACACTTCTGTTCTAAAAATGCTTGAAGAGGACGATTATGAGGATTACGGAAATACGCTGATCAACTTTATAGAAAAGGTCTCCTTTTCTCCTTTTCCTTTTGCCGCCAACCTTAGCGGAAACATGAAACAAATAAAGCGTCGCATTATCAACATCGCTTCTTATGAGAAACCAACGTTTTACAAGAAGTTAAAAGGCATGACTGCTTTTATACTGACCACAGTTCTAATAATGGGACTTACACCTTTTATTTCTACATATGCAGCGGACGAAAGTCGCTACCAATGGAAATCTTCCTCAGAAAATATTTCATATGTAGATTTTTCTAAATACTTTGGAAAATACGAAGGAAGCTTTGTTTTATACGATCTGGGAAATGATGTCTGGAGCATACATGATATAGAACATGCTACGCTACGAGTTGCGCCGGATTCCACTTACAAGATATATGATGCTTTATTTGGATTGGAAGAAGGTGTCATTACACCACAGGATTCTTTTATTGCATGGAATGGAGAAAACTATCCGTTTGAAGCATGGAACGCTGATCAGACCTTGCAGTCTGCTATGGCTTCATCTGTGAACTGGTACTTCCAATCAGTGGACGAACAACTTGGTACTACTTCCGTTTACGATTATATCAAGGAAATCGGATATGGAAATAAGAACATGAGCGGTGATTTCTCCACCTATTGGATGGAGTCTTCCTTGAAAATTTCTCCAATAGAGCAAGTCGAACTTTTAACCCAGCTGCAGAATAACAACTTTGGATTTGCTCCTGAAAACATCAATGCAGTAAAAGATTCCATCTGCCTTTCTTCTTCCGATGCCGGAACATTCTACGGAAAGACCGGAACCGGACGTGTGGATGGCCAGGATGTGAACGGATGGTTTATCGGTTATATCGAAACTGCAGATAATACATACTTTTTTGCTACCAACATTGGTGCAGACAGCGATGCTACCGGAGGCAACGCAACTGAAATAACCATGTCTATCTTGTCTGACATGAATATTTGGAAATAAAGAATCGGGTAAAGGTCAATCTCTGACTTTTACCCGATTTTTCTTAATTCGCTATCTGAACAAGCCCTTTGTATTCCCATGTCGATCCATAATCAGTTGACTGAAATACAATCCCATCTTTCTCCGCTGCATCTGTGGTAACCGTTATCGTCAATGTGTCGTCCTCTTTTTCAGGCATATTCAGGTAATCAAAATCCTCCACCGTAAATCCGCAATCGATAGCGATTTGTGGTAATTCTGAAACAAGATCCATTGGAAGTTTCATTTCTTCAAAGGCCCTTCCGCCATCGCGAGTGACATATAAGCGGGAATAGGACTGGGATGCGCCTGTAATTCCTGCAACCCCAAAGTTCTCATCATAAAATATTAAACCTTCTGCAACTCCCAATTGTCCACTGAACGGATCATCATTTATGCATTCCCAAGTAGAACCACCATCCATTGTCTTTTCCATTACATAAAATCTGCTTCCGGCAGCTGCATCCGTTATCACCAAACGCCATCCATTATTTTCATCTAAAAAGAAATACATAGTTCCATCACTTTGATCCACAGTCCAACTTTCTGTATCTTTAGCATCCTCCACCTGCTGCATCGTATTCTCCTGCTTCAATTCTTGTTGACTGACGTACTCAGGCTCCATAATATATCGAACAGGTGTGACACTATTTAAATCAGGAATATGCAAAGATACCTCAAACCCAACGATTTCTCCACCGCTTCTAAGCTGAGTAAAATTGCCGGTTCCTGTTTCAGTTCCATCACCATCTGCATCTCCCGAAATATATTGTAAGCCTTCCTCTGAACTAAAAGATCTTCGCCCCATATAGAGTATTTCATAAATCTGCTGCTCTTCAAATGTTTCAGCCCACGCCTCTACCTGACTCGTCCAGTTTGAATTGTTCAAAATTTCAATCATTGGAGACAAACGCATATCGTCACTATATTCTCCATTCACATTACCATCTATCCAAACAGTCATATCATTACTGCTGTCTGCGTCATAATCAATAAGATACGTTTTTTTCTCTCCAGCCTCATTTTTTCCATATATGAATGCATAAATCCTTTGAATCGTTCCGTTTTCATCAAATGACACCTGATATTTATTTGCAATATAGAGTTCTTCCGGCAGTTGCAATGCTTCATCCAAATCCATCAGAATCCCTTCTACACCATCCTCAAAAAGATTATTATGCTCCAGTTCTACTTCTTTTTTACGCATCCACTCATCAAGTTTCCAAGACAGTGCCCCGTGATACGGAACTGCAGAATAAACGATACGTCCACCAAAGAATAAAGTTGCTGCTATAAGGAGTATCATTTCCGTATAGAAAAGTTTCTTATTTCCATTATCTCCTGAATTAACTTCTTGATTATGCCTTTTCGAAATCAGCCAGAGAACCACTGTGCCAACCAATCCTATTATACCTAACGCCAACATCGGTATATGCCTTCTCAAGCCACCATATTGACATAGATGCCAGAATTGATACAACATAAATATATATAGTATTAAACTTACTTTTCCCGTGATTTTATAAATATATTTCATGTAAGTCTCCTTTCTTCATATCTGTAAAAATACCATAAAACACCTGTATTATCAAATCATTCTTTAATACGGTATTGGTAATCTGGTATATGCATAATTCCATCATCAAGGATTTCATTCCCCAAATATTGAAAGCTACCATCATCAGCAAACTTTACTGTAAGTTCATGGGTTATGACCGCATCATCACAAATGACCATATCACACACCGCATCCACCGTTAATGTCACTGTTCCATCCTCATTTTCTTTGATATCAATAACCTCCGGCAACGAAGTTCCAAAAAAAGTTGGTGCATAGTTAAGGCAGCCTAGTCGTACCCATACATAAGTCTGATTTTTTTCATCAAATACCGCATATTCCTGAATTTGCTCTGCTGTTACCGGAAGATATTCCATGATCAAACTCTCAAATTCTTCTTTTGGTATTCCATTTGGATAATCCTCGGCATCAAACGCTTTCTGATGTTTCATGGCATACAGATATTCATATATTCCATTATAGTCCATTTTTTCCATATGGTCGGTATCCCAATTCGAGCATAAAAGATTATTTCCCTGATACCCCAGACCTTGTACGCATCGTTCTGACATTTCCCGTTGTTCCTTAGATAATGGCTTTATTCTTACCAGACAGCTTCCGTCAACAATCTCTGTAACCTCCGGCGGTTTCGGAACACATAATTCATAACAAAACCATCCTTTATCCGTATATTTCCACTCCTTTATCCTTGCATAAGAAATATAGGACAATCCATATGTATCATTGGTGTTCCATGTAGCACACGCACTTATTAAATACATGTCCTTTCCATCAAAAATAAATTTATCTCTGCCAATGCCACCATCTGACTGCAACTCGTAAAGCACTATAAAACCAGCTTTCTCTTCCTGACAGTTTTTAAGAAAATCTTCGACTTTTTTATAATTTTCCATTGTTGCATATGCTTTCATCGTTATAACCGGATACCCTTTTTCTTTTATCCGATCCTGCATTTTATAGATTGTCTTATCATCCAGAACCGTATTAACTGCCTCCCCTTTATCTGCCTGAGTATAAATATCAGAAATAAGCTCCAGAATCATTTTACACTCATCCTCTGCTTCTTTTCTTTCCGGCTCATCTATTGGAAGGTCATAACCTTTTTCCCACTGTTCTGCAACATCTTCTTTTGCATTCTCGTTTTCTTCCGTAGAATCAACATCTCTACTATCCATCAACTGACTATCTGATGTCATATCTTTACTTATGCATCCACATAACAGGCAACTAATCAGTACAATGAACCAAATGCACTTTTTCATAAATATTGTCCTTTCCATTCAGTCACATCAGGGATTCATCACTGTTCTCCGTATATATCATTCCATTCATCTTCAGTTAAACGCGGCGTATGCCATGTAATGTTGTTTTTTTCTTCCTCTGAAACAATGCAATTTGATACATACTGGAATCCACCGTCAGATAATGGTCTGACCGTAACATCATGCATATATACATTTGAATCGCCTGCATACGGATATACCACATGAACGTTGAGCGTTATCGTCCCATCCGAATGTTCTTTATACCCAACCACCTCGGAATACGGATATTCTGGATACTCTATCTCATAAAATCCTCTTGGTTTATATTCGTATGTTTGAGTTTGATAATCGTAAATAGTTTTTTTCTGCAATTTATCACTGTCGATATTAAAATATTCCATAATTACATTTTCAAACTCTGTTTTAGGAATATGATAAACTGCACCTATGCCTAAGTTATCATCTGCTACATATGGAAATTTTTCATTATGCAACTTTGGATACAACAAATCAAACATGTCATAGAAATTCAGTTCTCCAAAATCATCCTCATTCCAATCCACTAAAAACATATTATTTAACTCATATCCTATTGGCAAAAGATATTTTTCATTTAATTCCCGACACTTTGCATCCAATGGCAGTATACGAAATGCTACATGCTCTTCTGCAGAACTTAATGTTAATACATACAATTCTTCTGAAAAATAAGTTCCAGAAAACATCAGATATCCATCATCGGTATATCTCCAATAATCGGTTTGATATTCACCCTCATCTTCACTTTTCATAATCCCATCTTTGTATCCGTAATAGCATCTTTTCACATGAACCACTCCTTTTTCTGTCTGTAAATGGTAGACCGAAAATCCTCCCAGACTGCTCACTTGGAGTATTGTCACTTCTGCTTTTTCTTGTTTTTCCACCGAATCACAAAAATCTATCACATTTTGTATTTGTGTCATATCAACTCGATTTTCACAATCAACTGCCGCATATCCACATTCCCCAAATCTTTCTACAACTTTACGTACTGTTTCAATATCCTTCAGCTTATTTTTTGTTGTGGCTTCCGCATAAATATCTATCGGAATATTTATAAAATTGTCATCCATTCCTTTCTCACTGACAATTTCAATAGGTTCAGAAGATACTGGTTCTTCTGTATTCCCGTTACATCCCGAAATCCCCATCGAAAAACCTATACTAATTACCAGAAAACCACTTTTCAAGAACCTGACTATCTTTTTTGACAACATAACCGCTTCCACCTCTTCCTTTTACGTCTTCTACCATGCTGACGATCATAATAGGACGCTCCATATTCTTGTCCGTTGTAAAAACAGAAAACCATCCCAATTCAGTCCCCGTTGTATCATCTTTTGATGCTTTGATTTCTGCAGTTCCCGTTTTTCCGGCTAATATAATATCCGTTCTATGTGCTGCATAGCCAGTTCCATGAGAATTGTTTATGACTTCTTTCGTATCCTCCAAAACAGTTTGCGCTACATCCTTTGTAAATGCTTCTTTAATCCAGACATCAGGCATTGCATCTTCCTTATATGTAAGATATGGTTTTATCATATTTCCTTCATTGCAAAATGCAGAATACATACAAGCCATATGCAAAGGATTCACAAGAATCTGACCTTGTCCATAGCCACTATCAGCCAACTGTACCTCTTTTTCAATTTTTTCTGTATTGGAAAACTGCGATTTTGCCATCTTAATATCAAATGGAAGTACATCATTGAATCCCAGTTTTGTCAATGAACTTTCCATATCTCTTTCACCAATTTTTAATGCCGCCTTGGCAAAATAAATATTGTCTGAATATATCAAAGCATTTTTTAAAATAACTGGCTCATAGGCATGAAGCGTCGTTACATGATAAGACCCCCATGATGAATCTTTCTGCCAGCTCAAACCTTCATTTCCATAATCCTCGTTAGGATCAATCGCCCCCGTTGTTAATCCAATAGCAGCTATGATTGGCTTAAACGTAGAGCCCGGACACCAGACCTGTCGAAAACGGTTATACATAGGTTTTCTTTCATCTTCATTAAGTGCAGTCCATTTTTCATTTGACATTCCCATAATAAAATCATTGTTATCATATGACGGTGTACTGCTTAACGCCAACACTTCTCCTGTATACTGGTTCATAGCAACCGTACAACTCTTATCATCTTTAAATTGTTCATATAATTCTTTCTGCAAATCCGAATCTATCGTTAGTTTTATATCTTTTCCATTTTCCACAATCGTGCTTACTACGATTTTTTTCTTATTGCCGTTTGAATCAACAATAGAAATAGCACACCCATTCTGTCCCTTTAATTCTTTTTCAAATAATCCTTCCATTCCACTTTTTCCAATCACACTGTTCGATGTATATCCCTCCCCGGCGTGTTCTTCTAAATCTTCTGCTGTAACGTTTTGAACATATCCCACTAAATGTGCAGCAGCCTCCCCCAGTGGGTATTCCCTTACAGTGATATCTGAAATTTTCACACCTGGAATCTCTAATAATTTCTCCTGTCGGTCTTTCTCTGCCAATGTTTCCTGATCTGGCTCAATCGACATCAGTTTTAATTCATTCACCTTTGGAACTGTTTTTAATGGTACAAATGAATCATCTTTTACCCATTTTGCTGCTAATTTTTTTTCTATATCTTCTGTTTTCATTTCCAATAATTCTGCCAACTGGCTGATAGCATTATTCTTATTCTCTAATTTTCCGGGAACTACGCCTATAGAAGAAGCCACTCCCTCGCCTGCAAGCAAGTGACCATTTCGGTCTATAATCTGCCCTCTCTTAGCACTTGTTGTAGACACTTTTACTTTATCTGTGGAATCCAGTTCTGGAAATATCAAAGAATCATTCCATATCAGCTTATATTTGCCTTTTTCCAGTATAAATGATGCCTTATTTTCAAAAGTTACGTTTCCTGCAACAGTATCCATAGATGTTTCATAACAGATCTCTTTTTGTTCTTTATCATAAGATGTGATATGAACTTTCATATTATCTACATCAATTCCCTCATAAATAGCAGAATTACGTTTTACAAAATCTTCCTGACTGATATTCCCAGATATTCCTGCATCAATCATTTCATACATTTGTTCATATTCTCTATTTGAAATATGAGCCATATATGTTTTAAGAACCTTCTCCGGTGATACATCAGGTACACTTTCATACCATACAAAAAAGGCAACCACAGTTGTAATCAAGCATAAATTCATGAGCCATATAATGTATATCCTGCTTTTTTTCTTCATCATAGTGTCTCCTTTTTCTTTTTTCTTACGTTTGTAAGATTTCATTTTAAAAAAAATTGTTCTTTCCATTTAAAAAGTTATGTCAAAGCAATCATGATTTCTTTTTTCGGTATATAATATCCTCTTATATCTTACATCTGTAAGATTTGAACGTCAAGTATTTATTTTACTTTTATTCTAAATAACAAAACATCTGGCACATCCTAAGGAAGTGCCAAAAACAACCTTAGCAAGCACTGCCTGTGTCATGACACAGGCGAAATTTCCCACACTTTCCTATCGTATATGCGTGTGAATTTCCATAGGGAAGTATCCCTAACCCCTCTTTTATTTTTTCTTTGGCATCATGAAAAATGCCATATAATGCTTGCATATTTCACTTGTATATAGTATATTATAGATAGCAATTGGGGTATGTGTTTGCGGACACATACTTGGAGGAGTCGGAGTAATCCGGCTCCTCTTTAATTTTCAACAAAAAGATACCTGCCTAGCAAGATTTTTTCACTGTCCTTTATGTGTGATCCATAATATCGCCTTTCTCGAACACATCGAATCAGTCCTTCAAAACGTCTTACTAAAAATCCGTTTTAGAGGTAAAAAAAGACCGCTCACTTTCAATTTTTCTTGAAAATGAACGGTCTTTCACGTTTATTTTATTCTGTTGAATGATAAAAATATTACTTTTCCTTTGATGTGTTTCCGAAGCCGCAGTCCAATTTACAAATCTGTCCGATGTAGTGCAACTATTGTCTCTATATGGTACGTATTCGGAAACATATCCACGCAACATATCTTCTCCACTCTATACCCTCTGTCCATAAATATCTGCAAATCCCTTGCCAGGCTTGTTGGTTTGCATGAAATATAAACCATATTCTCAACACCATACTCTATGATTTTCCCGATAGCCTTCGGATGGATACCGTCTCGTGGTGGATCAAGAATTATATAATCAGGTTTTTCCTCTATCTCATCAAGCACCTTGAGGACATCACCTGCGATAAATTTACAGTTATCAAGACCATTAAGAGCTGCATTTTCCTTTGCTGCGCAAACTGCCTCCTCAACTATTTCGACACCTACTACTTCCT
>ERZ1027037.529-NODE-529-length-10991-cov-5.156730_pt1 | contig 10991 bp, 7 predicted proteins | sample MGYA00519440_ERZ1027037 | MGnify/ENA primary metagenome ERZ1027037 (study PRJEB26926, sample SAMN06164793) | human gut metagenome | biome: ENVO:00009003; feature: ENVO:2100002; material: ENVO:00002003 | host: Homo sapiens | place: USA | collected 2012 ... | reverse complement strand
GTCTCGTGGGCTCGGAGATGTGTATAAGAGACAGACTTAATACTATATGCACCATTAGTTAAAAATTCTTCTATTTCATTTTGCAGTTTATATGTCAATCCCGGCACATTCTTAATATCTAAATAGTAAAAATTTTCTTCCATGAAAAATGAATGCTCCTGAGTTATCTTGTCAACTTCCTTATAACTCTTGCTTTGTCCTTCATTATACAATTTATCTTTATAAAAAACATAAAAACTATGGTTCTTTCCCGGAATCTTCCATGAGGCATAATATGTCGCTGGTACTTTATGTGCTTTCATTTAATCACTCCTATGCATTTTTCAACTCTACATCGTCTTATAAATTATACCACGCCAAAAAGCTCTTTCCTACCCCTGCTTTCCTTTCGTCTTTGGAAATTCCATCTTAAATTTATACTGTAATCCCTTGATTTCTTTACCGTCCTTCGTGTAAGAAAACTCCTCTATCCTCTCTGGAATCAAATAAGCATCGTAGCTGCCTTTCTTGCCCTTCAGACCTTTTACAAGTATCTTTTTCCCTTGAAGCAGGCTCTTGACCTGTGTATCGGAAAGTGTTACCCCAAGTGCCTTGCCAACATTCATGCCACATTTCCCGGTACAATACGCTCCGAATTTTCCCTTGACTACATCAGCACCACACTTCGGGCATTTGCCTAGCACTTCCTGTCCACCCTTACCTGTGCCAAACATGGCTTTATGTTCATCACTAACGCTGTGATAGGTCTTTACAAGATCAGTTACCATTGCTTCAATACCTGACATAAACTGTTCTGCAGCAACTTCTCCTTTGGATACAAGAGTAAGCTCATTCTCCCAGTCAGCGGTCAGTTTCGGAGATTTTACTACATCTGGAAGTATCGTGATCAGCTTCATTCCGTCCTCTGTCGGGATCATCTGCTTTTTCTCACGTTTCACAAATCCGTCTTTTACCAACTTTTCTATGATATCGGCTCTGGTGGCAGGTGTGCCAAGTCCTTTTCTCTCCACCTCATCACCCATATCCTCTGCTCCGGCTCGCTCCATTGCCGACAAAAGGGAATCTTCAGTATAATGCTTCGGTGGCTGTGTGAAATGCTCGGAAACCTTTGTCTGCTCCACTGCAATCATCATGCCCTCATGAAGCTCCGGCAGCTTCTTTTCTTCCTCTGCATCCAATTTATCCTCTGCGGTTTTATAGGAATTTTTGAAGAAATCATCAAATTCCTTCCATCCATTTTTCCATACTTCCTTACCGGATACCTTAAACACAATCTCGTTGCAGGTAAGCTCTGCCTTTGTGGAATTATAAATGTGCTTCTCCCCGGTCGCACACAGCAGACGGTTTGCACAAAGGGAAAGTATCTTCATTTCGCTCTCCGGGATTGCCTTTAAGTCCTGCTTGATGATCTCCATGGTAGGAATGATTGCGTGGTGGTCCGTCACTTTCTTGCTGTTCAAAATTCTTTTAATATCTGGATTGAACATGATATTCTGCTCAAATAACAGCGAATTGAAAATTGCTTCAATCACATTTTTCGCTGTTCCCTCCATGTCATCGGAAAGGTACTGGCTGTCTGTTCTCGGATATGTTACTAACTTTTTCTCATAAAGGCTCTGCGTATATTCCAATGTCTGCTTGGCAGTAAAACCAAACAGACGGTTTGCATCCCTCTGGAGTGTGGTAAGGTCATAGAGTTTCGGTGGTGCCACCCACTTTTCTTCCTTTATCACAGAAGTGACAAGAGCCTGTCCGTTTTCACAGGCTCCTGCAATCCTCTCTGCTTCCGTTTTATCACTGATATGCTCCGATACAGCATCCAGACCATTTTCCATGATATGAGCCATATAATAGGCTTCTTTCTTGAAATTCATGATTTTACTTTCACGATCCACCAGCATGGCAAGTGTCGGTGTCTGCACTCTGCCGACCTTTAATGCCTTGCCACCATACAATACCGTAAAAAGCCTAGTGCCATTGATACCCACAAGCCAGTCTGCTTCCTGCCTGCATAATGCTGAATGATACAAGTTATCATAGTCGCTGCCTGGGCGAAGATTATGGAAGCCGTCACGGATAGCACTCTCCTCCATAGAAGAAATCCATAACCGCTTCATCGGTTTTCTGCATCCTGCCATGTTGTAGGTCAGGCGGAAAATCAATTCTCCCTCCCTTCCAGCATCGGTAGCACACACGACTGCATCCACCCTGTCATCATGCATAAGTTTTTTCAAAATCTGATACTGTGCTTTCGTATCACTTTTCACTTCATGCTGCCATTCCTGTGGGATGATCGGAAGATTGTCATAACTCCATTTCTTCCATGCTTCCTCATAGCTTTCCGGCTGTACCAGTTCTACCAGATGTCCCACACACCATGATACCAGATAGTCATTGCCTTCCAAATAACCGTCCTTACGCTGTGTGGCACCAAGAACTGCCGCAATGCTCTGTGCCACGCTCGGCTTCTCTGCAATTACAAGCTCCATCTCTATTCCTCCCCGTTTTCTTCATCATTATCGTTGTCACTGTTATCTTCACTGTCATTCTCGCCTGTGTCCTCTGATTCTGTATCATCGCCACCATTTAAGAATGCTTCGTCTGAATCCTGCTCGGCTTCGTCCTCATAATCATAGTCCTCGTCAAGCTCGTCCTCATCTTCATCCTCATCAATGAAGTTTTCCTTTTTCTTCTTAGACTTCACAACATATACCACTCCGATCACAGCTACCGCAGCAATGCCTATTAAAATATATGTAAAGCCGGAACCATCTGCTTTTGCGGTATCCTCTTTCGGCTCACTTGTATCTTCCGTGCTATCTTCGGTGCTGTCCTCAACACTTTCTGCTCCCTGTGTTTTATCTCCTGTGGTATCAGCATTATTGTTTAATAATGCGCTGTCTTTGGTAGGGATTGCAGATTCCAATGCCGCTGAATTTTTCGGAAGTGTCTCGCTGTTATCCGTTGTGGTATTTAACAGGTCATTTTCACTGACTTCGGTAAGGAAATATACCTTTTCATCTTCCCCGTCACGATCAATCACCAGATAAAATACCTTTTCTGATGCAGTCTGGATTGTATAAAATTCCTTGCCTTTTTCTGTGGTCTGGCTGTCACTGCTCTGGTCTGCATCCTTAGAAGTATCTCCCGTACTTGGAGATTGCTTTGCTGTTGCGGAACTGCTTGAAGTTGTTCCACTGCCTGTCTGGGAAACTGTATTTCCATTCACATCCGTTTTTGTATGCTCTGTGACCTGTGCGGTTGCAGAGCTTGGCTTGGTTGCCGACGCATCCACCGGAAGCTGCTGTGCCGGATCTTTTTCACTGCTGTCCTTATTCTCCGGATCGGTGTAATACGGATTGGCTGTTTTATAGATTTCAGAGGTATTTCCTGCATTATCCATGGCAGAAATCGTGAAATACTGATACCCTGCATCGAACTGTTGCAGACGGATATTCAAGGCTCCATTCGTATGCTCTGTAAACTCATAGCCATTGACATAGATTGCCTTGATACCGGAATCCGTATCATGTGCCTGAATGCTCAAAAGACCGTCGCTGACTGCCGCATTTAAGGTAGGCTTGGTAAAATCAAAACACTTGATATAACGGTTTTTCTCGTAGGTCTTGCCCTTCTGGTCTGTGACCTGTACATAAATGGTGCTGTTCTCGGAAATCTCTATGTACATATCCTCGGTAATGTCTGTCCAGCTTCCATTCTGTCCGACTTTCGCCTTTACTGTCTGAATGGTAAAATTGCCGGATACAATAGTATCCTCCACCTTGACTGTTACTTTCGTGGTATCGTTATGCCACCCAGAAGGTGTATTGATTGTGATTTTTACGCTCGGATTGATATAGGCACATTCCTTGTAATCCTTTGCACACACCTCACAATCTTCATCCACCGCATACTGACTGCATTTTTCCTTGCATGTGCATTTTGCGGCAGGCTGTGTCTCCTCAGTTGTGCCTTCTGTGGAATTTTCAGTTGTATTCTCTGTGGACTGCTCTGTGTGATTTTCTCCACTACCGGAACTGTCCTTGTTATCATTACCGGACGCTGTGCTTTCTGCACTGCTTTCCTCTGCCGCACTTTCTGTTTTCTGCTCTGCTGTATCCTCCGCATGAACCTCCACAGTATTTGCCCTGTTTGCAAAAAATGCCCCGACCGGCATACAAAAAAGTATTGCCGACAGTATCAGGGACATTAGTGCCTTAACGGATAACTTCTTCATTTTCATTGGTCGAATCCTCCTTTTCCTGTTCCCGTTTCTGTAATAAATTTCTGACTTCATCCTCACTGAGCTTATTAAGCATCTGCAATCGCTCGGATGAGATTTTATATTTTCGTATGATCTTCATGGCTTCGGCATCCTCCGCCATCTGTTTCTGCTCTGCAAGGTCTTTTTCCTTTGCCTGTAGCTGTGCTATCTGCTCCCTGACCTTTTTAAGCTGTGAATTGATTCGCTCTACTGACAAAAATAATTCCTCCCTTCGCTAATTCAATCTTCCAAAACCATAAAAATGGCTCTGCCAGTAAGAGGTATTGATTGAGGTGTACTGGATTGGATCGCCACAATGCACCATCGTACCGTTTCCACAGTAGATACCAACGTGTGTAACCGGACGTCCTGCATTATAGGTTCCTGTAAAAAATATAATGTCCCCTGCCTTTGCATCTGCCGCTGATACCGGAGTACACTGGTCATAAATGCCCTGTGCGGTGGTTCTTGGCAGGTTATGTACGCCGCTGTTTGTAAATACCCAACATACAAAGCCTGAACAATCAAAACTTGCCGGAGCTGTTCCTCCAAAGGTGTATGGCATTCCCAGATACCTGTTTGCTTCCCGCATAAGCGTCTGCACCGTTGCATCGTCATAGGACTCCGGTGGTATCACATTGCCGGTTCCTCCTCCGGTACCGCCCGTTGTTTCCCCATAAATGGTCTGTTCTCCTGCTTCAAAATAAAATAACGGGTTATAATATTCCCCGTTATACAGACATTCGATATGAAGGTGGCTTCCGGTACTGCTTCCTGTATTTCCGCTTTTGCCTATATTGTCACCCTTTTTTATACTCTGCCCTGCGAATACATTTAAGCTGTCCATGTGGGCATATTTTGTGGTATATCCCTTACTGTCCGTAATCACCACATAATTCCCATAATAGGAATCGTAAGCTGCTTCCATAACCGTTCCATCATGTGCTGCATGTACCATGGTTCCAGTCGGTACTGCTATATCCACACCCCTGTGAATCTCCTCGTCTCCTGTGTTTGGATTTTTCCGGTAACCATAATAACTGCTGATATAGTAATACCAGTAATAATCAACCGGAGAAGCGAAAACCTGTAAGCCGCCCTTTGTCTCCGTATAAGCTCCAAAGATTTCCGTCTGCTCACTGTCCATGCGTCCGGCTACAATGCTCTCAAGCGGTGTGACCGTAAGTGTGACACGAAGAATTGTTACGGTATATTCTTCTTCCTCCTCGTACTCATATTCCTCGGTATGGGTAGTCCCGTCCGGATTTGTTACTATTCTGGTTCCGGTCTTTGTGACTGTCCTTGTCCGTGTCTCCTCCACTTCCTCAGTAGTAAGGGAATACATGGCATCAAATAATTCCTGAATCTCACTCTCCATCCCCTCGGCAGTAAATTCCGTATGGACTGCGGAAAGATAACTAATCAGCGTATATGGATCATGCCCGATTGCACCAAGGTTATAATCGTATTCATCATATCCCGGATAATCAGTTTCAATCCGGTCAATCTTATTTTGCAGTTCCATTTCCTTTTCTGTAAAAGATAAATCTGCTGCATCAATCTCTGCCGGAAGGCTAAGATATGTGCTTGCCATCGTTGTTGTCACAGTTCCGGTAAACATGGAACCGCAGCTTGATAGTGCCGACATGATCATAATGAGCAGAAGTGCAAAAATACCCACTGTGATAATCAGTGTTTTATTTTTCGTGGCAATTTCCTGTAACTTCTTTGCAATCCCGGTTGCAGCATTGGCTGTCTTTGTAAATGTTTCCTTTGCAGTCTTGGCTTCTGCTCCTGCCCTCCTTGCTTTAGCATACTCACGTTTGATACGCTGTTTCTGTAGCTGCCTTTGCAACTGCTTCTTTGGACTATTACCCTTTAAGTGTGGATTTTCACTGATGAATTTCTCATACTCCAGCTTCATATCTGCTGTGACCTGCTTTTTCTGCAATCGCTCTAGGCGGTCACGCTTTCTCTGTGCCTTGCTCTTGCGGTGATACTTCATATAGTGATAAATGTCCTCGGCACGCTGTTCCGTCTTGTGTGCACCCTCAACCGCAGAATTGTCCTTTTCTGTTTCTGCAATCTTACGATGCACAAAATACATATTTTCCGTTTGCAGTTTATGAACCGCAGTCTTTCCCAGACCATCCTGCTTAAATGGCTTCTCCACATCCACCGGAACTACGATATATTTTGCTTTTCCGTTCTGTTCATCAAAGACACGTTTCATCTCATACTGCCGCTTTTTCGGCATCTTGTCCTTTACTTTCTGCAACTTCTGACGACTCTTTTCCGACTTATCAAAAGCCTTCTGTACTTTTCTGTCGGTAAATTCTTCCGCCTGCCCCTGCGAAAATGTGGCATCCTTTGTCTGGAAATCTCCATAATCGGACTGCTTTGCATTTTCTGACTTTGCACGCTCTCTGTGTGCGTGTTCTCTCTGCACACGCCTTTTGTGATATTTTCCTTTTTCCTCAGACCGTTGGTAGGTATTTCTAACGTGGTAATTGTCCTGAAAACTGTCTGCGTCCTCCGTATGGAAATTTGTAGCATTACCGTTTTCCTCATTGATAAAGCTGTTTTCCTTTAAGAATGTCTTTTCCGCTTCGGCTTCCGACTTCTGGACATTGTGACCAGAAGTGTCCTGCTTCTGTTGACGATAATGCTTCCTTTTATCGCCTTCTTTTCTTGTATGACTGCCATAGTTTGCGTCCCGTGGCAGATTGCTTACAGGCTTCTCATTGGCACTAAACTGATTTTCCGCAGAAAAGGTGTTATCCTGCCTGTGTTCTGTATGTTTTGCTCCAGTCACTTCCTTGTCTTTGGAAAATGCCTCTTTTTCAAATGCCTTTGCCGCCTGCTTCTTCTGTCTCTTTTCTGCCATTTACACTGCGTCCTCCTTCTGCACCGATTCCTCCGGCTTAGTATTCATAATTCTGTAGGTCTTGGTGTCTGTCGGATATTTGTCTACAAATGGAATTACCACATTGTCAAACAGTATCAGACCACTTCCCGGCTCGGAGTTGGTGACATAGGAAAGCTGCTTATCAGATAGTCCCAGTTTATCAGCGAGAATTGCCTGATCTTTGGCATTCTGATTTAACAGATACACAAAATCGCTGTTACCCAAAATACCTTCAATCTCCTCAGAACGAAGAAAATCGCCCACGTTCTGCGTCAAACCTGTCGGAATACCGCCCCATTTTCTGAAACGCTTCCAGATTTCCACGGAATAAATAGCTGTCTGCTTCTCCTTCAGAAGAAGGTGGAACTCATCACAGTAATAACGGGTAGCAATCTTTCGCTCCCTGTTCTGCGATACCCTGTTCCAAACCGCATCCTGCACGATTAACATACCCAGCTCTTTCAACTGATTTCCCAAGTCTCTGATGTCAAAGCACATGATACGGTTGCCGCTGTCCACATTGGTATGGTGGTTGAAGTAATTCTGGGAACCATGCACATACAGCACAAGGCTGTTTGCGATACGCTCTGCCTTTGGATTTTTGTGTGCTAACAGGGCATCATATAAATCCTCCAACAGCGGCATATTTTCCGGCACCGGATTTTCAAAATATTTATCGTAAATATGACGGATGCATTCGTCGATGATACCTTTCTCATCATTCTCCAGACCGTCCTTGCCACCTGCAATCAGATCACACAATGTAATGATAAAATCGGATTTCAGCTTTAACGCTTCCTTATCCCCCTTATGGGATAACTGTATATCCATAGGGTTCAGATAGTCTTTGGAATTGGTGGCAAGTTTTACCACCTGTCCATGTAGTGCTGCCACAAGAGCAAAATACTCTCCCTCCGGATCGCAGATGATAATATCGTCCTTTGTGATAAGAAAACAGCTTAAAATCTCACGCTTTGCACTAAAACTCTTACCACTTCCGGGAGTACCTAAGATAACTCCGTTTGGTGTACGGAGCCTTTTGCGGTCTGCCATGATCATGTTGTTGCTGAGTGCATTTAATCCGTAATAGATTGCCGGAGCAGGCATAAATAATTCCTGTGTGCAGAATGGTACTAAGATTGCGGTGCTTTTTGTGGAAAGAGTACGCTCAATGCCTGTCTCATTGCATCCAATCGGTGCGGATGCCATAAGTCCCTGTTCCTGCAAATACTGTAAACATCTGAGGTCACAGTTTGCCTGCTGAATGATACCGGACACCCTCTGCATTAAGCTCTCCAGTTCCCGCTTGGTTCTGCCATAACAGGTAATAAGGAATGTCATGTTGATCATCTTCTGATTGCTCGTATTCAAATCATCCAGAAATTCCAGCGTATCCTTTTCATAGGTCACAATATCCGTTGGAAGAATATCCATATCGTAGCCGCTCCGGACTGCCTTTTTCTGCTCCTCAATCTTCATTTTCTGGATATTGGAAATGACCGCTTTTAACTTCTTGATTGCCTTTACCGGATCTTCCGTCTGCATGTGCATGGAAATCGTAAGATTAGCATCAATATCCAGAAGATGCTTGATCAGCTCGTCCGTAAACTTCGGTGCGATAATATCCAGATAGGACACACAGCCATACATATTTCCCGACTTGAAGCGGTTCGGATAGCGGAAATCAAACCCCGGCGGTGCAATATAGTCCTTGACCGACTTACCGGATTCTGCCAGATCCTTAAACGAAAAGCGGAAAGGCTCCATGGTATCCTGATTAAAATATTCATGCAGGATACGCAGTCTTTCCTTTCCGTCCAGTCCCCTCGCAAGGGTTCCTATGTTGTTTAAGTTCCGTATGACATCTTTTTCAATGTTGTTAAGGCGGCTCTTGGCTTCCTTGTAGCCATTGCTCTCCACACCAAAAATCAGATATTTTGATTTGATGATGCCATTGTTTCCCTTTGCCGCCTGCTTCTTTAACATCTCCGTATATTCTTCACGAATGTCGTTAAAATCATCCTCCTGCCACGGAATGTCAAACTGTTCTGTAAGCATCTGTTCGTTGACCTGCCTGTTGAAAAGCACCAGTTCAAACCTCACAGACGGATCAAAATAATTGATGAGCTTGCTGTACTGTGCCAGTATGTCCGCCTGCTCGTCCACTTCCAGAAGCGAATAGTTTATATCAAAAAATTCCACCATCTTTGTATAATAACGGTGGCTGACCTGACAGATACCGTCACGGAACATCTTTTCAAAAGTGATCGTCCTTTGTGCGGTAGTCGGCTTTTCTTTCTCAATGCTCTTTCCCGATAAAATATGCTTTAACTGTATAAGACGCTTTTTTTCTGAAAAGGTAAGACCGCCACTTTTACTGTTGTTCCTGCTATTGCCTTTATAACTGCTTTTTCTGCGGCTTTCCGGTTCTGCCTTTTGCTTTTTCTTCAAGATAACGAACCTCCCTTCGTAATTTTTCTTTTTCTTCCAACTGCTTGTATAAGTTCTCTGACCGGTATGGTCTTATGCCCGGTGTGAGTATCTTCTGCCGGAGCATAAAATACAAAATCTTCTCTGCCGGAAATCCGTTTTTCTCATACATTGCAAAAAAGAAGAATGGAAGCATTGCTCCCATCATAAGAAGTGATGCGGCTGATGTTCCGATCAGTCCCTTGGTTAAAAAATACAAGGGTATCCCGGCTACTGCCGCACCGCTGAAACAGATGATCTGTCTCTTTGTCAAGTTCAGTGCCACTTTTGTCTTGATACCGGACAAATCCTTCGGCACCTGCACGGATATTGCCATATCGTTCCTCCCTTAGTGCGCATTCCAGATAGATTTCGATAATGAACCAGTCTTAAAGAGTGAAAAGCATAAAATAACGGTATATGCTGCCACCGACCAGAGTGCCGTATGCAGGTTGTCGGATACTGCCACACCAGCCACAAGCACTGCATAGATAGCGACACACACCATCATAAAAAATCCCTGAAATGCAAGGGCGCAAAGTCCCTTAAAATAATTGGTTCCTATCGTTCCCCATTCCCGGTTGGTTACGGTTGCACAGGGAACGGGTGCTACTGATACATAAAGATATATTTCAATCATTCGCCCATAAAGAATGACGGTGATAAGGACTGACATGATTTTCATACATAAACTGACGATCATGGTCTCCATTCCCAGTCCCAACAGCTCTCCTATGCTCATTTCCGAAAACTGCTCATTGAACATCGTCTGCAGCGTACTTGCCACATCAATACTGGTGCTTCCGGTAATCGCTGATGCGGCAGAATTTACGATATGGCTTCCCACATCAAATACTGCCATTACAATGTCAAAAGTCTTGCTAAGAAGCATGACTGCAATACACGCTTTCATAAAAAAGCGGATAAAAATGGCTGTATTGAAGTCATGCAGGTTATTTTTGTCAATGACCATGGAAATAAGCTCATAGACGAGTACAAAACTGATGATCATTCCCGCTATGGGAATCATCACATTGTCGGACAAGGTTTTTATCATATCAAAAATACCGGAGTTCCATGTGCTGGGAGTTTTGCTGACCTCCCCTGCAATCGTACCTACTTTGTCATTGACATCGGTAAACATGGTTTCAAAGTTGGTCAGAACCCACCCCTGCAACAGTTCCTTTATGAATTCAGTAATCTTATCAATGATCCCGCCCATGAATTATGAGAACAGAGTGGTAAGCTGTGGAATTACCGTCTGTGCCACAATGATGATGCCACCGCCACTCATAAGCTGTTTTATCCCCAATTAGGTGTAAAACTCTGCTCGATGGCGGGCGGCGGCGT
>ERZ1027037.528-NODE-528-length-11082-cov-9.487984_pt1 | contig 11082 bp, 10 predicted proteins | sample MGYA00519440_ERZ1027037 | MGnify/ENA primary metagenome ERZ1027037 (study PRJEB26926, sample SAMN06164793) | human gut metagenome | biome: ENVO:00009003; feature: ENVO:2100002; material: ENVO:00002003 | host: Homo sapiens | place: USA | collected 2012 ... | reverse complement strand
TGGAACTAAAAATCCCTTGAAAAATAAGGAAAAAAGACTTGACTATATAGGGAGGCGGGGTTAAGCCTGTTAAGACATGAACATATTTATCAGGCGATTAAAGAAGAAAATGATACATACGGTTATCCTGTCTGCGCACTGTGTAAGCTTGGAAATGTAAGTAGAGCATCTTATTATAAATGGTTACACAGAGGGATTCCGGCTAATGAAGCAAAAAATAAGATGATTGCAGAAAAAATCGAAAAAATACATACAGAATCACCAGATAAGGGGTATCGCAGAATACGAGATGATTTAGAACGATATCATGGTATAAAAGTCAATGATAAACGAGTTCTCCGCATATGCAGAAAAAAAGACATTAAATCAACAATTAAATATACAAATAATGGATGTACACGTCAGGCGGCGAATCCACAGTTTGTAGCAGAAAATATATTGAATCGCGAATTTTATGCAGATGCACCGAACGAGAAATGGCTTACAGATGTGACCGAATTCAAATATTATGTTGGAACTGAAAAGCATAAAGTATACCTTAGCGCAATTCTGGATTTATATGATAGACGAATAGTTTCTTATGTAATTCGAGACACAAATAACAATGCTTTGGTTTTTGATACTTTTGATCATGCAATTGCAAGCAATCCAGATGCACGTCCTTTGTGTCATTCAGATCGTGGATTTCAGTATACTAACCGTACGTTTCATGCAAAACTAGAAGCTGCAGGAATGACGCAGAGTATGTCTAGGGTTGCAAAATGCATCGACAATGGTCCTATGGAAGGATTTTGGGGAATTATAAAAAGAGAACGTTATTACGGAAAAAGATTCACCACTCGTGAATCTCTTGTAAATATGATTGAAAATTATATTGATTATTACAACAACAAACGATTACAAAGAAATCTAGGAGTATTAACTCCGTTAGAAAAACACGAACAGTATATGTTGGTAGCATAAAAACTACCACCAGATGTGCAAAACTGGTGGCAGAAATATTTTTATTTTTTTAATTGTCTACTTGACGGGAAGCAGTTCAATGATTCAAGGTTTTTTGCGTGTTGGGGAATAAATTTTGACTTATCGTAAATTATCGCTATTTATGCATGGAATTGGGTAAAAGTTGGGGAGTAGTGTAATTACCCAATATTTACACAACTTTTGATGTATGATAGCGTAAGATTCCCCAACTTTTCATAAGCTATCGTGGAAAATAATAAATTGAAATATTAAAAAAGAGAGATTATAATGAGGACACAGATTTTCGATTATTTGCATAAAGAACCATTTAGTAGTAAAAAGGGGAATAGAATTGATTTTATATCATGTAACATTATTTAATAAGCCAACACAGGAAATACTGATTCCACGAATACCAGGAGATACTTCTATAGGGGAAGAAGTTAAAACAAATAGAATATGTTTGGCACCAAGTATTATTCAATGTTTGCGTGCATTGGAGATATATAAGTATTTTCAAGAAGATACGCTAGATGTTAAAGTTTATAAGATAGTCGTTGATGAAAATGATGAACAGTTAATTTCATGGGAACAGTTATATTTAAATGGTTTGGTTGATGATGCTGCACTTACACATGAATATTGGTATAAAAGTAAGCTTATTCCAGTAGAATATAATGAATATAGAATTAGTGAATGTGTAAAAAAGAGGTATATTATTATTTCCTCAAAAGAGAAAATGCGGATAAAAGAAATCATAGAAACAATGGGAGTGTGTTTTAATAGACTGGAGAAATATAATGCATTTCAAATTATGAATGAATGGCTTCCACGACAATCAGAAACATTTCAAGAGCAAGTAAAAAAGAAATTAACACATAAAGTCGAAGAATATACAGAAGGGTCTGCTGAAATTTATAAGAAAATATTTGGAAATATTCCGGAACGTTTTCGTGAAGAAAAAGATTTTCGAGAAATTGAATATCTTGAAAAATGTAAAATAGAATATATTACATAGCCGATTGATTCAAATTGAAAGTCAGTCGGCTTTTTTCATGCTCATTTTTATACATAGCCAGTTTCGTAAAACAGATTGGCTATTAAATTTTTCGAGGAAGGAGGAATCCACATGACCAAGTGTAAAGTAATCGCCCTTGCAAATCAGAAGGGAGGAACAGCTAAGACCACAACAACATTGAATCTGGGAATAAGACAGTTACAGTGACAGACCATGTTAAGCAGTCCTATGTCAGAACAAAAGAAAATATCATGCAATCGACGGAGAAATCTAGTGATAGAGAGAATAATCCGGTAGGTTATGCAGAAGATGTGGCCAGCGAGTATGCTGACCGCATCTTTCACGAAACAGGGCATCAGGTACGCAGACAGGCAGAAAAGCTTATTGAACGGAAGAAAGGGAAAGCTTCTGTTTCTTCGGCAGGCGAAGAAACTGTTTACCAGCCGAAAGAACAAATGCGACCAGTACCGCCTTCAGGTGGAGAAAAGGCACAGGAGCAGGGGCGAGAACTTGCTGCCAAAAAAATCAAGACCATTGAACGGGATAAAAGAACGATCAAGACAGGGAGAACTTCGGAACAGGTTGTAAAGAATATCGGAAAAGGTACCATTAAGATAAGAATAACAAAAGAAGAGGGTGTCACATAATCATTACTTTGATGATTTGGTGGCACTCTCTAAAAAACTGAATTTTATGACATTATGGATATCAGAACTTGTTCCTTATTTTTCGGTACTCTCTGGGTGAATACCCTTTTAGCTTGTGAAAAAGCCGACTGAAATAAAGCTGGTTATCATATCCGACAATCTTAGAAATCTCATTGATGGAATAAGTTGTTGTTTCAAGTAACATCTGAGCATTGTTGATCCGGATTCCCACAATGAATTGCATTGGTGTAGAACCGGTATATTTTTTGAAATTTCGGATAAACCAGCTGACACTCATGCCTCGTGAGGCAGCATAATCATCAATATTGATATTTTGATTGTAGTTTTCACTGAAAAAGGTAACAGCATTATCCATCTCATGATCAAGATATTCATTTTTTAATATATGCTCTCTTGTCAGTTCCCGGTGGAAACTAATCAGAAGATGACGTAGCAAAAGGACAAGCATTTCCTCATAATTATCTTGACAGCGTTGGAGCTCGATAATGATACGTTTGAAAATTTGTTCATATTCATTAGATGTACCCACTTGAAAGACACGTTCCTTATCTGGAAACCCATATTGACGTAAGATATTTTTCACATTGCTTCCTGTGAAGTGAATCCAGTATACTTCTGTCTTATCTTCTCCGTAATATTCATATTTTTGGAGTTCTTTTGGTCTGTACAGTACAATGTTACCAGCTGGAACAATCGTTTCGTCATCTACATTATCAAAATGAAAATGCCCACAACCAGCAGTGATATATATAATCTGATAATCCAGACGACCCCTTGGACGGTAGGTAGGAAGTTTGGGATGTCTGGAAAGACGGTAGGTACCACAGCTACCTACAACCAGTGGGCGACTTTTGTCTTTGAAATCCATATGGGAGTGGTTTAAATAACCGGTATTCATATACATATGGTAGCACCTCTTTTCCTTTTTGTTATTGTATCATTTAGTGCATATTTTGTCTAATCCAATTCATAGACATGTTTTGCGGATTAGGATAAGCTATATATAGCAAAACAGAGAAGCGTAAACATAAAAGTAAAAGACAAGGTTTGCTGTGGAAAAACAAAGTGCAAAAAAATGTATATGTATTAAAGGAGAGTTATTTATGATTGTACCATGTTATTATGAGGATTTAAGCGTACTGCATGAAAATACAATGCCAGCCAGAGCTTATTTTATTCCGGCATCCAAAAGAATGGATAACCTGGTGGAGCACAGGGAAGAGTCAGACCGAATGCAGTTATTGAACGGAACTTGGAAGTTCCAGTATTTTAACAGTATCTATGATGTTCAGGAACCCTTCTTTGAGAAAGATTATGATACAGAAAATTTTGATGAGATTCAGGTTCCGAGTGTATGGCAGATGGCAGGATATGACACACATCAGTATACAAACATCAGGTATCCGTTCCCATTTGATCCACCGTATGTACCACAGGATATTTCATGTGGAACATATGCACATACCTTTGTTTATCACAAAGATGAAAATGCACCAAAAGCTTTCTTGAATTTTGAAGGAGTAGACAGTTGCTTTTATGTATGGATCAATGGCTCTTATGTAGGGTATAGCCAGGTTTCTCATATGACCAGTGAGTTTGATATCACCGACCTCCTTCGGGACGGAGAGAACAGCATAGCGGTTCTGGTCATGAAGTGGTGTGATGGTTCCTATTTGGAAGATCAGGACAAATTCCGTATGAGTGGTATTTTCCGGGATGTGTACATTTTGAAACGCCCAAAACAGGCAATCAGTGATTATCATATTAAAACAAGAATTGAGGATATGCTTGCGAAAGTAGAAATTGAAATGAAATTCTACTCTCCGTTAAATGTAAAAATTTCGATTGAAGATAGAAACGGAGCAGTTGTAGCACTAGGAAGTATTGCTGAAGAAGGAACAGCTGTATTAGAAATCGCAAGTCCGGAACTTTGGAATACAGAAAATCCATATCTATATAAACTGATTCTTGAAACAGAGAACGAAGTAATTGTAGATCACATTGCATTAAGAAAGATAGAGATTAAAGACCAGGTTATTTATTTAAATGGACAGAAGATTAAATTCCGTGGTGTCAATCGACATGATTCTGATCCGGTTACTGGATTTACAATCAGTCCGGAACAGATTACAACCGATCTTACGTTAATGAAGCAGCATAATTTTAATGCGATCCGTTCCAGCCACTATCCGAACGCACCATTTTTCTATGAAATGTGTGACAAGTATGGATTTATGGTAATAGATGAAGCAGATATTGAAGCTCATGGTCCATTTATGATCTACAGAAAAGAAGACACCGATTACAATCGATTCAAACGCTGGAATGAGAAGATTGCAGATGATCCGGTATGGGAAGAGGCAATCGTTGATCGAGTAAAACTCATGGTGGAACGTGACAAAAACCGTTTCTGTATTGTTATGTGGTCAATGGGAAATGAGAGTGCTTATGGCTGCAACTTTGAAAAAGCACTGGAATGGACAAAGAATTTTGATCCAGACCGTATCACACAATATGAGAGTGCAAGATATCGTAATTATGATGAAACATATGATTACAGCAATCTGGATGTGTACAGCCGGATGTACCCGGCACTTTCCGAAATTCAGGAATATCTGGATAAAGATGGAAGCAAACCCTTCCTTTTGGTAGAGTACTGTCACAGCATGGGAAACGGACCTGGAGATTTTGAAGATTACTTTCAGATGATTCAGGATAATGATAAAATGTGCGGCGGTTTTGTCTGGGAATGGTGTGACCATGCGATTGCCCATGGAACTGCTGAGAATGGAAAGACTATATATGCTTATGGGGGCGACCATGGCGAAGAAATTCATGATGGCAACTTCTGTATGGATGGATTAGTATATCCGGACAGAACGGTACATACAGGACTTTTGGAATACAAGAATGTTTATCGCCCGGCAAGGGTTATTTCCTATGACAAAGAAAGCGGAGAACTGGTGCTTCATAACTACATGGATTTTGATGACTTGAAAGATTATGTGAAGATCAGTTATGAACTGACACAGGACGGTCTTGTAATCAGCAAAGGTAAACTTCCAGAAGTTTCAGTAGCACCACACAGTGAAGGAAAAACAAACCTGAAGATCAATGTTCCAGAGAATGGAAAATGTTATTTAAAACTTATTTACCATTTGAAAAAAGAATTACCATTATTGGATGAAGAACATATTCTTGGATTTGATGAAATTGAGGTAAGCAAAGATGATGCAAAATGTAAACTTGCAGAGAAATGGCTGCAAAAAACAGCAGTGGACTCTGAATTACAGGTAAATGAAAATGATACACAGATTCATATCAAGGGGCGTGAATTTGCTTATACCATAGACAAACGTACTGCACTCTTTACAGAGATGAAATTCGCAGGGCGGGAATACTTGAACCATCCGATGGAATTAAATATTTGGAGAGCTCCAACAGATAACGATATGTACATCAAGTCTGAATGGAAGAAAGCCCACTATGATAAAGCTTATACAAGAGCCTACACGACAGAGGTTGTGCAGGGAAAACATGGTGTGAAAATTACAAGCCATGCATCCGTTGTGGCAGAGACAGTACAGAAGATTCTTGATGTGATGATCACATGGAAAATAGAAGTTGCTGGAAAGATTGATGCAGATATTGAAGTAACAAAAGATGATGAATTCCCAGATTTGCCAAGATTTGGTGTGAGGATGTTCCTTGATAAAAAACTCTCGGCTGCAAGATACTTTGGAATGGGACCACAGGAAAGCTATTGTGACAAACATCAGGCTTCGAGCCACGGTTTGTATCAGGCAAATGTAGATGATTTGCATGAGGATTATATTCGCCCACAGGAAAATGGAAGCCATTATGATTGTGAATATGTAGAGCTTAACAACAGCCGATATGGAATTGTGGTATCTGCGGAAAATGCCTTCTCATTCAATGCTTCTTATTATACGCAGGAAGAACTTGAGAAGAAAACGCATAATTATGAACTGACAGAATCAGATAGTCTAGTATTTTGTGTTGACTATGCACTAAATGGCATTGGTTCTAATAGTTGTGGTCCAGTTGTATTGGAGCAGTACCGATTTGATGATGTATTATTCCGGTTTCAGTTTACACTGATACCGTATGTAAAGGGATAATAAAGTTTCATGTAACCCGTAAACAAGGAAAGAGAGTCTGATTGTAATGTAAAGTCCGGATATACAGAACAATCAGACAAAAACAGAGAAAAAACTAGAATTAGACATCATACTCTGTTAGACATCTTGAAATTCTAAGTGCGATGAAGATGAGGAGCAAAGAAATTCGATGGAAGAAAAAAAGTATTTGAAATGGTATAACAAAATTGGATACGGATCAGGTGATATTGCAGGTAATGTAGTCTATGCGTTCCTGACATCCTTCATGATGCCCTATCTGACAGACTCGGTAGGACTTGCTGCAGGTGTCGTAGGTACCCTGATTGCCGTATCAAAACTATTTGATGGTTTCACGGATATATTTTTTGGATCAATGATTGACAAAACACACAGTAAAATGGGAAAAGCGAAGCCATGGATGCTATACGGATATATTGGTTGTGCCATTACGCTGGTCTGCTGCTTTACAGTACCGGTCAGTTTGGGAACAACGGCTAAATATGCATGGTTCTTTATTTCATATACACTGTTAAATGGCGTGTTTTATACAGCAAACAATATTGCTTACTCAGCACTTACGTCACTGATTACAAAGAACAGCAAAGAGCGTGTGCAGATGGGATCTTACCGTTTTATTTTTGCATTTTCAACAAGTCTTCTGATTCAGGCGATTACAGTTGGATTTGTGGATAAATGTGGTGGAGATGCTGCGGCATGGAGAACGGTTGCTATTATCTATGCAATCATTGGTCTTGTCATAAATACGATTTCAGCACTTTCTGTTAAGGAACTTCCGGAGGAGGAACTTAATGAAGGAGAAGTAAAGAATGATAATGAAAAGTATGGAATGGTACAGGCATTCAAGCTTCTTGTCAAAAACAAATATTACATGATGATTTGTGGAACATATATTTTACAGCAGTTATATGGTGCCATGATTGGAGCTGGCATTTATTACATGACATGGGTACTGAAAAATAAGAATTTGTTTGGACAATTTGCATGGGCAGTAAATATTCCACTGATCATTGCCCTGATTTTCACACCGACATTAGTTGGTAAGTGGAAAGGTATGTATAAACTGAACTTAAGAGGTTATGTCTTAGCAGTCATCGGTAGAGCACTTGTTGTTGTTGCCGGATATATGGGCAGTGTTCCGCTGATGATGGCGTTTACAGCTCTTGCAGCCTTAGGTCAGGGACCATGGCAGGGAGATATGAATGCAGTTATCGCATCCTGCTCTGAATACACTTATCTTACACAGGGAAAGAGAATTGACGGAACGATGTACTCTTGTACTTCTCTTGGCGTAAAAATCGGTGGAGGTATTGGAACCGCTGTTGTTGGATGGCTGCTTGAGTTCAGTGGATATATCGGAACAAATGCAACTCAGCCGCAGTCTGCACTTGATATGATGCAGTTCATGTATCTTTGGCTTCCGTTAATCTTTGATGTATTGATTATGTTTGTACTTTCAAGAATGAATGTAGAAGATGCAAATAAAAAACTGAAAGCAGAAAAAGGAATTGCTGCAGATGAAGTAACAGATGCATCAGACATAAATTAGAATTGACAGGAGAAAGCGTTGTCTGGTCGTTGCTCGATGAGACAGTGCTTTTTTCTATATATAAATTGATTGAATTTGCAGATATTTTGAAAATAAAAAAGGACCACTTCATTTTTGTGAAATGGCCTTAAGAAAATATTTAGTTTTCACAAAATAGTCCTTTTAGTATTTATACATGGTATGGATGCTCAAAATATTCAGCGTAGAATACTAAAAGGTTATTCAGATATTTTTTAAGATTGCTCATTTGCGATTCCTCCTTCCTTATTTACAAGTTGATTATAAGATAGGTGTAAAAGGATTGCTTGCCAAATCGAAAGAAGATATAGACAAATGTTGCAAAGGGGAGTATTTCATGCAGTTAAAATATGTTGACACAAAAGAGGAGATCATAGCAATAAATAGAAATTCAAAACATATTGAACCACATCTTCATAATGCATTGGAGATCGTTTGTGTAACAAGTGGAGCATTAGAGCTTGGTGTCGGACAGGAACTATATCATATGGATAAAGGAGATATAGGCTTTATATTTCCAGATGTTATTCATCACTATCAGGTACTGACACCCGGTGTAAATAAAGCGACTTATCTGATTGCATCGCCATTTACGATTGCCAAATTTGCAGATATCATGCAATCCATGGCTCCTGAATACCCGATCATCAAAGCGGAAAATGTTGAACCGGAGGTATATAGGGTTATAAATGCGATTTTAGAGACAGAACAGTCGGATATTATTGTTGCACAGGCATATCTTCAAATTGTGTTGGCACGTTGCATAGGAAAATTAAATTTGGTAGAAAAGAGTAATGTGGGGAGCAACAATCTTATTTACCAGACAATTTCCTATATATCAGCAAATTTTAAGAAGAAATTTTCGTTGGAAGAGATGGCAAAAGATCTGGGGGTGAGCAAATATGTTTTATCCAGACTCTTTTCCAAAACATTCCATAGAAACTTTAATCAATATCTTAACGATGCAAGGCTGAACTATGCATGCCATCGTTTGGAAAATACGAGTGATTCTATTACAAACATTTGTCTGGATAGTGGATTTGAAAGTCAGAGAACATTTAACCGAGTATTTAAAGAAAGATATAAAATATCACCGAGTGATTATCGGAGTACTTGTGTGAAAGAGATGTTGTCATAAAAGGTTCTGTTGATAGAAATATTTACTTCGATTTCACAGTACTATGTATTTGATTTTATGTTCAAAAAAGCAAACCTATTAATGGGAAAGGCTTGGTTGCTTTAATTATGCACCAACGTTCTTCGGGACTTCCTTGCCGGAGGTTGTCGGTATCAAAGAAAATGATGATGGGACAGTAACATTAACGGTAGAGGCGGTGTGCGATATGGTTATTTGTAATGATGCGGTCATAACCCATGAACTGACTGTAAGGTTTGCGGAGGATGGCAGTTTTCAGTATTTAGGAAATGAAATATTGAATGATGGTATTACGAGTATACCGGATTACCAATACCGTATTCGCAAAGAGTAAGTTAAGAAAGAATGATTTGATAATAGTGGTGTTCTATAATAATCTTACATATGTAAGAAAAGAAAGGAGGAGAGGATGAAAAAACTGAAAATAGTTTGGATTTTAGCGGCAGCCATATTGATAGGAGGAGTTATTTCCCTTCCACTCATAAATAACCACACTGCTTACAAAGTGGAAAAAGCATTATGTGAAATTCCGCTACCAGAGGAAACAGAATTGATAGAGTCCTTATCACAGGCAGGGAAATTGACGGGTAATGGGAATGGAATGCAGTATTTCGGAGCAATCCTAATCAGAAGCGAATTGTCTTTGGAAGAACTGGATGCTTACTATTCAGATTATAGAAGGAATGAATGGGAATATTTGGTGGAAATTCAGAAAGGGCAGTCCATTGAGGTGATTGATCACGGAGGACTACAATTTTCGAAAGAAATAAAGGGTAGCGGTTATTACATTGTATATTCATGGGGAAGTGGAGATTCATTATTGCAAGAACTGGATATGCGTGGACATTAAAATAATGGAGGTAAAGTATATGATGAAACTTGATAATTTTGTAGGAATGATGACAGGACATTTTGATAATAATCAAAGTTGCAAAAGGAATGTTGCAGACTGGAAAATATCATATGAAGAAATTGCAAAAATAGTAGAATTGACCATAGACGAAGTTAAAACTTTGGACGAAAAAGTGATTGTTTAGCATAATGTGGTAAGGATATAGCAAAATCGCTTGGAGGGTACTGGTTGTTGTGAGTAGAATAATGGATGATATGCGACAAGAGGTAATGCATGAAGAGGCTGTTCGAATATCCAAAAGAATATTAGAACCAGATTCCCCAAATAAGAAAAAATGAAATTGAAATCAAGCAACAAATGCTCAAAATTATTCCCCAACTTAAAAATTTGGGGAACACTGGAAATCGTTAATTAGCCGGAAAGACAAATTTCTTGAAAATACTGATAAATACATAGCTGTATTATATATAGGTAGCAATACAGGCAGGAAGGTAAATTCAGAAGTTCGCAAATCAGGCTGGAATGTAATCGTTTAGCACAAACACGGCGTATATAAAAACTGTATATATTAACCAAAGAACTCTTGCATAATCCAATAAAATTGTTATAATTGACTTATTAGATATAGTAAGTATAGGAGCTTCCTGTATCTGTCTCTTATACACATCTGACGCTGCCGACGAAGCTAGAAGTGTAG
>ERZ1027037.527-NODE-527-length-11090-cov-40.413231_pt1 | contig 11090 bp, 9 predicted proteins | sample MGYA00519440_ERZ1027037 | MGnify/ENA primary metagenome ERZ1027037 (study PRJEB26926, sample SAMN06164793) | human gut metagenome | biome: ENVO:00009003; feature: ENVO:2100002; material: ENVO:00002003 | host: Homo sapiens | place: USA | collected 2012 ... | reverse complement strand
CGATTATCTCATAAGGGCAAAAATAAGGGAAAATACATATCATTTCACTAATGAATGGGCTGAAAAGCCTGTAAAATAGGAAAAGTTAGAAAGATATTTCGGCAAACTTGAATTGACCGAGCTGATAGTTACCGTTTTCTAACACTCCATTCATCATCTTGAGCTTTTCTTTCAGCATAGTAACCGCAAGGCATATCCTTTAGAATACCAACAGAATTATCTAAGTCGAATACTGATTTTAAGGATACTAACTTTGCTTCGTCTGTTTCATGTGCTTTTCCACATAGAAATTGCCACATTCCATCATCTTCATCATGTGATACATACAAAATAGGTTCTCCATTCTCTACTACAATATGTTTATGGTTAATATCCTTTACAGCCAGTAAGGAATTATCCATCTTGTTGCTTAAGCTGTATAATGATGGAGCAATCGGTATATCGTCTTCCAATCTTGGACTTCGCGTCCGTAAATTAGACTGATAACCAGCTCCTCATTCGCAGCGTTCGTTTTATGCAGGTTGAATCGCCATAGGTGCATTCGCGTCACACCACAGTAGATTGAATAGGCAATGAGTAAAACTGGTATTTATCCATTGCAATAATCTTAAGGAGTGACAATTTATGAACGCAGTAGGTATCGATGTTTCAAAAGGTAAGAGTATGGTTGCTATCATGCGACCTTTCGGTGAAATTGTTTCCGCACCTTTCGAAATCAAACACACAGCCAGTGATATCCATTCACTTGTAGAACTCATCAACTCTGTTGAAGGGGAGTCCCGAATCGTGATGGAGCACACAGGACGTTATTATGAAGTCCTCGCCCATCAGCTTTCAAAGGCAAATCTTTTCGTTAGTGCCATTAACCCAAAACTTATCAAAGACTTTGATAATGATTCTCTTCGTAAAGTGAAATCTGATAAAGCGGATTCTGTTAAGATTGCCCGATATGCTCTTGACAAATGGCAAAATCTTAAACAGTATAATGTTATGGATGAATTACGCAATCAGCTCAAAACCATGAATCGTCAGTTCGGCTTTTACATGAAACACAAGACGGCTATGAAAAATAATCTTATCGGCATCCTTGACCAAACCTATCCTGGTGTGAATACTTACTTTGACAGTCCTGCACGCAGTGACGGCAGCCAGAAATGGGTTGATTTTGCATCTACATACTGGCATGTGGACTGTGTCCGTAAAGTGTCCCTGAATGCCTTTATCGACCATTATCAAAACTGGTGCAAACGCAAGAAGTACAACTTCAGCCAATCCAAAGCTGAGGAAATCTATGGAAAAGCAAAGGAACTTGTTCCTGTACTTCCAAAGGATGCCATTACAAAGCTTATAATTAAGCAGGCTGTGGACCAGCTTAACAGTGCCTCTACAACTGTTGAGTCACTACGCACTCTCATGAATGAAACTGCATCCAAACTCCCTGAATATCCTGTCGTTATGGCTATGAAAGGTGTTGGAACTTCACTCGGATCTCAGTTGATGGCTGAGATCGGAGATGTTTCCCGTTTCACTCACAAAGGTGCTATTACTGCATTTGCCGGTGTAGATCCCGGTGTTAATGAATCTGGAAGTTATGAACAAAAAAGTGTTCCAACCTCAAAACGAGGTTCCTCTGATCTTAGAAAGACTTTATTTCAGGTAATGGATGTCCTAATTAAAACACATCCTCAAGATGATCCTGTTTATCAGTTCTTAGACAAGAAACGTGCTCAAGGCAAGCCTTACTATGTCTATATGACTGCAGGTGCCAACAAGTTTCTAAGAATCTACTACGGACGAGTGAAAGAATATCTTTCATCTCTTCCTGAATCTTAATTATCCACTAATATTTTCAGACCAGCACTGGTGTGGTGGTCTTATTTTGATACCAAATTTTCAACCTGTATAAAATTTTCAATGTTCTTCAATTTAGCCTTGACTTTTTATTTGCAGGCTAATATGTGGCAACAGGTTATTGTAGCTGTATTTGGTGCATCATAAAATGGGAATTTCATATTTAACACTCCTTTCAAACTTGAATTTTATAACTTATCAATCCCAATATAATATTATCATATGGTCTATCTTCTTGCGGTCAGTCAGCTCTATAATATGAGGATTACTTTTTTTATCAAAGTAATTATCAAATCCCATCAGAACATCATCATTCAAATCAAATTTTCTTGAATTAAAAACTATTTCTAATATGCCCATATTTTATTCCTCAAATTTCAGTTTATTTAAGCCTTATGACCGCCGATTTGCTCGTTTCGGTCTTTGGCGGTTGCACCTTCTTCAAGGTTCATTCCCTTCAACACAGCATTCTTGCCAAACTTCTTTTTGATACTCAGCATTGCTTCTTGCATACGCCTTTCCCGTTCTAATTTTTCTTCTTCCTCCGCCTGCTTCTTCCTCTGTGCTTCGTAATCGGTAAAGAGGTCGAGTTGCTGGTATTCATCTTCCTGCTTGACGGATTTTTCATCAACAAGTTTATTCGCTGTGATTGTTATTCTGCGTACAAGCAAATGCTCGTCAACTATCCTGTCATACAAGTCCATCACGGCGTTGGTAATCAATCGAGTAGAGGAAGTCTTTTTCTCAAGATTCGCTGTTCCGTGTGCGTGCTTTGGAACTTTGCGTCCATATCGGTCAATCGTAACCTCGCCTTTGTATTGATATTTTAGGTTCGGATTACTTAAATTCTCAATATCATAGCCGATTGTCAACACAAGCTGGTCAGTTACAAGTCCTTTATCCACCAAATCAAGCACCATTTGGTCGGTCATTTCTTTTACAATCAACTTTGCCTTTTCGTAATCATACGGGCAGTGAAGTACCTGTCCTGAACATACACTATTGGTTTCCGGCTTATAGGCTTTGACCTGCTCCATCGTACAAGGTTCATATCCCCAAGCATGGTCAATTAGCAATTCCGCATTGATTCCAAACAGCTTGTAGAGCAGTTCTTCGTTATACAGTTCATTCGACTTTCCGATGGAACACCTTGCAATATCTCCCATAGTAAAAAGTCCATGTTCTTCCAGTTTCTTTGCATAGCCTTTACCAACTCTCCAGAAATCTGTAAGCGGTCTATGATTCCATAGCTGTCTGCGGTAAGACATTTCATCCAATTCGGCAATTCGCACACCGTCCTTGTCCGGCTCAATATGCTTTGCCACGATATCCATTGCAATCTTACACAAGTACATATTCGTGCCGATTCCGGCTGTTGCCGTAATTCCTGTTGTTTTCAAAACATCCTGTATCATCGTCATGGCAAGTTCCCTTGCAGTCATCTGATAGGTATTCAGATAATTGGTTGCATCTATGAATACTTCATCAATCGAGTACGGGAAAATATCTTCCGGAGCAATGTATTTCAAGTAAACACTGTAAATCTTGGTACTATATTCCAGATAGTATGCCATACGAGGTGGTGCAACGATATAATCAATCTCCAATGCCGGATTCGCATTTAATTCTGTACTGTCATCAGACGAACCAGTAAATGTACGATTTAGTGCTTTCCACCTTCGGGTATTATTAGCTTCTTTTACCTTTTGCACGACTTCAAACAAGCGTGGTCTGCCGGGTATCCCATAACTTTTTAATGACGGAGATACCGCAAGGCAGATGGTTTTCTCTGTCCTGCTCTTATCTGCAACCACAAGATTTGTTGTCAATGGGTCACGATTTCGTTCTTTACACTCCACAGAAGCATAGAATGATTTAAGGTCGATTGCGATATAGGTCTTTTGCTTTGCCATCATTCTATGCCCCCTTTTAAAAATCCTTTGAGTAAATTATGCTATCGTTAGTGTCAATCCTCGGTATAAAAACCATCCAATACATATGTTGTGACTGGTGTTATATACAATTCATATTTAATAACCAGTCTGATTAAATCATTTCCGTCAATCAGTGTTATCGGCGTACCTTCTCTCGCAGCCTCTCTTGCCTTATTGGTAAATCGGCTATTAGTAATAAATACTCCATAATCGGCTTGATATTTGTTCATCGCCCCAAGAAATTGATTGATATCCGGCTCACTCACTGGATTTGAATTAAATCTTTTACACTGAATAACCACTCTGGTTGTTCTAAAATCATCGGCATCTACGTGATATCCATAACCATCAATGCCACCATCATTTGACACCTGAACGCCTTTGTTGGTAAACTCCACTCCCATCTTTGTAAGAAGTGCTCGTGAAAATTGTTCAAACTTTGCTGGAGACATATTAGCGATTGCACTCTGAAGTTTTACCTTGAAATCATCTAACAATTCGTCATCTGTGGATTCATTCTCCTCGTCTTCAACCTCCAGTGTTTCTACTGGCTTGTTTTTCGATTTGTTCTTAGTCGAATGTTCCTCCCAATAGCTTCGAGCCTTATCCCTTACTTCTGTCTTAACATCAAAATCTGTTAAATCTACATTTGCTCCATCTTGAGTAAGTGTAATCTTTGGATTGAATTTCACATAAGATATGAGTCCGACATAACTAAGCTCTTTAATAGCAAAATTAAACTTAAAATCAAATTTTTTGTACTGATTTCCTGTTTTATTAGATGTATATAGTTTCTGTTCAAATTCAGCAATATGCTCATCTAACTCACTAATTCTGTCTCTAATTTCAGAACGCTCTAACTGTCCACCTGCTTCCTGAAGGACTTGAAGGATTGGTTTAATAAGGTATGATACTTGTTCTTCTGTATTTAAATCGTCATAAAACATATTTACATTTACACCTCTCATTTACTGTGCATACTTCTTGAAATTCTCTGCCTGCTCAAGAACTTCCTTGTAAACATCATCAATGGTTACTGGCGGATAGCCGAACTCATCAAGCAGCAATATCAAATCCACTTGCAAGTTTGCCTTAATATCATCACGGGCAGACCAATCGGTATAGCGTGACTTATCATCAACAATCAGCTTTATCCTCTTGGATAATTCAATCATTTTATCGTCCGGATATTCAAACTCAAATTTCTTGGAAACTGCTTTCAAAATATCATAGAAAGCCTTTTCTTCATAATCTATACCCATATTCTTGAATGAATTCTTTTCCGTTTTCAGCTCGGACAACAACTGTGCAAGCTGCTCCGCAACATCATCAAGGACTTCGTTGGCATACGCTTCATCACGACGACGATTATTATACTCATCAACGACCTTTTTGAGTCTATCTGCAAATTCCACGCCCATAATTTTATTGACTTTTTTAAACTCGTCGATTGCCTGTGAAAGAAGCCTTTGAAGTATCTTGATTTTCGTATTCGGCAACTGAATAGCATTTATCTTATCCATATATTCATCGCTGAAAATATCAACCGATATATGCTTTCCGGTTTCAAATAATTCCTCAATACCATCGGACTGAATTGCACCCTCAAGCATTTTACGGACACGAGCGTTCATCTGCTCAATATCCGGTGCATCGCCTTTTGTCAACTTGAAAAGGATAGAACGGACAGCACAATAAAAATGAATATAATCCTTATCTTCATCGGAGAATTTCTCACTTGAGCTACAAAGGTTAAATGCCTGTTTCATTCTCTTGACTGCTGCCATAAATCTTCTTTCCAGTTCTTCAGACAACTGCACATACTCAACCGCACGGTTCAGGCAGGCAAGCTGTTCTGTAGGCGAACCATTGAAGAAATCACTACTATTAAAGTTATGGAACATCTGACCAAGAACCTCTAACTGGTCTTTTACAATCGTGATGGACTGCTCCACCCCTTCAAATTCTTCACTCTCAAAATTCGTATATTTCTTGAGGGCGGTATTCATATTTTTCTTGATACCTATGTAGTCAACAATCAAGCCTTTGTCCTTGCCCTCGCATACACGATTTACACGGGAAATCGTCTGAATAAGGGTATGCTGCTGAATAGGCTTATCAATATAAATCGTATCAAGTTCCGGTACATCAAAACCAGTCAGCCACATATCTACAACAATGGCAATCTTAAAGTTTGATTTCGGATTTTTGAACTGACGGTCAAATTCTTTCCTATCCTCTTTTGTTCCAAGCATATCAAAGAGGTCTTTTTCATCATCTTTATTACGAGTCATAACCAACTTGATTTTTTCCATTGGCTTCAACTCTTTTTTATCTTTCTCACTCAGAACAACACCGTCATCACAAATTTTCTTTTCTGTCCATTCCTGTCTGAGTTCCTTTACTATCTTATAGAAATCGTATGCTATATTTCGGTTGGAACATACAAACATTGCTTTGCCTGCTACGGTTGCACCTTCTGCCACACGGGTTTCATAATGCTTGATAAAGTCCTCCGCAACAGCACGAAGTCTGTCAGGGTCGCCAATAATAACTTCCATTTTGGCAACTGCTTTCTGGCTTTCTTCTACTTGATGTTCATTCGCTCCCTCAAGCTCACACTGAGCATAGTATTCTTCAATCTGTCTTACCTTGTCCTGATTGAGCATAACTTTAGCTGCACGACCATCATAAACAAGATTAACTGTAATACCGTCCTTAACAGCTTCTGTCATTGTATATGCGTCTACAACACCGCCAAAGACTTCGATTGTTCCGTCAACCGGAGTTCCAGTAAATCCTACATAAGTTGCATTTGGTAAAGAGTCGTGCAGATACTTGGCAAAGCCATAGGTTTTCTGAACGCCGGACTCTGTAATCTTAACCTTTTGGTCGAGATTGATTTGGCTTCTGTGTGCTTCATCAGAAATACAAATAACATTCGTCCTATCTGTAAGAAGTTGCAAATCCTCTGTAAATTTCTGAATGGTAGTCAGATAAACACCGCCACTCTCTCGTCCCTGCAGCTCCTCACGAAGTTTCTCACGGGACTCAATACTTACAACAGTTTCATCTCCGATATATTTTTTTGAACCTACAAACTGCTTGGAAAGCTGGTCATCAAGGTCTGTTCTGTCCGTAATAATTAGAATAGTTGGAGAAGAAAAGTATTTACTTTTCATCAGCATACGGGTAAGGAAAAGCATTGTATAACTCTTGCCGCACCCTGTCGCTCCGAAGTATGTACCACCTTTACCATCTCCTTCAGGGCGAAGATGAGCCTTGATATTCTCATACAATTTATTTGCCGCAAAGAACTGTGGATAACGGCACACTATCTTCAAATCCTTATCTGAGTTATCCGGAAAATAAATAAAATCTTTGATAACTTCAAGTAAACGGTCTTTTCGGAAAAGTCCTTTTACCATTGTCACAAGGGAATTGATACCGTCCAGTTCTTTATCGTCTGAGTTTATCTTTCTCCACGCATAGAAGAAATCATACGGGCTGAAGAAAGAACCATATTTATTATTTGCTCCGTCACTGATAACAACAAACGCATTATATTTAAAAATCTCCGGAATATCTCTACGGTAACGAATTGTAAGCTGCTTATATGCGTCCATTATGGTCGTATTCTCTTGTACCGCACTCTTAAATTCAAGAACAACAACAGGAATACCATTTACGAACACAATGCCATCCGGAATACGCAACTGATTATTTACGCCTTCAATTTCAAACTGATTAACCACTTTGAAAATATTGTTTTCGGGAGTGTCGAAATCAATAAGTTCAATATAGAGGTCTTTCTGCGTTCTATCCTCACGATTAAGAATAAATCCATCGCAGAGCAACTTAAATACAGCTTTGTTTGCTTCATAAATCGTACCGGAAATATTACGCAGCATTAGAATGACACTATCCACCTCACTCGGTGTGATACCGTCTTTCGCATAGCGATTATAAAGGTATTGCTTCAGGTCGTCCGTAAGCAGAACCTCTGTCCTTTCTCTGTGTATCTGGTCGCCACTGACATAGGTGTACCCCTCGTCTTTGAACAACTCCATTATCGACATTTCCAATGCGTGTTCATTAAAATTTGCCATTGCGTTCACTCCTTTTTATCAGCATATATCTCTTTCAATATTTGCTTATGTCGCTGTTCCATTTCATAATCCTGATATTTCAGTCCCAATTTGGCAAGCATTAGAGTTCCTTCCATATCATCTATATTTCCATAACTTACTGCACGACTTACTCCAGTCAATGCCCCAAGTATTAGCCTGGTGCAATCAAGAGCAAAATCTATTAACTCCCGAATATCAGGATATGTAACCGGATTTTTATCCCATACGTTTTCTTCTGCTAAAATATGTTTCTCGTCATTATGAGCATATATTTTGTTTCTTTGAACACGAATATTCTCTTGTTTTTTGCTGAGAGAGCAAAAACGCTTTTGATACAATCCTAAAAATTCTGAAAAAGTCAGATTAACTTGTATTGGTACTTTTTCAAAATCAGGTGTATCAAATAATTTTAGAATTTCTCTTTGGCTTTTCACTTCATTTTCATAGAAACATTCTTCCGTTGGTTTCAAACGATGCTGATATGGCACTTGGAAAGAATATTCTCTGCCATCTTCCTTAATTGTTACTATATCTCTGTATTCAGGAAATAAGTCCAAATTATCTCTGCAATACTTTAAGAGCAAACCAACTGAAACAACGTCTTTTGTTTTATCATACAATTTTGCAATTTCCATAAAACAAGCCTTTTGCAACGCCCCATACACTACTTGATAAAAGGCAGATGAAAGATTCATTTCATTGTTATACTTCTTGCTCATTTCTCTATACTGCATCATAATTGCATAATACGCATTGGCGTCAAATGCACTTTGATATAAATCCTCTGCAAGTTTGATTAACTTTTCTTTTTCCATTTTTCACACTCCTTGCAGTAAATGATAATTTAGTGGCTTAACAGTGTCCTAATAACTGCGGTAGTAACATTTTTGATAATTCTTCAAGAATATCAAGCTCTTTTGAAATGTATTTTAATTGTTCAAATAAACCTGAAACTTTGTGGTTAAACAAATCTAATTCTTTTTTGCTTGGCATTAAAAATGGCATTTCTTTAATTATTTTAGAATTTATGGCTGTCGTTATTGAAGAAGTACTGCCTAAATAACCGTAATTAAAATTTTTCAGATAGCAATACACAAAGAAAAGATTTTCTTTTGTGCAAGGGAAATGAGCAATCGCTTCATTTGTAGTTACTTCATTAGTCACTATTGCAACTCGACCAACTGTCATTTTAAAACTTAGCAATACTGAATTAGCTGGAACTATTTTTACATTATGCTTTTTTACTGCTTCATTGGTTAAATATTCTGCACTTTTGAAAATAAACGGGGAGTTTGTTTTCATATCCGCTATTGAAATCCAAACATTATCCGTTTGATTACTGGTAAACCATTCTGGCTCACTTCTTGGAGGTGTTTTTCCAATAGAAATATCAAACGAATGAACTGCATTTTCAATAGTCCACCCATCAGGCAATGAACTAAAATCAGTATTAGCAGTAGAACTTTCAGCTAATGCTTTGAAATTACCAAATTGTTCATTGAATATAGTATCAATACAAGCTACTAAATTATCATTTACAATAGAACTCCCATCAGTGGCGGGAGTTAAAACAAGGGACTGCCACTGGTAGTCGTTCTCTTAAAAAATAAAAGGAGAATTGACTATGAAACAGAACCTAATTACAGATGTTATTCAAGGAATGTTACCTTATTTGAATAACGCACAGACAGAAAGATTGCAAGAGGTGTTGCAACATACACTTTTTGATTATGAGGTAACAAAGACAGAAAGAGATAAGGAACTTTCAGAACAGAATTTAGTAGAGTCTTTCTTATCGGCAAAGCGTATTGAAGGCTGTTCTGAGAAAACCTTGAAATACTATAATGCAACGATACAGGCAATGCTTGATGGCATTGGAAAGGGCATCAAATATATTGTGACCGACGATATTCGTTGTTATTTGACAGAGTATCAAGCTAAGAAAAAATCCAGTAAAGTTACAATAGATAATATAAGACGAATACTTTCCAGTTTTTTCTCTTGGCTTGAGGACGAGGATTATATTTTGAAAAGTCCGGTAAGGCGAATACATAAGGTTAAGACCGGAACGAACATTAAGGAAACCTATTCAGATGAAGCACTTGAATTGATGAGAGATAATTGCACAGAACTCAGGGACTTGGCAATGATTGATATGCTTGCTTCAACGGGTATGCGTGTCGGAGAAATGGTGTTACTTAATCGTGAGGATATAGACTTTAACGAAAGAGAATGTGTCGTTTTCGGTAAAGGGGATAAGGAGCGAATAGTATATTTTGATGCAAGAACAAAAATACATTTGCAGAATTACTTAAACAGCCGAAAGGACGACAATCCAGCACTTTTTGTTTCATTACAATCTCCGTATAATCGAATGAATATCGGAGGTATTGAAGTGAGATTACGACAGCTTGGAAAACGATTGGGACTAAATAAGGTACACCCTCATAAATTCAGGCGAACACTTGCGACAATGGCAATAGACAAAGGAATGCCAATAGAGCAGCTTCAGCAGCTCTTGGGACATAAAAGAATAGATACTACATTGCAATATGCAATGGTTAAGCAGAGTAATGTGAAAATTGCTCATAGAAAATACATTGGTTAAGGTGGTAGGAATGAAAGAAGAATACAGATTTCTTGGGGAATATATACGACAGGTAGATATTCGCAATAAGGAAGGAAAAAAAGAAAATCTCTTAGGTGTTTCTGTACAAAAGCAGTTTATTCAGTCTATTGCAAATACTGTTGGGACAGATTTTACAAAATATAAGGTAGTTAAAAAAGGACAATTCACATATATACCAGATACCTCTCGTAGAGGAGATAAAATCGCTATTGCATTACTTGAAGATTATGAAGAAGGGCTTGTAAGCAATGTTTATACAGTATTTGAGGTGATAGATACAGAGAAACTTTTGCCGGAATATTTAATGTTGTGGTTTAGCCGCCCTGAATTTGATAGATATGCTCGTTTTAAATCGCACGGCAGTGTACGTGAAGTAATGGATTGGGAGGAAATGTGTAAGGTGGAACTTCCAGTACCAGATATTGAAAAGCAGAGAAAAATTGTGAAAGCCTACAAGACAATAACTGATAGAATAGCTTTGAAACAGAAGATAAATGATAATTTAGAAGAAACTGCTCAATCATTGTTTCAGGAGCAATTTGCAGC
>ERZ1027037.524-NODE-524-length-11153-cov-10.299063_pt1 | contig 11153 bp, 8 predicted proteins | sample MGYA00519440_ERZ1027037 | MGnify/ENA primary metagenome ERZ1027037 (study PRJEB26926, sample SAMN06164793) | human gut metagenome | biome: ENVO:00009003; feature: ENVO:2100002; material: ENVO:00002003 | host: Homo sapiens | place: USA | collected 2012 ... | reverse complement strand
GGGAGGGATTCCGCCGTAGTCGGCATTGTAGGAAAATCCAAAAGTTTAGATTTTCTCAAAATGCTTATCTTTTGGTCTTTGGTTCGGAATAGTGTAGTGCTGGCGGTCTATCTATTGTTTTCGGTTGCTTGCTTCTTTACCGTACATGAGCATTGTTGCAAGGGTTAAATCGCAAATAAGACGTTATGTAAATCTCGGCAGTATGGTTGCTACCCCGACAAGGCTTGTAACGGGCGGTCTTGTGCTTGATACGGACGCTAAAAGTTTGTCTGTTGACGGCGAGGGCGTTAAGGTTACTCCGATTGAGTATAAGATTATGGAATATCTTATGACAAATATGGGCAGGGTACTTTCCTCCTCTCAAATTTATGAGGCGGTGTGGAACGAGCCGAGCTTTACAAGCGAAAAAACAGTGACCGTGCATATCCGTAATATCCGTGAAAAAATTGAAATTAATCCCAAAGAGCCGAAATATATAAAGGTGGTGTATGGTCTTGGATACAAATGTGAAAAAATTTAAGTATTCTTATTTAGGAAAATTATTGTGCATAATTCTTGCGCTTATAACAGGTCTTTCGGCGATATTTTTAACTACTGCCGAGGTTTTGACTGTTATAAATAACAATGTAAACGGCAATGATTATTCATATTATACTTTAAATACCAACGTCGAGTGTAGCATTGAGGAAAGCATAGCCAACGGAGTAAACAAGGTACATTTAGACCCAAAGGGGCTTGAAAAGCATCTTAATTCTCAAAAGACGAAGGCTTGCAAAACTGTTTATAATAAGGTAGTGAAACAGCTTAATTATTATCTTGATAAGCTAATTAATGATGGAGACGACATTGACCTAGAGTACAGCAAAACCTGTCCAATCAGCAATTTTGTAGATGTTGTTTCATATAGTGTAGACAGCGGAAATTATTATAAATATTTGGAACATTTGGATACCTGTTTAGACGAATTTTCATACGACAGTCCCGACGGCATAACTCTAAAAAATTATGAGAGTAAGCTTTATAAGGATATTGAAAAAAGTTATGATAATTACGTAAAAACTCAAATTTCTCAATATAAAAACGTTGAATATTGGGGTATTAAGGACGGCATTGAATACATAATCATAAAAAATAATAAGGTCGCTTATAAAGCCTCGGATTTGTCCGTAAAAGAGATTATGGCAAAGCACGACAGCTTTAAGATTGAAAACGGAAAAATTTTCAGTGAGGAAATTCCCGAAAAAACGCTTAAAAGCATAATGCAAAGCTACAGTGCAAACTTTAAGGCAAAGGACTATTCCTTGTATGCTTATATAAACACCTCAAAAAACGAGCCTAATGTTTCAAACTATTTTGAGACTATGAGGCAGTTTAACGATTATGCAGGCAAGGTTAATGATAATCTTGTTAAGCTTGCAATTATTGATGTCATTTTGCTTGCCGCTTCTTTTGTTATTGCGTTTTATTATTTCAAAATAGTGGGCAAAAAGGACGACGACTCGCCTGCAAAGCTGATATTTATAGATTATATTCCTCTGCTTCTTCAGCTTGGTATAGTCGGCGGTAGCGGCTTCGGGCTTGTTGCGCTTTTGATAAGCGCATTTGATGAGTATTATGATATAACGCTTCTCTTAGCAATTTTTGCAGGAATTTGCTTTGGCTGTTGGGTGCTTCTTTTTGAGCTTTGCTGTTCTGTTGCAAGGTATTCTAAAAGCGGAAAGAAATTTTACAAGCATCTGCTTCTTTATTGGCTCGGCTTTGCACTTTTCCATATTTTCAAATTTATAATTAAGCTGATTGTCAAATTCTTTAAGGCTTGGCATAGGTTTAATAAAAAGCTTTTCGGCACATTTAAGCTCTACGCTTATAAGCCAAAGACGTTTGTAAGAAATATAATTTTGCTTTCGCTTGCATTTTTTGCCGTAAATATAGCCTTGATAATTATTATTGCAGTTTTCTTCTCGACTTCGCTCAATGGTTTTGCGTTTGTCTTTATTGCAGGCGATGTTGTTGCGAATACTTTTGCACTCAGGGCGGTTTGCAAGTATTTTAAAGCGCTTGACGAAATTATTTATGCGTCATCACAGCATATCGACGTGCCTATGGCATTAGATACGCTTCCTCAGTCGCTGAAAATCCTTGCCGACAGTATGAAATATACTAACGCAGAGCTTCAAAATGCAATTGCTAAGGCGGTTAAGGACGAGCGACTTCGTGCCGAGCTTATTACAAATGTTTCCCACGATTTAAAAACTCCTCTTACATCGATTATCACTTATGTTGATTTGCTTAAAAATTGCGATATTGCAGACCCTAAGGCGCAGGAATATATCCACGTGCTTGATGATAAGGGCGCTAAGCTTAAAAGGCTTATTGACGATTTGATTGAGGCGTCAAAGGTTACGAGTGGTAATGTAAGCGTTAATCTTGCGCCTATGAATTTGTCGGAGCTTTGCTTGCAATCAACTGTTGACGTGCAGCAGGATTTTGATAAAAATAATTTAAATCTTGTGGTTAAGCAGGGCGAAAAACCCGTAACCGTTACTGCCGACGGCGCAAAAACGTTTAGGGTTATTGAAAATCTGCTTTCAAATGCACGCAAATACAGCGCACGAGGCTCACGTGTATATGTCAGCGTGTATGAGCAGGGCGGCAAGGGAGTTTTCGAGATTAAGAATATCTCGGCTCAACCTCTTGATATAACACCCGATGAGCTTACAGAGCGCTTTGTGCGTGGCGATAAATCACGTACTGCCGAGGGCAACGGCTTGGGCTTGTCAATTGCAAAGGAGCTTTGCAAGGTGCAAAACGGTGAGCTTGAATTGTCAATCGACGGCGATTTGTTCAAGGCAAAGGTAGAGTTCCCGTTAGCATAATAGAAAAGAAAAAGGTTCGGAAAAATCCGAACCTTTTTCTAGACTTTGATAAAGCGGCTAAACCGCGCCGAATAAAATAAATAAACCTACTTGCCTCCTTTGCAAAGGGAGGTGGGTGCAACTTGTTGCACTCGGAGGGATTAGAAAGAGGGCAAGGACATCGAGTCCTTGCCCTCTTTGGCGCTTTCCGTCTTTTGCTCGGGGGCAGTACCCACGTACAGCACCCGCTCGCAAAATACGAAATTTATCTCACTTTCTCGAAGTCTATCTTATAATTTATTTTCCCTTTAAAACAGGGGAAAGCGGCTTATAAATAAGCATTGTTATTCCTGCGCAGATTAAGCCCTTAACGAATGTAAACGGCAGATTGAAAATTAACAATGCCTGCAAAATGCTCTTTGTTTTCGGCAAAATCACTTGATACATTTGAAGCACTGCCGCCTCAGGAAAGCCCAAAACATTATAATAAAGAGGATATATAATAAAGTAGTTAAACGGCACGCTGATTACTGCCATAACAAGTGATGCTGCAATTCCTGCCACGAGCGCTTCGCCCTTTGTTTTTTTATGCTTATAAATCAAGCCTGCCACAAGTGCAAAGCTTGCGCCGAGCAAGAAGTTTGAAAGTTCACCGACAAAGCCGCTCTGGCTTACAGCCATATGAATTAAGTTTTTTAAAAGTGCAATAATCACACCTGCAAGCGGACCGTAAGCAAATGCGCCGATAAGTTCGGGCAAATCTGAAAAGTCAAGCTTGATGAAACTCGGCATAATCGGTATGGCTATTTCAACATATTGAAGCCCTACCGCAACCGCCGTCAGCATTGCCGTGCCTGTAATAAGTCTGATTTTGTTTGTTTGCTTTTTTTCCATAATTTTCTCCTTTTGGGCAAAAGAGAAGCCCCAACAAATATGTTGGGGCGCAATGCTTGAACTTGGCAAAATTATTATTACAATTTGCCTAAACATTTCTCTCATCCGGACTTTAACCGTCGGTAACGGAATTGCACCGTTTCGGCCGCCTTGGCGGTTCGCAGACTTTACTGCCGGTGAGGAATTGCACCTCGCCCTGAAATATTTTATTAGATTTTTAAAAATCTATAATCATTATATTCTATTTTACAAATTTGTCAATAGCTTTGTTAAATTCGTCGAGCATGGCGGTGTCGCCCTTTTCAACTGCATGAACAATGCAATGGTCAAGATGGTCTTTTAAAATAACTTTGCCCGTATTGTTAAGCGCAGATTTAACAGCTGCAAGCTGAATTAAAACGTCTGAGCAATCGTCGCCGTTTTCAACCATTTGCTTAACCTTTTGAAGATGACCTATTGCACGTGCAAGGCGGTTTGAAACCTCTTTTGTATGCTCGTGGGAATGAGTATGGGTGTGCGAAAGATTTTGCTCGATTTGAGCTTTAGAATTTTCTTTTTCACTCATACTCTCACTCCTTTTTGAATTAAATTTGTGCAAGTGCCTGTTCAATGTCGGCAATAATATCCTCGCAGTCCTCAATTCCGCAGCTGAAACGGATAAGGTCAGGCGTTACGCCGCATTCCTTAAGCTGTTCGTCAGTAAGCTGACGGTGAGTGGTTGAAGCGGGGTGCAAGCAGCAGCTTCTTGTATCTGCCACGTGTGTTACGATTGCCGCAAGTTTAAGCGAGTCCATAAACTTTGTAGCCGCAGCTCTGCCACCCTTAATGCCGAAGCTTACTACGCCGCATGTGCCGTTTGGCATATATTTTTGTGCCTTTGCATACTGCTTGTCATCTTCAAGCATAGCACAGTTTACCCAAGTTATTTTATCGTGATTTTTAAGGTATTCAGCCACTTTTTTAGCATTTTCGCAATGCCTTGCAACACGAAGATGGAGTGATTCCAAGCCGACGTTTAATAAAAATGCATCATGCGGTGACGGCATGGAGCCAAGGTCACGCATAAGCTGAACGGTTGCTTTTGTGATATATGCGCCCTTGCCGAAAGTGTCAGAATAAGTTATTCCGTGGTAGCTTTCGTCAGGTGTTGTAAGCCCAGGGAATTTGTCATTTTGCGTCCAATCAAAATTGCCGCTGTCAACTATTACACCGCCGATAGTTGAAGCGTGACCTTCCATATATTTTGTTGTGGAATGGGTTACGATATCAACGCCCCAATCAAATACACGGCAGTTAATCGGTGTTGCAAAAGTGTTGTCAACAATGAGCGGAACGCCGTTTTTGTGAGCAACTTTGGCAAATCGCTCGATATCAAGAATATCAAGGCTCGGATTAGAAATTGTTTCGCCGAAAACAGCCTTTGTGTTCGGTTTAAATGCAGCTTGAATTTCCTCCTCTGTAGCGTCAGGGCTTACAAAGGTAAAGTCAATTCCGAGCTTTCTCATTGTAACGTTAAAAAGATTGTATGTTCCGCCGTAAATTGCAGAGGAACTTACAATATGGTCGCCTGCCTGTGCAATGTTAAATACTGCATAAAAGTTGGCTGCTTGACCGCTTGATGTAAGCATTCCCGCAACGCCGCCCTCAAGCATAGTGATTTTTGCGGCAACGGTATCGTTAGTAGGGTTTTGAAGTCGAGAGTAGAAATATCCGCTTTTCTTTAAGTCGAAAAGATCTCCCATTTCTACGCTTGAATCGTATTTGTATGTTGTGCTTTGAACGATGGGCAAAACCCTCGGCTCACCGTTTTTCGGGCGGTATGCGCCCTGCACGCAGATAGTACCTTGTTTCATAATATAATATCTTCCCCTATTTAGGTTGTGAATAAGCAGCCATAACCGCACCTGAATTGTTAATGTTATCACGTTTTATTTAATAAAGTATATGTATAATTAAATAATCTATATCAACAACTTTGTAACGATACGATTTTAGGTATCGAAATACCGTAATCGTATCGTTAGGTGCTTTGAGCCTTTTGCTCGGAGTCAGTACACACGTACAGCTCCCACTCGCAAAATGCTCAATTCTGACTACTTCTTCGCAACCTTATTATTTTATTCGTCGTCACAAACTTCGTATCATTCGTGACGAATTTTTATAATATAAATTTAAAATTCATCCCTCATTCACTACGTTGCTCCTCCTTTCAAAATCTGCCGTACAGTGGTGCGTCAGATTTTGTATGAGAAACAGGTGAATGATTTTATATGATTAATCAATCATTCAAAAAATGATTCATAATGCTTGGGCCGTGGTCAATATAATTGCCTGTTTGTTTTGCCGTTTCCTCATTGATTGTGTCAACGCCTTCAATCTCGTTTTGCTTATGATAAATAAGATAAGGAACGGGGTCGCTTGCGTGGGTACGTGTAACGATAGGAGTAGGGTGGTCGGGCAAAATCATAATTTTGTAATCATCATACTTTTTAAGCCCTTCAAAAAGAATAGGCAAAACTCTTTCATCAATAAGCTCAATTGCTCTTACTTTATTTTCAGGCTCGTTTCTGTGGCCGCATTCGTCAGGTGCTTCAAAGTGAACGTAAACAAGGTCGTTTCTCTCTAAGCAGTCAATAGCGGCATTGGCTTTGCCCTCAAAGTTAGTGTCAATATAGCCTGTTGCGCCCTCAACCTCGGCAACTTCCATTTTAGCACAGCCGCCGATACCCTTGATAAGGTCAACGGCAGAAACAACAGCACCCTTGATGCCGTAAATTTCCTCAAACGGTGAAAGAGCAGGTCTTTTTCCCTCACCCCAAAGCCAAATTGAGTTTGCAGGTCTTTTGCCTGCCTTTTTCCTTGCAAGGTTTACAGGGTGGTCTTTAAGCAAATCATAGCTCTTTTTCATAAGTTCGATAAGCGGCTTTGCATTCTCGCTTGTTGAAAGATATTCTGTAATAACCTTGCCCGTAATGTCGTGAGGAGGAGTCATTTTGCCAAGGTCGGTTGTGCCGTTGTCCCAAATAAGGCAGTGACGGTACGATACACCCGGATAGAACTTAAATTCGTCAGTGCCGAGCTTCTCATCAATATACTTGATAAGGATTTCAGCCTCTTCGGTTGAGATATCGTCTGCGCAATAATCCTCAATCGTCTTTTGCTCATAAGGCAAATCATCTTCTGAAAGAGTAACAAGATTTGTACGAAGTGATACGTCCGTAGGCTTCATATCAATGCCGATTGACGCTGCCTCAAGCGGACTTCTTCCTGTGTAATACTTCATCGGGTCAAATCCTAAAACACTCATATTTGCAACGTCGGAGCCGGGCTTTAATCCTTGCGCAACAGTCCTGATAAGCCCTACCTCAGCTCTCTTTGCAAGGTAGTCCATATTAGGCTTTTTTGCACACATCATAGGTGTTTTGCCGCCGAGTGCAGGTACGGGATAGTCAGCCATACCGTCATATAAAACAACTACATATTTCATAATAAAAATTCCTTTCAATATGTATCAATTATTTAAAATAATTTACGCCGCTTTCAAAGATTTTCATATCCTTTTCAAACGGAACGTTGGCATAAAGGTTATTGCCCTTTCTTTCAACGTGGCCCATTTTGCCGAGTACACGTCCGTCAGGAGATGTGATACCCTCAACTGCGCAAACCGAGCCATTAGGGTTAAACGGCATATCGCTTACCGGAGTGCCGTCAAGATTTACGTATTGAGTAGCAACCTGTCCGTTTTCAATAAGCTTTTTCATAACATCGTCGTTTGCAACAAAACGTCCCTCGCCGTGGCTGATAGGCACTGCAAATACGTCGCCTGCATTAACACTGCTAAACCAAGGAGATTTAACGCTTGCAACTCTTGTATATGCCATTGATGAAATATGCCTGCCGATAGTGTTAAATGTAAGGGTAGGGTCATTTTCGTTAATTTCCTTAATCTCGCCGTAAGGCACAAGGCCGAGTTTGATAAGAGCCTGGAAGCCGTTGCAAATGCCGAGCATTAAGCCGTCACGGTTGTTAAGAAGCTTTGTAACAGCCTCTTTAACCTTAGGATTTCTAAATGTTGTAGCAATAAACTTGCCTGAGCCTTCAGGTTCGTCACCGCCTGAAAAGCCGCCGGGAAGCATAATGATTTGCGATGATTCAATCTCTTCAACCATTTTGTCAATTGTTTCGTTAATAGCCGAAGATGAAAGGTTGTTTACAACAAGAATGTTTGCTTTAGCGCCGGCTTTTTCAAATGCTCTTGCAGAGTCAACCTCGCAGTTAGTGCCCGGGAATGCAGGAATAAATACCTTTGGCTTTGCAACCTTGTTTTTAGCAACAAAGATTGAGCGCTCTTTATAAAGCGGTACGTCATAAGGCATATTGGCTTTCTTGCCCGAATCGGTAGCAAATACCTTTTCAAGCTTGCCGCACCAAGCGTCAATAAGCTCGTCAACAGTCTGAACGTCGCCGTCAATGATGAATACGCCGTTATCGTTTGTTTTACCGAGAACTACGCCGTCATAAGCATTTTCGTCTGCAAGTTCAACAACAAAAGAAGCTTCTTTTGCGGCAAATAATGTTTCTTTATCAAGCCCCTGAGCGAAGGTGAAGCCGAATTTGTTACCGAATGCCATTTTGCATACGCAAGCTGCTGCACCGCCCTCTTTGATAACGGAGGCTGAAAGGATTTTGCCGTTTCTTATTCCTTCGTAAACGCTTACCATAAGCTCCATAGCCTTGTCATAAATCGGTAAGCCTGTTTCCTCGTCAACAGGAAGTTCAAGAAGCTTAACCGTTGAATTAATGCGCTTAAATTGCGATGATGCGGTTTTAGAAGCCTCGCTCATACCTACTGCGAATGAAACGAGAGTAGGAGGAACGTCAAGGTCGTTGAAGCTGCCGCTCATTGAGTCCTTACCGCCGATTGACGGGCATTTATATCCAACCTGAGCCGTAAGTGCACCTAAAAGTGCGGCTGTCGGCTTGCCCCAACGTGACGGTACATCATTAAGTCTTTCAAAATATTCTTGGAATGTAAGCCTTGCCTGCGACGGGTCACAGCCTACGGCAGCAAGCTTAGCAAGCGATTCCGATACTGCAAATGCGGCAGAATGGAACGGTGACCAACGTGAAAGCTTAGGGATAAAGCCGTAAGCCATAACCGTTGCCGTGTCTGTTTCACCCTCTAAAAGAGGAATTTTTGCTACCATTGCTTCCTCAGGAGTGAGCTGATATTTGCCTGCATAAGGCATAAGAACGGTTGAAGCACCGATTGATGAGTCAAATCGCTCAACAAGACCCTTTTGACTGCAAACTTCAAGACGTGAAAGATTTGCCTTGAGTGCGTTTGCAAGTGAAAGATTATCAAGAGCAGCAGGCACTTCTTTTCTGTAATTCTTATTTTCGTCAACTGCGCTGATTTCAACCTTAGCGTGCTGAGTTACACCGTTTGTGTTAAGGAAATCACGGCTGAGGTCAACAATCTTGTCACCTCTCCATGTCATTTCAAGCCTGTTTTCATCTGTTACAACAGCAACAGGAGTAGCCTCAAGGTTTTCCTCATTGGAAAGCCTGATGAATGTATCAACGTCTGCCTTGTCAAGAACTACTGCCATTCTTTCCTGAGATTCTGAAATAGCAAGTTCCGTTCCGTCAAGGCCGTCATATTTTTTAGGTACTTTGTCAAGGTCAATCTTAAGTCCGTCTGCAAGTTCGCCGATGGCAACTGATACACCGCCTGCGCCGAAGTCGTTGCAGCGTTTAATCATTTTAGCAACCTCTGCCTTGCGGAATAAACGCTGGATTTTACGTTCCGTAGGAGGATTACCCTTTTGAACCTCTGCTCCGCAGGTTTCAATAGAAGATGAGTTGTGAGCCTTTGACGAGCCTGTTGCGCCGCCGCAGCCGTCACGTCCGGTTCTTCCGCCCAAAAGTACGATTACGTCGTCTTTTTGCGGACATTCTCTTTTAACATTATCTTTAGGAGATGCACCGATAACAGCGCCAATCTCCATTCTCTTAGCTACATAGCCCTCATCATAAAGCTCTGTAACTTGACCTGTGGCAAGACCTATTTGGTTGCCGTAGCTTGAATATCCTGCAGCTGCACCCGTTGTAATCTTGCTTTGAGGTAATTTAGCATCAAGTGTTTTTTCAAAAGGAGTAGTAGGGTCGCCCGAACCTGTAACACGCATAGCCTGATATACGTATGCTCTGCCTGAAAGCGGGTCACGGATTGCGCCGCCGAGGCAGGTAGCAGCACCGCCGAAAGGCTCAATTTCAGTCGGGTGGTTGTGCGTTTCGTTTTTAAACTGAACAAGCCACTGCTCTGTTTTACCGTCAATAACAACGGGTACTTCGATTGAGCAGGCATTGATTTCCTCACTCTCGTCAAGATTGTTTACAAGGCCACGCTTTTTGAGCACCTTTGTGCCTATGCAAGCCATATCCATAAGGCAAACAATCTTATCTCTGTCGCCGTAAACTTCTTTTCTTATGTCAAAATATTGCTCTAAAGCTTTGTTGATAGCGTCTGTGTATTTGCCGCTGTCAATCTTGATTTCGTCAAGCTGTGTTGCAAATGTTGTGTGGCGGCAATGGTCAGACCAATAAGTGTCAATAACTTTAAGCTCCGTAAGGCTCGGATTTCTGTTTTCGTCATTTTTAAAATAATCTCTTACCCAGCATAAATCCGCAATGCTCATTGCAAATCCCATTGATGAATGGTAAGCCTCGATTTCATCATCGCTCATATCAATAAAACCGTCAATTCTTGCGATATCGGCAGGAACGTCTGATTTAATATTGAGCGACTCCGGAGTTTCAAGGCTTGCAACTCTTGACTCAACAGGGTTGATGATATAATTCTTGATTTTTTCAAATTCTTCGTCTGTGATGTCACCCTTAACGGCAATTATTTTTGCACTTTGCACCTCAGGGCGTTCGCCGGCTGTGAGAAGCTGTATACATTGAGCGGCAGAATCGGCTCTTTGGTCATATTGACCGGGGAGATATTCCATTGCAAAATATCTGTAATCCTCAGGGATTGAAAGCTCGGTGTAAACATTGTCGAGGTTAGGCTCTGAAAGGATTTGCTTTACCGCAAGGTTAAATTCTTCTTCGGTAAGACCTTGAGCATAATAGCGATTGATAATTCTCAAATCCTCAAGAGCGCTTAAGCCGACATTGTCACGCAAATCCGCAAGGGTTTGACCTGCTTCAATGTCGTTTCCCTTTTTCTTTTCAACAAAAATACGAAAAACCTTTGACATATTTTGTTCTCCTTTTACTCATCTTTTGAAACTTGATGTATATAAATACTTTTCTATTTTAACACAAATCAGTCGCTTTTCATATAGTCTGTCTCTTATACACATCTCCGAGCCCACGAGACTGCAGCTAATCTCG
>ERZ1027037.522-NODE-522-length-11195-cov-45.441203_pt1 | contig 11195 bp, 8 predicted proteins | sample MGYA00519440_ERZ1027037 | MGnify/ENA primary metagenome ERZ1027037 (study PRJEB26926, sample SAMN06164793) | human gut metagenome | biome: ENVO:00009003; feature: ENVO:2100002; material: ENVO:00002003 | host: Homo sapiens | place: USA | collected 2012 ... | reverse complement strand
TTACAATGGAGCAGTACTTACAGTTCTCAGGCATGACAATTGACCAGCTTAAGGATCAGGTTCGTCCTGAGGCTACAACACGTATCCAGAGCAGCCTTGTACTTGAGCAGATTGCCAAGGAGGAAAACATCGAGGTTACTGATGCAGATATCGATGCTGAGGTAGAGAAGATGGCTAAGGCATACGGCATGGAGGCTGATAAGCTTAAAGAGTACATGGGAGATGCTGAGAAGGAGTCTATGAAGAAAGACCTTGCTATCACAAAGGCCGTAGATCTTATCATGGACAACGTTAAAGAGCGTGCAAAGGCAAAGAAAAAGGCTGATGCAGAAGAGTCTACAGAAGAATAAGATTTTTGAATCAAGATTTGATGGACTGGCTCAGAAGCCTATTTTCTGAGCCGGTCTTTTGAGCTTTTATAAAGGAGGTATTTTATATGAGTTTAGTACCATATGTCATTGAACAGACCAGCAGAGGAGAGCGCAACTACGACATTTACTCCAGATTATTAAAAGATCGTATCATTTTCCTTGGAGAGGAAGTAAATGAGACAACAGCCAGCCTTGTTGTTGCCCAGCTTTTATTCCTTGAGTCCGAGGATCCGAATAAGGATATCCACCTTTACATCAATTCACCGGGTGGAATGGTTACAGCAGGACTTGCTATTTACGATACTATGCAGTACATCAAGTGTGATGTTTCAACAATCTGTATCGGTCTTGCAGCAAGCATGGGAGCTTTCCTTCTTGCAGGCGGTGCAAAGGGCAAGAGATATGCTCTTCCAAATGCAGAGATTATGATTCATCAGCCATCTGGCGGTGCAAAGGGTCAGGCTACTGAGATTCAGATTGCTGCAGAAAATATTTTAAAGACAAAGAAGAGATTAAACGAAATTTTAGCAGCCAATACAGGCAAGCCATACGAGACAATTGCAGCTGATACAGAGCGAGACAACTATATGTCAGCACAGGAAGCCGCAGAGTATGGTCTCATAGACAGTGTAATAACAAACAGATAATCAGAAGTTAGATGAATTTAAGAGGGTACCCCATATGGGATGCCCTCATGCAATAAAAGGAGTTAATAATGGCAGGAAAAAACGACGGAAAGATTCGCTGCTCATTTTGCGGTAAGACACAGGACCAGGTAAATCGTTTGATTTCCGGACCTAATGGAGCTTTTATCTGCGATGAGTGTATAGATATATGTGCCGAGATTCTTGAGGAAGAAGGCGTAGAGGGCCATGAGGACAAAAGCAGCGCTAAGGATGATATAAATCTTGTTACTCCGGAGGAGCTTAAGGCGTTTTTGGACGATTATGTAATAGGACAGGACCAGGCAAAGAAGGTGCTTTCGGTTGCTGTTTACAATCACTATAAGAGAGTACTGGCAGGTGATACATCAGATGTAGAGCTTCAGAAGAGTAATATTCTCATGCTTGGACCTACAGGCTCAGGAAAGACACTTCTTGCGCAGACACTTGCCAGAGTGATAAATGTTCCATTTGCTATCGCTGATGCTACAACACTTACAGAGGCAGGATACGTAGGTGAGGACGTGGAGAATATCCTATTAAAGCTTATTCAGGCGGCAGATTATGATATCGAGCGTGCAGAGCATGGTATCATTTATATAGATGAGATAGATAAAATTACAAAGAAATCAGAGAATGTCTCAATCACCAGAGATGTGTCAGGCGAGGGTGTACAGCAGGCTCTTTTAAAGATTCTTGAGGGCACAGAGGCATCTGTACCGCCACAGGGCGGAAGAAAGCATCCGCAGCAGGAGCTTATTCCTATTGATACTACTAATATACTTTTTATCTGCGGTGGAGCATTTGATGGTCTGGAAAAAATTATCGACAGCCGTATGGATACATCATCTATAGGCTTCAATTCAGATGTAAAGTCAAAGACAGAGCTCAATGTAGGAGAGGCGTTTAAGCATGCACTTCCACAGGATTTTGTAAAGTTTGGATTGATTCCTGAGTTTATCGGACGTGTACCTATTACCGTTTCTCTCGAGGCACTCGACAGGGATGCACTTATCCGTATACTTAAGGAGCCTAAAAACTCGCTTATCAAGCAGTACACCAAGCTTTTTGAGCTTGACGGAGTAGGGCTTGAGTTCACAGACGATGCAGTAAATGCCATCGCTGACAAGGCGCTTGAGAGAAAGACAGGAGCCAGAGGACTTCGTGCCATCATGGAGGCTGTTATGCTTGACCTTATGTATCGTATACCATCAGACAAGAGCATCAGCAAGTGTGTAATCGACAAGGATATCGTTGAGGACAACTTAAAGCTCGATGGTGATTGCGTGCCTGAGGCATATATCGAGGAAAAAGAGGCATCGTAAGTACATGGCGGTATTTTACAAAAGATACAGCATCGGATAATATAAATTGCACAGCGGTTTTTATGCCAGGCTGTGCAATAATACAGGAGATATAAGTGGAAGAACAGATTATTAACATGCCTGCAGTAGCGCTGAGAGGGCTTACTATTCTGCCTGGGATGATTGCCCATTTCGATGTCAGCAGAGAGCGCTCACTCCGTGCTGTCGAGGAGGCTATGGAGCAGGATCAAAAGATTTATCTTGTCACACAAAGGAATGTGGACAGTGAGGACCCGACTCAGGAAGACCTCTATCAGATGGGTATTGTTGCTGATATAAAGCAGGTTGTCAGATTACAGAATGATGTTGTGAGAATACTTGTAGATGGAATAAGCCGGGCAGCATTGCTTGGCTTTACCGGTAATGAGAAGTACCTTGAGGCAGAAATCTGTTATTGTGATAGTAATGCAGACAGCCTGCCGGAGGATCTCAGGGAAGCCATGCTTCTCGGAGTCAGAGAGGCTTTTCACAGGTATGCGGCAGTCGTCGGCAAAATCAGCAAGGAGCTTATCAGACAGATAGATCAGTATGAGGATCTTGAAAAGCTCATTGATTATGTAACCAACAATCTGCCGGTGTCATATGAGCTTAAGCAGCAGGTGCTTGAGGCAGAGGATATCAATGACAGATATCAGGTTATAGTATCATTACTTCTCTCCCAGGTGGAGGTTATTTCCATAAAGAATGAGCTTCAGAAAAAAGTAAAGGTTCGTGTGGACAAGCATCAGAAGGAGTATGTGCTTCGTGAACAGCTTGGTGTGATACGTGAGGAGCTGGGCGAGAATGCTGACTCGGAGGCTGATGAATATGAGAAAAAGCTATCTGAGTTAGATGCGCCTGACTACGTAAAGGAAAAGACGAAAAAAGAGATAAAGCGCTTTAGAAATATGAGCAGCAGCTCATCAGAGAGCACAGTTGAGAGAGGCTATATAGAGACTGTACTTGAGCTTCCGTGGAACAAGATGTCTGTGGACAACAAGGATCTTGACCATGCAGCACAGGTGCTCGATGATGATCACTACGGATTAAAGGATGTTAAGGAGAGAATACTTGAGTTTCTGGCAGTCAGAAATCTGACAAGCAAGGGAGAGAGTCCTATAATTTGTCTTGTAGGTCCTCCGGGAACAGGAAAGACAAGCATAGCCCGTTCAATTGCGTCTGCACTGGAGAAGAAATATGTGCGTATTTCTCTTGGTGGTGTGCGCGATGAGGCAGAAATCCGTGGACACAGAAAGACATATATCGGCGCTATGCCGGGCCGTATAGTAAATGGTTTAAGACAGGCAGGCGTTTCAAATCCTCTCATGCTGTTGGATGAGATAGATAAGGTGTCAAGTGACTACAAGGGTGACACATCAGCAGCTCTTCTCGAGGTGCTTGACAGTGAGCAGAACTGCAGATTCAGGGATCATTACATTGAGATGCCTGTGGATTTGTCGGAGGTGCTTTTTATTGCAACGGCAAATGAGGTTTCAGGCATTCCAAAGCCGCTTCTTGACAGGATGGAGCTTATTGAGGTGTCAAGCTACACTGAAAATGAGAAATTTCACATAGCAAAGGAGCACCTGGTTGAGAAGCAAAAGAGTAAAAACGGAATTAAAAAGGAACAGCTTACGATAACAGACTCGGCTCTAAAGGATATCATCAGGCTGTACACCAGAGAGGCCGGAGTCAGAAGCCTTGAGAGGACTATCGGCAAGCTGTGCCGCAAGGCTGCCAGGGAAATCTTTAAGGACAGCGAAGCTGCTGTAAAAGTTACAAAGACCAATCTTAAGACGTATCTGGGCAATCCGAAGTACAGTCCGGAGAAGAAAAATGATCACGCAGAGGTTGGAATCGTTAGAGGCCTGGCATGGACCAGCGTGGGCGGAGTCACACTCGAGGTTGAGGTGAATGTGCTGCCGGGCAAGGGTGAGCTCGTGCTCACCGGTAAACTTGGTGATGTGATGAAGGAGTCGGCACAGGCGGCACTTAGCTATGTGCGCTCAATAAGCGAAGGATATGGCATTGATGCAGAGTTTTACACGAAGCATGATATCCATATACATATTCCCGAGGGAGCAGTGCCAAAGGACGGACCATCTGCGGGTATCACTATGGCGACAGCCATGCTCTCGGCTATTACAGACAGAGCTGTCAGGGCAGATGTAGCCATGACAGGCGAGATAACACTGCGCGGCAGGGTGCTTCCGATAGGAGGACTCAAGGAAAAGCTGCTTGCAGCCAAAGTAATCGGAATAAAAACAGTATGTATTCCAAAAGATAATGAAAAGGACCTGGAGGAGATTTCAAAAGAAATAACAGACGGCATGGAAATCGTGCCGGTGGAGAAATTTTCACAGGTGGAGAAGATAGCATTTGTAAAATAAGAATGAGGAAGAGATTATGGTAATTAAAAGTGTTAATTTAGAGACAGTTTGCGGAATTACAAGCACAATCCCTGACAATGAGTATAATGAAGTGGCATTCGCCGGCAAGTCAAATGTAGGCAAGTCGTCACTGATCAACGCACTCATGAACAGAAAGTCACTTGCCAGGATCTCTTCACAGCCCGGCAAGACACAGACCATCAATTTTTATAACGTCAATGGCGCCATGTATCTGGTCGATCTGCCGGGCTATGGCTATGCCAATGCCAATATCGAGATAAAAGCTAAATGGGGACAGATGATAGAAAACTATCTTCACACCTCAAAAAAGCTTCAGGCAGTGTTTCTTTTAATAGATATAAGGCATGAGCCATCGGACAATGATATCATGATGTATGACTGGATGGTAAACCAGGGCTTTGCACCGATCATCATTGCAACCAAATCTGATAAATTGAAAAAAAGCCAGATTGCCGCACACATAAAGACTATCAAGGATGTGCTTCATGTGAAGCCGGGCACGGTAGTTATACCGTTTTCGTCCATGTCAAAGGAAGGCAGGGACGAAATCTGGAATCTCATAGATTCACTCGTGTTTGACGAGGATACGCTTCTTGCCATGAAACAGGAGGAAGAAGCAAAGCGCGAGGCTAAATCAGCTGCAAAAAGAGCCGCTGCATCAAAACCGCACAAAAAGGAGCGCTGGAAGAAGACTGGAAAGCCGGTTGCCAAAAAGACTAAAGAACGCAGAGATAAGGCCAAGAGCAAAAAAAGCGTTAATAATCATAAAAAGAAATAAAGTTATAGAAAGAAAGGCGAATATTTAATATATGAAGAATAAATGCAAATTTGCAGGCATTATGTTTTTGTGTATATTGATAGTGTGTACGCTTGCGGTAATGGCATATGAGCACACAGCAGGTATGAAAGGCGCTGCCGGTGGAGCATCAAATGCTTCGGGCAATACAAAAAATACTGACGAAGCTGACGATATACTTACAGTCGTGACATCCTTCTATCCAATGTATATTGCAGCTTTAAATATAGTAGACGGAGTGGAAGGCGTGAGACTTGAAAACCTAAGCGAGCCACAGACCGGTTGTCTGCACGATTTCCAGCTAACACCAGAGGACATGAAGCTTTTATCCACTGCCGATGTTTTTGTAATAAACGGAGGCGGTATAGAGTCGTTTATGTCTGATGTGGCAAAGGCGTATCCGAAGCTTGATGTGGTTGAGGCCTGTGAGGATGTGGCACTTCTTTCTGAGGATGATGCAGACAGTGACTACGACCATGATCACGAAGCAGACACAGAATCGGACAGTGACCACGACCATGACCACGAAGCAGACGCAGAATCAGATAGCGCGCATGACCATGGTGATGAGAATGCCCATGCATGGATGAGCGTGCCGCGTTACCGCACCATGGTTCAGACAATCGCATCCCGGCTTGCCGAAAAGGATGCAAAGCATGCTGATGAATATTATGCAAATGCAAAAGCATATGATGCAAAGCTTGCAGTGCTCGAAGAAAAGATAAATAGCCTAAAGAGTCTTACCAATGGACAGAATATCATCATATTCCATGAGGCCTATGCGTATGTAGCTGATGATTTTTCCATGAATGCATGCTATCTGTTAGACCTTGACGAGGAGCGCTCAGTCAGCGCAGGTGAGATAAAGCAGGTAATAGGTGCCATAAAGGATGACGGAGTGTCGGTAATACTCGCTGAGGAGCTCTACGGAAAGAGCATGGGAGATACCGTATCGCGTGAGACAGATGTGCATGTGATTTATATCGACCCTCTCAACAGGGGAGAGTACGACAAGGACAGCTATCTTGATGGTATGGAGCACAATATAGAGCTTATCAAAGAGGCATTTACTAAATAAAATTGGAGAAAATATGCGGAAAATAATACAGCCATGTGGCTTTCATTGCATAAAAATAAATAACCTTGGAGTGAGCTTCGGAGAGCAGACGGTGCTTGAGGATGTAAATATGCACATACATTGCGGCTCCTTCAATGTCATAATAGGCCAAAACGGTGCCGGAAAATCTACACTCATAAAGGCGATACTCGGCGAGATACCTCACACCGGTACGATTGAGTTCAAGGATACTAAGGACGGACATATGGCTAAGCTTAAAATCGGCTATGTGCCGCAGTCTGTCAATATCGAGAAAAATACACCAGTCAGCGTGTATGACCTCATAGCAAGCTATCAGTACAATTATCCTGTTTTTCTGCCAAAGAGCAAAAAGATAGAGGCAAAGATAAGGGAGACACTCGAGGTATTTGAGGCTGAGGAGCTCATCGACAAGCAGGTGTGCAACCTCTCGGGAGGACAGCTGCAGAGAGTGCTTCTTTCCATGGCGATCATGGACGAGCCGAACCTGCTGCTGTTGGATGAGCCGGTGTCCGGAATAGACCAAAACGGCATGGAGCTTTTCTATAAGACCATGGATTATTTAAAGACTCACTATGACCTTGCAATCATATTGATATCGCACGATCTGGACTATGTGGCAAAGTACGCAGACCATGTTGTACTGCTTGATAAGACCGTTGCAAAGCAGGGAACTGTGAAGGAAGTCTTCGAGAGCAAGGAATTTGAGAGAATTTTTTACACAGGAGAGGAATCCTGGGTGAGAGAGGAGGAGCACAAATGAATATAACCTCCTGGCTTCAATATGATTTCATGAGAAATGCCCTTATCGCTGTGCTCATCATCACACCGCTTTTTGGCATAATGGGAACCATGATTGTAAACAAAAAGATGGCATACTTTTCAGATGCACTCGGACATTCAGCACTTACCGGAATCGCTGTCGGAGTGGTATGCGGCATGGCAGACACCTCGCTTGCCATGGTGATATTTGCGATAGTGTTTGCACTTCTTTTAAATAAGATAGGAAGTCTGAACACTGCATCGACAGATACCATTATATCGGTATTTTCATCGTGCTCTGTGGCGATAGGTCTTGCGATACTGTCAAAGGGTGGCAATTTCAGCAAATACTCAAGTATACTGGTGGGCGATGTGCTAAGCATCACAAAGACTGAGATAGTTTATCTAATTGTGATTTTTGTGGTCACGATAGTGTTCTGGGTGTTTTGCTTCAACAAGCTCAACGCCATATGTATACACAGAAGCGTGGCAAAAAGCAAGGGTATCCATGTGCGTCTTCTGGATAATCTGTTTGCGGTGCTTGTAGCACTCATAGTTATGCTATCCATCAAGTGGATAGGTATACTTATAATAAATGCCCTGCTTATATTACCGGCGGCTTCATCAAGGAATATTTCGGAAAATATGCGTGAGTATCATTTCTTTTCAGTGCTATTTTCAGTTTTTTCAGGAATAGTCGGTCTTGCTGTGTCATACTACACCAATGTGGCAACAGGTCCGATGATAGTGATTATTGCATCGGTAATATATTTTTCGACATTTATATTTGGAAGAAAATTGAAAAAATAACGGCAAGGGCTATAAGAAACAGATAAAAACAGCCGATACACAATTGTACCAAGGCCGAGCTAAAAACAGAATATGATATATTAGAGGGACTGCGCGCAACGTGCAGTCCCTTTTTAGGTTAATTTGACTGATGAGATGTAAAAATTAACAATTAAATGAGAATATTTAAATTTGCTCTTTTTGGCAGGGTGTGTTATAATCCTTGTATACAAAAAACAGAGGTAATACAATATGGGTAGTAATAACGATATTTCATTAAAAGCATTAGCCAAGATTAACCTGGGGCTGGATGTAGTGAGGCGCAGAGAGGACGGATATCATGAGGTCCGCATGATTATGCAGACCATTCAGCTGTATGACAGGCTCGATATCAAAAGGACACAGGAGCCCGGCATACAGATACAGACCAATCTGTCTTTTCTCCCTGTAAACGAGAACAATCTCATATACAAGGCTGCAAAGCTTCTGATGGATGAGTTTTCTATAACTGACGGTGTATCAGTGAAGCTGGACAAGCGTATTCCTGTTGCAGCAGGGATGGCGGGGGGCAGTACTGATGCGGCAGCCATGCTTATAGGTGTAAACAGGCTTTTTTCACTGGGACTGACAAAGAGACAGCTTATGGAAAGAGGTGTGCAGATAGGTGCGGATGTACCATACTGTATTATGAGAGGCACGGCGCTGGCCGAGGGCATAGGAGAGGCGCTTAGTCCTCTTCCTCCAATGGTAAAGTGTCCGGTGCTTATTGCAAAGCCGTCCATCTCGGTATCCACAAAGTTTGTGTACCAGAATCTGAAGCTTGATGATACGACTATTCATCCGGATATAGACCGCCTGATAGATGATATAAAGGCTAAGAATCTGCATGATATCGCAGCGCATATGGGAAATGTCTTAGAGACTGTGACCATACCAAATTATCCGGTGATAGATGAGATAAAGAAGCATATGCTTTCAAATGGCGCAGTAGGAGCCATGATGAGCGGTAGTGGTCCGACGGTTTTTGGTCTGTTTGACGATGAAGATACTGCAAAGAAAGCGTACAAAGCCATGAGAAGCTCACATCTTGCCAGACAGGTGTATCTGACATCTGTATACAATAATCGCAAATAACGTGATATCCGGATAGCACAGCGGGTGCTTTATAGTTACTTTTTTCTTATATGTGAGAATGATAATACAAGAGATAGGAGAAGTTTGATGACTGATAATTTAACTTTAAATATGGATGCATATCTGCCACTTCGTGATGTGGTGTTTAATACACTTCGTGAGGCAATTTTAAAGGGTGAGCTCAAGCCGGGAGAGAGACTTATGGAGCTGCAGCTTGCGTCAAAGCTTGGAGTCAGCCGTACACCTATACGTGAAGCAATCAGAATGCTTGAGCAGGAGGGGCTTGCAGTCACAATGCCGAGAAAGGGCGCAGAGGTTGCCAAGATGACTCTCAAGGATATGGAGGATGTGCTTGAGGTGAGAGAGGCTCTCGATGAGCTTGCAGCCAAAATAGCCTGTAAGAAAATCAGTGATGAGCAGCTTGCGAATCTAAAAACCATAAAGGACGAGTTCAAGAGGAGCATGGACTCAGGAGATGTGAAAAAGATAGCTGAGGAGGATGTGAAGTTTCACGATGCTATCTATGAGGCAACCAACAATGCGAAGCTTGTATCTATGATGAACAATATCCGCGAGCAGATGTACCGCTACAGAGTGGAGTATTTAAAGGATCCGAAGAATTATCCGATGCTTGTTAAGGAGCATGATGCCATCTACAGGGCGCTTGAGGCAAGAAATATGGAGCTTGTGACTACAGAAATGCATACACATGTGGCTAATCAGGCGGTTGCTGTGAAGGCTGTGATACAAAGGCAGGATGAAGAGAAGAAATAAAACAGAAATATAACAAGATTATAGCAGACAAAGATAATAAAATACAAAATAATATAACAAAACCAAGGGCTGCCGGTCGCACTGATGTGTGAACGGCGGCCTTTTTTAGTGGCTTAGTTAGTGGCTTAGATAATAGCAAAAAATAAGTAATCAGGGATATTTGTAGGAATGTATGGTCATACTATATCAGGAATTTTAAATCTGACGGGATTTATTGGGTATATAGGAGAGTTAAAGATGACCACAAACATAGATGAGAACATAAAAAGCTTCAGGCAGATATATTCTGACTGCTCAGATATCAAGATGCAGGAGATGTATCTGGGGCGTGATGCCTCCATAAAGTGTTTTGTTGCTTATATTGAGGTGACATGTGAAGGCTCCGGTATCAATAACAGTGCATTTGGACGATTTACCTCATACCTTGAGGGAATAGACAGACAGCAGGTAAAGGAAGTACTTGACAAAAATCAGGCAGCTCTATCTGAATTTGCACATCTGCACACGGTTAATGAGGCGGCCCAGATGATGCTGACAGGAGACGTGATTTTTTTTGTGGATGGTTATCCGGATGCCTTCAAGCTTCCTGATAAGGGATATCCTGCCATGTCAATTCAGGAGATTGATTCGGAAAAGGTCATAAGAGGCTCCAATGAGGGCTTTGCTGATTCCATAAAGATAAATACAGCACTTATCAGGCGCAGGTTAAGGAGCACACGCTTAAAGTGTAAAGAGGTGAAAAAGGGACTTCGAGGACACAGCAATGTGGACATACTATATGTGAGAGACCTCGTAAAACCGGGGCTTGTAGAGGATGTGGAAAGAAATCTGGACAGCTATGTAATAGACCATGTGGGTGATTCGGGAGTTATTGAACAGTTTGCTGAGGTGAAATGGTATTCGCCGTTTCCACAGCTTCAGACCACAAAGCGGCCGGATGTGGCAGTAAATGCGCTCCTAGAAGGGCGGGTGGTGGTGCTGTGCGATAATTCACCGATAGCGATAATACTGCCAACCACCATGAACAATTTTTTAAAAACCGCAGATGATTACTATA
>ERZ1027037.520-NODE-520-length-11233-cov-4.018161_pt1 | contig 11233 bp, 9 predicted proteins | sample MGYA00519440_ERZ1027037 | MGnify/ENA primary metagenome ERZ1027037 (study PRJEB26926, sample SAMN06164793) | human gut metagenome | biome: ENVO:00009003; feature: ENVO:2100002; material: ENVO:00002003 | host: Homo sapiens | place: USA | collected 2012 ... | reverse complement strand
TACGAGATTAGCTGCAGTCTCGTGGGCTCGGAGATGTGTATAAGAGACAGCGCCCAACGCCGTGCAGCGAGTGGTTCTGGATGCGGTGAGTGCTGCGGCAGAACCGGGCATCCTGATTCTGGAAGCGCAGATGGGCGTGGGCAAAACAGAGGCGGCTCTGGCCGCTGCGGAGATCATGGCCAGCCGGTTCAGTCTGGGTGGCATCTTTTTCGGACTGCCCACGCAGGCTACGGCAAACGGCATCTTTCGTCGGCTGCTCCACTGGGCAGATACCCAGTCGGAGGAGGTGCCGCAGGCTATCCAGCTGGCCCATGGCATGGCAGAGCTGAATGAAAACTATCTTCGGCTGCAAGGGGGCAGGGTGCAGCTGGAAGAGGATGCGCCGGAAGAGCATCAGGTACAGGTGCATCAGTGGTTCCGGGGCAGCAAGCAGGCATTGCTGGCCAGCTTCGTCGTCGGCACAGTGGATCAGCTGCTGATGGCAGCACTGACCCAAAAGCACGTGATGCTGCGGCATCTGGGGCTTGCGGGCAAGGTGGTGATCATCGACGAGTGCCATGCCTACGATGCTTACATGAACTGCTATCTGGATCGCGCACTGGAATGGCTGGGCTGGTACAAGGTGCCGGTGATCCTGCTGTCGGCCACCCTGCCCGCCCGGCGGCGTGCAGAGCTGATCGAAGCGTATCAGCAAAAGCACAGGCTTGACCCGGACGCCCCGTGGAGATTTAGCTGCGGCTATCCGCTGCTGACATGGACGGACGGCGCAGAGGTAAAGCAGACCGTCATCCCGCTGGACACACCCGGACAAACGGTGCAGCTGACCCCGCTCACAGAGGCAGAGCTGCCCGGGCTGCTGCGCCGAAAGCTGGCGGAGGGCGGCTGTGCGGGGGTGATCGTCAACACAGTTAAAAAGGCGCAGAAGATCGCGCAGCTGCTGCGGGAGAGCTTGCCCGACAAAGAGGTGCAGCTGTTCCATGCACAGTTCCTGATGCCGGACCGCGCCGCGCGGGAAGAGCAGCTGATGGAACGCATCGGCAAGGATTCTGTGCCGGAGAGCCGGAACGATCTGGTCGTGGTGGGCACGCAAGTGATGGAGCAGTCACTGGACCTTGATCTGGACATTCTGATCACCGAGCTTTGCCCTATGGATCTTCTGTTGCAGCGCATCGGACGGCTGCACCGCCATTGCCGCAGCCGCCCAAAGCCCTTACAGCAGGCCTGCTGTGCGGTGGTGCTGGACACCGGAGAAGAGGCTTTTGATGCGGGCAGCGAGGCGGTATATGGTCAGTGGCTGCTCTGGCGCACCCGGAAGTATCTGCCCCGGAGCATCCGGCTGCCGGAGGACATTGCCCCGCTGGTGCAGCAGGTCTACGGCTGGGAACAGGAAGCCCCCGAAACGGAGCAGGGGGAAAAGCTGCGAAGTGAGTATGAGCAGGTGCAGGAGAAAAAGAAGGATCGTGCCGGGAAATATCTTGTGCCGCAGCCTGAGGTCGATGAAGATTTCCAGGAACTCAATACGTTGGATGGCTGGATGCAGGACGAGGGCGCCCGCTCGGACTCGGCTGCCCGGGCAGCAGTGCGGGACGGCGACCCCTCGGTGGAGGTGTTGGTGATGCAGCGACGGACGGATGGAAGCATCCATTTTCTGCCATGGCAGGAGGGCGGCAGCGCCGTAGCCGCCGACAGCCCGCCCCCGCCGGAGACGGCGCTGAAGATCGCCCGGCAGAAGCTGCGGCTCCCGGCGGTGTTCGGCAAAGCGTGGAAGGTGGACGAGGTCATCCGGGAGCTGGATGCAGACGACCGCAGATGGCTTGCAGCGTGGCAGCTGTCGCCGCTGCTGCACGGAGAGCTGGTCCTGCTGCTGGATGAAGACCTGACCGCCCATCTTGCGGACATGGAGCTTTGCTATGACCGCGAGAATGGTCTGGAATATCGAAAGGAGGAAAAGGATGAAGGAGATCGAATTTGACCTGTTGACCGAACCGTGGATACGGGTACGGCTGAAGGACAATACGGTGCAGGAGGTGTCCCTGACCGAGGCGCTGGTGTCGGCGCAGGACTATGTGGATCTTGCGGGTGAGATGCCGACACAGGATGCTGCCGTGCTGCGGTTGCTGCTGGCGGTGCTGTTTACCGTGTTCTCCCGCGTAAATGTAGAAGGCGAGCCAGAACCTTTGGAAAAAAGAGGTCAGGCGTTGCGGCGATGGAGCGAGCTGTGGCAGCTGGGGCATTTCCCGGCAGAACCTATCCGGGACTATCTGGAACAGTGGAAGGACCGCTTCTGGCTCTTCCACCCGACGCACCCCTTCTGGCAGGTGCCGGAAGCAAAAATCGGCACGGAATACAGCGCAGCTATGCTCAACGGCGAAATGATAGAGAGCAAAAATAAACCCCGGCTCTTTCCGCTGTATGCAGGGCAGAGCAAGGAGCAGCTGAGTTATCCGCAGGCGGCGCGGTGGCTGCTGTCAGTGAACAGCTTTGATGACACCTCATTGAAGCCGAAAGGAAAGAATCTGCCATCCATAAGCGTGGGCTGGCTTGGAACGCTCGGCTATATTCAGGCACAGGGCAACAGCCTGTATGAAACGCTGATGCTGAACCTTACACTGCTGCGTGACGGACGGGAATGCTGGGGAGAGAATAAGCCCTGTTGGGAATTGGAAACACCGAGAAGCGGGGAGCGGACTGGAATTTGCTGCCCGGACAATCCGGCAGAGCTGCTTACCCTGCAATCCCGAAGGCTGCTGCTGCACAGGACAGGGAAAATGGTGGATAAGGTGTTTGCACTGGGCGGTGATTTTTTCTCCAAGGAAAATGCCTTTGCGGAGCAGATGACCATCTGGCGCACGATACAAAAGAAAAATGAGCCGGTGAAGTTTGAACCCTGCCGTCACGACCCATCCAAGCAGCTCTGGCGGGAGTTCCCGGCGGTCTTTTGTCAGGACAATGGGCATCGACCGGGCATTGTGTGTTGGCTCGAAGAATTACAGGACAAGAGACTGAGGTTTCTGGACCCTCGCAGGAAGATCCATTTTCGCATAGTTGGTGTGCAGTATGGCACGCAGAATCATATAGACGATATTTTCAGCGACAGCCTGACCTTTCAGGCAGGGCTTCTGGACGAACTGAGCAGGCCATGGACGGTGCGGATAAACCAGGAAGTAGAGAACTGTGAGGATACCGCAGAGAGAATTGGAATCCTGTGCAAGGAGCTGAAGCTTGCCGGAGGACTGGACTACAATCAGGTGAAAGGCTTCAAAGAAATGCAGAAAGTGACAGAAGATGCCCGCGCACAGTTCTACTTTGCAGTGGACCAGCCCTTCCGGCAGTGGCTGCAGGAGATCGACCCGGAACAGGACGACCCGGACGAGGCAGTCCAGCGCTGGGAGGCACAGGCGCGCAGCATCGCGGAAGAGCTGGGAGCGAAGATGGTGCGGGAGGCAGGAAATGCAGCCCTGAAAGGACACCGCGTTGTGGTGGATAAGGGCAAAAAGACGGAGTGCACCATCCTGTATACATCGCCAAAGGCCTATAATCGTTTCCGCGCAAGTCTTCGGGAGATCTATCCCAAAACAGAACCATAAAGGGGGAATCGTATGAAAACACAGGACGTCAGAACGTATACAGAGCAGCGGCTGCGTAGGCTTCAGAACCTGCCGGACAACCAGCGGCGGGCCGAGCTGGCAAAGCTGCGGCGGGGCGTCGGACACCGGCCCGGCGAGCTGCCGGAGCTGTGGGGGAGTTTCCTGCTGGGAATGCCGGAAGGCTTTCAGGGTAACAACGGCCCCACGGCAGCGGAGTGGGCGGTCTACCTTGCCCTGACCCTGTACGCCGTGCATCAGCAGGGGAATGACCAGTCCATGAACCGCCCGCACAGCACGCTGGGGCGGGCGGTGCGGCAGCTGGCAGAGCGGAATACTTCTGCCGGACAGGACTGGACCGAGGCCAGCGTGCTCCGGCGGTTCAATGCACTGGCCACCGCAGAAGAGATTACCGAGATCAGCCACCATCTGAGGGGGATGATCCAGCTGTTGAGCGCGGCAAAGGGTGGCGCGATCCCGCTGGACTATCCGCAGCTTGCGGTGGACCTGTATGAATTGCAGTGCACCGACCCGCGGTACACACAGATCCCCGCCAACGTCCGTCTGCGGTGGGGCCGAGACCTGTACTGCGAAACGAAGAATGCATCGTCGGAAGAGGAAGAAAAGGAGAATTGATCATGAAAAAGCGCCTGTATGTTGATTTTCACGTTTTGCAGACCGTCCCGCCCAGCTGCATCAACCGGGACGACACCGGCAGTCCCAAAACAGCCGTGTACGGCGGTGTGCTCCGTGCCAGAGTTTCTTCGCAGGCGTGGAAGCACGCCATGCGCAAAGACTTTGCGGAAAATACCCCGCTGGATGTGGGCAAGCGCACCAAAAAGGCGGCAGAGCTGGTGAAGGAGCAGATCCTTGCACTGGATCCGGAACAAAAGAAAGCAGATAAGATGGCAAAAGATGCTCTGAAACATGTTAACATTACGAGCAACGATAAAAAGGGAACGGATGCCTTGGTTTTTATAAGTTCTGCGCAGGCAAAGGCGCTGGCAGAGCTGGCTGTTGAGGGATGCACGAATGATGAAAAATATGAAGAGGCGATGATAAAAAATCCCTCGGCAGATATGGTGCTGTTTGGCCGTATGGTGGCGCAAAAAGCTTCCCTGAACTATGACGCCGTAGCGCAGGTGGCGCACAGCATCTCCACCCATGCGGTGAAGAACGAGTACGATTACTTTACCGCCGTGGACGACTGTCAGGCAGACAGTACCGGTGCAGGCCATCTGGGCACGGTGGAGTACAACTCTTCCACCCTGTACCGCTATGCCACAGTGAACGTGTTGGAGCTGGAGGGGAAGCTGGGGGCAGAGCAGGCCGCAGAAACGGTGCGGGCTTTCGGCGAGGCGTTCCTGTTCTCCATGCCCACCGGCAAACAGAACACCTTTGCCAACCGCACCCTGCCGGATGCGGTGTATGTGACCCTCCGGGAAGATCAGCCGGTGAACCTGTGCGGTGCGTTTGAGCGTGCGGTGTCCCGCGGCGAGCAGGGGGGCTATGCCGAGGCTTCCAAGGCTGCGCTGGTCCAGTATGCGCAGCAGGTGTATGCCAGCTTTGTCGAGGCTCCGGCCCAGAGCTTTACTGTGGGCGGCGGGCTGGAAGCACTGGCTCCGGCACAGACGGCAAAAGCCATGCTGGACGCGCTGGAAAAGGCTGTCCGGGATGCGCTGTCCGGAAATGAGGTGGAGTAATGGCAACGCTGTTGCTTCGGCTGGCAGCGCCTTTGCAGGCGTGGGGCGCGGACTCCAAATTTGAGACCCGTAAGACCAACCGGGAACCCACCAAGAGCGGCGTCATCGGCCTGCTGGCGGCGGCTCTGGGGCTGCGGCGGGACGAGAGCGAAGGGCTGGCCCGGCTGACCGGGCTGCGGTTCGGTGTCCGTGTGGAGCGGGAAGGGCAGCTGCTGGTGGATTACCACACCGCAAAGACGCAGGATGAAAAGACCTCATATGTGACCTACCGCCATTATTTGCAGGACGCCGTGTTTCTGGCCGGGCTGGAAAGCGAGGACGCCGCCCTTTTGCAGCAGCTGCAGGATGCGCTGCAGCACCCGGCTTTTCCGCTGTATCTGGGCCGCCGGTCCTGCCCGCCTGCCCTGCCCCTCTGTCTGGGGCTGCGGCAGGGCAGTTTGCAGGAGGTGCTGCAAACCGAACCGCCCCTGTGCCCGGGGAAGCTCTGCCGGATGGTGCTGGACGCCGACCCGCAGGAGCCGGGCGCGGCAGTGCAGAGGGATGTGCCGGTCTCTTTTGACCCGCATCACCGGCAGTACGGCTACCGCTCGGCGCGGGAGCTTTGGCTGACCATGTCGGATGGCCCGGAGAGCACCGGGCATGACCCGTTCCGGGAATTGTAAAAAGGGGGAGAGAGGATGTATTTATCACGGGTAGAACTCGATCTCACCCGCCGCAGCACCATGGAAGCACTGGCCGCACCGCAGAAGCTGCATGGCGCAGTGGAAAGCGCCTTTGCAGGGGAGCGCCGCCGCAGGCTGTGGCGGCTGGACCGTCTGGGAGAGCGGCTGTATCTGCTTCTCCTCAGCGAGGACGCGCCGGACCTGTCCGGCGTGGTGGAGCAGTTTGGCACCGGGGCGGCGGCCGAGACCCGCAGTTATGACCCGCTTTTAGAGCGGGTGGTGCCGGGAAGCTGCTGGCAGTTCCGGCTGACCGCAAACCCTACCAAAAGCCGCAAAGACCCCAAGGCACCCGCAGAGCGGGGGAGCGTGATGGCCCACTGCTCGACGAAGTATCAGAAGCAGTGGCTGCTGGACCGGGCGGCAAAGCACGGCTTTGCCCTGCGGGAGGAGGAATTTACCGTGACCCGAGTGCAGTGGCAGCGCTTTGCCAAGCGCGGCACCCGGCCAGTGACCCTGCTGGCCGTGACCTACGAGGGCGTTTTGCAGGTGACGGACCCGGAGCAGTTCCGTGCATTGCTGTGTCAGGGGATGGGGCGCGGCAAGGCCTATGGCCTTGGACTGATGACCGTCATGCGCGGAGGAAACTGAGATGGACGAGATGCCGGGCATGATCCGGCCCGACCTGCAGGCACTGCCGCAGGTGAAGGACCGGATGACCTTTCTGTATCTGGAGCACTGCACTCTTGGCCGACAGGACGGCGCGATCACGGTCACGGACGAAAAAGGGGTGGTCTCCATCCCGGCGGCGGGCATCTCGGTGCTGCTGCTGGGGCCGGGCACGCGAGTGACCCACCGCGCCATGGAGCTTATGGGCGACACCGGAGTAGGGGCTGTCTGGGTGGGAGAGCACGGCGTGCGGTATTACGCCCATGGCCGCCCGCTGACGACCCACTCGCAGCTGCTGCTGCGGCAGGCAGAGCTGGTCACTCACACCCGCAAGCATCTGGAGGTGGTGCGGAAGATGTATCAGCTCCGCTTTCCGGAGGAGGACATCTCTCGGCTGACCATGCAGCAGCTGCGGGGCCGCGAAGGCAGCCGTGTGCGGCAGGTGTACCGCAAAGCGTCCAAGGATACGGGCGTTCCGTGGAACGGCAGGCTGTACCGTCCGGAGGATTTTTCGGCGGGAGATGCAGTCAATCAGGCGCTTTCCGCCGGGCACGCCTGCCTGTACGGTCTGGCGCACGCGGTGATCGTGGCGCTGGGGTGTGCACCGGGCCTCGGCTTTGTCCATGTGGGACACGAGTGCTCTTTTGTGTACGACATTGCAGACCTGTACAAGGCCGAAGTGACGATCCCGATCGCCTTTGAGGTGGCGGCGCAGGCCCCGGAAGACCTGCCATCCGTGGTGCGCCGCCGGGTGCGGGATGCCATGGTGGAGCACCATATTCTGGAGCGGATGGTGCACGATATTCGGTATCTGCTCCTGAATGCAGACGAGCCGGAAGCAAAGCAGGAGACCGTTTACCTGTGGGACAACAAGATAGGCACCGTGGCCAACGGCATCAACTATTTTGAGGAAGAGGAAGGTGAGGAGACATCGTAGTTCTCACGATGACGAACTGCCCGCCGAAGCTGCGCGGGGATCTGTCCAAGTGGCTGTGCGAGATCAACACCGGCGTCTATGTGGGCAACGTGAGCAGCCGGGTGCGGGATGCGCTGTGGGAGCGGGTGTGCCAGAACCTGAAAAACGGGCAGGCGACAATGGTGTTCACAACGGCGGGAGAACAGAGGATGGACTTCCGCACCCACAATACCACATGGGAGATGGTGGATTTTGACGGCATCAAACTGATGCGGCGGCCGCTGCCGCAGATGGAGCAGAACCAGCTGGATCTGAAGCCCGGGTTCAGCAAGGCAGCGCAGTGGCAGGCGGCGCGGAAAGCAGGCAGAACGCAGCGGGCCAGAGCGGATTACACCGTGATCGATCTGGAGACCACCGGACTGAAAGCCGCGTCGGACGCCATCATCGAGTATGGAGCGCTGCGGGTACGGGATGGCGTGCCGGTGGAGGAGCTGACGATGCTGGTCTGCGGGGTGGAAAAAGTCCCGGCAGAGATCACGGCGCTGACCGGCCTCAGCGCTGCGGAGCTGCAGCAGGGAACAGAGCCTCGGGAAGCATTGCAGCGCTTTTTGACCTTCCTTGGCAAAGACCCGCTGGTGGGGCACAACATTGCCTTTGATCTGGAGTTCCTCCGCATGGCCTGCAAGCAGTATGGTTTCCCGATATTGACCAACCATCAGACGGACCTTGCACAGCTCGCCCGCAGAAAGCTTTCAAGGGTCGCAAACTATAAGCTGGCAACGCTGGCGCAGCATTTTCAGCTGGCAGAAAAGGTGGAGCATCGCGCTCTGCCAGATTGCCGCCTGATCCAGCAGGTCTATTGCAAACTGAAGGAAACGGCAGTACAATAGCAGCAGGAGGCGCGATGCTACGGGATCTTTTTAGTCTTTTCCCCGCATATGCGGGGGTGATCCGTAAACTTCCGGCCACAACAAAAAGCCCCCGCTCTTTTCCCCGCATATGCGGGGGTGATCCTAAGCCTCTGGCTTTTCTAAACCGTTGCCGTTTCTTTTCCCCGCATACGCGGGGGTGATCCCTGCTGCCGCCAGGCTTCCCGCATATAGGCGGACTTTTCCCCGCATACGCGGGGGTGATCCCTCGAGATAAATTTATCGATGTCGTTGTCGAATCTTTTCCCCGCATACGCGGGGGTAATCCTGACCGGGAGCACCATGTCCGCGACACCACAATCTTTTCCCCGCATACGCGGGGGTGATCCCATCAATCAGGTGGTGCAGACGAGCGGCACGACCTTTTCCCCGCATATGCGGGGGTGATCCTCGTGATGTCCTTGATGATAGCAGCCCTGCCAGCTTTTCCCCGCATATGCGGGGGTGGTCCCGTACCGGGCGACGAGCTGGGAGCAACGATTGACTTTTCCCCGCATACGCGGGGGTGATCCCCCGGCTATCAACAGCATCACGGACGCAACCGTCTTTTCCCCGCATACGCGGGGGTGATCCCGAGTGGTTCAGAGATGAGAACTTGCAGCAGCCTTTTTCCCCGCATATGCGGGGGTGATCCCGGGAAGACCGCATTATCATCTCATACTTTTTACTTTTCCCCGCATACGCGGGGGTGATTCTGATTCCGGCGGAATGCCGTCGGTCTTGCGGGGCGGTCGTGTATCCGAGTACCGGCAGGCCCGGCGGGCCAGAGCTGATTTATAACCGGAATTATGCATATATTCTGTTAAATGCGAATAAAAGCCAAGAAAATGCGAATATGTACTTGCATTTTCCGCGCAAAAGGTGTATTATCCCTCTATCGACGTCATACGCCGACAATAAACGAGAGAGGGATTGGAACATGATGTCTTTTAAGAAAATCGCTGCGGCGGTCATGGCGGCTGCCATGACGCTGGCCGTAGTGCCTTCGGCTTTTGCCTGCACGGCGCTCTACGTCGGCAGCGACCTCACGGAGGACGGCACGACGATGTTCGGCCGCATCGAGGATCTGGGAACCAACGACAACAACAAGCTGTTCTATGTCAGCGCAGCCGGGAATCACAAGGCAGGCGAGGTCTACGATGGCTGCTACGGCTTCACCTACACCTTCACCCACGACAGCTACAGCTATACCGCGCGCCGTGACGACAATACCTCGGGCGTCTGCCCGGACTGCGACGGCACCCACGACCACACGCCGTATGAGGAGGCTGGCACCAACGAGAAGGGCGTCATGGTCTCTGCCACCGAGTCTCTCTACGGCACCGACGCCGTGCTGAGCGTAGACCCCTATGTGGACAACGGCATTGAGGAAGCCGAGATCACCACGGTGCTGCTGAGCGAAGCTTCCACGGCCCGCGAGGGTGTTGCCCTGCTGACCTCCATCTACGACAACGCCGGTGCAGCCGGCGGCTCCGGCGTGTTCATTGCCGACCAGAACGAGACCTGGTTCGTGGAGAACCTGACGGGCCACACCTACCTTGCCCTGAAGCTCTCCTCCAGCGTGGTCTTCATGCAGCCCAACATCGCCGCTATGGGCAAGATCGATCTGGATGACACCGACCATGTGGTGGCCTCTGCCAACCTGATCTCCGTGGCCCAGAAAGCCGGTACCTTTGTGGGCGACGCCGCTGCCAATGTCATCGATCTGGATGCCTCCTACAACGGCGACATCGCATCGGACCGCATGGCAGCCGGCCTGAACTACCTGTACGGCACCGACACCTTTACGAAGGACAACTACAGCGAGACCGACTTTGCTATCAGCAACGTCGGCGAGAACGGTGCCATCGTCCCGGTCTACTCCAACATCCAGCTGACCAAGAAGTTCTCGGTGGAGGATTCCATCCACTTCTTTCAGACCGAGCCCATCGGCAAGACGGGCAATGTGGAGACTCATCTGTTCCAGGTGAGCGCTACCGGCGATCTGAACACCGCCATTACCGAGTGGACCGCTTTTGACGACGACGTGTACAACGCCTTCGTCCCTTACTATCCGATGCTGACCACCGACACCGCAGATGTCTACAAGGTCTCGGTCCATAAGGTCACCCGCTTCGACGAGCAGCCCACCGAGGGCGTCTGGTATCAGGATGCCAAGGGCCGCTACTATACCTACCCGGACGACTGGACCGACTCCTTCTACGGCGTGCGTGACGCCCTCTCCAACCTGCTGACCTACGGCAGCAATGGCAATCAGGTCACCGCAAAGGATCAGGCTGCAGCCAAGGCCAGCTACGCCGCGCTCCAGCAGGAGATCATGGCCGACTACGCCGATATGAAGGCCGCCGTTGCCGCCGCCGACACGCTTGAGGCCAAGCAGGCTGCCGCCACCAACGCCAGCAATGCCATGAGCCAGAAGGTGTACAACACCACCCTGAAGATGTACAATAAGCTCCAGGCCAAGACGGCCGCCCGGGCATGGGTCAGCTCTCTGCTGCACTGAGGCTTTGCAGCGCCTGAGGCGTTTCCCATAAAACCGCAGCGCCCCCGGTTTCCATGACAGGAAGCCGGGGGCGTTTTGTGTATGACTGCTCCTTGCAAACGCCGCCCATTCGTTCTATATGACAAGGCAAAACTGCCGGAATTCTATTTGCAGGAAGAAAATTTGGAGAAGATCATTGCGGAGAGGGGGTAAAACACACTGGAAATTCAAAAATAGCGTATCATCGTTACTCCGAACGCTCTGCAATTTTGGCACCCGCCCAGCTGTCTC
>ERZ1027037.514-NODE-514-length-11356-cov-8.069020_pt1 | contig 11356 bp, 9 predicted proteins | sample MGYA00519440_ERZ1027037 | MGnify/ENA primary metagenome ERZ1027037 (study PRJEB26926, sample SAMN06164793) | human gut metagenome | biome: ENVO:00009003; feature: ENVO:2100002; material: ENVO:00002003 | host: Homo sapiens | place: USA | collected 2012 ... | reverse complement strand
GCTCGCAAAATACGAAATTTATCTCACTTTCTCGAAGTCTCCCAGCGTGTAGAAATTTGTAATTGAACTTTTTCTACACGCTGAGGTAAGCCGATTACATCAGCTTACCTTTAAATTAAACTATAAAAAGAATTATTCACTGCGAAGAGCATCGATAGGGCTCATTTGAGCAGCTTTTCTTGCCGGATAGATGCCGAAGAAAAGGCCTACGCCGCTTGAAAACAGAAGTGCAACAACTATAAGCCACCAAGTAATATTAGGCTTAATATTGATTATTGAGCATGCCGCAAAAGCACCCGCAATACCAATTGTAACGCCGATAATACCGCCTATTAAACACAGAATTACCGACTCCGTCAGAAACTGCATCGTAATAATCTTTGTCTTAGCACCCAGCGACTTTCGTATACCAATCTCACGTGTTCGTTCAGTTACCGAGACGAGCATAATATTCATAACGCCGATACCGCCGACAATAAGCGAAATAGCACCTACGCAAGCGATAAAAGCGGTAAGAACCGACATAATGATATTAACAATATCTACATAAGTAGCCATATTCTGAGCCGTATACATACTGTTTGAATAATTGCCGTGAGCCGACTTAAGATAATTTACCGCAGCATTACCTACTGCATCATAATCATAGCCGTCCTTAGCGATAACAAACACACTGCCGAGATTAGCCTTTGCACCTGTAATTTGAGTAAGAGTGGTACAAGGCAGGAACAAGGCAATAATAGTCTTATCGCCGCCTGCACTTGTAAACATATTACTCATAGAACTTGAGCCGCCGAGAGTACTTGCGAGTGCATCAAGATTTGCAACGCCGCAAATCTTGATTTTCATTGATTTACCGCTTGAAGAAACGGTAACATATTCATTAGTAACGTCCTCGTAACCAAATGCCTGTTGGGCAGAGTTAGTACCAACTACGGCAATAGGAGCATTTGCATTATACTCCTCATCAGTGAAAAATCGACCGTACTCGCACGAATTAGTCAGCGCAAACTGAACGTCGCTGTTTACACCGATAAGCATAGCCGTAGCCTCTGTAGCGGTTTTGTCAATAGTAGCACGGCCAAAGCCCATAAGCATAGGAGAGCAACGCTCAACACCGTTTACTTTATTTTTAATATTTTCTACATCGTCAAGAGTAATATAGTCGTTATCGGTAGCGGAGGTGGTATCAACGCTTACAAGAACAGCGTTTGAGCCCATATCCTCAATAAGCCCGACAATATAATCTCTTACACCCGTACCTGCGCCGATAATCATAATAACGGAGCTGATACCGATAATAATACCCAGCATTGTAAGAAGACTGCGCATCCAATTTGACTTAATACACTTGACTGCGATTTTCAGACTTTCTGTAATATTCACTGCAAAGTCTCCTTACTTAGTTGTGCTGTCTACTACTTTAACCTTAAAGGTATCTTCTTTATAATCCGTCTTTGGTGACGAAACAATCTTATCACCCGGCTTAAGACCCGATGTAACCTCGTATGCTGTATCTGAGATAGCGCCTGTCTTAATTTCAGTCTTAGTTACAGTCTTATCCTCTTCATTATAAAGATAAACATAAGAACCTGTCTTTTCAAGAGTGATAGACTCGATAGGAACAACAGTTACACCCAAATATGAGCCTGTTTGAATTTCAACGTCGGCATCAAAACCTGCAATAATATTTTCGTCAGGATTTTTAATTTCGATAGTACATTCAACACCTGCACCGGAATCCGTAAGAGATGACAGACCGCTTACGCCTGCCATTGAGCCTACGTTGTCAAGAAGTGAGTTTGACGAACCGCCTGTAGCAGTAGGAGCAATAGTTGCAACCTCACCCTCATATTCGCCGTAAGCTGTAGTAACCTTTGCCTGCATACCAACCTTAACCTTATGAACGTCATATTCGCTAAGGCTTACTGTAGCGACCAAAATATCGTGATTTTCAAGGGTAATACCCGATGTGAGAGCCGTTGTTTGAGAATCAGGGTTGATATCAACTGCGGTAATAACGCCGTCAAAATCAGCCGTCCAACCGTTTTTAAGAGCTGTTTGCTGCTCTTTCATAGCATCAAGAGCCTTTTTTGAAACGTCAACTGCTGACTTTTGAGCGTCAACAACAGTTGCATTGCCCTGAGTTTTATAAACTTCATACTGAGCTGCAAGAATAGCACGCTGAATTTCACAGCCGGTAAGAACTGCATTATCTGAATCCGAAACGCCCTTGGCAAGCGCTCTGTAATCAATTGAAGAAACAGCGGCTTTAATCATATCAACCGCAACGCCGCTTTCAACAATAAACTTGGTTGAATCAACAATGCCGTCTGTAATTGCCCTTTGGACTTGCTTGCCTACAAGATTTGCAATAGCTTCGCTGTTAAGTTGCCCCGATGCGATTGCGCCTGAAATTGTTGTGGCAATAATTTGAGAAATAGTGGTTAAAGTTTTAATATCGTTAGTAATTGAGGCAATGTTATTATTAATTTGTATAAGAGCATTTGCAATATCGTTAATAGTAGCGTTGCCCGTTGTGCTTGAATTTGTATCTTCTGTAAATACTGCTATGTAGCTAAGGTCGCCCGTAACGTGAATAGTCCATGCGGGGGTATTTGCAAGAGGTGCGTCACCTGCAAGATAAGCGGCACGGTTTGCATACCAACCGAGGAACTGCCATCCGGCATTAGGAGTAGCAATAGCTGTTATATAGCCGATATCCTGATTATATCTGCCTGAACCTGTTACAGTACCGCAAACAGCTGACGGATATGCAGTAAGTGAAACCGTATATTTTGGCTTGCCGTCATCTGTAGTCGGCTTAGTTGTAGATGCACTTGTAGTAGCTTTAGTTGTTGAAGTAGAAAGCCACTGTGAATAAGAGCCTGTTGTAGTTGAAGCGGCCTTGGTAGTGGTTTTTTTCTTTTTCTTTGTAGTTGTGGTTTTGGTCATCTTCTTTTTAAGCTTTGCTATCTTCTTATCAAGATAATTAACCTCTTTTTTAAGTGAAGCAGCAGAATTTTTAGCGCTCTTTTGATTAGCTACTGCCGTATTATAATTCTTTACTGCGTCGTTATAAGAAGCTTGAAGGGAAGAAACCTGACCGTCAAGAGAGGTGGTATCAAATGTTGCAAGAACATCACCCTTTTTAACTTGATCGCCAACCTTAACATTAACATTTTTAACCGTAGCAACTGTGCCGACTTTATATTCCTTAGAAGTGCCTGCGGTTACATCGCCAGTTAATGATACCTTTTCATAAATATCACCTGTAGCAATTGTATTAAGCTTAACCTCTTCACCGCTTTTTGACTTAACAACGCCAAAAACAGTTCCGGCTACAATTGCAATAACAAGTATTATACAAATAGGTACAATAACTTTCTTTTTGCTTTTTTTAACCGTTGCCATAACTTAAACCCTCGTTCTTTAATAATAGTTTAATTAATACACGCATAGTATAATTCCATTTTGTATAATTGTCAACAACTTTTTGTAAAGTTTTAAAAAGTTCACAATTTATTTAATTACAACAAATTGTATAAAGCTTATTTATTTGCCTCAAGAGCACGCTTTCCGATATCACGTCTGTAATGAGCGCCTTCAAAATGAATTTTTTCAACTGCATCGTAAGATTTTTTCAGTGCATTTTCAAGAGTATCACCGAGTGCCGTAACGCCCAAAACTCTGCCGCCTGAGGTAACAAGTTTGTTATCTTGAAGCTTAGTTCCCGCATGGTAAACGGTTACACCGTCAAGCTGACCGTTTGAAAGACCTGTAATCTCAATTCCTTTAGGGTATGACTTAGGATAGCCGCCCGAAGCCATAATTACGCAAGCGCACGCATCATCACTCCACTCAACGTCAAGGTCTGAAAGCGTATCATTGTCAATTGCCTCAAAAATATCAACAATATCAGTCTTAAGCCTTGGCAAAACAACCTGAGTTTCAGGGTCGCCGAAACGGCAATTATATTCAATTACCTTAGGTCCCTTAGGAGTAATCATCAAGCCGAAATAAAGACAGCCTTTAAATGTTCTGCCCTCGTTATTCATAGCATTGATTGTAGGAATAAATATTTTATCCATACATTCCTTTGCAACTTCTTGCGTATAATAAGGATTAGGAGAAACAGTTCCCATTCCGCCTGTATTAAGGCCCTTATCGCCGTCAAGCGCACGCTTATGGTCCATAGAAGATACCATGGGCTTAACGCATTTACCGTCTGTAAATGCAAGAACAGAGACCTCCGGACCTGTCAAAAATTCCTCAACAACAATATTATTGCCGGAAGCACCGAAGATTTTATCCTCCATAATTTCCTTAACGCCTGCGATTGCGTCATCAAGATTTTCAGGAATGATTACACCTTTACCGAGTGCAAGGCCGTCTGCCTTAATAACAGTAGGAAATTCGTTTCTTTCCTTAATATATTCAATTGCTTCTTCGGCATTGTCAAACACTTTATATTCAGCAGTCGGAATATTATATTTTTGCATAAGTTCCTTTGAAAAAACCTTAGAGCCTTCGATAATCGCTGCATTGGCACGTGGACCGAATGTTTTAAATCCTGCCTCATTAAGAGCGTCTACCATACCTGCAACAAGCGGATCATCAGGAGCAACAACAACCAAATCGGCTTTAATTTCCTTAGCCAAATTCACAACGCCGTCAATATCGGTTGCCGCAACATCAAAACACTTGGCATCATAAGAGATACCGCCGTTTCCCGGTGTGCAAAAAATCTCATTAACCTTCTTCGACTCTTTAATTTTCCTTACAAGAGCGTGCTCTCTGCCGCCCCCGCCAACAACAAGAACTTTCATATTTTCCTCCAAATTCATAATATATATGTAAATAATATATAATTTATAATAGCAAAGCAAGGGTGACTTGAGCCACCCTTTTAAAAATTATTTCTCGTTTTTATTGATAATACGTGTTTCTTCCTCTTTTGTTTCAAGATTAATGAAGCGAACAAAAAGAGAAACCTTATTATCCTCGTTAAGATTAGTCCAAATCATATTGGTAAACTCGTCGATATCGCTATTGATTTCAACAGGAGTAGGCTCACCCTCAAATGACGGAATAGGATTGCCGTCGCATTTATATGTATGAATAAAATGGCCGAGCCCTCTTCTTGCAGGGTATTCATAGAAAAATCTAACACACTCCGGTTCACCGCAGTTTGACTTAAGTATGGAAAGATTATAATTACCGTTTTCCTTTAAAATACCTGAAATCCTTGGTGTATAATTAGGTGCGTCAGGCTCAAATTCTCTTGTGATAAGTGCATCGTGATAACAATCACCCTTAGAAAACGAATCATAAATAGTATCAGTCTGGTCGCCGTTAGTCACAATTGTGTCACCGTTAAACTTAAGAACGGGATTATAGATAATAAGTGACGGGTCCTCCATTTTTGACTCATCAAAAGCCTTAGTACGTATTCCGCCACGTTCATTTTCCTCAAAAATTCTGTTACGGCTGTTTACGCTTCTGCCCATAATGAAATAAGCAGCCACAGCGAATTTGCCGTCATCACTTTGACCGAGAACAATGCCTCTGCCCGGATATGAATTAGTATTAAGCTCGTTTGCAAGAGATTTGATTTCCATATATTACACCTCAAAATTATTCAATTATTTTTGTTCTGTTGCCGTAAACTTCAATCTTATCTTGGCAAAAAAGAGAAACGGCACGGGGAAGAATTTTCCACTCACATTCCTCCATAACTCGTTTTTGCAAAACCTCAGGAGTATCATCAAATTTGACCTCGCTTGCCTTTTGCAAAATGATAGGACCGCCGTCGCATTCCTCGGTTACGAAATGAACGGTAGCACCGGTAAGTTTTACTCCGCTTTCAATAACTTTTTCGTGAACGTGAAGCCCCCAATAGCCTTCACCGCAAAATGACGGAATTAAAGCAGGATGAACGTTCATCATTTTATTTGGAAATGCCTTTACAATCTGTTCGTCAAGAATAGTCATAAAGCCGGCATAAACCACTAAATCCGCTTTTGCTTCAAGGAGAATATCCCTGATTGCAGCAGTATATTCAGCTCTGTCTTTATAATTTTTCTTTTCGCAAATTTTAGTTGCGATGTTATTATTTTCAGCCCTTTTAAGAGCATAAGCGTCAGGATTTGAGGACACAACAAGGGTGATTTTACCGCCGATAATTTCTCCCCTGCTTTGCGCATCAATAAGAGCCTGCAAATTAGTTCCGCCGCCCGACACCAAAACAGCAATATTTTTCATCATACGAGTTCAACACCTTTTTCGCCCGTCTGAATTTCGCCGATTACACGAGCGTCCTCGCCGTTTTCATTAAGTATTCTTACAGCCTCGTCTGCTTTATCATTATCAACTGCAATAACAAGACCCGTACCCATATTAAATGTGTTAAACATATCTCTTTCAGGGATATTTCCCTCGCTTGCGATAAGGTCGAAAATAGGCTTTTTGAAGCATTTATCCTTTTCAATAACAGCCTTAAAACCGTCGTTTAACATTCTCGGAACATTTTCATAAAATCCGCCGCCGGTAATATGGCTGATAGCATTTACGTTAACCTTATCCATAAGAGCAAGAAGAGGTTTAACATAAATTCTTGTAGGAGTTAAAAGCTCCTCACCGAGAGTTTTTCCAAGCTCGGCAACGTGAACTCCAAGTCTTTCCTCAGTGATATTAAACACCTTTCTTACAAGTGAAAAACCGTTTGAGTGAACACCTGAAGAAGCAACACCGATAAGAGCGTTGCCGCTTGCAAGCTTATCGCCTGAAACAAGTTTATCCTTTTCGCCGATACCAACGGTAAAACCGGCAAGGTCATATTCCTCATTAGGCATAAGACCGGGATGTTCGGCAGTTTCGCCGCCTACAAGCGCACATCCTGCCTGAACACAGCCCTCTGCAACACCGCTTACGATTTGAGCAATTTTTTCAGGATAGTTTTTGCCGCAAGCAATATAATCAAGGAAGAAAAGCGGCTTTGCACCTGAGCAGGCAACGTCATTAACGCACATTGCAACACAGTCGATACCGATTGTGTCGTGCTTATCAAGAAGAAAGGCAACCTTAAGCTTTGTGCCGACACCGTCAGTGCCCGAAACGAGAACAGGATTTTTGTAATTACCTGCACCCAAAAGTTCAAACATACCGCCGAAGCCGCCGATTGAACCCATAACGCCCGGAATTTCGGTTCTTTTTACGTGTGATTTAATAAGTTCAACAGATTCATAACCTGCTGTTACGTCTACACCTGCAGCGGCGTAGCTTGCGCTGAAACTATCGTTCATATTTTAAACTCCTTATTAGATTGCGGATAAGCAATTTCACAATCTTTTTTATATTATTATTTTTTCTTTGAGCGAACAATGTTCGCCACCCAACAACGTCAAAAAGCGAAATTATAAACAGTGAAATTTGCCTTTGGCAAACATTACTTATAATTCCTTGATTTTTTCCTGAAGGGCGATATCCTTTTGCCTTACCTGCTCTGCCATATCCTCACGCATTTTTACAAGCTTAGCCATAAGTTCATCATCGCCGACAGCGAGAATTTCGGCAGCGAGCAAGGCTGCATTTTTAGCAGCATTAACACCGACTGTGGCAACAGGAATTCCCGGAGGCATCATAACTGTTGCAAGCATCGCATCCATTCCGTCGAGTACCTTTGCACTGCACGGAATACCGATAACCGGAAGAGTAGTTGATGCTGCAAGCACACCGCCCAAATGAGCTGCCATACCTGCTGCCGCAATAATCACGCCAAATCCGTTTTTAATTGCATTTTTCGAGAACTCGTGAGCTTCTTCTGGTGTTCTGTGTGCGCTCATCACACGAGCCTCAACCTCAATTCCCAATTCTTTAAGTTGTTTGATTGCCGGAGCCACAACAGGTAAATCACTGTCAGAGCCCATAATAATTGCAACTTTTTTCATAATTTGTCCTCCCGGAGTAATTTATTTTATTCTGTCAACGCAGTATTGAAGATACACGTTGCTTTCGTCAGGGTAAAAAGTGCCGTAAGCATTTTCGTAAATATAAATTGCTTTTGCTCTCTTAGAACCTTTTGCGATTGCAAAATAAGTGGTTGGGGTATAACTTTTTGTATATCCCTGAAGCCTTGGGTCAAAAATATAAGGCTTGCCGGCAAGATATATTACCGCCCATTTATGAATAGGCCTTGAGCCGTCATTATTCTTAACCTTTCCTGCCTCAAGAGTGATAAAGCTGTCATATCTTTTTTGACTTTTTGCAAAAAGAGCAGCAAGGCAGTTGTTGAAATTACTGTTACAGCCTACGCAGTTCCAACCGTGTTTTTTGAAGTTCTTAGCGTGCCAAACGTAAATAGCCTTAAATTTATCATAAGTGGTTTTATACTTAGAAATATTAACACCGCCGTCGGTATATCTCTTAATCTGCTTGGCGCCCGAATTATCTGTCTTAATAGCATTGAGCATTTGCTTAACGCTCAAATTAGATTTAACCGTCGTACTCTTAGCTTTAGAAAATGTGCTGATATATCTTGCATTTCCTATAGTTTTATATGTAGCGATTCTGAAATAATATTTTCCTTTTGCAAGACCTGAAATCGTTTTGCTTGACTTACTCTTTCCAGAAACAAAAACTGTGCATTTACTGCCGTCATCTTTAAATTTCTTATTTCTTGAATACTCAATAACATAACCGCTGACATTCTTTGCCTTTTTCCACTTAACGCTGACCTTACCTTTAGAGGTATACTTTGCAGATGAAAGCGAAGTACCCTTAGGTGCGGTCATAACAGAAACCGGAGCACTGTAATCACCGAAAGCATAGCTTCCGTTTTGGAAAACATAGGAACGAACGCAGATTTTATATCCTGTATTTTTATTAAGCGACCTTAAAACACAGTAATAGTTATCGCCGTCAACATAAGCCTTGGGATAATACGTATTTGTTTTATCGTCGAAAAGAGAAATCTCATATCCGTCAACCCAACCGTAATAAGAACAGTTCCAATAAATTTCAATATCCGTCTTGCCGACACAAGAAACGGAAATGTCGCTTATAACGCTTTGGTCAGGTGTGCTGTAATCATCTTCATAATAAAAGTCGTTTTGCTCATCTGCAAAAGAAACAGTTGTGCCAAAAGCAAATGTACTCAAAGCAAGAATAGCCGCAAGAAATACACTGATAACTTTTTTCATATTTTCATTCCTAACAAATATATTTTTAAGTATTATATATTATAAGTAATACTTTTTCAACAAGAAATTTACATTATTGTAAAAAACTGCTGTAAGTATCCGTTGAAAGCTTATCAAAAGTATAAAATTCTTTTGCAAAAGCCCAATCATCATCAGTAAGTACACCGTCTTTATCGGAATCAAAATTTTTTAAATAAATATCGTCTCTTGAATTGATATCATAATTTTTCATATGCACAAAACATGCATAATCCTTTGCGTTAATGTATCCGTCTTCCGTCAAATCGCCGTAAATAAGACCGATGTTTCCGAGATTAGGCGTATTATTTATAATTTTAATTTTTCTCTCGACGGCGCCTGCATATTTCAAAACAATATAGTCATATGCATATTCAACACTGAAAGTTCCGTTTTTATCGGTTGAGCCGACATATTTACCCTCGTTGTTATAAATATCAATATCTTCAAGCGGTCGATTCAAGTCCACGCCGCCGTTTTTTGAATTGATAAGATAAACGCTGCCGTATACGTCCTGACCGAGTTTATCAACATAGCTGTCCCTATATGTATCGCCGCAATAAACGCATTTATGTTCTGTATAACCCGAACCCGTAATCGTAGGATTCACAACCGTACTGACGTATGAATGAACAACATTTATTGTAAATTCAAGCGTTTTATTTCCTACTGTAATTGAGTCCTTATTTTCACCGCAGGTAACTTTGCCGTTTAAAAGATTATTATATTTAATTTCCATTCCACGATAGCTTGTGCCGTTATTAAATGGCAATTTATAAACATATCCGCTTGCGTATTCAAAATCGACTGTTTGCGTTTTTATATATTCAAGAGGCGAAAAATTCTTGCCTACAAGGTCGCTTGCCTGATATGTGATATCCCAAGAAATTGAAACATTAACAATAACTTCGCTTGATAAAGAAACGCTGTAAGTGCCGAGAGAATTAACGCTTTCAACATAAAAATAATATGTTTTGCCCGCCTCAAAATCATATTTCAATGTAAAATTAAGGTCGCTTTCATCATTATCGTCTGCCGATGCCAAAGTGTTGCCGTCATTATCTTTAAGAACGCAGTTGACATCAACTTCTCCGCTTGATTTAAAAGTATATTGGCTCGATGAATTCGGAGTGAATTTATACACCGCTTGCTCATTTAAATTATCTTCTGTATAAGTTCTTGACGCAACGTCACCCTCTTCAATTGCAATTTCATTTAACAATTCATAATTTATAAAAGAACTTTTAGCGTAATTATACGCCTTAGAGCCACTGTAAACACCAAGGGTAAAGCCATCATAAGTGCCGTCAACACTTGCCTTTTCATATCCAAAGCTGTATTTTGAAAGCTTTGCAAGCGACGGAACATCAACCCTTTTAAGCAAAGGACATTTAAAAAATGCACGTGAGCTTATTGTAAGTTCGTTTCCCATTGCCTTAAAGCTTACTTTTGAAAGAGCACTGCAATTTTCAAATGCAGACGTACCGATTGACGAAATGCTTTTCGGAAAAACGATTTCCTTAAGATTATCGCAGAAATAGAATGCGTCATTATTAATATATTTGAGTTTATCGGGCAGTTTAATATGTTCTATTTGAGCACCTGAAAAAGCATAACCTCCGATAGATTCAATGCTGTCGGCAAGCTTAATATCGGTGCAGGAAACGCCGTAAAAAAAATAATTTCCCAAAGAGGTTATGCCATCCTCTACAACAATATGCTCAATTGAGCCGTCACTTCTCCAATAAAACCACGGCTGAGATGTTGTATCTCCGCTTGAATTTGTAAAATTAGGGGTTCTGCCTTTGCCCGATATCGTAAGTGTTTTTGTATTTGCGTCAAACGAATAATATGCAGAAGAATTTATAAGCTTTGTAGGTTCAATATCTGTTGTTTGAGCAGCGAAAGATATATTGCAAACGCCCAAAACAGATATTGAAAGAACTAAAGATAAAAATATTGAAAGAAGCTTTTTCATAAAAAAATAACACTCCGAAAATTTTGCTGAAATTGAATACTTATATTTTAACATAAAATAATAATTAATACAATCTTATTTAGCCAAGAAAATTATTGTTGACTAATATAAAAACTGTCTCTTATACACATCTGACGCTGCCGACGAAGCTAGAAGTGTA
>ERZ1027037.513-NODE-513-length-11371-cov-8.932220_pt1 | contig 11371 bp, 5 predicted proteins | sample MGYA00519440_ERZ1027037 | MGnify/ENA primary metagenome ERZ1027037 (study PRJEB26926, sample SAMN06164793) | human gut metagenome | biome: ENVO:00009003; feature: ENVO:2100002; material: ENVO:00002003 | host: Homo sapiens | place: USA | collected 2012 ... | reverse complement strand
CGAGATTAGCTGCAGTCTCGTGGGCTCGGAGATGTGTATAAGAGACAGCCATATCTCTGGTTGTCATAGGAAGCCTTTAAGAGCTTTAATCTCTGGTTGTCATAGGAAGCCTTTAAGAGCTTTAATCTCTGGACATCATTGTCAATCTCCATCTTCTCACGAATAAGAGGATTGCCTGTGGCGACTGCCTTAATCTCTGCATAGGAAAGTGTTGCCTCGTCGATGTCCTCACAGCTTCGGCTTACTGCCTTGCTTGTCATGACCTGACTGATGAATCGCTGCTTATTTTCGATGAGCGACCAGTTGTATGCATCAAAGGTTCCTTTGGTGACATATCTGTAGATTGCAACCTCTTCATTTTCGTTGCCCTGTCTGATGCCTCGTCCTTCCCTCTGTTCAATGGAACTTGGCTTCCAAGGACAGTCCACATGATGCATTGCAACAAGGTGTGTCTGCACATTGACACCTGTTCCACACTTGTCCGTTGAACCGATAAGAACCTTCTTTTTACCTGTCCTCATCTCCTTAAAAAGTGCATCCCTCTGTGCATCTGTCTTGGCATCATGGATAAAAGCTATCTCATCTGCCGGAATACCATACTGGATAAGTGTTTCCTTCAGATAATCATAGATGGTAAAGTCCTTATCCGGTCCCGGTGTGCCGATGTCCGAAAAAATAAGCTGGCAGCCTATATGACCATCAGCATTTCCTTTCTCATATTCTTTCCACACATTTTCTGCTACCTTATTGAGCTTTCCATCCGGATTGTTCGGTGCATCCTTATCAATCAGCCTTGCATCCGTTCCAAGAAGTCGTGCCTCATGGGTAATCTTTAGGAAGTTATCCACGCTTGGATCTACTCCACCTCCTCTGATACGCTCTGCCCTCACAACAAAATCTTCCATGACCTGCTTTACATACCAGTCAGGCTCCGACTCCACTATAATAGGCTTGCCGCCACGGAGAGCTGGCACATCAAGGTCAAGCATGTCTGCGGTCTGCACATCTGCTACCTCACGGAAGATATTCATAAGCTCCGGCAGATTCGTAAACTTATTAAATCTGCTCTTAAAACGAAATCCGCTTCCCTCTACAGTAAGCTCAAGTGCTGTTGTCACTTCACCAAAGTTCGCTGCCCATGAATCAAAGTGATAAATCCCCATCTCTTCAAGTGCCGCTTTCTGCAAGTAAAGCTGCATGACATACATCTCACACATGGTATTGGATATTGGTGTACCTGTTGCAAATACAATGCCTCTGCCATCATTTATCTCAGACAAATACTGGCATTTAAGCTGCATATCTGTTGACTTCTTTGCTCCACTGCTGCTGATACCTGACACATTATTCATCTTGGAAAAAATCGCAAGGTTCTTAAAATTATGTGCTTCGTCTACCATGATAGAATCTACACCCAGTTCCTCAAAGGTAATAAGGTCATCCTTCCTGCTCTCATCTGACAAGGATTTCAGCTGTTCCTCCAGTTTTTTCTTCTGGCTTTCCATCTGTTTTACAGTCCATCGCTCTCCGTTACGCTCCTTCATCTCATCAATCGCATAGCTGATTTCATCAATCTGCTCATTGAGCATTCTTTCCTTTCTCACTGCTGAGATCGGGATTTTTTCAAACTGCGAGTGCGACATGATGATACAGTCATAGTCACCTGTTGCAATCCTTGATACAAACTGCTTTCTACGGCTCTTTTCAAAATCACGCTCTGTGGCAACTAAGATATTTGCTGACGGATAAAGCCTTAAAAACTCTGATGCAGTCTGACCGATAAGCGGCTTTGGAACAACCATGATCGTCTTATTGGCAAGTCCTAGTCTCTTCTGCTCCATGCAGGCAGCCATCATCTCAAAGGACTTTCCGGCACCGACACAGTGTGCCAGCAGGGTGTTTCCTCCGAGAAGGATTCTTGCCACCGCATTCTTCTGATGGGGCTTTAGCTCAATCGCCGGATTCATTCCCGGAAACTGTAAGTGGCTTCCGTCATACTCACGCAGGCGGATGTTGTTAAATGTCTCGTTGTAATACTCCACATACTTCTGTCTTCGCTCCGGCTCTGCAAACAGCCACTCCTTGAACTTCTCCTTGATCATGTTCTGCTTTTCCCTTGCAAGCATTGTCTCGTTCTTATTGACTTCGTAATGATACCTGCCATCACCATCATCAATCCTGTCCCTGACTGTTACAGTCTTTAGGTTCAGCGTATCCTCAAAAATAGAATAAGCATCCATGCGGCTTGTACCATAAGTCTTAGTAGCTGCCACTGAATGCTTATCCATGCTTTTATTCTCGATGAACCATTCCATGCTCATCTTATTTAAGTGTACCTGAATGCCTGTATTGTAAAACTGGCTTCTGACTGCCCTTGCCCGTCTTGGTGTATTGAGAAGCTCATAGATAAACTGCTCATAATCAAGCGGCTCAATCCATGTCGTGCCAATCTTTACATCAATATCCGAGGCTTCAATCCATTCCGGCTGCACCTTTTCAAGTGCTGCCACATTTCCTGCAAATCTTTCTGCCTGCGGATTGTCTGTATCAGCCGCCATAGCCTTTGCTACACGAAGTTTGTCTCTCACATTTCCGGATAGATACTCGTCTGCTGTCTCCCAGCCGATGTCGGGATTGTTCTCATTGTAGCGATCTGGATTTAGGAAAACCAGTCCGTCCAGCTCTTCCACAAGGACTGCCCTTCTAAGCTCTGCTAATGCATCATCACTTAGCGTTATCTCATCCACTGTCTGTCCGGACTTTTCTGCAAGTTCTTCCTTTGCATTTGTAATATCCGGCTCATAGATAGAAAGCATATAGGCAAGATTTACATATCCAAATTCATTGACGGATACATTTAATGCTTCCACAGCAGTCTCAACCCTGTCTATGACTGTCTTTGCCTTAATCGTCTGCTTATAAAACATATCCGCTTTTTTCACCTCCCCATCTTCGTTTACTTCCTCAAGACTGCAAAGAAGTGGATAATCGCTGTCATCCCTGAATGCTATTCTGTTTGCTTTTGAAGTAATGGCTCCATACTGCTTTACGAAGGCATCATATTTTACATTAAGAAGTCTCTGCTTATCAGAAAGCTCCTCCTCGCTGCAGCCATCCATCTGGATATCAATCAGCTCTCTTGTTATCTGTCTGATTTCATCAAGGCTTCGGATTCGCTCCTCGGCAGTCTGTGATACTTCTTTTTTTACCATCTCGGAATTTTCCCTGTAATAGAGTTTTCCTTCAAAAAATGTGTAAGTGTAGTTTCTCACATCCGGATCAGCCGGGATAACTTCCTCCGTCTGCTCCGCCTCATCTGCCACTCTCTCAAAATCTGTCATCTGGGCTTTGATATTACCGATAGCCTTATTGAGAGTCTCATACATATTGAAGTTCTCATCATTATTCACACAGACTGTATATCTGCTGTCCTGTCCGTAAATCCTTGTGTCATATTCCATAGATCCAAGCATCATCTCCGGATGCTCTGCAAAATAAGAGTTGACTGCAATGCCATTCTCAGTTACACCAAGGTGTACCCAGTCAGGTTCAATATCAATCTTTCTCTCCCTCTTCTGCAAAAACAGGATATCTGCTGTCACTTCGGTTCCTGCATTATCTTTAAATGCAGTATTCGGAAGTCTTACTGCTCCCACAAGCTCTGCTCTTTCAGCCAGATACTTTCGGATAGTAGGATTTGCCTTATCAAGTGTTCCCTTTGTGGTGATTACTGCAACCATGCCTCCCGGTCTTACCTGATCAAGTGCTTTTGCCAGAAAATAATCGTGGATACGGAAGTTATACTTGTTGTACTTTGGATCAAATACCTTATAATCACCAAATGGCACATTTCCGACAACCACATCAAAGAAGTTATCCGGATATGTGGTATTCTCAAATCCTGTGATACTGATATTGGCATTCTGATAAAGCTGCTTTGCAATTCTTCCTGAAATGCTGTCAAGCTCCACCCCATACAGCTTGCTTCTCTGCATTGGTGCCGGCATACTTCCAAAGAAGTTACCGATACCCATAGATGGCTCTAATACATTGCCGCCTCTGAAACCAAACTGGACAAGTGCCGAATTTATGCACATGGCAATCTCCGGTGAAGTATAAAAGGCGTTATTTACTGTTGCCCTTGCAGCACTGTATTCCTCATCAGATAAAAGGTCTTTCAGCTCTGCATATTCTTTGCTCCAGCCTGCGTTTTCCTCATCAAATGCCTGTGACAGTCCGCCCCATCCGACAAACTTCGACAGAACTTTCTGTTCCTCCGGTGTGGCAAGCCTGTTTTCTGATTCAATCTGCTTTAGAGTGCGTATTGCATCCATATTCCACTGGTATCTGGTCTTAGCTCCACCTTTTTCCATTTCCCAGAGATTATAGTGGAAGTTGTGCTTCGTCTTCCCGGCAACATTCTTCTCATTTTCAAGACTTTCTACTTGCTGTACTGGTTCCTGCTTTGGTGTAAAATCTACAGTTTCCTGTGATTCTGTATCAGCCTGAATATCATCCACAGATACTGATACCACATCATCTGAAACTACATGTCCATTCTCATCAATCTTGGTTTCCCAGCCATTCGCTATTGCTCTTTCCCTGGTTTCAAGACGATTGGCTTTTACACTATCCTCGATATCAAAGAATCTCTTATAGACCGGATTCATCTTATCCCTGTCAGCCTTCTGCTTTGTCTCCTGATAATACTTCTTCTGGTCTTCTCCGCAGTAAAATGGCTGTTTTACCATATAAGATAAGATTTCATATAACTCACGCCAATCGAGAGCACCTTCTTTACGCACACCATTCCTGTTCTTATAGCTGATCTTCACATATCCGCTTCTGATTGAGTACTCCACAAGACCATACTTATTGTTGGAATATGCCTTTCTTTCTGCATTATCTGTCCCTAATGCAATATCCCTGATAAGGTCAAGTTTATTGGGCATAAATGCAAAATCAGACTGCACCACATCCATAAGGAATGCCCTAAACGGAGTGTAGCAGCTGCAATCTGTTACAAGAATCTCCGCCGCATCACGCAGGTCTTCATCAAGCTCTGCAATACGCTTGGCATAATCAATCGGTGTAATATACTGAAGCTCTGATGGATCTTTTTCAGTTGTTTCAGCTTCTATCTCTGCACCATATTCTGCCTGTGTTACCATGCGGTCTTCATCGGCAGTTTCCTGTGGTGTCATGCCTTTTGCACTTACATAATCTCTGTTAGAAGCATAGCTCTCCGGCTCATCCGGTATTGCATAATCATCAATCTCTGATTCTGCCTCCTCCGGTTCCACTTCCCGGTATTCGGCATCAATGACCTCATCATCCTCACGGAGTCCGTCCATCGCAAGCTCATCAATACGAGGTGTCTCAGGCTGGTATTCCCCTGTAAGAATAAGGACACCAAGCTCTTTTTCGATATCTTTCCACGAAACATATCCTTCAACCTCTCCATCCTCATCTCGCCACTGAAAACGCAGTCCATTCCCATGAAATGTGTCATATCCGTGCAGTCCCAGTCCGTCAACCGGCCAGCCTGCACCTCCCTGACCATATTCTGCTTTGATACGCTTTGCTCTGGTTCCTGCATCAATCTCTGTTTCAAAAATCTTGCATACCCTGCCCTTGCCACCGATAAAACCTGTACCTCTCATAAGCACCTGTTTGATATACTCACCTGGTACTGTTGCAGACTTTTTGGGATTCAGGTAATTGTATTTACCTGCTAATGCAGCTTTTCTGTCCTGCTCGAACTGACGCATAAACTGATTATTGTTTTCGTCCTCAGTATGAATGGTGCCAATGCTTGCCTGCCCGTTCTGGTCGAAAAAAAAGGAAGCCTGTGTATATTCGGCTTCCTTACTAACACCCAATGAATTGATTTCATCAAGTTCCCTATTCAGTTCTGTATCATCTGATTCTAGTGGAATCGCATCACTATCTGATTCAGTACCACTTCCTCTGCCTGCATCTTCGCCTGCTCTCTTATCTTCCACATCTCCATTGTCGATGACGGATTCTGTGGCTTGTGCTTCGCCAGATACTGCATCTCTAACTGGTCGTACAGCTGATTCGCTTCCTCCTCTACCGCTGACATCTTCTCGTACATCTTCCCGAATCTCATCAGCGTCTTGTATCTTGCCGGCTCGTTCTCCTTTAGATAGTTCATCGCCATCCTTCCGTATTTGCCCAGCTTCGTGAGATCCTCCGTCTCGTCCGGCATCTCTATCTGCGGATAAAGCAGTCCGTCCACTTCCTTGTAAGTCATTTCTTCTAACATATCCAATTCTCCTTTCGCTCTCGATTGCCTTTAAGTTACGACTAAATTCTCTAAGAACACTACAGGAGACATCGCATACAATGGAACCAAGACGGTAAATGATCTCTTCGTCTTTGATATTTACGATCTGACTAAAATCCTGTTCTTGCACAGATAAGTCAAATCCGCATCTCGTCCCTACAGCATACATGACACTTGCATATACAAGCTGCTCCATGTCCATTTCCTGCTGTAAGCCATTGCGTTTCTTACTTTCTTCCTTTATCACACTACCTGATAGCTGCATAAGCTCGGTCATTCGGTCTCCGAACTCTTCTTTTATTATAAGCCAAACATCTGTTCCTGTAAACTGTTTTAATATATTTTTTAGAGACTCCCTGTCGCTGTTATCGTACTGCTCAATCTGACCTTCTGACACAAGAAAATCCACATAATCCTTAAGATTTTCTCCCTCAAGGTCCCATGTCAGCTTAACATTCTTCCCTCCGGTATCACTGATATCAAAGATATACCTCATGCGTGGATTCAGTGCCCTTGACGGGAAGATAGCGCAGCCTTTCGCACCACGCTTTACATATCTTCCCACCTTTTTCCAGGTATCATAATCTGCCATGAGTATGCTTTTTTCCGGAGGTCTCTGAGCTGTTACCATAACGATATTGTCAAATTCATAGCGGTATAACTGACCTGCGACCTTTAACACATCCTTCCAGTTCTTTTCTGATCTGGTGATGTTACCAATCTCAGAATCGTATATCGCTTTGACCTTCATATCAACGCCCATACCTTTGTCCTCCTCTACTTAAACATCTCTGCAAACAATCCCTTAAAGAGCTTTAACTCATCCTTATCCAGCTCGATTGCAAATTCATTGTCGATTGCCTGTTTTTCGCATTTATCCTTTTTCTTTGCAATCTTACGCACCACACGAAGAAGCACATAGCACTCCTTGGACTTTGCAATGCTCTGTTTAAAGGTCAGCTCATCCTCATCGACTGACTTCTGTGTCTGATAGATAATCTCTTTTAACTTATCATTGATACCATCTACTTCCTCAAGGGAAATAATAACGGATGCCTTAGTAACACCCGATCTGTCCCACTCCTTATGAAGTTCCTTTACTAAAAACTCCATGTTCTTAATTACTGTTGTTGAATCACTTTTCATCTTGCTTTTCCTCCGTTTTCTTTTAATGAAGAAGGGAGCTGACCTTCGCTGATAGGCGCAAAATCAACTCCCTTCATGTCCTCTGCTCCAAGGACTATCTGCTCTGCATAATACATATCCATTGCCTTATTGATGGCATCGTCAAGCGACTCTGCCTTTACTTTCTGTACTCGTGAAAGCACTTCTTTTATCTCAACATCAAATTCCTGCTCCATATGATATCGCCTCCTGTAAAAATCTCATCATCGGCTCTTTTCTTCCTTTACCTGTCTTTCCTTAAAGCCTTCATCGTACTTTCCATCTTCCAGCCTGTCGTAAAAACAGTCCTCTTCAATCGTTCCAAAATCCTCATACATCTGGTGAAGGAAGTCATTCTGCAGCTTCTTTGGTACATCATCATCCTTTGACATATCCTGATAAAAATAGAACTTCTGCTTTAGCTTTGCCCTGTAATCATAGATATCCTCTATCTTTTCCGGTGTACCATACTCCCTCTTGTATGCCTTGAAATTCGTGGTTGAGAGTGTGGAACCGAGATAAATGCCATGCTCCCACGATACCCCGATTGTGGTATTGTCCTTTGTAGGCTTCTCATCCTTCGGATAACGCTTATACTCTGTCGCACCAAGGGCGATTGTAAGGGAACCTGACTTCATATCCATCACCACAAGATTCCTTGGTGATAATGCTTCAAGCACCATGTAATCATGGTCATTGAAGTTATGAAATGTCTGTCCCCTTTCAAATGAGCGGTTCTCCATTTCATAATGCAGGTTAAAATCATCCACCCAGCCCTTATCGGTCATTCCAATCTCCTTAAGCTTTGCAACACATTCAGAAGAACTGGCTTCTTTATCAAACCGAAATTCTTTGGAATCGTTATAAAGTCCCTGAAGAAAGTGCCCCAGCTGAATATCATCCAGACAGAATCTCGCAGATACAGTTACATTTGCTGCCCTGTAATACTCTGCGAAGTTATCTGCTTCACCAAGTGTCCTTCCAAGCTGCAACAAATTGTCTGCAAGCTCTGACATGTCATCAACTGCTATAAAACTCTTATAATCATCCAGAGTCATCAGCATATTTGTCTCTGTTCCCCTGTCGTTTTCTGTTACCAGTATCATATCTTTTAAATCCATTCTTACCTCCAGTCTCAGAGAGGGACTATGCCCTCTCTGCAAATTTCCTGTTATGGTCTTCCTATCACAACAATCTTTCCTGTGCTTGCCACATCCCGGTAAACCACACCAAGATTTTCATTAAGTGCCTCTACCACCTTGCCATTTCCGACGTATACTGCCACATGGCTGATGTTCTTATATCTTCCGTTGCTTGTAAAACTATAAAAGATAAGGTCTCCCGGCTGTAACTCATCAAAGGAGACTGTCTTTCCGGCTTCATCCAGTCCCTGTGCCTCCGCTGCCGCTGTGGTTGCACCGCCATAACTAATATCCACGCCTGCATCTTTCCATGAATAATAGGCTAAGGAACTGCAGTCATAATAGTTACCGCTGTCTCTTAAATCCTGACTATAAGGAAAGCCAACTCTGTGAAGTGCATAGGAGCAGACTGTTTTCTGCCTGCTGTCTGTAATTTCGTTTAGGATGGCATTGATTTCATCCTCAGTCATGGAACTTACTCCCGGACTTCCGCCTCCACCGCCACTTCCGCTTCCGGCATATCCAAGCTGTCCCATAAACTCCGGACTCATGATCTGCTCAAGCATTTCCACCTGATCAGAGTTAAATCCATAGACCGAAATCATATCTCTGTACGATTTCAGTGTGACATTCACATACAGAACAGACTTCGTGACAGTAGTCACATTGCCGTCTGCATCCGTTTCTTCCACATCCTTTGTTCCGGTGCTTGTGGTGTATGAACACATATCATTTACAACTGCCTGCAGCCAGCCTTTAGAAGTATCATTCATGACTGTTGCAGTATCTCCGACACCATGCTTGACCATATAGACTGCCATGATGTCATAGTAATTGCTTGGGTTTTCTTCCATACCTTCATAATCCACATATACAAGCTCTCCAAGGTCATATCCGGTATGCTCATTCACTTTCGTGTTCACATCCCGGTTAAACTCCTGCACATAAGCACTCGTTACTGTCTGCACGGTATCTCCTGATTCAAGTGGTGGCAGAAATAAAGCAAATGGTGAATTGTAAAGGATTGCTATCACCGCTATAACCGGAACCGCAATCATGGCAACTACAAGAACAAGTAACAAAAGCACCAGTCCGATAATCGGTGCAGCTGCCTTTACCCAGGTAATCGCTTTTCGCACAATCAGATCCTTTACCAGCTTTGCCACGCTATCCGTCTGATTCTCCTGTGCTTTCATCTTATCCAGAAAGAATTTTATCTTCCTGCTCCGGTTGGTCATCTTTTCATCCTTGACCTCTATGGACACACCTGCAGCATATCCGGCTGCCATGCCGATTGCAGTACCAACTCCCGGTGCAACCGCTGTTCCTGCCGCTGTAGCAGCTGCCTTTGTCGCAGTTTTTGTTGCAACCTTGGCAGTAGTCTTTGCTGTTTCTTTTGCCGTCTCTTTAGCTACAGTCTTGGCTGTATCTTTGGCAGCTTTCTTTGCTGTCTTTTTTGCCAGCTTCTTTCCTGCCTCTACCTTTTTGATACGCTTTCTTGCCTCGGCTGCCGCCTTTTTCCTGAAAAGTGCTGCACCCTTGGAAGCAGTTCCGGTAACAGGTCGGCTTGATTCATATGCAAGATATGCTGCCTGCGATACCTCATGCCCACCTTCTACCTGCTCCGTTACTGCCCCGGCTGCAAGTACACCTGTTCTTCCTGCAATGTGAAGATTGGTGTTCTTGGTCTTGATGGAAGTGTTTGATTCTCTATAGTTTCGCTTAAATCTTGATAATCCCTTATTCTTCGACTCTGACTGATGAATGGTACTCTTGCGATAGGACTTCTTTTTATCATCAGATACCTTTGCACCGATAGTCTTAGGACCTCTCTCTACTGTATAGATGTTGCTGCCTTTAATCTTGGCTCCCTTTGGTTCGTGGGCATGAATCTTGGCTTTCTCCTTGGTGTGAATGACCATAGGCTTATCATCCACCTTTTTTATCTTCAATGTTCTCACCTTCTTTCTACATCCATTACCCAAAAATGGGTAAAAAAATAGCCATCTGGATGATTAGTCCAAATGGCTTATGTAAAAATCTATTTAATTCTATTGTAAAGAACTGTCTCTATTCTGGTTGATAAATCAATCTTTTTCTTATAAAGAAGTGTCCACGATGCTTGATTTTTTGAATAATCCATCTTTTCCTCTGGAAAAAATGAACGACAGAAATAATTATCTCCTTCATCATTAGATAAAAACAAAAATAGATTCCTGCTCTCCACGTTGTTTTCCATAAGATAATCAGCCTCAATCATTGAATACATATTTGCTTTCTTATTATACTTAAACACAGTATCATTACTATCAATCATTTGTTCAAGCAATGGCAGGAAATGAACTCTTTGCTCTATCTTATTATAAAAATCTGATGACTCTATTTTTTCAATTGTAATTGTTCCATCTGCTATCTCATCAAATACTCTGCCTCTGTCTCGGCTCAATTCAGGTCTGTCTACCAGATATTGTAATCCCATAAGATGAAAACAATCTTTTTTATCAAATGAAATTCTTAACGTAACTGAAACACCTTTTCTCCCTAGTACAAGCTCATATTCGGTTGATAATAGCGGAATAAATGCATTTATGCAATCTAAAACATTCCTCATTACAGTTCTCCACTACATCCTTAGATTAAGAAAGGCTCTGCATAAGCAGAGCCCTTCTAACATTTTCTTTCGAGGATTAACCTCTAGCCAGATTGTGGTAAATGTCAAACCCTTATAAAGCTCATAAGGCACTGCTCTCTGGCA
>ERZ1027037.512-NODE-512-length-11390-cov-3.736127_pt1 | contig 11390 bp, 10 predicted proteins | sample MGYA00519440_ERZ1027037 | MGnify/ENA primary metagenome ERZ1027037 (study PRJEB26926, sample SAMN06164793) | human gut metagenome | biome: ENVO:00009003; feature: ENVO:2100002; material: ENVO:00002003 | host: Homo sapiens | place: USA | collected 2012 ... | reverse complement strand
ACGAGATTAGCTGCAGTCTCGTGGGCTCGGAGATGTGTATAAGAGACAGTTCATGCACTTCGACAGCTCGTTCCAGTAGTAGGCCGTGTCCTTGATGCCGGTGTTGATGAAGAAATGCAGCATCTTGAGCTGGAATTTCTTGCTGTTGCGGAGTTTTGCCTTGTAGAAATCGACGATGTCGTTGTAGCGGATTCCCAGCCGCGAGGTGTAGAAGTCGAACTTGGGTTCCTCCTCGCAGGCGATGCGGATGCCGACCTTGCACTTCTTGGTGAACGAGTCCTCGAACAGCTCCAGCTCCTCCTTGTTGTCCAGCACGGGGATCGTGTTCGAGAAACCGTCGTTGACGAGCTGGGCGATATTCTCGACGTACTGCGGGCGTTTGAAACCGTTGCAGATGATGTAGCGGTCCTTGTCGATGATGCCGCCGTCGTAAAGGGCGTTGATGATGTGGATGTCGTAGGCCGACGAGGTTTCCAGATGGATGTCGTTCTTCATGGCCTCTTCCAGCACGAACGAGAAGTGGCTCGACTTGGTGCAGTAGCAATAGTTGTACGAACCCTTGTAGTCGACCTTCGCCATCGCCACGTTGAACATGCGCTTGGCGCGGTTGATCTGCTGGGAGATCTTCGGCAGGTAGGTGATTTTGAGCGGAGTTCCGTACTGTTTGATCAGTTCCATCAGCGGAATGTCGTGGAAATTCAGCTCGTTGTCCTCGACGGAGAACACGAACGCGACGTGCGCAGCCGCTTCCTGGAACGCATTGCCCATGGCGGGGTCGACCTCGATGGTCACGTCCAGATCGACCGGGTCAGTCTTGGGGCTGACCTCGGCAATGAAGACGTTGCTCTTGAGGCCCTCGGTCGCGTCGAGCTGGCTGAAGAGCTTCGCGGTCTTGTTGGACGCGAGCACAACGCCGTTTTTCGACACGGTCATGCTGATGTGATCGAGCACATCGTTGTACGTGATGGCGGAGCCTTCCTTGGCGGAGGCGTCGCCGTCGATCTCGGCGCGCAGATAGATCTTTGCGCCCTGCGCGCCGTTTTTGCTGTCGGCCTGCACGCGGATGGTCTGCGTGAGGCTGTCGCCGGGCATGCAGTCGGAGAAGTTCGGGAACAGGTTCGTGTCCGAGCCCTTGCCGGTGTGAGTGAAGGTGAAGTGTGCGTTGGTGCCGTCCGTGCCGTCATAGTACGTGACGGTGGGGATGTTCGCCTCGCCCGTCGCCCAGATGCCCAGTCCAGCGGCCAGCGCGGCCACCAGCATGAGTTCGCTGCAGAACAAGCTGGATAAGCTCTCCCAGTCCATCCAACAGCATAAGACAGAGCTGAACAACGCCAAGAAGAAGGAAGCTGCCGCAAAGGCCCTCGAGTCTGAGCTGAAGGAAAAAGTCTCGGTGATCCAGAGCCAGATCAGCGTGCTTCAGGGCCAGATCGCCGAGGTGCAGAACAGCATCGGCGTCAAGGAGCAGCAGATCAGCGCCAAGCAGGCCGAGATCGCCCAGAAGGAGCAGGACATCGCCGACCAGTGGGAAGGCTTCAAGAGCCATATGGCCGCGATGCAGGAGCTGCGGGACGGCGGCAGCGTGGCCATGCTCAGCTCGGTGAACGACCTATACGAGCTGCTGACCTTCAACGAGGTCATGCAGGACATCTCGGTGAAGGATACCGAGATCCTTGATACCATGAAGGCTGCCCGAGAGAGCCTTGTGAACGACCGCACCCAGCTTGTGGCGGAGCGCACCCAGCTGCAGAACAAAAAGGCCGAGCTGAGTGCCCAGAATAAGCAGATGCAGAGCAAGCAGAACGAGCTGAACTCCAGCGTCAAGGAGGCCCGCCTGAGCGCCGCCGAGGCTCAGCAGGCCCAGAAGAACGCGCAGGCGGCCATCGAGTCGGATGAGATGAACTACGAGGCCGTCAAAAAGGAGATCCAGAAGCTCATCGCAGCCGCAGCGGCCAGCAAGCCGCAGCTGAGCTTCAGCGGCTTCATCTGCCCCCTCAAGAGCTATACCCGCATCTCCAGTGAATACGGCTGGCGCAAGAACCCCGTCTCGGGTGTCAACAAGCTCCACGCGGGCACCGACTTCGCCGCCCCCGCCGGCACCCCCATCTACGCAGCCGCCAGCGGCTATGTACAGGTGGCCGGATGGTCCAGCGGCGGCTACGGCAACTACGTCATCATCTACCACGGCAAAATGTCGGACGGCAACGCCTACTCCACCCTCTACGGCCATATGCGCTCGGTGGCAACGTCGGCGGGCAAGTACGTCAAGCAGGGCGAACTCATCGGCTATGTCGGCTCTACCGGCAACTCGACGGGCAACCATCTCCATCTTGAGGTGTGGAAGGGCGGCTCCAAGGCCAATGCAGTCAATCCCCGTGGTTATATTCCTATGAAATAATACTGTGTTGAGGGGTCAAAGGAGGCCATAAGGCGAAATGAACGAGCAAAAACGCAAGCGTATCCTTCGGGCGGGCTGTCTGCTGCTGGCGGGAGTATTCCTGCTGTCGGTGCTGGGCAGCGTCGTCCTGATGCTTTTGGTCTGAACCGGGGAGGAAAACTGAATGAACCGTAAAATTTCCGTAGGGATGACTGTGACCATCGTCATTCTGGCAATGACGGTCACATTTTCCATCACGATGCTGCTGGCGATGCGGCTGTTTGACCGCACCGTCACCAGCGTGAAGGAAAAGGAGAGCATGTACAACAAGGTGGCCGAAGTAGACCGCTATGTGCGTGCCAACGACTACTACGACATCGACGAGACGATGCTGTACGACCGTCTGACCGCAGGCTATCTGCTGGGCACCGGCGACAAGTACGCCCGCTACTACACCGCCTCGGCCTACACCGACCTGCTCAACGCCCAGAGCGGCAAGCTGATGGGCATCGGCGTGGAGCTGGCCATCGACCAGTCCGGCTACGCCAAGGTCACCAAGGTGTACGACGAGTCCCCCGCAAAGGAGGCCGGCCTGCAAAAAGGCGATTACATCATCACCATCGACGGCACGGATGTCAAGAGTCTGGGCGGCGCAGAGGCCGTCCAGAACAAGCTCCGGGGCGAGAGCGGCATCACCGTCAATGTGGTCTGGCTGGACAGCGAGAACGCCCAGCACGCCGCTGACCTGACCCACTACGGTTTCACGGCCAACAGCGTCGATTCCGCCATGGTGCAGGACAATGTGGGCTATATCAAGATCTGGCAGTTCGACAACTCCACCCCCAGTGAGCTGGACTTTGCCCTGCGCAGCCTGACCGCCAGCGGTGCGCAGAGCTTCGTGTTTGACCTGCGCGACAACAGCGGCGGCATCCTCGACGATGCCATCAGCTGTATCGACCTCGTTGCACCGGAAGGTGTGCTGGCCTATGCCGAGGATAAGACCGGAAATCGCACCCTGCTGGGCAGCAGCACCGACGACACCGTCATCAGCCAGCCCTCCGTCTGTCTCGTGAACGAGAACACCGCCAGCGCGGCAGAGCTGTTTGCATCCAGCCTGCGTACCCTAAGCGGGGCCCGGCTGGTGGGCACCACCACCATGGGCAAGGGCACCATCCAGAGCAGCCCCCAGCGCCTCTCGGACGGCAGTGCTGTGGTGGTCACGGTGGCTAAGCTCATCTGCGGCGACGGCTCCTGCTTCGACGGCACCGGCCTGACCGTGGACGTGGAGCGTCCGCTGACCCCGGACGAGCAGGTAAGCTATTACGACTACACTCTCGACACCGACCCCCAGATCCAGCGCGCCGTCAGCTGCGCACAGCAGCTCACCGGCACCACCACCGTAGGCGGCGTGAACGATGCCGACCTCGCAGCAGACTCCGCCGCCGCCTCTTCCGAGGCAGCAGGGGAGGGCGAGGCTTCCTCGGAGGCGGCTGCTTCCAGTGTGGAAAGCTCGTCCTGATATAGAGAAAGGAAAAAAACACTATGCCGGAGCTGACCGACCTCTCCGTGATCCGCACCCTGTGCGAAAAATACGATTTTGCGCTTTCCAAGGGTTTTGGACAGAACTTCATCATCAATCCCGGCCTGCCTCCGAAGATCGTGGATGCCAGCGGCGTCGATAAGAACTGGGGCGTGCTGGAGATCGGCCCCGGCATCGGTGTGCTGACCAAAGAGCTGGCCAGCCGCGCCGCCAAGGTGGTGTCCATCGAGGTGGACGAGCGTCTGCCGCCTCTGCTGGCCGAAACAATGGCCGGTGTGGATAATTTTAAGCTGGTATTACAAGATGTTTTGAAAGTGGATCTCCGTGCCCTCATTGAGGAGGAGTTCCCCGGGATGCCGGTGGCCGTCTGCGCCAATCTGCCCTACTACATCACCAGCCCCATCGTCATGAAGCTGCTGGGCGACCGCCTGCCCATCCAGAACCTGACGGTCATGGTGCAGAAGGAGGCCGCCGACCGTCTAGCCGCTGCGCCCGGCACCCGCGCCTCCAGCGCCATCAGCTGTGCTGTGAGCTACTACGCCACCTCCAAGCTGATGTTTACTGCCGCGCCGGGCAGCTTCTACCCGGCCCCAAAAGTCACCAGCGCCGTCGTGCGGATGGACATCCGCCCCGCCCCTGCCGTGCAGGTAGAGGATGAGGACGGTTACTTCGCCCTCATCCGTGCGGCCTTTGGCCAGCGCCGCAAGACCGCCGCCAACGCCATCGCCAGCGGTCTTGGCCTGCCGAAGGAGAAGGTCATCGCCGCCATCGAGGCGGCGGGCTTTGATGCCCGCATCCGCCCTGAGGCCCTGACCCTCGAGAACTTCGCCGCCATCCAGCGGGCAATGGCCGCACAGTAACACTCACGAAACCACTCAGGCGCCCCGCCGTTCTGTCAGGAGCGGCGGGGCGCTTTCACATTCTGAGGCAGAAGCCGCAGAAGATATTGACAACCGGGGAAGTTTCTGGTATTCTACTAAAGTACCCTGCGCGATGCGAGAGGGTACGCTTTGCTGGTGTGGCGCAATGGCAGCGCAACTGATTTGTAATCAGTGGGTTGCAGGTTCAACTCCTGTCACCAGCTCCAAAAAAGCCCTGCGATATACCGCCGAAAGGCGGCGTATATCGCGGGGCTTTTGCTTTTTGCGGCGTGGCAGTATCCGACCATTCGGAAAAATCATGCTGCCGGAGGGCTTGCGGGCCTTGCACTTCCTGCACCATGCCGGTATAATAAATTCATCGAAAATTCATCAAAAGAGGACGTTCAAACGAGAGGGGAATATCTGTGCCCGAGTTTTCCACTATGCTGAGCCTGCAGGCACAGATGATGCTGCTGTTGGCCATTGGCATCTTTCTGACGAAGAAGCACATCATCACCGAGCAGGGCCGCGCCTGCCTGACCGACCTGCTGCTCTTTCTCATCCTGCCGGCAAACACCATCCAGTCGTTCCGCATCGAGTTCAATGCGGAGATCTTCCGCAGCACGCGGGACATCCTCATCCTGTCCATCGTGCTGCAGGTGTTTTATGGCGTGATCTGCGCGGTCTGCTATGACCGCTACGCCTTCGCGCGGAAGGCTGTGATGCAGTACGGCACGGTCTGCTCCAACGCGGGCTTTCTGGGAAGTCCGCTGACCGAGGGCCTGTTCGGCGGAGTGGGGCTGCTGCTGACATCCGTTTACCTCATCCCGCAGCGCATTGTGATGTGGTCGATGGGCGTGTCCTACTTCATGCAGGACGATGCAGCCGACAGCCCCGGAGGAAGGACGCGCCACCGCGCCGTCCTCCGCAAGACCCTGACTCACCCCTGTATTCTGGCGGTGTTCGTGGGCATGGCCCTCATGCTGACCCAGTGCCAGCTGCCCGCCTTTCTCGGCAAAGCTCTCCAGTGCACCAGCAACTGCAACATGACCATGTCGATGCTCCTCATCGGGGCTATCATCGGCAGCTGCGACCTCCACCCGCTGCTGGACCGGGACGCCATCCTCTACTGTGTCATCCGGCTGTTCCTGATGCCGCTGGTGGTGCTGGTGGGCTGCCGCGCAGCCCATGTGGGAGAGCTGGCCACCGGGGTCGCTGTTGTTCTGGCGGGGATGCCGATGGGCGGCACCACCGCCATCCTTGCCGAGAAGTACGGTGCCGATTCTGCGTTCGCCAGCAAGTGTACGGCCCTCTCTACGGTGCTGTCGCTCATTACGACGCCGCTGTGGTGTCTGGTGGTGTAGCTGCTCCGCCGCAGGCCACATACCCTGCCGTTTCGATGCATCGGCGGCCCTCGTCGGTGCTCAGCCAGTCGTAGACCTTCCGCTGGGGGCTGTCGGGGGCGGCATTCCCATGGATGACCGCATAAAACTCGTTGCACAGGGGGTAGCTCTCGCTGGCGATGGTGTCATTGCCGGGGGTCACACCGTCTACAGCCAGCAGGCGGAGGCCGGGCTTCGAATACATCTGGTCGATGTAGTAATAGACGGAGAAACCGATGGCGTTGGCGGAGTTATTGTACTCGGCGATGCGGTCCACCAGCCCGCCCATGTCGGCGGGAGCCAGCTCGGTGGGGGCGGTCATCAACTGGCCATCGCCCTTGTCGATGAGCAGCTTTTTGAAAAGGGTCTGACTGCCCGAGTCCACCCCCCGCTGGAAGGCCACGATGGGGGCGTCTGCGCCGCCGACCTCCTTCCAGTTGGTGATGCGGCCCGCATAGATGTCCCGCAGCTGCTGCTGGGTCAGGCTTTGGACGGGGTTGGACTCGTTGACGATGAAGACCAGCGCGTCCCGGCCGATGGCCTTCTGCTCCAGCTTTGCGTCGGCCTCGGCCAGCTCTTCCTTGACGTACTCGGGGGCCTCGTAGACGATGAGCAGCTGTGCGCCGTAGTCGTCGCTGTCGCTGCGGGACCAGAGGCCGAAGTTCTCCCATGCATAGGCTGTGGTGCTGACGGTGATGCCGGTCTGGGCTTCGAGCAGGTCCATGCCGGTGACGTCAGCCTTGAGCTGGGCCATCAGAGGGATGCAGGCCGTGGAGCCGTCGAGGCGGGGGAACTCCTCCACGGTCAGGAAAGGTTCAGGGGTGGTGTCCGGGTCGGGGACAGACGCCGCCAGAGAGTTGACGGGGGAGTCTGCTGCGCCGGGGGTGCAGGCGGTGAGCACTGCCGCCCCGAGGCCGAGGCCCAGCACCTGCAGGAAGCTGCGGCGGGAAATCTTCTCTTTCATATCCAAAAACCTCCGTTGTCAATACAGATAGCCTCCGCCGAAGTCGTCGCCGGGGGAGGAAAAGATGCTTTCGCGGTAGAGCCACTGGCCGGTGGAGTCCATCAGGCCGTAGTCGAAGCCCTGCCGTGCGATAAAGCAGTCGTCGGGCAGGCCATCGGTGCTGTAGCAGCTGCCGAGGCGGCGGAGGAGCACATTGCCCTCCATGTCCAGCACGTCGGAGAGGTTCGACGAGTCGCTGTTGTCCCGGTGGGCTGTGAGCAGAGGGCCGTTGGCGGTGTTGGTGAGGTAGGAAACGTAGGTGTACTGCTCCGTCTCGTCAGCAGACGACCAGAGCAGCCCTTCGCCGCCGTAGGTCTGGATGGCGAGGGTATTGTAGTCCTCGTCATCATATTGCAGCAGGGCATAGCCGCCGGGCAGGGCCGTCACACTGACATGACAAGCCTCTTCAATGGGGGTCACTTCCACATCGGTCAGGAGTGCGCCGGTGGTGCCGTCGTAGACCTTCAGGACGTTGTCCGCCGTCAGGACGGCGACATTGCCGGAGTGATAGTCCCTGTCGCACCGCTGGACAGCGGTCTTTTCGCCGCTGGCGAGGTCGATGAGGGTGTAGGGGTTATCCGGGTCATCGCTGCCGAGGAGGGTGACACAGCCGGGCGTGTGGTCCATCACGCACCAGTCGAAGCGGCCCAGCTCCACGGCCTCGTCGCTGTTCAGGTCGTAGAGGATGGAGTGGCTGTCCTGACGGCTCTGGAGGCAGGCGATGCCGACGCCGCAGGCAGAGGCGGAGCTGTCGTCCTCGCCGGTGAGCAGCTGGCCGGTAAGGACGTTGTAAAGCCCTTCCCGGGCGATGCCCCAGTCTGCGCCGCGAAACCAGCTCAAGGTCAGCCAGTCGGCGAAGCTGCCGCGATACGACGCAAGGCTCTGGGCCGTGCAGCCGTCCTCCCGCAGCAGCACATTGCCCTCCCGGTCGGTGACGAGGACGTATTGATGCAGGGGCTGGTCGGGGTCGTCGTAGGCGTAGGTGAGGCCCTCGGGCAGGTCGTAGCAGTTGAAGATGAGGCGCTGGCCGCCCTCATCCACCACGAGACAGTCAAGAGCCGTCTCCGGCACGGGCAGCTCAGCCCCGGTGGCGAGGTCGTACACCCGGATGCCGCCGGTGGCACCGCTCTCGAAAGCCCAGACGTCGGCGTCGTCCCGCAGGATAAGCAGCCCGCCCGAGAGGGTGGCGTTCACGGCATGGGGAAAGGCCATGACGGCGCTGCCGTCGGCGTCGTAGAGGGTGGAGGTGCGCTCCTCGGTGCCGGGGGTGGAGTGGGAGACAAGATAGTAGTCTGCCTCGCCGGTGAGGGTGTTCCGCACCAGCTGGACGCTGTCGGAGCGGCTGCCCTGATAGAGTACTTTCCCGCCCCGGAGGATGGTGCCGCCGCCGTTCCCGACGTAAGAGTAGACGTAGTGGAGCGAGTCGTCGCTGAGCCATGCGTCGCTGTAATACTGCGGAGCCTGCGAGGACGCCGTCCCCTCGTGCCGGGGCGACGCCGCAGGCAGCAGCGAACAGCTCGTCAGCAGCCCGCCCGCTAGCACGAGGCAGGCGGCGCGGCGGCTGAGTCGAAGCAGAGTGGTCTTCATAGAAACACCTCACAGTCTCCCAGAATTTGACTTTCCCATCTATAGTATATACGAAAGACCCGGACATTTCATTGCAGAAATGTGTCCGGGTCTGGTTACAGTTTTATGACAAGCTTATTCTTCGTCTCCCTGTTCCTTCAGTTCCTTCAGGAAGGGCAGCAGGAAAGGCACCGAGATGCAGAAGGTGAGGCCATCGGCGATGGGCTGGCACAGCTCGATGCCGCTCAGGCCCCAGATGCGGGGCAGGGTGAGGATGAGCGGGATGAAGCAGACACCCTGACGGCAGCAGGCGAGGAAGGTAGCCCGGCCCGACTTGCCGATGGACTGGAACATCATGTTGGTGACGATGATGACAGGCTGCAAGAACATGGCGATGCACTGATACCGCAGAGCGGGCAGGGCCACGGCGGTGACAGCGGGGTCATCGCGGAAGAGGCGGATGAGAGGTTCGGCATTGAACCAGCAGAGGATGTTCAGCACCGTGACGAAGCAGAAGGCCGTCGAGATGGTGAAGATGGCCGCCTGCCGCACCCGGGCGAAGCGGCGTGCGCCGTAGTTGAACGCCGCCACAGGCTGCAGGCCCTGCCCGACGCCGATGGCCACCGACAGCAGGAACTGGAAGATGCGGGACACGATGCTCATGCCGGCCACGGCGGCGTCGCCGTAGCTGCGGGCTGCGACGTTCAGCAGCATACTGCCGATGCTGTTCAGGCCCTGACGGCCAAAGCTGGGTGCACCGTTGAAGAAGATGAGGCCGAAGTCCCGGGCGCTGCGGGTGACTTTCGTGATGCGGAACTGGCTCACCGTCCTGCCCCGCAGGAACATAGACAGCAGGATACAGAAGCCGATGCTCTGGCTCAGAGCGGTGGCGACACCTGCGCCGCCGGTGCCCATGCCGAAGCCGAAGATAAAGATGGGGTCCAGCAGGATGTTGAGCACGCCGCCGGTGACAAGGCCGATCATGGCGAAGCTGGCCTTGCCCTCGTAGCGCAGGATGTTGTTCATCACAAGGCTGGACATCATGAGGGGTGCAGCGATGAGGATGGGCCGCGCATAGGCGCAGGCGTGGGGCAGGATGGTGTCGGTGCTGCCCAGCAGCATCATGAAGCCGGGCAGGGTGGAAAGGCCGATCCCCGCCAGCACGATGCCGAAGACCAGCGCCGTGAAGAAGCTGGTGGAGGCGAACTTGGTGGCGGCGCGGGTGTCCTGATTGCCGAGGCTGCGGCTGATGATTCCGCCTGCGCCATGGCCCAGCATGAAGCCGAGGGCCTGAATGATGGCCATGAGGCTGGACACGACGCCCACCGCGCCCGACGCGCTGGTGGACAGCTGGCCCACAAAGAAGGTGTCAGCCAGATTGTAGATGCTGGTGATGAGCATACTCAGGATGGTGGGCGCGGCGAGGCCGAGGATGAGCTTCGGCACAGGGGTCCTGGTCATCTTCTCGAACTGGAGCGCACTGCGCGCGGCCTCATCGGCTTGGGACGGGGAATGCATGGGCTGGATACCTCGCTTTCATAATTAAAATAAGTATAACGCAGATCCTGCAAAATGTCGAGGTCTGGGAGTTTGGGGCTGACGGCTCCAAAAAGTTAGGGCATTGAGCGCAAAAGCAGAAAAAAATGGAATGTCTTTTAGCACATTTGACAAAGAAAGGTCGAATTGCTTGTGGGAAATCACGTCAAGTGGTATAATTTGGTACATGAGAGAAAAACGCTGCGAGAAAAAACAGCGCTGAGAAGAGCTTTGAGGGAACAGCCCCTCAGAACACGGAGGGAAAATTTATGAAATCTGTGGCACAGACCGTTATCGAAGCAGACCGCTTCTACACCATCGCCGCCAAGACCGGCAGCGTCATTCAGGCTGTGGAGAACGCCAAGGATGGCGGCAGCATCCGTCTGGGCAAGTACGGGCACGCGCCCGAGCAGGAGTGGGCCTTCGTCCGGGAGGGCGATGGCGTCTACCGCATCCGCAACCGCGCCTCCGGCAAGCTCATCGACCTGATGATGACCGGCACCGCCAACGGCACATGGCTGCACCTGTGGGAGGACGTGGGCGGCACGTCCCAGATGTGGAAGGTGGAGCCGACCCCGGCGGGCACCGTCCGTCTGCGCTCCATGTGGGCCGCAGGCAAGTGCATCGACACCGTGGGCATGGGCACCGCCGATGGCGCTGTCCTCCAGATCTGGCAGGAGACGGCTGGTGAGGACCAGCTGTGGACCATCTCTGAGGTGAAGGACCGCGCAAAGCACGCCCCCAAGGCGGAGGAAAAGCCCGCTGAGGTCAAGGCCGAGGCCGCTGCTCCCGCCGAGGGAAAGCCGGTTGAGGAAAAGGCTGCACCTGCTGTGAAGAAGACCACCAGAAAGCCTGCGGCAAAGAAGACCGCCGCCAGGAAGACGACGGCTAAGAAGAGCACCACCGCAAAGAAAACGAGCACAAAAGCGGCGAGCACCAAGAAGACCGCGACGAAGACCGCCGCAGCGAAGAAAACGACAAAGAAGGCCGCAGCCGAGGATGGTGCAGAAAAGCCCGCAAAAAAGACGGCAGCAAAGAAGACCGCGACCACGAAAAAGGCGGCCGCTAAGAAGACGACCGCCAAGTCCGCGGCCCTGTCTCTTATACACATCTGACGCTGCCGACGAAG
>ERZ1027037.505-NODE-505-length-11537-cov-6.282094_pt1 | contig 11537 bp, 7 predicted proteins | sample MGYA00519440_ERZ1027037 | MGnify/ENA primary metagenome ERZ1027037 (study PRJEB26926, sample SAMN06164793) | human gut metagenome | biome: ENVO:00009003; feature: ENVO:2100002; material: ENVO:00002003 | host: Homo sapiens | place: USA | collected 2012 ... | reverse complement strand
GATCTACACTTCTAGCTTCGTCGGCAGCGTCAGATGTGTATAAGAGACAGTTGTGTGACCATTGTTTTGTATAATGGAATGAAGAGTGGGAATATAAATAAAATCGTAACGGAATAGTTACAAAAAATACTATAGAAAAGGAGATATGAGAGTGTTTAATAAAAAACTTAACAGGTTACTAGCAATCATGCTAGCTTCTGTAATGGGTGCGACATCGCTTCCGGCAACACAGGTAAGTGCTGATACACCCTCTTCAGAGTATGATATATCTAACGACGCAGCTTCGGATGATATATCTGACAGTAAAATTCCAGATGAACAGGATTCGGATAATAATGCCACCGAGGAAAAACAGCCACAGCAGCTGACGGTAGAGTATACACCGGCGGATGATATTTATGTGGGGAACAAAGTTGTTCCGGTGGTAAAATCCGACAGGGCGGATGCAGCCGTTGACAATTTAAAATACACTGTTGTAGAAGGCAAAAATCTGATTGAAAAGGATACAGACTTTGCATCAAACGGTATATGGACAGCAAAGGATACCGGAACTGTAAGGATAAAGGTGACAAAAGCAGAAGATGACAAATATAAGTCAGCAGAGGCAGAATATACTGTTACCATCAAAGAATATGATTACAGCAGTATGAATAACAGCCTGACAGGGACAATGCTGCAGGGTACAAAATTTTATGTAGAAGCACCTACATTATCGCTGGCAAGTGACAATCAGGCGGTATATGTGGTTAGAAAAGGTGATGAATGGATTGAAGCTGATAAATATCAGCTTATGCCACAGCAGGGTGATAACAGACAGACTCTTGTAATAGCACGTAAGGACAAGGAAAGCGGAGCTATCACAGATATTGGAAGTCTGCAGCTCGACTACAAATATGATACACAGCCTCCAAAGATAACATTGAATCCAAAGGAGGATGATAAACCTGCTTTCACAAAGGATGCTGTGGATTATTATGGAAATGTCAGAAAAGTAGACATGAATATCCACGATGTCTCTTTGGATGATGGTTCCACACAGCTTTGGGTAAAGGTTGATGACCGGGAAGAATTCGATGTATTTGATGTCGATAATGCCCAGAAGCTGATTGATGCAGGAATAGAGTATAGTGACTGGATCGTGACAGGGGCTGATTATAGCAGCTGCATCACATTTGGTACAAAAGCGGATGAGGAACACAAATATCAGATAATCGGAATGTATGCGAAGGATCAGGCGGAGCATGAGTGTAATGATACAAGCTCAATAGAGCAGCCGTTTTATGTGGATAGAAAAGCGCCTTCAGGTACTATTGGATATGATGCTGATTTAATAGACGAGCAGAATATGGCCAGTCAGCAGGCAACAAATGTATATGGACAGCTGGAGGATATCAGCGGAATAAAGCAGGCATTCTACTATGTGAATAAATCAGATGAAAGTGGCAGTATTTTAAATGATGAGCAGGTAAAAGCGCTTGATGATTCAGCATGGAAGCCGTTAGAGCTTATTGAGGATACATATGATGCCCGATATAAGTACAAGATTAATACATCTGATCTGAAGGATACTTCATATAACGTATATGTAAAGGCCCAGGACAATTGTAATGGCGAGACAGCATTTTTCTCCACATCGAAGCTGGTTGTTGATACCCTGCCACCGGAGCTTACAGTGTCCCAGGATACCATGACAGCAGCCGATGAAAAAGGCTGGCATAAGGATGATATAAGCTATATCGTTAAGGCTGATGACAGCTTATCAGGAATTAAGAGTGTTGAATACACTGTATTTGATGGGAAAAGGAAAATTGTATCAGGACAGACTGTTGAGCTTGACGCAAGCGGGGAAGGAAGGATAACCATTCCGGCAGCAGAGCAGTTTAACGGAATTGATCTGATGCTTTCAGTAAAGGCAACTGATTATGCCGGTCTTAAGACAGAGGTTAAAGGTGACAGCTTCAAGTTCAGCATGGACAGTCAGTCACCTGATGTCAGTATAGAGCCGGAAGCGGGCAAAAACAGAAAATATTTCAATGATGATGTCCGTATAAAAACAAGTGTAGCTGACAGCATTTCAGGTGTTGTATCAGCAAAATACCAGATAGTGACAGATGATCAGTCAGTATCGGATGATGAAGGTGCATGGAATGAGCTTGATGAATCAGGAATCATAAATGTATCGGCTGAGGCTTATCTGGATAAAAAGGTAGATGTATATGTTAAAGCTGTTGATGAGGCAGGAAACGTGACTGTAGTGGATTTGACAGCAAGCGGCAGCCAGCCATTTTATATTCACAAGACAGCGCCTGCAATAACAGTGACATATGGTACACCTGAGCAGCCGGATCCACAGTGCATCAGCAGTGTAAAAGGCACTGAGTATTACAGGGAAAACAGGATTGCAACCATTTCGGTAAAAGAGAATGAGCTTTTCTTTGACCCAGATGAAACAAAAATCAATGTAAAGGTTGATGGAAATGAACAGACACAGTCAGATGCATGGTCTGAAAAGTCGTACTGGGTAAAGACAGGCGAGGGAGCAGAAGCTGTTTACAGTAAGCAGCTCGTATTCAATGCAGGACACAAGTATGAGCTGAGTGTCAGTGCAAAAGATTTGTGTGGTAATTCAGATAATGGATTTGAGATAGAAGGAGACAAATCAGCAGAGTTTGTAATTGACGTACAGTCGCCGACAGGAAATATCAGGTTTGACGGACTTTCAACAGGCATGGATACCGTGTGGGATTTATTGCTGCCAAAAGACAAATATGAGATTTCAAGATTTGCTGCCAAGAAGGTCAATATTGCCGGACAGCTTGGAGATGAGCATGGCGGCATCAAGTCAGCAGAGTATTTCGTTTCAGCAGAGGATGCAATAATTGACGTAGACAGTATTCAGGAGGCTGACTGGAAGACACTTGACAGCCTTAATGAGGATGGCACCTTCAGTGAACCGATAGAATGCGAGAACAAAAACTGCGTGGTATATGTCAGGGTTACAGATTTAAGCGGTAATGTTTCATATATCAGCACAAATGGATTGGTAGTTGATACATGCGCACCGGCAATATCAGTCATCACACCTGAGACAGCATCAGGAGTGTACAGTGCAGATGTGCCGGTAAGTATAGAGGTATCAGATGAGAATGCCACAGGAGTTGCATCAGGAATAAAGAGCGTAAACTATACGGTAACAAATATGGGACAGACGACACAGGATGGAACATTATATAGCTATGATAAGACAGCAGCGGGCTTAAAAGATCTGGAAAATCATGTAACAGAGCAATTTGACATAAGCGCGGCTTCAAACAACAGTAATGAAGTGCGTATAGATGTTACCGCAACAGACAATGCAGGAACGGCATACACAGTAACAAAATACATAAAAATAGATACAACAGCACCAACAGTGCAGGTAAGCTATGACAATAACAGTGCAGATACATCATTTGGAGACACAGCATACTTCAAAGCACCGCGAACAGCAACCGTAAAAGTAACAGAGCGTAACTTTGATGCATCAAAGGTAGCAGCGGAAATAAAAGCCGCAGCAGGTAAGGCACCTGCTCTTTCAAACTGGAGCACAGAAGGTGGAAGCGGTAACGGTGATGATACAGTACATGTTGCCACAATATATTACGGACATGATGACGATTACACATTTGGAATCGGAGTAAAAGACATTGCGGGAAATGCCGCAGCAGGAGTGGATTATGCAAATTCGCTTGCACCGACAAAATTTACAATTGATACGACAGCACCTGTTATTTCGGTAGCATATGATAACAACAGTGCATCAAACGGAAACTATTATAATAACAAGAGAACAGCAACTGTGACAATCACAGAGCACAATTTTGATACAAGCAGAATAGCACTGAGCATGACTGCGCAGGATGCAGGAAAATCAGTAGCAGCACCGGCATTTGGAAGCTGGTCAGATAATGGTGATATACATACGGCAACATTAAGCTTTGATGCGGATGCCACATATACATGGTCACTTGCATATACAGACAAAGCCGGCAATAAGGCAAAAGACCTTGCAAAGCAGGAGTTCTGCATAGATACGACAAAGCCTGTTGTAACAATCAACGGAGTAACCCCGGGCTCAGTAAACAATAATTCAGGAAATATGTCATTTGTAATAGAGTGCACAGATACTAATCTTGAATACTTTTCACCGGTGCTTACAGTTGAGGTATATGAAAATAGCAGATTCGTAAGAAAAACGATTACCGGAAATGTGATATCAATTACAAACGGACAACGTGTAGAGTTTAGAAATCTCAATGAGGATGGAGTGTATTCACTGACATGCCATGCACACGATAAGGCCGGAAATTCTTATGAAACAGTCAATATTATAGATGCAGGCGGAAAGCAGGTGACAGAGACTGCAGGGCAGGGAGAAAAATTGTTGGATTTCTCCATAAACAAAGGCGGTTCAATCTTCTCGCTGGATGACAATACGATGAAGCTTGTAAAGGATTACTATGTGCAGAAGGTATACCATGATGTGGTAGTCAGAGAGATAAATCCGGATGAAGTTACCAGCTGTACTGTCAAAGTAAATGGAAAAGCACTTAAGCAGGGAACAGACTTCAGTGTGAATAATGTAAGTGAAAGCGATGGCTGGCATAAGTACGAATATGTGATATCAAATGCGGTATTTGAAAAAGAGGGTCAGTACAATATCGTTGTGGAGACAAAGGACAAAGCAGATTCAGTTGCCTACAGTGATGTGAAGAGTGTAAATATTGAATTTATTGTGGACAAGACAGCACCTACATATACATTGACAGGTGTAGATAAAAACAATGAAAACTATATTGGCTCAAAGAATGCAGTATTGATGCCGAAGGATGATGGCGGAAAGCTTGGACGTGTAAAGATTACTGTAGTGGGCAAGGATGACAAAGAAAAAAAGGTTATCAAGGAAATGTCGGGAGACGATATGCTTGACTATCTGGACAAGCATGACGGAAAGATAGAGTTTGAAGTACCTAAGGAGGTGCTCTCTGCAAAAGACGGTGATTCAAGGCTTATGGTAGAGTGTGCAGACTGTTCTGTTGACGAAGGTGGAAAGACCAATAAAGTGAAAAAAATATATGGTAAGGATACAGAAGCAGATACAGAGATTGCCGAAGATGATGTACCTATGGAATCAAATTCGTCAGATGTCAAATCAGTAGAAACAAATAATGATAAGGCAGTATATATAATTGGAGCAATATTATTATTTGTACTTATAATTGCGATATTGATAATCGTTTATTATATGAGAAAAAAGATGAAAGAAAAGAAAGACAATGATGAGCAATAAGATAATTACCTATGTATTTACATCACCATGTGGTGGTGTGGGAAAAACAACAATGTCTGTGGCATGCGCGAAAGCGCATGCCCTTCAAGGCAGACTTGGCAACGAAGATTTTGAATTCTGGGAGGAGTGAGTATGAGATTTGAAATAGCAGCTGACACGGACAGAGGAATCGTAAAAGAAACTAATCAGGATAGTCTGCTGGTAAAGTGCTTCTCAACATGCAAAGGAGACATGGCATTTGCAGTATTATGTGACGGCATGGGCGGCTTATCGAAGGGTGAGCTGGCCAGTGCCACTGTAGTCAGAGCATTTGACAGATGGAGTGACGAGCAGCTGCCTGAGCTTTGCAAATCGTCGAACCCGGATATTGACAGTCTGATTCTGGAAAGACAGTGGGATGAAGTAATACAGCAGCAGAACGAAAAAATAAAAGCATATGGCAAAGCACATGCAGTAAACATGGGAACAACAGTGGTAGCGCTGCTTGTCACGCAAAAAGCCTACTACATTATAAACGTGGGCGATTCCAGAATATATAGCCTTTCAGACCATATAGAAAGGCTTACGACAGACCAGACATATGTACAGCGGGAAATTATGAATGGAAATATGACACAGGAGCAGGCTATGAGAGATCCGCGAAGGAATGTACTGCTGCAGTGTGTCGGGGCATCAGCAGAAGTAAAGCCGGAGTACAGGACCGGGGCAATGAAAAATGGAATGTCACTTCTGCTTTGTTCAGATGGCTTCAGGCATGAGGTATCAGAACAGGAAATCTATGAGATGCTGAAAACGGCAGCAACTGTAGATGGGCAGAATATGCACGACAGACTGGAGCAGCTCATCAGACTAAGCATGCAAAGAGGAGAGCGCGATAATATAACAGCAGCGCTCATAAAGGCACAGTAGGAGGAACAGATGCTTGAAATAGGCTCTTTAATTGACGGAAAATACAAGATACTAAACGAAGTTGGACACGGCGGAATGAGCGTTGTGTACCTGGCTATGAATGAAAGGGCAAACAAACAGTGGGCAATAAAAGAGGTCAGAAAGGATGGAGTAAAGGATTTTGAGGTGGTAAAGCAAAGTCTTGTTGCGGAGACCAATATGCTCAAAAAACTGAGCCATCCCAGTCTTCCTGATATTGTCGATGTCATAGATGAGGATGACAGATTCCTTATCGTAATGGATTATATAGAGGGAAATTCTCTCAAGACAGCATTGCAGGAGTACGGAGCCCAGTCGCAGAAAAATGTGATAAAGTGGGCCAAACAGCTATGCGATGTTCTTGGATATCTGCACTCACAGAACCCGCCAATCATATATCGTGATATGAAGCCGGCAAACATAATGCTAAAGCCTGATGGAAATGTGGTGCTTATAGATTTTGGAACAGCAAGGGAATATAAGGAAAATAACATAGAGGATACAACATGTCTTGGCACGATGGGATATGCTGCACCGGAACAGTTTGGTGGAATGGGGCAGACAGACGCGAGAACAGATATATATTGTCTGGGAGCCACAATGTATCATCTTGTTACGGGAATGAATCCCTGTGAGCCACCTTACGAAATAAGGCCGATCAGAGAAATTGACCCAACATTGTCAGGTGGTCTTGAACGTATTATTACAAAGTGTACACAGCCGGATCCAAACAACAGATATCAGAGCGCAGCTGAGCTGATGTATGACCTTGAGCACTATACAGAGATTGATGACATGTATAGGAAGAATCTAAAGAGAAAGCTTGCGGTATTTATCACCACATCAGTTTTGACGATGCTGCTTGGAACAAGCACAGTATTAAGCTATTGTGCGGCAGAACACAAAAAAAATGAAAACTATAATAGCATATTAAAAGAAGCGGATACCTATGACAATTATGACAATGGATATTACACGGCTATAGTCACCGACCCGACAAGGACGGAGGCATATATTAAGCTGAATGACAAACTGACAGACGATTTTGTGCTGGACAGGGATGAGGCGCAGATATTGAACAGGCTGATGGTAGGTATAGATTGCAAGGACCACAATGGCCGGGTGCATACATATGATGTCATGGCAAAGCTGAAAGGAAAAAATCCAAAGGGATATGAGGATGTATGCTATAAGATTGGTGAAAGCTTTTTATTCTACTACGAAATCAATGTGGAAAAAGACAGATACTCCAGTGCGGCGCAGTGGTTCAAGGAAGCGAAGGAGAATCATCCGGAGGCAGGAATATACTGTGAGATATCAGATTGTCTGACATTGATTAGCCAGTATGATGGAGCAAAGATACAACAGACAGAAAAAACATATGAAGAATACAAAAAGCTATGGAAGCAAATAAATGAGCTATATGCAAAATCAGAGGATTTTGACAGCGTAGACGCAAAGATTCAGGTATGGAATGAGATAGATGATATAGTTGACACAAATATCACATCATTTATAGCAGTGACAGATAAGGATAAAGTTATGGATTTATTACAGACAATAAAGGACAAAACAGAAAAGCTGGATAAATCCATAATGCGCGAGCAGATAACAGGATTGCAGGATAATATAGACAAAACAATTGAGAAGGCACAGAGCGTGAAGGAGGAAAACAAAGATGACTTATAATCAGTACAGGATGATATTTTACGTATCCTTCACCGCATTTGCCATAATGCTTATAGCTTCAATAGTCATACTTATAGTGCTTGAAATACCTAAGGTCATAGGTGCACTTACCGGAAAATCTGCCCGGAAAGGAATTGCAGCAATTGTACAAAAGCAGACAGCGGGACATATTGACATAACATCGTCCGGTCCGATAGCACCGTCATATAACCTGGCAGGGGAGAATAAGAAAAAGCTGGGATATACACAAAATATAGATGAAACTACTGTGCTGGATGCACCGACAGAAGTATTGCAGGATGAAACCACAGTATTGGAAGATATAACCGAAAAGCTACAAAAAACCAATATCAGGTTCGAAGTAACAAAGAAAATAGAATTTTTACATACGACAGAATGTATCTCATAAGGAATGGAAAATAGCGAATGTCTAAATTAAAAGTAAGCATAAAAAAATCGACCGTTACTGCCATGATGAAGGCAGGACGAAAGGAAAGAATAAATGAAACCGAACTAAGCCAGCTAGCCAGAATAAAACCATGTGGAATCATGCATGTGACAAAAACAAAAAAAGACAGTGTCATATATACGTGCCCTGCAAATATAAATCTTACCGATAGATTGAAAAAAGCCATAAGCAAATATGATTTCTTTTTCATGATTGAGCAGATAGTAATAATGGTTGAGGATGTATACAATAACGGACTGAACGTAAACAGTGTTCGTTTTAATATGGATGACGTATACATAAACGAGATGACAAAAGAGATGTACTTTATATATTTTCCGATAGTAGGAGGACAGGAAAGTGCAGATATTGTCGGGTTTATAGAAAACATAATTTATACAATGACACCTGTTATCAATGAGGATACGAATTATATATCCAGATTTATGTATTATGTCAGAAGCTTCCATGGCTTCAACGGCAATGCAATAGAAAAATATATCTCACGCGAAGAGCGTGCAGTTGTGAACGTGCTGAAAAACAAAGCAGTGACAATGCAGCAGACAATGCAGCAACAGACAATGCAGCAACAGACAATGCAGCAGGTAATGCAGGGCAGCATGGATGGAACTACAGTGTTGTCAGATGATGGCATATCCGTACAACAGATACAGCAGATGCAACCGGTGAACTATCATTTTGCAAGTCTTACAAGGCAGGTAACAGGTGAAAAGATAGAGCTTGGCAAACCATCGTTTGTGCTGGGAAAGAATCCGGAAAAGTCAGATTATGCGGTAGCAGACAATACGAATATCAGCAGGGTGCATGCAGTGATAACCATGCGAAACGGACGTTATTATGTAATGGACCAAAATTCTACCAATGGCACATTTATCAATGGAAGGATAATAAAGGCGGGGCAGGAAACAGAGATATTACCGGGAGACTGTCTGATGTTAGCTAATGAGGAATTTATATTTAATGAATAGCTTTAAATATAAAAGGTGAGGAGAATAATACTATTATGGAACTAAAAGAATTAAGTCGCAGAATATCAAGGTACCGGGCAAATGTAGAAAATCTGCAGCTTGAGAAAAACAGGCTGCTTAATGAAATAGATGCTTTGGATCAGGAAGCATTGAAAATAAAGGAATATAAATGGCAGGCGCAAAACCGGTTTAAATGCAGAGTTGATAATATAGCCGGCATGGACAGATATAGCAGTCGTAATATAACAAATCTGAAGGGCAGACTTAAGAGTATTAATTCATTAAACGACGGAAAATCGTATGTAGCCAATGCGATGAATGCTATAGATTCAATGCTGAGAGATGTAGAGAATGCAATCAGGAGCAGAAATGACAGGATATATGAAATAAATCAGCAGCTGTGTACATATGAGGACAATATAGAGCAGCTGAGAATAAAAAAAAGAAGAATGGAGAGTAAGTAATGGGACAGTACAATTTAATGTTTGAGCAGGAGGAATTTACAGAACTTGTGCGTTTATACTCAGAACTTGCAAAGATTGCAGATAGACAGATGAACGAATATCAGATGATACTTGATATTATAAACACAAATGCGGTTATAAGCGGTGAATTGCACGATAAGCTGGAAGTGTACGAGGATGCTGTTCATACATATCAGAGTATACTGGGAGAATCCTTCAGGGAAATGTCAAAAAAACTTAATGAATTTGTGAGAGATGTAGATGAGGCAGATGGAGATATATATGGCATAGGAACATATGAAGCGTATTAGAAGGAGGGATGACGCATAATGAGTTTTAAGGATTTTACGCAGGAAGCATACGATGACATACAAAGCTATATGGTAGGAGAAGAACAGTGGGAGGAAATAAACAAAACCTACGGTGTAGTGGACACCAAAGGTATATTTCAATATGATTATGAATCACAGCTAAGAAACGCGGCAACAGAATATCAGAGACAAAATGAAGAGGCAAGCAATAGTGTAAGAAGGATGTTTGATAATGTAAATGGAGTGGATGATCTATATGCAGCCAGGTTTCGGGACGAATATATGGACTTGGAAAGATTCAGCACTGCAATTAAAGAACTGGCAGCTCTGATTAATGTAAGATCCGTTGAGAATATATATACGATGGATTGCCAGACATTGAAAACAAAAGCTGGTAATATACAGGCAAAAGTGGACTCGAAGATAACAGAGTATTATAAAGAGCGATTCTATTCAGTGGATTCTAATGGAAAGACAGTTATAAACTGGGATGAAATAAACTATGAGATGCGGAAGGAATTTGTACCAGATGCAGAGATGCAGGCACTTGTATCAGTATTTCCAAAGCTGTCCACAGATGATGAGGAAGAAACCACAGCAAATATAGAGAACATGCTGCGCGCAGGTTATGGAAAAGCAAATGACGATGAGTGGATAGATAATGCAGATCTGGAAGACCCTAAGTATTACAGTGTGAGTGTCACGAATACATTTAAGAGGGCGGTGGATATATATAAGACAAGTATGGATATAATTGACTATTACAGCGAAAAATGTGCATACAGAAACGACGAGATTAGTGATGAAGCGCTTGAAGAGATGAAAGAGCAGTACAGAGTGTCATCCCTGTTTAAAGCAATGGTTGATAGCTACCCGACAATAGGAGTTGCATATAATGGAAAAAACGATGGATTTACAATACATTCCGATAGAGAGAAGAATGTGACTGTATCCGTATGCCTGAAAGAGCTGCCATTTGATGTAAGCATATGCAAGATTACAGACAGCAATGACAGGGAGATATTGGACAAATATTATAACGTCAAGGTAACAAATGGAACTATTAATGAAAAAGTAGGAAAAGAAAATGAGAAAGTCAATCAGATAGATGCATATGGAATGGTAGATAATCAGATTGTAAGCCATGTGCTTCCACACGGCATGATTGAGAATACAAAGCAGAATCTTGAAAATCAAAAGGAAGAGGAAAAGACTGAATGCAGGGTATTTTTTGATGTAACAAGTAATACTTTAAAAGGTAAGATTATTGATGAAGCTATAGGCCTTTCAGCGGTAATAATAAATGAAACCGTAGGAGATAAGATTAACAAGGCTAACGCAGCAATAAAATACTGGAAGGACTTAAATACAGCATATGAT
>ERZ1027037.501-NODE-501-length-11637-cov-4.814108_pt1 | contig 11637 bp, 5 predicted proteins | sample MGYA00519440_ERZ1027037 | MGnify/ENA primary metagenome ERZ1027037 (study PRJEB26926, sample SAMN06164793) | human gut metagenome | biome: ENVO:00009003; feature: ENVO:2100002; material: ENVO:00002003 | host: Homo sapiens | place: USA | collected 2012 ... | reverse complement strand
CGGTAATGTATTCTCCGCCTATGACCTTTCGGACGACAACTTCGCCCTGTCGCCCGAATACGACCTGCTCTACACGGAGCTGACGGGAGCCGCCGTCCTTTATATCGACGAGTATGGCGTTTAACCGCAAACAACGGCTGCGGGACAACATCGAGGCGATACGGACGGCATTCATCCTTGACAGGGAACGGAGGACGGCAACCGCCGAGGAACAAGCCATACTTCGGAAGTATTGCGGTTTCGGCGGATTGAAGTGCATACTGAACCCGGCAAAGGAACTGACGGATGCCGTGCATTGGGCGAAATCGGACCTCGAACTGTTTGCCCCTACGGTGGAGCTGCACAGGCTGGTGCGTGAAAACAGCAAGGACGATACGGAGTACAAGCGGTACGTGGATGCCATGAAGCAGTCCGTGCTGACCGCTTTCTACACCCCGCCGGAGATAACCGGCACTATCGCGGATGTACTGCATGAACACGGCATACGTCCCGATCGCGTATTGGAGCCGTCGGCGGGCGTGGGCGCATTCGTGGATGCCGTGCTGGAAAACAAGCCGGACGCGGATATCATGGCTTTCGAGAAAGACCTGATGACGGGCAAAATATTGGGATACCTGCATCCAGACCAAAAGGTAAGGGTGCAGGGATTCGAGAAGATAGAGAAGCCATTCACGGACTATTTCGACCTTGCTATCTCGAACATCCCGTTCGGCGACGTGGCTGTGTTCGACCCGGAGTTCACGGGCAGCCAAGACCCGGCAAGGCGTTCCGCACCGAAGGCAATACACAACTACTTCTTCCTGAAAAGCCTTGACGCGGTGCGTGAGGGCGGCATCGTGGCGTTCATCACCTCTCAAGGGGTACTGGACGCACCGTCCAACGCGCCCATACGCGAGTATATGATGCGTAATGCCAATCTGGTGGGAGTCGCACGCCTGCCGAACAACCTCTTCACGGACAACGCGGGTACGGAAGTGGGTAGCGACCTGATTATCCTGCAAAAGAACAGCGGCAAGAAACGGGAGCTGTACGATTATGAAGAGTTGTTCGTGCAGACGGAAAAGACACCGATAGGTAGTTTCCAGAACGGGTATGTCGGCAGCATCGGCATGATTCCCCACTCGGATCTGATAAGCGGCACAGACCCTTACGGGAAACCAGCCTATAAAGTCATGCACCGGGACGGCATCGAGCAAATGGCGGAGGATTTGCGGGAACATATGGATATTGAGCTGTATAAGTTGGACAAAAAGCTGTATGAAATGCACAGCCTGCATCCGGCACAGGGGAAAAGCACGGTGACAGAAACCATTTCCACACCGGTTGTCACTCCTGAGATACAGCCACGTCATGAAATGGCAGTGAAGCCCGAAGCGGCAACACCGCAGCCGGAGGAAGAAAAGTCGGAGATAGAGCCGCGCCGCCCCGATTATTCGGAGGGCGTGCAGCTCTCCCTGCTCGACCTCTGGGGCATGACGGAGGAAGTACGCAAGCAGGAAGCACCCGCCAAGAAGAAAAAGACGGCGAAAAAGGAAAGCCCGGCAAGGCGTATGCCTCCCAAACCGCAGGCGCAGGTTACGCCGAAGGTTACGACCGCACCGCCACAGCCGTCTGCCGCACCGCCGACGGAAAGCAGGGACAGCCATGAAACAAAGCCGGTGAGTGTCGCAGCCAAAGCCGATCCGGATGATATTTACGCTACTTTGGATTGGGACACCAATCCGCCCATCAACGGCTTCTATGAAATGATGATGGACCTCACGCCGGAGCGACGCAAGGAACTTCGCAGGCTGGCGGCACAGCATCAGGAGAAACGGCAGCATGTCCCGGACGTGAAAGCCGCGCCGGAGCAGGAAACACGGCAACCCGAAACACAGCCGGAAGTTGCCGCCATTCCTGTCGCTCCCGCAACGGAAGCGGCTGCAACCTCCCTTTTTCCCGAAATGGAAGCGGAAAAACCGAAAGAGGAAGCTCCCGACCTGTCGCCGCGTCCCTACCACCGCACGCCGGAAATGCACTTGCGTGAAGGCTCGTTAGTGGCTGACAGTGGGCGTCGTAACATCGGTTATCTGAAAGACATCACGCCTTACGGCGCGACATTCCAGCCGCTTGGACTGACAGGCTATCAGAAAGAGAAGGCGTTGCTGTATGTGTCGCTCCGTGACGCATACGAGCGTCTGTACCGTTATGAATCGAACAGGCGCGAGGAAAACCCGCAGTGGCGTGAGCATCTGAACACCTGCTATGACGAGTTTGTCATGCGCTACGGCAACCTCAACGCCAAGCAGAACGTGAAACTGGTGGTGATGGATGCAGGAGGACGCGACATCCTTTCGCTGGAACGTGCGGAGGACGGCAGGTTCGTCAAGGCGGACATTTTCGAGCGTCCCGTTTCCTTCTCGGTAGAGAGCCATGCCAACGTAAGCTCTCCCGAAGAGGCACTCTCCGCATCGCTCAACAAGTTCGGCACGGTCAATCTCGACTATATGCGGGAGATAACCGACAGTACGGAGGAGGGATTGCTTGACGCCCTCAAAGGACGCATCTTCTACAACCCGCTCGTAACCGGTTACGAGATAAAGGACAGGTTCATCGCCGGGAACGTGATAGAGAAGGCGGAACGCATCGAGGCATGGATGGGCGACAACCCCGAAAACGGGCGTATGCCGGAAGTGAAGCAGGCGTTGGAGGCTCTGAAAGAAGCCGAGCCGCCGCGCATCGCTTTTGAAGACCTCGACTTCAATTTCGGGGAACGCTGGATTCCGACGGGCGTATATGCCGCCTACATGAGCCGTCTTTTTGACACGGACGTGAAAATCGCCTACTCCGCAAGCATGGACGAATTTTCGGTGGCGTGCGGCTACCGCACCATGAAAATCACGGACGAGTTTTTAGTGAAGGGCTATTACCGGAACTATGACGGCATGCACCTGTTGAAACACGCCCTGCATAACACCTGCCCGGATATGATGAAGTCCATAGGAAAGGATGAACACGGAAACGACATCAAGGTACGCGACAGCGAGGGCATACAGCTCGCCAACGCCAAGATTGACGAAATCCGTAACGGGTTCTCGGAATGGCTGGAAGAGCAGTCGCCGCAGTTCAAGGAACGGCTGACGACGATGTACAACCGCAAGTTCAACTGTTTCGTGCGCCCGAAATATGACGGCTCACACCAGACCTTTCCGGACCTCAACCTCAAAGGGCTGGCAAGCAGGGGTATCAAGAGCGTCTATCCGTCGCAGATGGATTGCGTCTGGATGCTCAAACAGAACGGCGGTGGCATCTGCGACCACGAAGTCGGTACAGGCAAGACGCTGATAATGTGCATTGCAGCGCATGAGATGAAGCGTCTGAACTTGGCGCACAAACCGATGATTATCGGGCTGAAAGCCAATGTCGCGGAGATTGCCGCCACCTATCAGGCGGCATACCCGAACGCGCGGATTCTCTATGCCTCGGAGAAGGACTTTTCGACCGCCAACCGCGTGCGTTTCTTCAACAACATCAAGAACAACGACTACGATTGCGTCATCATGTCGCACGACCAGTTCGGCAAGATACCGCAGTCGCCGGAGTTGCAGCAGCGCATCCTGCAAGCGGAGCTTGACACGGTGGAGGAAAACCTCGAAGTCTTGCGGCAGCAGGGCAAGAACGTATCGAGGGCGATGCTGAAAGGTCTGGAAAAGCGCAAGCACAACCTTGAAGCGAAGCTGGAGAAGGTGGAACACGCCATCAAGTCGCGCACGGACGACGTGGTGGACTTCAAGCAGATGGGCATCGACCATATTTTTATTGACGAATCGCATCAATTTAAGAACTTGACTTTCAACACGCGGCATGACCGTGTGGCTGGTTTGGGCAACTCGGAAGGAAGCCAGAAAGCCCTGAATATGCTTTTTGCCATCCGCACCATACAAGAGCGCACGGGTAAGGACTTGGGGGCGACGTTCCTATCCGGCACGACCATCAGCAACTCGCTGACGGAACTGTACCTGCTCTTCAAGTACCTGCGCCCGAAGGAACTGGAACGGCAGGACATCCGCTGTTTCGACGCATGGGCGGCTATCTTCGCCAAGAAGACGACCGACTTCGAGTTCAACGTGACAAACAACGTGGTGCAGAAGGAGCGTTTCCGCTACTTCATCAAAGTGCCGGAGCTTGCCGCCTTTTACAACGAAATCACCGACTACCGCACGGCGGAGGACGTGGGTGTGGATCGTCCGCACAAGAACGAGATACTGCACCACATACCGCCTACACCCGACCAAGAGTATTTCATCAAACAACTGATGGAATTTGCCAAGACAGGTGACGCGACGTTGTTGGGCAGGTTGCCGCTGTCTGAAACGGAAGAGAAGGCTAAGATGCTCATCGCTACCGACTACGCGCGGAAGATGGCTTTGGATATGCGCATGATAGACCCCAATTACGAAGACCACTCCGACAACAAGGCGAGCCACTGCGCCAAAATGATAGCGGAGTATTACCACAAATACGATGCGCACAAAGGAACGCAGTTCGTGTTCTCCGACTTGGGTACATATCAGCCGGGGGAAGGATGGAACGTGTACAGCGAGATAAAACGCAAGTTGGTGGAGGATTACGGCATACCGGCAAGTGAGGTGCGCTTCATTCAGGAGTGTAAGACGGATAAGGCTCGTAAGGCGGTGATAGATGCCATGAACGCCGGGACGGTGCGCGTGCTGTTCGGCTCCACAAGTATGCTCGGAACGGGCGTGAATGCGCAGAAAAGATGTGTCGCCATCCATCACCTTGATACACCGTGGCGACCGTCCGACCTGCAACAGCGTGACGGACGGGGTGTTAGAGCCGGGAACGAGATTGCCAAGCATTTTGCCGAGAATAACGTGGATGTCATCATCTACGCGGTGGAAAAGTCGCTGGACAGCTACAAGTTCAATCTGCTGCACTGCAAGCAGACGTTCATATCGCAGCTCAAAAGTGGAGCGATGGGCGCACGTACCATCGACGAGGGAGCAATGGACGAAAAATCGGGTATGAACTTCTCGGAGTATATGGCGTTGCTCTCCGGCAATACCGACCTTTTGGATAAGGCGAAATTAGAGAAGCGTATCGCCTCGCTCGAAGGGGAACGCAAGTCGTTCAACAAGGGCAAGCGCGATTCGGAGTTCAAGCTGGAATCCAAGACGGGAGAACTGCGCAACAACACGGCTTTCATCGAAGCCATGACGGAAGACTGGAACCGTTTTCTTTCCGTTGTGCAGACTGATAAGGAAGGCAGCCGCCTTAATCTTGTCAAGGTGGACGGCGTGGATTCAACGGATGAGAAGGTCATCGGTAAGCGTTTGCAGGAAATCGCCAAGAACGCCACGACTGGTGGACTGTACAAGGCTGTCGGGGAACTTTACGGCTTTCCGATAAAGGTGGTCAGCGAGAGGACACTCAAAGAAGGTCTGGAGTTCACTGACAACCGCTTCGTGGTGGAGGGTAACTACAAGTACACCTACAACAACGGGCATCTGGCGATGGCAGACCCGATTGCTGCCGCACGAAACTTTCTGAACGCATTGGAGAGGATTCCGACCATCATCGACCAGTACAAGTCTAAGAACGAAGTGCTGGAAAAGGAGATTCCGCAGTTGCAGGAGATAGCGGGCAAGGTGTGGAAGAAGGAGGACGAGCTGAAACAGCTGAAGTCCGAACTCGCCGCACTGGACCGCAAGATACAGCTTGAGCTGGCTCCGGCTCAGGAAAACACAGAAGAGAACCGGCAAGGCAACGAGAAAAAACAGACGGAACAACAGCCGGAAAGCCCGCACGTGGACTTTGTACGCAGTCATTTAATTATAGGGAGACCCGGTTTATCGGAATCCAAAGGTGTAAAACTTTAATATCGAAGTCTTGACAGAAAAAGCCAGTGGTTGAATTTTTCACCACTGGCTTTAATTCTAATAATTTTTCAATCTAATATGACCGAATCTATAACGTTAAATCATAGATTATGTGTCTATTTGTGAAGAAAAAGACGTATCTTTGTATCAAAATCAAATAAGCATAACAATGGAACCATCTATATACAGTTTTTCACTTTGTGCCACACTGCCGTTGATGTTATTCTTCGGCTTTTATTTTTTGTTTGCAAAGACTCCTGAAAAGAAAATTTTCATGAATTATCTACGCTCCCGACAGATTATGGGTATAGCTATGCTGCTGCTTTCGGCAAATTATTCGGTACATTTCTTCTTTTGTGTCCGATTCAAAAATGCGGATTCTGCCATATTGATGAACATGTCCACATACTTCCTGTGCTATTCTCTGTTCAGTTCGGCATTGATAATGTTGCTTGATCGTTTTTACATTACCAAACGGCGTGTGTGGACACATCTCATTTTATGGATTATATTTTCAACTCTTTCCGGAGTTGTGTTGTTCCTGTTGCCAAGCGGAATCATGCAAAAATTCTCTTTATTTGCTTTAGCTGTATGGTTAGTCGTTTTTGGAGTCGTTTTAGCTCGCAGAGTCATAATTGCATACCGTAGAGCCATTCGGATTTTCAATGAAACTCAGGCGGATGATATAGGTACATATATCGAATGGCTTTCCATATTCACTTATTGGGCTGTTATCTTCGGTGTCGGATGCGGATTGCTGACATTTCTGCCAGACAAATATGTTTTTATCTGGATTTTGTCGTCAATACCGTTCTACAGCTATCTTTTCTACAGCTATCAGAACTACCTGCTGTTCTATGAACAGGTGGAAAATGCTTTTGAGCAAGATATACAGTCTGAAGAAGAACTTCTGACAGATACAGAAACAGAACCTAAAATAGTTTCTGAGAAAGAAGTTCCAGTGTCCTATACAGAAATTATAGAGAAAGTGGCCAACTGGATAAAGACAGACGGCTATGTCCAGCAGGGACTTACCATAAAAGAACTGTCCGAAATACTTCATACGAACCGTACCTATCTTTCCGCTTATATCAAGACTACGTATAAAATGACATTCCGCGAATGGATAACCGGTCTCCGGTTGGAGTATGCGAAAAACATACTGAAGGAGCATCCGGAAATCAATATACAGAAGCTGGCTGAGTCTTCCGGCTTTCTTTCTCGCAGTAACTTTATCAAATCATTTACCGAAAAGGAAGGATGTACGCCTGGCAAGTGGAAAAAAGCAAATCTGGAATAATTTGTGTGGTAAAAAGCCGATGAAAAAGGTCTCAGAAGCCCATTTTCAAAAAGTGCTCAAGCGACAAAAAAGTGCTAATTCGACAAAAAGGTGCTCTAACGACAATTTGAAAAGTGCTCAAACGACAATTTTTTATAAAACGCTGTATTTCAACAGAAAAAGTTTTTGTAATATTTTGGGCGCTGAATGGCATTTATTACCTTTGGAGATGACAAAGATAATGAATTCAAGTTTATATGAGCAGAAAAATCACTTTTCTTACTTTGTTTCTGTGGCTGATGACGGTAACTTTTCCTGTCATTGCGCAGCAGAAAACAGACACGACCTACACCTTCCGCTTCGTTCCGCAGAAGGACATGTTCTACGTTCCTTGGAATGGCAATGACACTGAACTTGCCCGCCTGTTGGAATGTATCGAAAACAGTAAAGCAACAATTTTTGACGGCAAGTTGCCGCTACTGGTTGACGGCTACTGCAATTCGCTGGGCGGTGAAGCCGAGAACCTTGCAACGGCGAAGATCCGTGCCAATCGAGTAAAATCAGAACTGATTACACGCGCGAAAATCAAGGAAGAAAACTTCATAACCCACAATCATGCGACAGGGGGTGATTTTGTAATCGTGCGCCTAACGGTACCGGTAAAGGAAACAGCCGCGATGGATGCGGAAGCGGAAGCACGACGCAAGGCGGAAGCCGAACGACTGGCAACCGAGAAGCGTGCCGAGCAGGAACGGCTTGCCGAAGAGCAGCGCAAGGCGGAAGAAGCCCGACTTGCCGCTGAAAAGGCAGAAGCCGAGAAAACCGCTCAACAAAATACACTTGCCGACACGCCGTCGGAAACCAAAATCACAACTGATTATCATCTCTCCCTGCGTGCCAACCTGTTGCGCTGGGCTACCCTGACACCCGATTTAGGACTTGAATGGCGCATATGCCCGTCGTGTGGCATTGCCGTAAACGGCTCGTGGACTTCTTGGACGTGGAGCGACAAGGACCGCCGCTATGCACTTTGGGAAGTGGCTCCGGAAGTGCGTTACTATATGGGTGAGAAGAAAGCCTGGTATCTGGGCGCGATGTTCAAGGCCGGACAGTTCAACTACAAGTTCTCCGAAGCAGGCAAGCAGGGCGACCTGATGGGTGGCGGCATCACCGCCGGCTATCAGCTGCGGCTGAACAAGGCATTAGATCTTGATTTCAACCTCGGCTTGGGCTACCTGAATGCCGATTTCGAAAAATATGAAGTCATCGACGGTGTACGTGTACGCTGCGGCAACGAGACAAAAGATTGGTGGGGCCCCATCAACGCCGGTGTAACATTGGTGTGGAAACTTTTCTAACGGAGGGAGGAAGACGATATGAAAGCAAGACAATATATAAATATGATGGGAATGGCAGCCGCCGTGCTGCTCTCTTCCTGTGTGAAGGACACGCTTTATGACACGCCGCACCCCGACTACGGGAAGATTGCGGTGACAGCCGACTGGTCGGCCCGCAGTGAGGGTATCGACATACCTGCCACATGGACGGTCACCATGGGTGACTATACGGGTACGGAGACTTCCGCCACCCATGCCCCCGACCATCTGTTTGCTCCGGGCAGCTACACACTTGCGGTGTGGAACCCGGCTGAAGAAATCACGGTGAACGGCACCACAGCCACCATTGCCGCATCCACGGGAACCCGGGCAGGCACGGATGCCTTTGTGAACAATACTCCGGGATGGTTCTTCACCTATACGAAACAGGTGACCATCGAGAAAGACAGGGACCATCCGCTGACCGCCGCAATGAAGCAGCAGGTACGCGAATTGACGCTTGTCGTCGAACCTACTGGTGATGCCGCCGGACGCATCACGGAGATTGTTGCCCATCTGACGGGTGCAGCCAGAACACTCGATTTCGCTACTGATACCTACGGAGCCGCTTCGAACGTCGTGCTGCCCTTCACCAAGATAGCCGAAGGTGACGATGCCGGCAAGTGGAAAGCCACGGTGCGGCTGCTGGGTGTGACCGGAACGGAACAACTGCTGAGGGGTGAAATCCGCTATGCTGACGGCAACCCGACCCCCACCACGCTGAAAAGCGACCTTACGGAAGCCCTCAAGGAGTTCAACACCGGAAAGGGCGAATCGCTGACCCTCGGCGGAACGCTGGTTGAGACTCCTGAAGGCATGGAAGCGGACGGAGCCGAAATCAACGGCTGGGGAGAAGTGAAAGGTGATGATGTAAATGCCGATTTGTAAATAATTAGCAAACCGAACGCAGAAGCAAAGCTTGCTTTGATTTTGCTGAGGTGCAGCAAATATTGAAATGGAATTTAAATAATAAAATTATAGATATAATGAAGACAAGATTTTTAGCACTTGCGATGCTCGCCCTCGCACTGGTAGCCTGCAACAACGACAACGAGAACCTGAACGGTGACCCCGTGGCCGCCCAGTTTACCGCCGACATCGCCCCCGCCACCCGCGCCAGCGGAACCACCTGGACTGGCGGCGACCGTATCGGCATCACCGACATCGGCAACGATTCCCAGTACGGCAACGTGCCTTTCATCCTGAAAAACGGGAAATTTGAGGCAGAAGGAAAGGTTATCTATATCGAAGATACAAAGACCCATACTTTCCGCGCCTACTATCCGTACAACGCGGTGGGAGGCATCCTCACAGCCACGACCGATGCCACGGCGCAGCAGAACCAACCTGCCATCGACTTTCTCTTTGCTTCAGGAGCCACGGGAGACAAAAACAACCCGGTAGTAAGCTTCACCGACAAAACCGCCAAAGGCGGTGAAGACAACTCCTTCCACCACCGCATGAGCCAGATAACCCTTACCTTCGAGGCGGGCGACGGCGTGAATTTCAGCGTGGTCAAGCCTGAACGTTACACGCTGGACGGATTGTTACTCACCGGTACGTTCAACACGGCCGACGGTATTGCCACCGCAGACAACGGGGCACAGACCGGAGAACTGACCATGAATCTGGCAGACGGCAATCTCACGTCATCGATCATCCTCTTCCCGCAGACAGTTGCATCCCTGCCGTTGGTTGTGAATTACAAAGGTCAGGAATATCATGCCACACTCACCATGCCCGAAGGCGCACTGCAGGCGGGCAACAACTATACCTATACCGTCAAGGTACGCAACAAAGTCCTTGAAGTCAGCGAAGCCACCATTGCAAAGTGGAACGATATAGACGGCGGAGAAGTGAATGCTGGCCTGTAAGATATTAATAATTAATTGATTAGGTTGAAGAATTATGAGACATAGAATTTTTATCCCCGCAGCCACCGCACTGCTGTTCGCCCTCGCCGCCTGCACGCAGGACGAACTTGCTGGCGATAACCGTCTGCCCGAAGGTGAATACCCCGTCGTCATCCGTGCCACCGGACTGTCCGTAGAGACAACGCCGCTGGCAGCCCCGTCAACCCGTTCCGCCGTGGACGGCGACTGGCAGGGCGTCACTTCCGTGGCACTCAAGATGGGCGATGCGGTAAAGGAATACACCGTAACGGCTTCTACCGATTTCAAGAGTGCCACGCTTTCACGCGAGAACGACCCGTACTACTGGACCAGCCGCAACCCGATTACCGTATCGGCATGGTGGCCCTTCAACAATGCCAACATCACACAGATGCCTGCCGTGAAGGTGGCCGAAGACCAAAGCAAATTGGCTGACTTCCAGAACAGCGACTTCATCTCTGCTGAGAACCGGAAGGTGGAATTTAACAACCCGACTCTTGAATTTACCCACCGCACGGCACGCGTGACAATCGAACTGAAGCCCGGCACGGGATTCACGAGCGTCGCCGGTGCCACGGTGAGCCTCGTGAGCCTGTCCGCCGATAACGGCAACCCGACTGCCATCAAGACCTACAACGCAAGCGGCAACACCTACGAGGCACTGACCGCCCCGCAGACCGTTGCGGCAGGCAAGCCGTTCGTCAAGGTGGAACTCGGCGGCGGCACCTTCTACTTCCGTCCGCAGAACAACGTCGTATTAGAAGCGGGCAGCCGCTATAAATACACCGTCAAGGTGAACGCCACCGGCCTGACGTTAGAGGGTTGCACCATCGGCAGCTGGGTTGACGGCGGCGGCGAGAGCGGCGCAGCCGAGGATTTGGGCTACATCTACGACAGCAACACCAATACCTACACGGTCTATAACGCCGACGGCCTGATGAATGTAGCCGAATTAGTGAACGGAGGTAAGACCGACATAAACATTACCCTCGACAAAAACATTGACCTCACAGGCAAAGGCTGGACGCCGATAGGCACAGACTACGACAACTCATACACCGGCACCTTCGACGGCGGCGGCCATACCATCACGGGGCTGACCGTTACGACAAATGACGAATATGCGGGTCTGTTCGGCTATCTCGGTAATTTCGGTAAATTCGGTACGGTGAAGAATGTGGTGATGGATGGCATACAGATAACATGCAATC
>ERZ1027037.500-NODE-500-length-11659-cov-6.470269_pt1 | contig 11659 bp, 10 predicted proteins | sample MGYA00519440_ERZ1027037 | MGnify/ENA primary metagenome ERZ1027037 (study PRJEB26926, sample SAMN06164793) | human gut metagenome | biome: ENVO:00009003; feature: ENVO:2100002; material: ENVO:00002003 | host: Homo sapiens | place: USA | collected 2012 ... | reverse complement strand
CGAGATTAGCTGCAGTCTCGTGGGCTCGGAGATGTGTATAAGAGACAGGAAGATGAAATTATATTATTTAAATCAATATCCTTAAGCTTTTCACTGTTATTTAGTAAATCAAAAATTTTTTCTGTTTCAGGATTAGTAGTTTTTAATAAAACCATTACTTTTGAGCCTAAGAACACCATCTTATCACAATAATCAATTTTGCTTTTTTCGTACTTACATATACTCGCTGAAAGGAGTATAGATATTCCTAATATCATTAGAATTCCTGCCGTTTTCATTTTCATCCTCCGTCAAATCGATAATGTCAAATCCTTCATCAATTCCGTGTAAAAAAACAATGTGCGAAAATTCACGAGTTGAGATAAGCTGAATAGCTATTTGATTTCTCATTAAATCATTAATTGATTTTAAATGGATAGATAAAATAAACGACGTACCGCTTGAAAAGCCGAATTTTATTGCCTCTACTTCATCCGAGTTTCCTATTTCATCGCAAACTATTAATTCAGGAGAAAGCGTTCTTACTGCCAATTCGATTCCCTTAGCTTTTTTATACGAGGATATAACATCTGTATTAATTCCGATATCAAAGCCGGAAGAAAGTTCTTTCCTTTCATCAATAACGCTTATTTTTTTATATTTTCCTGCATATCCGCTTGATAAAAGGCGGGTCATATCTCTTAATATTGTTGTTTTGCCGCTTGAAGGCGGACCTGCAATAATAACACTTGGCGTTGAATTTGCAAAAAGAATATTTAAAATATTTTTTGAACAGTCAACTACATTATGAGATATTCTTATGTTAAGACTGCTTATATTCTTAACGCTTGAAATTAAGTTGTTTTTATAAACAGCTTCACCTGCTATACCTATTCTTGAGCCGAATTTATCTGTAACGTATCCGTCAATCATTGTTTGCATATTTGTATGATACGAATTATTACAGAAACTGTCGAGAATAAATATAAACTCATCATCGCTGATAAATCTGCAATCGTTCAAATAATGATTAATAAGCTTGTCATATTTACTGATAAAAAAAGGCTTATCAAGAATGTAAATAACTATAGGTTTATTAACTCTAAGCCTAATCTCAGTTATTTTTGACAAAACAGATACATCAAATGACAAAAAGCAGTTTTTTAAATCGCTCGGAAAGTGCTCTAAAACAGAAAAAATATTGTCCATAAAATCACCTTGCTTAATAGTATGCTGAATTTTTGAAAAATATAACAAATTTTCAGTTGAAGTAGAAAAACAAATGTGATATTATATGTATATAATTATAATATTTACGGAAGTGCGGTTGCAGTAATGAATAGCAATATAACTATCAACACAAAAACAAACAAATTTATTAACGGCGAAACGGTTAGCTATACTCTTATGGCTACGGTTTCGCTTTTTGTTCTGTTTGCGTTAAAACAGATATTAAAACTTTTTATCGGCGTTGCAGTTGCACCGAGCTGTATCATCGCTTTTATCACGGCAAGTATTATTTCATTTTTGCTTGAAAGAAAATTTGTGTTTGGCAAAAAGATGTTAGCTTCAAACGCAAAACAAATAATATTTTTTATAATCAGAGCAGCAGTTAACTTCGGCTTTTATAAACTTTCGGAATTTGGGTTTAAAAATATGCTTGATATGCCAATCACGTTTGTTTGGTTTATAGCCGTTGTAACTTCTTTTTTATTTAACTATATTTATGACAGGACACTCGTTTTTGATTGCGGATATGAAGCAATAAGTGTAAAACAGTCAAGAATATATAAAACCTTTTATAAAAACAGATATGTATTTTTATCATCTGCCTTGGCACTCTTATGTATAAGCATTCTTTATATCATTTATTCAGCATTTCCGTTTGGCGATACAACTGTTATGAGAATGGACCTTTATCATCAATACGGTCCGCTTTTTGCCGAACTTTATGACAGAATAGTTGAACACAAAAGCCTGCTTTATTCTTGGACAACGGGCGGCGGCTCAAGCTTTTTAGGCAATTATCTAAACTATCTGTCAAGCCCGCTTTCATTTTTAATTTTCCTTTTTAATAAAGAGGATATTGCATTTGCCATTACCTTTATAGTTGGATTAAAATGCATATTAAGTGCAACCACATTCAGTTACTACTTAAAGAGCAGCTTTGGCAAAAATAATTATTACGTAAGTGCATTCGGCGTACTCTATGCCTTTAGCGCATATTTCCTTGCATATTATTGGAATATTATGTGGCTTGACGGAATGATTATGCTTCCGCTTATTGTTCTCGGAATTGAAAGAATTTTCAATAAAGGAGACATTAAGTTATATACTCTTTCAATGATTTTGCTTTTCTTCGCAAATTATTATATGGGCTATATGAGTTGTATATTCGCAGTAATATATTTCGTTGCATACTTCATTATTTCATACAAAAATGACGGCAAGCTCAATCCTAATGCAAAATTTGAAAAGAAATATTCAACAAAAGCATTGATGAATAACACTTTTATTAACAGAGGGATTAAATTCGCATTTGCCAGCATCATTTCAGCAATGTTTTGTGCTATTACTTTAATACCGGTGTTTATGATATTAAAGAACAGTTCTGCAACGTCAGGCACTTTTCCCGATACATTCACAAGCTATTTTGACATTCTTGACTTCATAACCTCTCACTTTGCAATTCTCGAAACAACTATAAGAAGCAGTGGCGACAACGTTCTCCCCAATGTATATACCGGCATTTTGACGCTTATATTGTTGCCGTTATTCTTACTCAACAACAAAATAAGTCTTAAAGAAAAAGCGACTTACGTGCTTTTGATGGTTTTCTTTATTTTCAGTTTCAACAATAACTGTGCAAACTATATTTGGCACGCATTCCATTTTCCTAATGATTTGCCATATCGTTTTTCGTATATGTATTCATTTATAGTTGCTGTTATGGGATATAAAACCCTAATTAATTTCAAAGCAATTAATATTAAAGATATCGTATATTCGGGACTTGGCGTTATTACAATCGTTATTTTAGCTCAAAAATTTCTTACTAACAAAATGACTAACAGTACCATTTATGCAACAATTATTTTAGTTGCACTTTGGTGCGGATATCTTCTTATCGTTAAAAACAAGAATATTCAAAAAAGACTGACAGCATTTGTTCTTATAGTATTTTTAGTCGGTGAAACAGTTATAAGCGCCGTTACCGGAATACCGCTTAATCAGGAAAACGGAAACTATAAAGAAAATTATTCCACATATAACGATGCAATCAAATATATTGACTCAAATGATAAAGACTTCTATAGAACGGAGCTGTGCTATCTAAATACACGTATGGACCCGTCTTATTACGGCTATAACGGAATATCCGTGTTTTCATCAATGGCATACGAATCATATTCAGAGCTTCAGCACAGCTTAGGAATGTTCGGTAATAGAATTAACAGCTATACTTACAATCCTCAAACACCTGTATACAATATGATGTTTAACATTAAATATTTAATCCAAACCGATGTAAGCTTAGCTCCTTCTTCTAATCTTTATAAAAAGAAATACACAACCAAAAACAAACAGGCAAATGTATATGAAAACAAGTATAATCTGCCTATCGCCTATTGCGTTAATTCAAATATTGAGGATTGGATAACAGATGAGGGCAATCCGTTTGAAATTCAAAGTGACTTTTTAAAGCTTGCAACGGGATATTCAAATGTGTTTAAAAACGTTGATTATATCAGTACCGACTTTGATTCAGTAACAGGTGATGACGTTACTGAAAACGGAACATATTGGCTTAATAAAAGCGATGCTTCATCAAAATACGGCACAGAAACAATTACGCTGTCACCTACTATCGACGGAAACCTTTATCTTTATGTTAAGTCAAGCGATTTAAAGAGCATAACTGTTAATTCTGAAAAAGTATCTGATATTACACAAAACACAGATGAGGAATATTTACTTGACCTTGGTTTCCACAATAAAGGCGATGAAGTTAAGGTCACGCTTGACGGCGGAACTATGGAAAGTGAGAGCACCTCGTTTGATATTTATTGTTACAGTTGCGATGACTCGGTATTGAAAAATGCTTATAATTCTCTTTCCAAGAACACTTTAAATGTATCATCTTATAGCGACACATCAATTAAAGGTACAATTTCCTCAAAAGAAAATTGTTATTTATATTCATCAATTCCTTATGATGACGGTTGGAGCGTATATGTCGATGGCAAAAAGGCAGAAACATTTGAAATCGGCGGCACTCTTCTTGCTATTGAATTAACTGCGGGTAATCATCAAATCGAATATAAATATACTCCATCAGGCCTTGTTTACGGCATAGCGGTTACGGCAATTACTGCATTTGGATTATGCGGTTATTATATATTCAGTAAATCTTCTTTAAAACTTAACAAAAGAGCGAGAAAGAAGGAGAAAAATATTGTTGAATAAATAAAAATCAGTATAATTCTTAAAAATCTATTTACAATAATGTGCTTTTATTGTAGAATACACGTGAACATTTGAGAGGAGTTTCATATTACTATGGCAAGACAAACAGCAATCAGTATTAACACTATTCCAATCGGTCCTCTTGGCATAATCGGTATGCCGGGATGCGAAGAATTAACGGACAAAATTGACAAGTACCTCGTTAAATGGCGCAGAACTCAAGCAAGTGAGCATGCTGAGTCAATTGCTTTCTTTGGCTATCAGAGAGATACATATAAAATTGATGTATCTATTCCCCGTTTCGGCAGCGGCGAAGGCAAGGGTGTTATTAACGAAAGCGTAAGAGGTTACGATATTTATATTGTATGCGACGTATTTAACTACAGCTGCAGCTATGATATGTACGGCAGAAAGGTTTATATGTCACCCGACGATCATTTCGCTGACCTTAAGAGAGTTATTTCAGCGCTTTGTTCAAAACCAAAAAGAGTTTCTGTTATTATGCCTATGCTTTACGAGGGCAGACAGCACAAGAGAAGTTCAAGAGAATCACTTGACTGTGCAATGGCTCTTAAGGAGCTCGTTCATCTTGGTGTTGAAAACATTATTACGTTTGACGCTCACGACCAAAGAGTACAAAATGCAATTCCTGACAAATCATTTGAAAATGTTATGCCGACTTACCAGATGATTAAGGCACTTGTCAACAATGTTGAAGACTTAAATGTTGATAAGGACCATTTAATGATTATCTCTCCTGACGAAGGCGCACTTCACAGATGTATTTATTTTGCTACACAGCTTGGAGTTAATCTTGGTATGTTCTACAAGAGAAGAGATTATACAAGAGTTGTAAACGGCAGAAATCCAATCGTTGAGCATCAATATCTCGGTGATTCCGTTAAAGGCAAAGATATTATCATTGTTGACGATATGATTTCATCAGGTGAATCTATGCTTGAGGTTGCTATGAAGCTTAAGAACTTAGGTTGCGGCAGAATTTTTGTGTGCACAACTTTCGGTCTCTTCTGCAACGGTCTTGATGTATTTGATAAAGCTTATAAAGACGGTGTATTCTACAGAGTGTTTACTACTAACGGTGTATATCAGCCGCAGGAGCTTTTGGACAGAGAATGGTATGTAAGCGTTGAGCTTTCAAAATATGCCGCATATTTGATTGACACATTAAATCACGATATGTCTGTTTCAAGTCTTCTTGACAGCTCTGCAAAAATTGATACTTTGTTAAAAAATAAAGGTTTAAAGGACTAAGATATTATGGCAAAAGTAAAATTGTCTAAAGCTAAAACAGCTATAATTATTATTGCCGCAATTATTTTCGCACTTTTAGTTGCAGGCGGAATTTATTGCGTTGCAACAGACCAAAGCCCTGCTACTGCAATTGAAGCGGCAACAGCGCATCAGGACAAGCTTGTCGGCAAGTGGCAAAGCCAAAAATCGCCGGGATTATCCGCTTATGTATTTTATGATGACGGAACGTATGATTCTTATTTGTCTACAGTTAATTTTTCAGGCGAATATACTGTAAAAGGCAATAAAATCACTTTGACAAATCCTAATACTAACGCACAGGTTGTTTATAAATACAAGGTTAAAGGCAAGGTTCTCACCCTTACTCTTATGGAAGACGACAAAGAGGCAGAATCAAACGCTTATGATTCTGTTGATGAACTTCAAATGAAAACTCTTGCAGATTTAATCGGCGATTCTATTAAAGACAACAATACAACTACACAAGCACAATAATTAAAAACCCCTCGTCATTGACGTGGGGTTTGTTCTATTTTTTGTTTACTTTCCATATACATTACCAAGGAAGGTGAAATTCTTTGATTGGTAATGTGGAAAAACGTTGTATCGATTTAGGACATTATATAATTGAAACAGGTGCTACTGTCAGGCAAGCGGCAATAGTTTTCAATATCAGTAAATCTACCGTACATAATGACGTCACAAAGCGCCTTGCAATGATTAATCCCCTGCTTTGCAGTGAGGTTAAAGAGGTACTTGAGCACAACAAGGCTGAGCGTCACATAAGAGGCGGACTTGCCACAAAAGAAAAATACAGAAAGCTAAAAGATAACAAAAACATTGATTAATAAGCAAAATAATGCTATTATAAAAAAAGAAAATCAAAGGAAGTGTAAATATGAAGATAGGTTTTATAGGCTGCGGAAATATGGCAACTGCCATTATTAACGGAATTACGAATAATAACGTCGTAAGCGAAAAGGATATAAATGCTTATGACGTTTTTGAAGGTGCAACCAAAAAACTTAAAGAAAATAAAGATATAAACATTTGTGAAAACGAAAAAGACGTTGTAAAATCAAGCGACATTATTTTTCTTGCAGTCAAGCCAAATGTTCAGGCAAGCGTATTAAAAGCAATTGACGGTGAAATTAAGGATAAATTAATCATTTCAATTGCCGCAGGAAAAACAATTGAATTTATCGAAAGCAATTTAAAATGCAAAGCTAAAATTGTTCGAGTTATGCCAAATATCAACGCTAAAGTCGGTGAGGCTATATCCGCTTATTGCTTTAATGATTCAGTAACCGGTGAGGACAAAACTAACGTTGAAAGCCTTTTAAACGGAATAGGACAGGTACTTTGCCTTGATGAAAGCTACTTCCCTCTTTTCGGTGTTATCGGCGGCTGCGGACCTGCTTTTGCATATATGTTTATTGATGCAATGGCACGTGCAGGAGTTAAAAACGGAATGAAAAAAAGCGATGCGCTTAAAATTTCTGCTCAAACCGTATTAGGCAGTGCAAAAATGATTTTGGAAAGCGATGAGCATCCATGGCAGCTTATAGATAACGTCTGCTCCCCCGGCGGTACAACTATCGAGGGTGTAACCTCACTTCAGGCAGACGGCTTTGAAGCGGCAGTTCATAATGCTGTTGACAAAGCGCTTGATAAGGATAAGAAATTATAATAAATAAAAAACAAAAAGCTCGGAGCAATCCGAGCTTTTTTCGCATAATTTTTATAGTATGATTACATATACTTTTTAATTTCATCAACCATATCGGTCTTTTCCCAAGAAACACCGAGGTCTTCCCTGCCCATATGACCGTAAGCGGCAACATTTTTATAGATCGGCTTTCTAAGGTCAAGCCTGTCAATAATTGCAGACGGACGAAGGTCAAATACCTTATTAACAATATCTGCAATCTTTTCGTCATCAAGCTTACCTGTACCGAACGTATCAACCATAACAGAAACAGGCTTTGCAACGCCAATTGCATAAGCAAGCTCAACCTCGCACTTATCTGCAAGACCGGCGGCAACGATATTTTTTGCTACCCAACGGGAAGCATAAGCGGCGCTTCTGTCGACCTTAGTTGGGTCCTTACCGCTGAATGCACCGCCGCCGTGGCGAGCATATCCGCCGTATGTATCAACAATAATTTTACGGCCTGTAAGACCTGAATCACCGTGAGGGCCGCCGATTACGAATCTACCGGTAGGATTTACAAAATATTCTGTATCATCGTCAATAAGATCATTAGGAATAGTAGTTTTAATAACCTTTTCGATAATATCGTTTCTAAGTTGAGAAAGCTCAACGTCAGCGCTGTGCTGGCTTGAAACAACAACAGCAGTTACCTTTACAGGCTTGTCATCGTCATATTCAACCGTAACCTGGGTTTTACCGTCGGCATAAAGATAAGGCAATGTACCGTTTTCTCTCACCTCTGTAAGCTTAAGAGCAAGCTTGTGAGCAAGGCTAATAGGAAGCGGCATAAGTTCCTTAGTTTCATTGCAAGCGTAGCCGAACATCATACCTTGGTCACCGGCGCCGTTGAGGTTATATTCATCTTCTTCGTCATTCTTAAGCTCTAATGATTTATCAACACCCATAGCAATATCAGGTGACTGACGGTCAAGAGCAAGCAAAACAGCACAGGTGTTGCCGTTAAAGCCTTTCTTATCGTCGTCATAACCGATATCGCAAACGGTTTTTCTTACGATTGACGGGATGTCAACCGTAGCTTTAGTTGTAATTTCACCCATAACAAGAACTTGGCCTGTTGTGCAAGTAGTTTCGCATGCTACACGGCTTTGCGGGTCTTGCTCGAGCATTGCGTCGAGAATAGAATCTGAAATTTGGTCACAAATTTTATCAGGATGACCCTTTGTTACAGATTCACTTGTAAACAAATGTTTTGACATAATATATTCCTCTCATCAAAAAAATTTGTTAATTGCTTTAGAAAGAAAAAAGCACACGTAACGAGCGTGTGCACTTAGCTATCATCACTCGGTAAGCCGCAGGTATTAGCACCTTACAAATGCAGGTTGCTGTGGTTTCACAGGGCCTGTCCCTCAACCACTCTTGATAAAGCATATTAACATCACACATATAATACAACAACGATTAAATAAAGTCAACAAATATTTATAAAAATAAAGGTTATTTTATATTTACTATTGTAATTTCTTAATAAATAGTTTATAATTATATAGCAATAAAAGGCATATAGCCTTATAAGGAGGAAAATTATGGCAAAGAAAACCGTATTTATTACCGGTGGTACAGGTAATATGGGTTGGGCTGCCGTTCAGGAAATGCTTAAGCATCCAAGTGATATCAATATCAAGATGCTTGCAAGAAAAAGCCCAAAGAACGAAGAAAAGCTTAAGGATTTAATGGCAAAGCCAAACGTAAAGGTTGTTTGGGGCGACCTTAATGATTACGATTCAATCCTTGAAGGTGTTACAGGCTCTGACTATGTCCTTCACGTAGGTGGTATGGTTTCACCGACTGCTGACTGGAAACCTTACAGAACACAAAAGACAAACATCGGTGCTGCACAAAGCATCTGCAAGGCTGTTCTTGCTCAGCCAGACCCTGATGCAGTAAAAGTTTGTTATATCGGTACAGTTGCCGAAACCGGCGACCGTAACTATCCTATCCATTGGGGACGTTGCGGTGACCCTATCAAAATTTCAATTTACGACCACTATGCAATTTCTAAGACCGTTGCTGAACGCACATTTGTTGAAAGCGGTATTAAGAATTGGGTTGTAATGCGTCAGTCAGGTATTCTTTATCCTAATATTCTTAAGAATATGGATCCAATTATGTTCCACGTTCCAATCAACGGCGTGCTTGAATGGTGTACAGTAGAAGATTCAGGCAGACTTATGTGCAACCTTGTTCTTGAGGATAAGGCAGGCAACCTTGGCGCTGACTTTTGGAATCACTTCTACAACATCGGTTCAGGTAAGGAATACAGAATTTCTAACTATGAATTCGAGCAACTTCTTCTCGGAACACTTGGTCTTGCAGGCCCTGAAAAGCTCTTTGAACCTAACTGGTTTATCACTAAGAACTTCCACGGTCAATTCTATGCAGACGGTGACAAACTTGAAGAATACTTACATTTCAGAGAAAATCTTCCTATAAAGGACTATTTCCACAGACTTGCTGAGCACGTTGAATTTTATTTCAAAATACCAAGATATCTTCCAAAGAATCTTGTAGCAGCTTGTGCAAAGCCGTTTATGAAAAAGATTGCTTCTACTCCTGACTTTGGTACTCTTGATTGGGTTAAAACAAATAATCCTGAAAGAATGTCTGCATACTATGGTTCACTTGAAGAATACAACAAGATTCCTAAAAAGTGGGAAGACTTCGAAATCATCAAGTTTGATAAGGATAGCAGCGCAGCAGAACAGTTTAAGCTTGACCACGGCTATGATGAAAGCAAGCCTGAATCAGAGCTTGACATTGAAGATATGAAGCAAGCAGCTAAGTTCCGTGGCGGTGAATGCCTCAGCGAAACAATGGTTAAGGGCGATATGGCTACAAAGCTTAAGTGGAAATGCGGCACTTGCGGTGCTGAATTTGAAGCTTCACCTGCACTTATTCTTCTTGGCGGTCACTGGTGCCCTGAATGCTACATTCCACAGAAGGAATGGAACTATGATGAGGTTGCTAAGACTAACCCGTTCTTCGCTCAAGTTTGGTATCCTAACCACACTAAGGAAGAGCATAATGTTTACAAGTTTGATGACCTCTTCCATATTAACGGAGTTAAATGGGACGATATTAAGCACTAAGCACTGACTTAAATACATATAAATTACTAAACACCTTGCATTAATTTGCAAGGTGTTTTTCATTTTTTGAAATATCTAAAAAAATAATATAAAAAAGCTGTCATCAACGATGACAGCTTTTAAAATACAATATTAATGTTTTATGTATTAGTCAAACAAAATTTCAGTATTAGCAAATGAAAGCGGTACATATTCACCGTTATTTACATAATAAACTGCAGAAAGCTTAACGGCAACTGCATATTGCTTACCTGAACATGTAAACATATAGCAATCAGCACCATTTACAGTCTTAATGCTATTATTAAATGAAATTGCGCTGTTTGATGCATCTGAACTGTAACCTATTTCTCTCCAATTATCGTGAATTGTTTGCTTAAGCATACGCTTAGCATCATTAACATTATAATCAGGAGTAGTAGTAATCTCGTGTGGATTAGAATAAAGGTCGTATACAGCCGGTTTTTTGCTTTCCTCTGCAACGGTTGTTTCCTCAACAACAGGTGCGACATAAGCAGTATTTACATACATGATGATGAAGTAAATTAAGAACCAAATAAGAAGAAGGAGAATTATCATAAGGATAATCTTTCCTGCCTTATTTTGATTTGCAGTTGATGAATTAGCAAATTCCTCTTCGGTAGGAATTTGAACAGGAACGAAAGGTTTACCTTTCTTTGCACACTTTTTCTCTACCTTGGCATTCTTCTTTTCTAATTTCTTAACATACTTTCCGTATGCTTTAGTTGTAGCCTTTTCAGCCTTGATTTCCTTCTTTGTTTGATATTCATCAACATTAGGAATTGCGATAGGAACAAATTCCTTACCGTCTTTTTGAGCCTTAGCCTGAAGCTTTGCATTCTTCTTTTCAGTATCCTTTACGAAGCTTGCATAAGCTTTAGCATGTTTCTTTTCAGCCTTTGCTTTATATTTAGCATTTGCTTTTTCAGCTTTAGCTTCTTTCTTTTCAGATTTTGCCTCTTTCTTGGCAAGTTTCTTTGTTTGCTTTTCTTCTTTAGTCAAGGCACAATTACCCCCTTATAAGTCTAATAGTAGTATACCATTAAAGCTGTCTCTTATACACATCTGACGCTGCCGACGAAGCTAGAAGTGTAGA
>ERZ1027037.498-NODE-498-length-11686-cov-6.001548_pt1 | contig 11686 bp, 6 predicted proteins | sample MGYA00519440_ERZ1027037 | MGnify/ENA primary metagenome ERZ1027037 (study PRJEB26926, sample SAMN06164793) | human gut metagenome | biome: ENVO:00009003; feature: ENVO:2100002; material: ENVO:00002003 | host: Homo sapiens | place: USA | collected 2012 ... | reverse complement strand
CGGCATACGAGATTAGCTGCAGGCTCGTGGGCTCGGAGATGTGTATAAGAGACAGTGACGGTGGACGGGATCATGCAGCCGATCACCACAAGGCCCATGATGGTAACCGCGCCGGTCAGGCTCTTGATCATATCCTGCTTGGTGGTGATGAACGAGACACCCTGCTTGTAGCCTTCCATAAAGAAGAAGTAGCGGATGAACACATTGCACACCAGGCAGAGGATGATGCACAGGATCAGGCCGACAATAGAGCCTTCCAGTGCCATGTAACCGGCCAGAGAACCAAAAATGACTTTGGAACTGACTTTGAACAACGAATCGCCCAGGCCTGCAAACGGACCCATCAGACCGGTACGCAGAGCCACTGCAGAATCGGTGATGTTCTCCACACCACTCTCTTCCAGTGCAAGCACAGCACCGTGAATGATCTGGCCCATGGTGTTTTCGGTATTGTAGAAGGTGGACAGATACTGCTCCACCTTTTTGGAGATCAGCTCGTCATCGCCCTCATAGATCTTTTCAATGGACGGGGCGATCATCTGGGCAAAGCCCGGCGACTGCATCGTCTCGTAGTTGAAGGACTGCCATTGGTAACACATACTGCGCAGCATCGCGCTGCGGACATCGCTCTTTGTCAGTTTATTCATCACCAACACCTCCCATATTCTGGGCTTCTGCAATGCGGACGTTGTTCTGGTATGCGATCATGGCCAGCGCCACACCCACAAGGGCTGCGCCCAGTGCGCCGATGCCGAGGTAAGCGTACAGGACAAAGCCGATGATGACGTACTGGAAGTTGCCCTTGATGTTCATGGAACGCAGCAGGATGGCAAAACCGATGGCAGGCAGCATATTGCCGGCGGTCTTAAAGCCGGACAGCAGCCACGCGGGGATCACGCTGTTGATGGCCTCCACCAGCGGAGCACCGAATGCAAACAGGATGATCAGAGGAATGGTGGCGTCCAGCAGGATTCGGGGCCAGAAGCCCAGGCGTATCCAGTTCATAGCGCCCTTGATGTTCTTTTTGCCAACCGCATCCTGTGCCTTATGCAGGAAGAACGAGCCGACCATTTTTGCCAGAACGTCCAGCGTGGAAGCGAGAGTAGCCACCACGATGCCAACGGCCATGCCGGTTTCCACACCGGCCACAGCGCCGAATGCCACACCAACCACAACACCCATGTTGTAGTTGGGTACGGTGGAACCGCCCAGGGGGTTCAGGCCGATGTTCATCAGCTCATAGGTGCCGCCCAGGTAGAAGCCAGTGGAAATGTCCCCCATGATTGCACCAACCACCAGACCGTTCAGCACAACACCGCCGGCCGCAAGGCCCAGACCGGTGCCGGAGGTCAGCAGGTTGTAGAATGTGAACCACAGCGTGACCAAGACCATTTGAGGAATTGAAAACATAGTTTTCTTCGCTCCTTTCTTGCTCGTGTTTGGCAGAACAGGGGTTCTGCCGCGATCAAAGAACAGCCTCTTGTGTCGGCCGACAGGGATGCAGGCTTTTCTGTTGGCTCTATTATAGCAGGTACAAATTTCGTTATCGTCCAAAAAGTTGCAACAAGGTTGAATCAATTTCATAACATTTCAACGTTTTTCGCCTGCAAAAAAGGGGCTGCTGTACAGGTACGTACAACAGCCTCTTCCTTTTGGGCTCGTTCTGTTCCGGAACACCGCGTTCCTTATTCATTGGGGTACAGCACCAGCAAAGGGTTCTCCAGCTGGCTTTCCAGCAGATCGGTACGGGTCTGCGGCGACATATACAGCAGCTTGTGCAGGATCACCGAAAGGATGCGCTCCTGCGTGCGGGAGCGGGGATGCTCGTAAAAAATAAAGATCTGTGCAGGCTGGTCGTTCCACAAAAACGGATGGTCATTGATCAGCACTGCAATGCGGGGTTTGCAGTTCTCCGCCAGCAGTACCGGCAGAAAAACCAGGCTGTTCTTCCGCTGCTGATTCATCAGGCGGTCATTCCGGTGCAGTTCCTCTTCCAGGCTGAGGCCCTGCAGTTCCGGTCCACCCGCAAAATGCTGCACCAGCCAGCGGAATACCGCTTCTTTGTCCGGCAGCCTGGTGCGGTAGAAACAGTGGTCGTTCAGCACTGCCGTTTCCATATCCTGCCGATGGGTCTCCAACCAGATGTCCAGTTCCGGGCAGGAAGCATATTTCAGCGTGAATTCAATGGTCAGCACCGGAATGGGGAGGTCCTTCAGGTAGCGCCTGGTCTTTTTGCGGCTCATATCGGTCAGCAGCAAATCCCACCCAGCCAGATCCATACGGAGCAGGTTTTTAAAACTGCTGGATTTCACGGTCCCCAGCTGGTCTGCATAGTACATCTGTAGCCGGGCTGCCACCGACTGGGCACAGCTGACGCCGAATTCCGACACCACAAGAACGCGGGGGCAGTAATAATGCCGGGGCATCCGGCTTATGATGGAGTTCAGGATGTAGAAGCTTTCCAGCGCATCGTTCTGTTCCAGCGCAAACCCGAAATTTTCTTCAAAAAAGCGGGCAAACCCCAGGCAGAGGTTGCCGGTGCCAATGCCCAGACGGCTGACGCCGCTGGTGGCTTCACGGTCGTTGATAACGGAAAACTGCCGCTGATTCTGCAGGCGGTAGAAGATGGATGCGATTCCGCGGTAGAACGTCTCGTCAAAGAGGCTGCTCCTGATGTCAAAATACCGCTGCAGATATTGGGCAAATTCCTGTGCCTTCTGTACACAAAACGTCCCGGCAGCGGAGCGCTGCAGGCAGAAGTTTTCGTCCTCAAAGCAGAGCAGCAGCGCCGTCAGCATCAGCATCTCGTTTTCCTGAACGGCCTGCCGGAAATGTTCCGGCAGCCTGCAGTGCAGACGGCAGATAAACTTGTATTCCGCACTGGCCTGCAGGACGGTCTGCTGTTCCCCGGAGAACGCCGCCTCTGCCGCATACTTTTTGCGGGAAATGCAAAGCAGCAGCATGTTGATGATCTTGGGGTAGTGAATGTTGGGCAGTGTGAATTCATCCTGCGCCAGAAGCTCCTGCTGCAGCAAAGCCGACAACTCATCGTAGCGCGCACCGCTGTGATATGCAAACAGCTGCCCGCTCTGTGCCGTTTCGCCGCTATACGGGCTGTGCATGAAAAACATTGCCCGGAACGCCTGCTCCTGCATCAGCAGGTCAAGTTTGCCGCTGTCGGCCGTAATGGTGTAGTTCTTGTGCAAAAGCAGCAGGCACTGCCGGATATGCCACTCGCTGCCCTGCACCACAAATCCATGGCCGCCGCGCCGGTTGGTCAGGCTGAGGTGGAAGCGTTCCAGCAGAGCGCGGACGTTTTTGATGTCCGCCAGGATCGTTCCGCGGGAGACATAGAATACCTGCACCAACCGCTCCACGGTAATACCGTCCGGCGCACACAGGATGGTGCGGGTCAGCGAGTAGACCCGCTCCGAATACTTGCGCTGCAGGCGCTTGTTGCGGATGAGCATATCCCGCATCTGATGCATCCATGGCCGGGCCAGCGCTTCGTTGAGCACTTCCAGCGAAGTGCCGGAGGACCGCTTCATCCGGATGCAGACTCCATGCGCAGCCAGTTCCTGGTTCAGCAGGTCAATCTCCGTGCGGATGGTATTGATGGAAACATCACACACCAGTGCCAGCTGCCGGCTGGGCACAGGCTCCGGAGACTGCAGCACAAGCTCAAGGATCTTATAATCCACCTCGGTAAACATAGCAACTCCTTACGCCGTTACATGGATGGCATTTTCCCTGACCGCATCAATCGTTTCCATCAGTTCACTGCCTGTTTTGCCATCAAACAGGCGGGTAAACAGAATGGGCTGGTCAAAGGGCGGTTTCATCAGAACCGCTTTGCTTTCCACATAACCGTTCTGCTCGATGTAATGAATGACCTTCTGCACGAACGCGATCTGCTTTGCATTCAGCGATTCGTCATTGATAAATTTTGAAAATGCCTGCATGGCAGCATCGTGGTCCAGCTTTGCCACTTTACGCACCAGCAGACCAAAGGGCGTATCCCGAAACTCCCGTGCATAGTCCTCTTTGCTGCCCAGCTCACAGGTAAAGATATGTTCCAGCTCGGTATAGTCACCCCGGGAAAGCGGAATGTTCTGGGTCAACTTGTGGATGGCCAGTGTATCGCTGCGGTGCTCCATGATGTAGCGGTTCACACGTTCCCGGTACTCGCCGAAATCGTAGCCGGGATCCAGCGTTTTGCCCTCGGTCTGTTCCAGTACCGGGTCGGCAAGGGCCGTGTAGACAGGCTTTTGCCCCTCGCCGCCCTCCACCAGAAACTTGATGAGCTCCCGCAGTTCCTGCCGCATTTCCTCAAAGCGGAGCAGATCATGCGAGGTCAAAAATTCGTCTGTCTGCACCTCGCGGATGAGGGGTAGCTTTGCCTGCACCTGCGGGATGGTAGCTTTCCCTTCCAACAATGCCGCTGTGCTGCGCAGCTGTTTCTGGGCGCGGCCCAGCCCCGGCAGACCTTCCAGTTCACAGAGTAGCAGACCATACACAAAGTTATCGAACCGCTTGGCGGCTTCATCTTTGTCGTCCAGCGATATGAGCGGTGCCACCTCTTTCATCAGAGTACCCTTGTCCGTTTCGGTCAGGCTGACAAAGGCTTCCGGCTTTTGATAGTGTTCCACGGCCTGTCGGTGCAGCCGCACGGATACCAGCTCCGGGTTCAACGCTCCTACTTCGGCACGGCAAGTTTCTGTTAAAATTTTACGCCAGTTCTGGTATTTTTCGTCCCCATAGGCTCCATCCTGCAGCGCGGCGGCGATCCGCACCTGCTTGCAGAAAATGCTCTCGGACAGGCTTTTGGTGTCCGCGCCCTCGTAGCCGTTGGGTTTCTGACGGAAAAATTCAAAGTTGCCGCAGTAGTCGAAAATCAGAAACCGCCGTTTGCCCGTATATTCGCCGTCGATGGCATCCACGCAGGCAAGGGACGGGCAGAGCCGCGTACCACGGCCGATCATCTGCCAGAACTTCGTTTTGCTGCGCACTTTTTTGAAGAACACCAGATTCACACACTCCGGCACATCAATGCCCGTGTCCATCATATCCACCGAGACCGCAATAAACGGCGGCTTGTCCGGCTGCTTGAAGTCGTCAATGATGGACTGTGCATAGGCGTCGTCGCAGACCACCCGCTGGATGAATCCCGGGTACTGGGTCTCCAGCTGCGGGTAGAGCTTGCCGAAGCGTTCCCGGATAAACTCCGCGTGGCGCTTGTTCTGGGCAAAGATGATGGTCTTGCCGATGCGGTCGCCGCCCGCCGTCTGGATGCCCCGTTCCATCAGGTCTTGCAGCACCGTGTCCACGGTGTTGGCGTTGAAGATGAACTTATTCAGCTTTTCGGATGGGATAAAGGTGGGCAGGGTGTCGTCCTCGGCAAAATCGTCCTCGTAGCGGGCCTTATCCTCCGGCGAAAGCTGGTCGTAGTGGATGCCCTCTTCTGTGAATTTCGTCTTGACCTCGTAGTTGTAGTAAGGCACCAGCACATGGTCGGTGTAGACCGCCGTATCGTAATCGTAGGCGTAGGTGGGGATGCCGTGTTCCATCTCGAAAAAGTCGTAGGTGTTGCGGTCTACATCGGTTTTCGGGGTGGCGGTCAGACCCACCAGAACCGCATCGAAATAATCAAAAATGGCGCGGTATTTTTTGAAAATGCTGCGGTGGCTCTCGTCCACGATGATAAGGTCAAAGTGGGCGGGCGAAAACAGCGGCACGCCGTCCTTGGTCTTGGCGTTGTCGATGGCGTTGAGCATGGTGGGATAAGTGGAAAACACGATGCGCGCGGCCTTATCGTCCTTGGAGGAGCACAGGTTGCACAGCGACTGGTCCGGCAGATACTTTTTGAAGTCGTCCTTTGCCTGCTTGACCAGCGCGGTGCGGTCGGCCAGAAAAAGCACGTTGGTCACATGACCGCCCCGGCTCAGCACATCGGTCAGGCTGGATGCGGTGCGGGTCTTGCCCGTGCCAGTAGCCATGACCAGCAGATTGCGCCGGAAGCCCTGCGCGATGTGGGCGCAGACAGCCCGGATGGCGTTTTTCTGATAGTAGCGGTCGGTGATTTTATCGTCAATTTCGATGGTGTCCAGCGGCTTTTTCTCGGTGCGGCGGTTCATCAGTTTCTGTAAATCGTCCTTGCAGAACACTCCGCTCACGGCACGCTGCGGGCCGCTCTGCTCATCCCAGAAATAGGTGGTGTAGCCGTTGGTGGTAAACAGCATCGGACGGCGGCCAAACTTCTGCTCCAGACAGTCTGCATAAAGCTGAGCCTGCTTGCGCCCGATGTTGGGGTCTTTGGTGCTGCGCTTGGCTTCAATGACCGCCAGCGGCAAGCCGTCCTTGCCCATCAGCACATAGTCTGCATAACCCTTCTGCCTCAGCACGCCGTTCATGTTGTCCACTTCGTACTCGGTGCACACATCGGCGTCCGGCCCGGTGAATTTCCAGCCCATGGCCTTGAGGTCGATGTCGATGATCTTCCGCCGCGTTTCGGCCTCGGTCAGGTCGGCGGCGGTGAAGCTGCGGCTCTGCTGGTTCTGCTGTTTGCTGGCCGTGTACGCCACCGAAAGGCTCTCCACCTGCTTGCGCAAGGCTTCCAGTTCGGCATCCTTCTGGGTCAGCAGGCTTTCCTGTTCCCGGATCTTCTTTTCGTCCAGCGTTACCTTTTCGCCGGGGATGGCTGTTTCATCAAAGGAGCGCTCCACATAGTCCGTGCCGTAGCAGTAATCCACCCACTGGATGAAGTCGAACAGCCCCCGCAGGCTGAACACTGCATCCGCCGCCGACACACTATGCCCCGTATGTACCGCCAGATTGCCCGCCTTCACGATGCTGGGCAGCACGCTCCACACATTGCGGTCTACCGCGAACCGGAAACTCGGCTCGTGCAGAAGGGATTGCAGGTTGTCCTTGTATGGCATCGTGATGGTTTTATCTGCCGCATACACCCACTTCACCGCCAACTCCAACGCCTTCCGACACCCCACCGCGCACATCGCCGGGGAGGTGGAGAACACTTTCTCGGCCTCGATGGCAGAATTGGCGAAGAGGGAGTACTCAGTTTTGGTGGCAAGATAGGAGAAGTTGGACATGGTGGGGCTCCTTTCGAATTCTTATAATTTTCTCTTGGCAAATTTTTTCAACACACGATATGCTTCTCCGCCAGCTATCCCAAGCATAGAAGTTTCTTGGATGGCCTTTTCTAGACTAAGACCAATTTGCCGTGGTATGTAAGTCGTCAGCACACCTTGGTTGATAATGCCCTTCATTCTTTCTTGTTGCTGGTTAAACATCGACCAAAATTGATTCATGTCAAGTTGAGGATTTGTTGCTAATACTTGCTGTACAATTGAATTTAATGTTTGCCTACTCTTTTCAGAGATACCTTCTGGAATCACATCGTTCATCGCATTTGAAACCATTTGTTGTGTTGGAGAATTTCCAGCCCAATTCAGTCCGTTGAGTATAAATTGTGTTTCTAATTGTGTGCAAACTCCTTGCGTTTGGAAAAAGCTATTTTTCTGCAAATTTTTCATCAATTGCTGCTGTTCTTGAATTTCAGATGCATAGTTATACAATTGATTCAACGATGCATAACTTGCAGAGTCCATATTCTTTACAAAGAAATGCTTGTACTTATTCCAATAATTTTCTTCAAATAGCGGCAAAGATTCATAAAAAGCTGTGGCATTGAGTTGACCATCTGTAATATATGTAGAAATCTCTCGAATTCTGTCAAGCAATTCGTCTATTTGAAGTACCAGCAGTGAAGCAGCTTCTGTTTTACGCCTTCTTTCCTGAACCACATAAAGAACTATTGCTGACCCACCAACTATAATCAGCAAAACATTCACCCAATTGGTAAACCAGAAATCCTTTAGCAGTTTTAGCATAGCAGAATCTCCTTTCAAAAGCATCTCATCTTCTAAACAGCTTATTAAAATCTATTGCATAACCGATTTTATCAAGTTCCTGCAAAACCTCCGTTTTCCAGTTTCCAGCGTCAGTATAAACTACACCTTGCATATCAGAAGGCAGCTCCAAATTTTTATCTGCCACAATAATAACATTTTCACGTCCAAGCTTTCCCATAAAATATCCCGCTTCAAACACAACATTCTGTCGCGCTCGTAAATTTTCACTGGTTGCATCTTTTGCCTTGCCATAGTCATCACCAGTAAACAAGCAAATAGCAGCACCAACATCTGAATGCTCTTCAAATTTCTCGATAATAGTTTTGCCTCTGTTAGCTTGTTCACTTAAAATGATTGCTTCAAGACCTTGTTTTTCAACCATACGGGCCACTTCTTGTTTTAGTGCATTATCGTGACCGTGAACAATAAACACTTTTTTATATTCTTTCGTTCTTGTCATTGAGGTCCTTTGAGATATATTCGCTAATAGCATATCTTCATGCTGCCATTGCCGCATTTCTTTGAGCTTCTGTTGCATTGATTTTTCTGCCTTGTCTAACATATCTGTACTAATATCATCTAAATAGGTTTCAAATACACGCTTTGTTGCTTCAAGCCCTTTTTTGCAGCACTCTATACACTTGCTCTCATCATCATAATCAAAAATAGGATGAAACTGTGTTTTTCCAAATTGTTCCATTTCAATGCTTTGCATTCCAAAATAATGTGAAAGGAACCGCGCTGCTTTTAATTTCCAGTCTTGAAATTCTTGTGTGGCTGTAGTTGCATTCATTTCAATTAGCCGATCGATTTCTTTGTAAATGATTTCCAATTTTCCGTAGTCATTCATTTGATCACCCAAAATATTCCTGCATCAGTGCCTTTTTCATCAGTTCCAGCTTTTCAAGGCTCTGCTGTACGGTCTGCTTCTGCTGGTTTACACGTTCCACAAAGGTGGAAAAGCATTGCTGACGCTTCAAATCCGGCAGAATAATCTCTAGCTTTCTTATATCACCCAGTGCAATAAATTTCTGTGTTCCGCCCCTTATTTTATCAAGCACAGCACGGTCAAAATAGTCTGACTCCAAAAGTGTTTTTATGTAAATATTTGTCACCAATGAATCCGGTGTGAATTTTATTAGCGCAACATTTTTTATTGCAAACATAGGTTCAATATTTACAATGACTGGTTTTCCTACTGTCCCAATCATTGGCATTATAATGTCTCCTCTATCTACTTTGGAACGCTCACATATTTTTTTATAGTCATCTTCCGAAATTAAATTGCATTCTGAAAGATCTATTTTGCCACCTGTTACATTTTTAGAAGTAACCAACGGATAACCCACATCATAATATTCCGGTGAATCATGCGTACCGTCTCTTACATCACAAACTTTTCCGAGGTGGCTTTTAGGATAGTTCATTGGATTATTGACAGGGTCCCCAAACATCTCCACAAACCGTGCCTTTATCAGCTCGTCCAGTTTGGCAAGCTGCTGCTTGCGGAGAGATATCAACTTATTAGCTTTTTCAAGCGCATCGCAGATTTCTTCCTGCCGTTCTTTATCAACCAGTGGAATTTGTGCAGCACCTAAATCATTCTTGTTAAAACCCGCTTGTGCCGCACGACTTCCGACATTGCTGATAAATCTCTGAAAATATTGAGAGTTCAGATACCAGTATAAGTATTTCTTGCTGACTACTTTTTCATCTGGAATTGTTTTTACAATAGCAACATTATATGCTCCTGCAAGACCAGTCAAAATCTTTCCAATTGACGCTCCATATCGTCCAATTAGAATATCATCTTCTATACAGGTTTTTAGTTTTCCAGTGTCTTTAACGTACTCAATATAATTTTTGTCACTTTGTGTAAAGTCACGAATTTGCAGCATCCGAACATACCCTTGTGCAGGTTGGTCGATCCATTCATCTTTCGGTGGCTGAGTTCCACCTTGAAAATCACAGATATCCGTCAATGAAACTTTCATCACACCATCTCCTCCAACTCTGCCAAACCCTTGGTGATCTCCATTTCCAGCTCATGCAGGTCGGCAAGGATCTCCGTGGTCGTGGGATACTCCACCGGCACATACTCGGTCTCTTTGTACTTATTGATGGATAAATCGTACCCGTTGGCGGCAATTTCTTCTTTGGGCACAAAGAAGCTCTGCTCGGTGCGCTTGCGGTCAGTTTCGGCATCAAGGTTATGGAACCGGGCGATGATATCCGGGATGTCGTTTTCCTTCACCTCAGTGCGCTTGTCGTCCAGCGAGAAGCCGTCGGCTTTCATATCGTAGAACCACACCTTGTCGGTGCCGCCCGCGCCGGTCTTGGTAAACACCAGCACCGCCGTAGACACGCCTGCGTAGGGCTTGAACACGCCGGAGGGCATGGAAATGACCGCCCGCAGCTGATGGTTTTCAATCAGTTCTTTTCGGATGCTCTGGTGCGCCTTGCTGGAACCGAACAGCACGCCGTCCGGTACGATGCAGGCGCAGCGTCCGCCGGTTTTGAGCATCCGCAGGAAGAGCGCAAGGAACAAAAGCTCCGTCTTTTTGGTGTTGGTGACAGCCTTCAGGTCATCGTTGATGCTCTCGGCATCCACAGTGCCCTTGAACGGCGGGTTCGCAAGGCAAATGGTGTACTTGCTGCAAATGGAGTTTTGCTTCGACACGCTGTCCTTGTAGTCGATCTCCGGGTTCGTGATGGAGTGGAGCATCAGATTCATGGCCGAAATGCGCAGCATGGTGCGGTCTGTGTCAAAGCCGGTGAACATCGGGCCGGCAAAATGCTGCCACTGCTCCGGGGTCATGCTGTCCTCGTAGTGGGCGCGGAGGTACTGCGCACTGGACACCAGAAAGCCTGCCGTGCCGCAGGCGGGGTCGCAGATGAAGTCGTCCGGCGTGGGCTGTACCAGTTCCACCATCATGTCGCGGATGTGCTTGGGCGTGCGGAACTGGCCGTTCTGCCCTGCTGTTGCCAGCTTGCCCAGCATATACTCGTACAGGTCGCCCTGCATATCAAGGTCGGCGATGTCGTGGGTGTAGAGATCCTCCAGCCCGGTGATGATCTTTTGTAGCACCTGCGGCGTGGGGATCAGGAACATGGCATCGTCCATATACCGCGCAAAGGCGGTGTTGCCCTCATCCGGGCGGGTGGGGTCGTCTGCGATCTCCACCAGTTCGCCGTTTGTGTCAAAGTCCGGCAGACGGCCATACTTCATCTTTTTGATGGCAGGGAACACCCGCTGCTGCATGGTCAGGAAAATCTCGCGGGAGTCCTTGTCCTTGAAGCGGCTCCACCGCATAGACTGTCCTGCCGCGCTGGCCGGGAAGATGTGCTCCATCTTTTCGCCCGCCATGTTCTCAAAATCTTCGGTGGCAAGCTCTTTCTCGTCCAACGACCGGATGAACATGAGATAGGTCAGCTGTTCAATGACGGTCAGCGGATTGGTGATGCCTCCTGCCCAGATGTCCGTCCAGATTTTGTCTACCTTATTTTTAATGGCTCCTGTTACCATGCGTTCCTCCTGAATGTTTGCCAATCGCAAACGCTTTGCATCTTGAATTTTTGGTGATAATACCACAATTTTATTATAGCAGTGTACGATTGCATTTTCAATGTCAGCTCTGGTGGTGTGCAATGATCCGAGGAAAGAAAAAGCCGCGAAGACTCTAACGAATCTTCGCGGCTTTTTGGTGCGCTCGAGGGAACTCGAATCCCTGGCCCTCTGATTAAAAGAATCCAAG
>ERZ1027037.496-NODE-496-length-11717-cov-7.168925_pt1 | contig 11717 bp, 10 predicted proteins | sample MGYA00519440_ERZ1027037 | MGnify/ENA primary metagenome ERZ1027037 (study PRJEB26926, sample SAMN06164793) | human gut metagenome | biome: ENVO:00009003; feature: ENVO:2100002; material: ENVO:00002003 | host: Homo sapiens | place: USA | collected 2012 ... | reverse complement strand
TCTACACTTCTAGCTTCGTCGGCAGCGTCAGATGTGTATAAGAGACAGCCTTTATCCCGATATGCTCAATCTCTACGGCGACAGAGGTAATATTATTGCACTTACTAAAAGAATGGAACTTCGTGGTATTTCTACTCAGGTTGACAGAATTACTATGGGTAAATCCTTTAATGCCGATGATTACGATATTTTATTTATCGGCGGCGGTCAGGACTTTGAGCAGGACGTTTTGCTTGAGGACTTGAAAAAGGGCAAGGATAAGGAAATTAAACGTGCTGTTGATTCGGGCAAGGTTATGCTTGCTATCTGCGGCGGCTACCAAATGCTCGGCAAATATTATAAAACTTATGACGGCAAAATGCTTGAATATATCGGCGCTCTTGATTTTTATACCGAGGGCAAAGAGGAACGTATGATAGGCAATTTTGCTTATAAAACAAAAGAGGGAATAGAGGTTGTCGGCTTTGAAAACCACAGCGGCAGAACTTATCTCGGCAAGGGTGTTGAGCCACTCGGCAAAATGATTAAAGGCTGCGGCAATAACGGCGAGGACGGCACAGAGGGTGTCAGGTACAAAAACACTTTCGGCACATATTCTCACGGTCCTGTTTTGCCTAAAAATCCGCAACTTGCAGATTTGCTTATTTCCTTGGCAGTTAAAAATAAATACGGCTCTTGCACACTTGAGCCTCTTGATGATGATTTAGAGGATAAGGCAAGATCGCAGGTTATGAAGCTATATATAAAATAGGAGAAAAATATGAAGCTTTATATTAAGCAAAAGGTGTTTTCAATCGGCGCTAAGTTTTCTGTTAAGGATGAAAACGGCAACGACAGATATTTTGTTGAGGGGGAAATTTTAACTCTCGGCAGGAAGCTGCATATATATGATATAAATAATAGCGAGGTCGCCTTTGTCCGCCAAAAGCTTTTGACCTTTATGCCTAAGTTTACCGTTGAGGTCGGCGGCGAGGAGGTTGCAGAAATAGTTAAGCAGCTTACTCTTTTTAAACCTAAGTATTATGTTGATGGCTTGGGCTGGGACGTTGACGGCGACCTGTTTGCCCACGATTATGTTATCACTTCGGGCGATAAGGAAATCGTTTCAATCCATAAGGCATGGATGAGCTGGGGCGATACGTATGAGCTTGATATTTCAGATGATACCGACGAAATAACCGCTCTTGCAGTCGTTCTTGCGATTGATACCGTACTTGATAACGCAAATAACTCCGCCAACGGCTAATATTTATAAAAAATCAAGGCACTATGATTTACGTCATAGTGCCTTCGCTTATTTTCTGCCTAATATATAATCTGTTGAAACATTATAATAATCTGCTAGTTTTATTAAAATCGCTGTCGGTATATCTCTTTGACCTAACTCGTAATTTGAATAAACCTGTTGAGAACAATTGAGTATTTTTGCTACCTGCTTTTGCGTTAAATCGTGGTCTTCTCTTAAATCACGTATTCGTTTATACATAATATCACCGCTGTTATTATACGTTACTGCATATTGTTGTATTGACAAATACCGCAAATTGCAGTAAAATATATTCAAATCTAATTTAAAGGAGATATTTCAATGAAAAAACTTTTATCAATTATAATGTCAACATCAATTATTATTTGCTCGCTTTTTTGTTTTAATTCAACAGCTCTTGCAGGTGGTTGGGTAAATTCGGCACAAGAGGTTGAGTTTGATACAATTTATACCGAAGGATGGAATGCTGATGATCCGACAACAAAACCGGGGAGTGGATATAAGTATGCAACATTTAATTGTGATGCTTTTAAATTTGTTGTGCCTCAAAAGGGAAATATAAATGTTAATATAAAGTCTGCTTTTTGGGAATATTTTACTAATAGCGCATATGTTTACTCAATTAATGATACGTCTAAACCGATAAGCAAAGTATCACTTTCACGCAATGAAGATTCAGGATTGGGCATTTATTATTATAAATGTGATATTCAACTTAACTCAGGAACGTATTTTTTTGTTATGGAATATTCTTTTACAAATAATGAACATGTTTTAAGAGGAAAAACATACGATTTAATACTATCTTATAAACCTACATTTCCGAACACTTCAATTAAAAAACTTGCGCCTAAGAAAAAATCATTTAAAATTAATTTCAAAAAATGCTCAAATGTATCTGGCTATCAGGTAAAATACAGCATTAAGAAAAATATGAGTTCTTCAAAAACGGCCAAGGCTTCTTCATCGTCTTCATCTAAAACGGTTAAATCGCTTAAATCAAAAAAGAAATATTATGTTAAAGTGAGAACATATAAAACTGTAAAGATTAACGGAAGAAATAAAACCTACTATGGAAAATGGTCAAAGATTAAGACTGTAAAAACCAAATAATATTGAAAAAAGGCTTGATTTTTCAAGCCTTTTTTGTTATAATATCCCAGCATTCGTAGAAATACAAGCGAATACGCACACACACGAGTTAAGCCTTAGGTGATTTTTATGGGCTTTTGCCATACTCGGTGTGGAGGAATCAACCTTAAAGGAGGAAATAATAATGGCAAACGTAGTTTCAATGAAACAGCTTTTAGAAGCAGGTGTTCACTTTGGACACCAGACAAGAAGATGGAACCCTAAAATGGCTGAATACATCTTCACAGAGCGTAACGGCATTTACATCATCGACCTTCAGAAAACAGTTAAGAAGCTTGATGAGGCTTATATGTTCGTTCGTGACCTCGCTGCAGAAGGCGGCTCAATCATTTTCGTAGGTACAAAGAAGCAGGCTCAGGAGTCAGTTAAGGAAGAGGCTGAGCGTTGTGCTATGCCATATGTTAATGCAAGATGGCTTGGCGGTATGCTTACAAACTTCAAGACTATCCGTGGCAGAGTTGCTCGTCTTGCTCAGCTTAAGGCTATGAGAGAGGACGGCACATTTGACCTTCTTCCTAAGAAGGAAGTTGTTGGTCTTGAGCTTGAAATCGAGAAGCTTGAGAAGTACCTTGGCGGTATCACAGAGATGAAGAAGATTCCTGACGCAATGTTCATCGTTGACCCACGTAAGGAAAGAATCGCTGTATCAGAGGCTATGAAGCTTGGTTTACCAATCGTAGCTATCGTTGATACAAACTGTGACCCTGATGAAATCGACTACGTTATCCCTGGTAATGATGACGCTATCCGTGCAGTAAAGCTTATCGCAGGCGCTATTGCAAACGCAGTTATCGAGGGTAGAGACGGTAACGACACAGCAGAAGAAGCTGCTACAGAAGAAGCAAGCGAAGAGGCTGCTGAATAATTTAATATAACATATAACTATTTTTAGGAGGATAATATAATGGCATTTACAGCTCAGGACGTAAAGGCTCTTCGTGAGAAGACCGGCGTTGGTATGATGGAATGTAAGAAGGCTCTTGTTGAGGCTGATGGCGATATGGATAAGGCTGTTGACTTTCTTCGTGAAAGAGGTCTTGCAGCTGCTGCAAAGAAGGCAACAAGAATTGCTGCTGAGGGCGTAGTTCTTCCTTATTATGATGCTGAAGCTAAGAAGGGCGTTGTAGTAGAAGTAAACTCAGAAACAGACTTCGTTGCTAAGAACGAGAAATTTATGAGCTTCGTTGAAGGCGTTGCAAAGACTATCCTTGCAACAAACCCTGCTGACGTTGAGGCTCTTAAGGAAGAAAAGTTCGACGGCACAGACAGAACAGTTACAGAAACTCTTAATGACCTTGTCCTTTCAATTGGCGAAAATATGAAAGTTCGTCGTTTTGAGAGAATGGACGGTATTGTTTCAACATATATTCACGGCGGCGGCTCAGTAGGCGTTATGGTTGGCTTCGACGTTGCTGATGAGTCAAAGGCAGCTACTGCTGAATTTGATGCTATGGGTAAGAATGTTGCTATGCAGATTGCTGCTATGAGCCCTGCTTATCTTGACGAGGCTTCAGTTCCTGCTGAGGTTGTTGAGCATGAAAAGACTATTCTTGCAGCTCAGATGAAGGAAGACCCTAAGATGGCTTCTAAGCCTGAAGCAGTTCTTGCAAAGATTGCTGCAGGTAAGATGGGCAAGTATTATAAAGAAAACTGCCTTGTTGACCAGGAATTCGTAAGAAACGACCTTTTCCAGGGCGACGTTAAGGGCTATGTAGCTTCAGTTGCTAAGGAACTCGGCACAGAGATTAAACTTAACGGCTTTATCAGAATGATGAAGGGCGATGGCCTTGAGAAGAGAGAAGAAAACTTCGCAGAGGAAATCGCAAAGCAAATCAACGGCTAATCGAAATTTCAAATAAAATTTCATAACCTATCACAACCCGTTAAAACGCACTGTTTTAGCGGGTTTTTGCTATTTTTATGGAATTTCTCACTTGCCGTATTTTATCATAAAATATCATAACTTTTCAGCCTATTTTGCGTAAAAGTTGCGTAAAGATTTGCGTAAATTTACGCAAATTTACCTTCTGCGAAGTATTTTTTGCGTCAAGCAAAAATGCCGTTAAATAGGCGATAGGGGAGTGTTACAAATTCATCTTGTTTCTCGGATGATTTTCTTCAAGAATATGACGAATTTTATTTGTGCTGATATGTGTGAAATTGAAATCAAAAAGGTTGCCGAGAAAGCACTTAAAACTGCCGACAATCTTGGTATAGCGACAGAAAAGGCAAAAGGGATAGCTTTAAAAGCGAAAGAAAAGGTATCGGAAAATGTCAGCGATAATTCCGAAAGCCCTGTTAATTATGCTATTGATAAAGTTCAGGATAATGTTGAAAGTTTATCGGAGGACGCAGTTTATCTTTTTAACCAGCAAGGTAAAAAGAGTGTAAACGAAACTGTTAAAAGTACAAAAAAGCTCGAACAATCTATTGAAGAAGTTCGAGCAAGAAGAAAAATTAAAAAAGATAAAAGAAAGGTAAACAATCCTGATAGATATACACCCAAAGCACCTGATGATACAGTTAAGACCGACAATATTGTATCTAAAAACGAACCAAAGAATACTCAAAACAAAGTTCGTAGTGCAAGCAGTATCAAAACAAAAGAAACCGTATCTGCCGTTAAATCACAACAACCTATCATAAAGGCAAGTAAACAATCTGCTAAAGACACAGCAAAAGCCATTAACAAATCATCTCAAATAGCTAAAGAAACGGCAAAGCAATCTGCAAAAGGTGCAAAGAAAGCTGCAAGAGCAACTAAAAGGGCAATCAAAGCTATGATTGAAAGCACCAAAGCACTTGTTAATGCGATTATTGCAGGCGGTTGGGTATCTGTTGTAATAATCATTTTAATATGCCTTGTAGCTGCTTTGTGTTCATCATTTTACGGCATATTCTTTTCAAGTGAAACATCGCAAAGCGGTATGAACATAACTTCTGTAATTCAGCAAATCAACAATGAATTTGATGACAAGATTGACGAAATTAAATCATCGGGCAGTTTTGACGGAGTAGAAGTAATCGGAAGTCGCTCTAATTGGAAAGATATTTTATCTATCTATGCAGTTAAGACTACTACCGATGAAAACAACCCTATGGAAGTCGCTACTGTTGACGAAAACAAGAAGGCAATTTTATCATCAATCTTTTGGGATATGAACAACATATCAAAATCTGTTGAAATACGGACAGAAACGATAACGAAAGAATCAACCGATGAGCAAGGGAACACAATCGAAGCCACAGAGCAAGTTGAAAAGAAATATCTTGTAATAACCTTATCCGGCAAGACTGCCGAGGATATGTCAGCTACTTACTCGTTAAATGATACTCAAAAGAAATATTTAGCCGAATTGATGAGTGACAAAAACAACAAGCTTTGGGCATCGCTTATCTATAATATCGGCGGAGTATCAGGTGATAGCGGTATTGACATTAAAGACCTTGATTTTTCAAACGAAACGGTCAATGACACGCAGAAGAAAATAGTTGCAGTAGCAACCAACTCGGCTAAATACGGTATTTCTGCCCGTTCGGGTTACTGTCAGGCTTGGGTTGCAGATGTATATCAAGCTGTTACAGGTTCAAGAGGCTCTGCACATTGTGCTTTATGTGCCGCTGATATGTGGGCAGTATCAAGTGATTGGAGCAAAATTCCTGTTGGTGCAGCAATCTATGGATATTCTTCAAGTAAATACGGTCATGTTGGCATTTATATCGGCAACGGTATGGTTGCACATAACATAGGCTATATTAAAATAGAACCTATTGAGGATTGGATTAAAACTTATAAAGGCTTTGCTTGGGGTTGGGAGAATAATATGAGCCTTGTATAAAAATAAGGCAGTGGACAAAATTGCCCACTGCCTATTGTGATTAATTAATCACGGCCACAAAAGAGTCTTCCTCATTGTTTTCATCGGCAGTGATGATTGCTAATAACACAAAAGAGCAGTCCCTTGTGTCGTGTCGTAATTAGTTTTGTAATTCAACCGTAATATCCCTGTATATATCGTTATGAATGGGATTATCGCTATTCAAATAATCCTTGTCACACAAATAAACTCTAAAATGATATTCTTTATTAATTTTTGATATTATTTCTTCATATTCCTTTTGGTTAGAATACTCATAACCATACCCAAAGTCGGGATTAGTTGATTGCGGCTCTATTATAGTATATGGAGCTTCATCGACTGTTAAATAACTTTCACCATATACATCATCAAAATAACTGACTACAATATATTTGTTTGAGTTATTGTTTACAGTAAAATTTACGCTTACACTATTCGTATTTTTATCAATTGTTTCATTTTCTGAATTGACTATAATATCTACTTTTTCCAATTGATTAGTGTTTTTCTGACATCCAATAAAAAATGCAGAAATTAAAGTAGTTAAAATCATGAATAAACAAATATATTTTTTCATATCAATACCTCAAAATTTATTTAAGAATACAAAAATATATAGCAGGATGTGACCTCTGTGTAAATGTAAATGATACATCCATTAGCACAGTTTCTTTTAATGCCTTTCCATTTGTACCTTTCTGAACTTCATCATTTCGCATTTTATCGACTGTATATTTTTGAGGTTTACCACTTCTATTACCTGTATGAGCATAGTAATATATATAATATTTTTTTCCGCTTTTTTGGACAAATCCCATTAATGCTGCATGATCGATTTTTCCGTCATTGGTCCAATCAAAAAATATAGCAACTTTACAATAAGAGCTATCATATTTATCATATGCTTTTTTTGCATAACTATCCACCATACCTCTTGTTGTACATTTACTTACAGATGAACAATGATAACTCGCTATTCATCTATATAACTTATCAGCAATTCCCCAAGCATCAGATATTTGAAACTTATTCAGCACATGATAATGATGCCACCCTGATGAACTGCCAACGACACCAGTCATTTTATTTAATTCGCCTGCATAAAGGCATTGCGAAACAAAATTAGCACAATCAGATGTGTTTGATTTGTATTTTTTAGTATTCCTTCCATTCCACCAACTATCTGCATATGTGCGTGCCTTACTTGCACTATAACACCCATCCAAATCAAACCTATTAACAGAATCATTATTACAATAAGCAAATAGATTTAATCCATCTACGATGTCTTTGTCCAGATAGTTATAATCATCAGCATTGATAAACCTGCAAAGATTGGCATCATAGTACCTTGACTGAAGGTAGTAATAACCTGTTTCATTGTCATAGTAATATCCACGATAACGCAAAGGATTAATATTGGCGAGAGTGTTTTCCTCATCAGTATTATTTGTAGTGGTTATAGAACCTATTTTACCCCACTCATCGTACTCATATTGAACAAGTGCGTTTCCTTGTGTATCGGTAATACCGATAACATCACCCATTTGGTTTGTGATGTAAAAATATTGCGTTCCATTTAGCACAATCCCGACAGGAGTATTGTCGTTGTCATACTGAAAATACATTGTATTAGTACCATCTGTCTGTGAAAGAATAACACCGTCTTTTGTATTATAGTATGTAGTAACACCATTTACAGTTTTTGAGGTTCTGATACCATTCTCATCATAAGTATAACTGTATTTGTTATTTCCGTCAATTATGCTTTCAAGATTTCTGCCATTTGACCAAGTGAATGATTTATCACCATAGGTGAGTACATTACCATTGGCATCATAGGTTAATGCGCTAGCATTTACAGAGGTGAGCTTATCATTCCAACCGTCTGTTGAATAATCAAATACTGTGCTTGTTCCATTTACTTTTTTATTTGTAATGTTACCACGGCTGTCATATGCATAAGAAGCAGAATAATTCGTACCGCTTACAGCAGTTAACTGACTGTTGACATCATAAGTGTAATTTGTCGTTTTACCGGCATATGCAGTAGATGTGATTCTGTTTTTGCTGTCATAGGTGTTGGCTATTGAAGTGCTTTTACCGTATGACTTAGTAAGAACATTACCATTTTCGTCATAAGAATACTTTGATTCAGACGCTGTTGTGCCGTTAAGCTTGACAGAATCTGAAACGGTCTGCGATTTATCATTAGACTTTGCAGAATATGCGAGAGAATTATTTCCGTATTGATATGAAATTGAATTATTCTTAGTTGTATAAGAATAGGTGCTGCCGAAATGTGTTTCGGTTACATCCGTTTTTGTTTCAACACTGTTTTCTTCATCGGCTTCTGTTTTGGTTTGCGTATAATACTGAACAAGGGTGTTATCCGATATTTTGTAAACTTCAACATTATCGCCATCGTAGACATACTTCAAACCCGTATCGGTATTAATTTTTTCAGTAAGCTCATTATCGGTATTGTATGAATAGGTAACATACGGCGTTGTATCATCATTATGATACTGCTTTATAAGATTACCATTATCATCATACTCATAACGAATTGACTGACCGTTTGCATAGACTTCGCTTGTTAAGTTATAATCCTCATCATAATTATATGATAAAGTATTCACACCGTCAACATAAACTTTTGTTAAATTGCCATTAATATTGTAATCATATTTGTAAATATCAAAAGTTTCTGTTTTCTTTTCACCTGTTGAATAATATGTATATATCGTTTTAACACCAAGATGATTTGTTTCACTATCAAGATTGCCTGTAGCTTGGTTATATACATATCTATGACCGGCATTTGCATCTGCGTATGTGTTTGATGTTGGCAAGCCATCCTTAGAACTGTCATAATCCTCAGGCGCAATTTCCTGAATAACTCTGCCTTCGTTATCATAAAGAGTACGGGTAGTTTCGCCGTTTTGGGTTACACGAAGTGTTCTACCTGCTTTATCATAAACATATGTCGCAGAGTCGCCCTCGCTTTGAGTGGTGAGGAGATTGCCCATATCGTCATACGTATATGTGGTAACGGTTGTTTTTGTTTTATCATTTTCAACTGTAACATTCGTTTCCTTAGTTACATTACCGCTTACGTCATATTCATACGATACAGACGAGCCGTCGCTGTTTTCTTCCTTAGCCACTCTGCCCTTATTGTCATAAGTGTAACTTAAAGTATCAAAGCAAGTCAAGGAGGAATCGTAAATTTTTGGGATTTCTCCCTTAAAATCTTTTTTAAGCGTTGCAAGAACGGTTACGTTGCCTTTGGAATCATAGGTATAATAAGTGTAATCATTGCCTGATTTTTCTCTGACGACCTTACCTGAACTGTTGTATGTGTAATAAGTATTGTTTTTCTCATTACTTGTAACATATGAAATAACATTACCTTTTGAATCATAAGTGTAGGTAGTAGTTTCATCGCCTGATTTTTCAGTCTTAACCCTGTAATGATTATCGTATGTATATTCTGTTTTAGTGCCTGATTCGTCAGTATATTCAACAGGGAGAAAAGCATCATTATATACGGTCTTTGTCGTTTCACCGCTTGATGTAAGGGTGGTATAATTCATACTAGCATCATTATAGGTATACTTTATCCAAGAACCGTTTTTATATGTGATTTGCTTTAATCTACCGTTTGAATAATACTCAATCTTGTTATCATTACTTTTAACAAGAGTGAAATCGGTTGTATTATTAGTATATTCATATTTGCCTAAGATTACGCCTGCTTGGTCTTTAATCTCAATATATTTGTCTTGTTTAGTTGTATATTTGAGTTTGTTACCGTTAGGGTCTGTAATTTCTTTTTGGCTGTAATACTTAACGTCACTTCCGTCAGGTGCATTAATTGCCTGATAATCGGACAAGCTGAATTTTCTTCCGCTTGCGTCAGAAATTGAAATTTCATTGCTGTTTGTAGTTCTGTTAAGATTAAGCTTATTGCCGTTGTTATCCTCAATAGCACTGAGATATGCAACACTGTTTAATACCTTGATTGCAAAATAATATTTATATGTTCCGTCATCGAAGATATAATTATTATTTGTCTTAGTTAAGGTATATCCGTTAAGCTCGTCAACATAAGTTGTTGAATCCTTTCTAATCATAGGATATTTTGAGCCGTCAGGGAGAGTAACCTCAAGTCTGCTGTCGGTAACAAGAACTTTACTGTGGATTGATTCAAACCAATTTTTATCGGCACTGTTATATATTCTTGTATAGCCGAAATCAATTCCGTTATATGAAAATGAAAAATCAGTATTGCTTTCGGTATACACGCCGAGAGCTTTATTGGTGTTGGATAAGTTATAATATGCAATCTTTCCCGTTTCGCCGATTCGTGTATAAACTTTAGTGGTTTTATGAGCGGGAATAGCAAATGGTACGGAATAGTTCGTCCACTTTCCGTTTTCGCCTATTTTATACTGTAACTTTCTTTTGTCGGAATAATTTACTCTGTAAAGACCGATAAGCTCGCCATGTCTGTAGTACAAAGGAACAGGGTTAAGTGTTGCGGCATTAGCCGTAAACATGGATTTTAAATCAACATAATCGGATAAAAGTACATTTGAAAATGTCATTGTAACAAATGTGCCAAAACCGATTATTACTGCAAGAATTACGCTTAATATGCGCTTCCATAATTTCGTTTTGTATAAATTGTTTTCCATAGTTTTCTCCTTTCTTCATTTAACATTTTCAAAATTTCGCAAAAAGTTATTTTAAACACTATTTGTTGTTTTACTTTTTTAAAGATACTGTTTTATTGGCAAATCCGTCGGTCGTTGTAATTTTTGTACTTTCTGATTTGCAACAATTATAATTTCATATTAATAATTTACTAATTCTTTAAGCTCTTGAATAAACTGACTGATATTTGCATCATCTTCTTTTCGTAATGAACAATCCCAACGATTTAAAAAGTCCTCAACAGTTTCTTTTGGCAAAGTTTTCCATATAGGAGAAAGTGCAATTAATGCAGCATCAAATGGATTTGTCTCAAAATTATCGGCATCTATATAGCCACCCATTCCGGCACTGTCGCATAAATGTACTTTTCTTACAATGCTTTCTAAAACGATTGCATCATTATGACTTATTCTCATATTTTCACCTCCTTTTCAATTTTATTATCTTCCATTATAAAAAATAATATTCCATTTCCATTACGGCATCTAATAATCGCTGATCTTTTCAATATCCTTCTGTATAATATGAAATGTATTTTGCTGTTGTTATAATTACATAAATTGAAATACCCAACATTAATATTAAAATGATTTTAGTGTGTAATAAAGTATCATTTTTATCGACTAAAGAAGATATCAAAGCACCAATTGGAATGCCTATAATCCTGTCTCTTATACACATCTCCGAGCCCACGAGACTGCAGCTAATATCGTATG
>ERZ1027037.490-NODE-490-length-11838-cov-3.841297_pt1 | contig 11838 bp, 9 predicted proteins | sample MGYA00519440_ERZ1027037 | MGnify/ENA primary metagenome ERZ1027037 (study PRJEB26926, sample SAMN06164793) | human gut metagenome | biome: ENVO:00009003; feature: ENVO:2100002; material: ENVO:00002003 | host: Homo sapiens | place: USA | collected 2012 ... | reverse complement strand
CAGCGTCAGATGTGTATAAGAGACAGGATGCGGACCTTGCGCATCATCTGGCGGACGATGATCTCGATGTGCTTATCGTTGATGTCAACGCCCTGCTGACGGTAAACCTTCAAAACTTCCTGAATGAGGTAGTCATGAACGGCAGACGTGCCGCGGATACGCAGGATATCGTGCGGGGACAGCGCGCCGTCCTGCAGCTGCGTGCCCTTGGCGATGACGTCGCCGTCGTTCACGCGCAGGCCGGTGTGCGGCACCGAGTAGATGCGGTTGTCGCCGTCGTCCGCGGTGACGATGATGTTGAGCAGGCTGCCCTTGGTCGCCTCTTCGAAGCGGACCTTACCGCCGATCTCGGCGAGGGTCGCCATCTTCTTGGGACGGCGCGCCTCAAACAGTTCCTCGACTCGCGGAAGACCCTGGGTGATATCGCCGCCCGCAACGCCGCCGGTGTGGAAGGTTCGCATCGTCAGCTGCGTACCGGGCTCGCCGATGGACTGGGCCGCGATGATACCGACCGCCTCGCCGGGGCCGACGGGCTTGCTCGTGGCAAGGTTCATGCCGTAGCACTTCGCGCAAACGCCGCTGTGGGCCTTGCACGTAAGCACCGTGCGGATCTCGACGGAGTGGATATCGAACTTCTCCATGAGGTCGGCATCCTCGGGGGTCATCATGTGATCCTTGGAAATGAGGACCTCGTCCGTGCCGGGCTTCATCACGTCGTGGACCGGATAGCGGCCGTTGACGCGCTCGGAGAACTTTTCGATGACCTGGCCGTTCTCGCTGATCTCGCTGATCGTGATGCCGCGGGTCGCGCCGCAGTCGTCGGAGCGGATGATGACATCCTGGCAGACGTCGACCATTCGGCGGGTCAGGTAACCGGAGTCTGCCGTACGAAGAGCCGTATCGGCAAGGCCCTTACGGGCGCCTCGGGAGGAGGTGAAGTAGTCCAGCACGGACATACCCTCACGGAAGTTGGCCTTGATGGGGATCTCGATGGTCTTACCGGCGGTGTTGGCCATCAGGCCGCGCATACCGGTCAGCTGACGGATCTGCTTCATCGAACCACGGGCGCCGGAGTCCGCCATCATGAAGATGGGGTTGTAGCGGTCCATGTTCTTCTGCAGGGCGTCGGTGACGTCCGCGGTGGTCTTTTCCCACTCCTTGACGACGGCGCGGTAGCGCTCATCCTCGGTCATGAAGCCCATCTTGAACTGGTCTTCGATGTCGACGACGCGCTGCTCGGTCTCGGCAATGAGGGTGTACTTTGCCGGCGGAATGGTCATATCCGCAACGGAGATACTGATGGCCGCACGGGTGGAGAACTTGTAGCCCGTGGCCTTGATGTTATCGAGCACTTCGGCCGCGATGGTGAAGTTGTGCAGCTTGATCGTGCGGTCGACGATCTTGCCGAGCAGCTTCTTGCCGCAGACCTCGGTGATCTCGTAGTCGAAGTAGTTTTCGGTCGGCTCGCCGTTTTCATCCACGCGCCCCACAAAGCCAAGGTCCTGCGGGATGTTGCGGTTGAAGATGATGCGGCCGATGGTAACGCGCACGACCTTGCTGCCCATGGTGCCGTCCGGCATCTGCTTGACCGTGCGGACAAGGATGGGCTGGTGGATACCGATGAGGTGGTCGTTGTAGGCGAGCATGGCCTCGTCCTCGTCGCGGAAGATCTTGCCCGCGCCCTCCTCGTTCTCACGAACGGTGGTCAGGTAGTAGCTGCCCAGGATCATATCCTGCGTCGGCACGGTGACGGGCTCGCCGTCAGAGGGCTTCAGCAGGTTGCCGGAAGCCAGCATCAGCATCTTGGCCTCACGGCAGGCATCCTCGCCCAGAGGCAGATGGACTGCCATCTGGTCACCGTCGAAGTCGGCGTTGAATGCGGTACAGGCCAGCGGGTGCAGCTTGATGGCACGGCCCTCGACCAGCACGGGGTTGAAGGCCTGAATGCCCAGACGGTGCAGGGTAGGTGCACGGTTCAGCAGGACGGGGTGGCCCTTGATGACCGTCTCAAGGCTGTCCCAGACCTCGGGCTTTGCGCGCTCGACCATCTTGCGGGCGGACTTGATGTTGTTGGCAATGCCCTTCTCCACCAGATCCTTCATGACAAAGGGCTTGAACAGCTCCAGAGCCATCTCCTTGGGCAGACCGCACTGGTCCATCTTCAGCTCAGGGCCGACGACGATAACGGAACGGCCGGAGTAGTCAACACGCTTGCCCAGCAGGTTCTGGCGGAAGCGGCCCTGCTTGCCCTTGAGCGAATCCGACAGCGACTTGAGCGGACGGTTCGACTCGTTCTTCACGGCGTTGCTCTTGCGCGAGTTGTCGAACAGCGAATCGACCGCCTCCTGCAACATACGTTTCTCGTTGCGCAGAATCACCTCCGGAGCCTTGATCTCGATCAGACGCTTCAGACGGTTGTTACGGATGATGACGCGACGGTAGAGGTCGTTCAGATCCGACGTGGCGAAACGTCCGCCGTCCAGCGGCACCAGCGGGCGCAGCTCGGGAGGAATCACCGGCAGCACCTTCAGCACCATCCACTCGGGTTTGTTCCGGCCTTCCGAAGCACGGAACATCTCGATCACATTCAGGCATTTGAGCGCCTCGCTCTTGCGCTGCTGCGAGGTTTCCGTCGAAGCCTTGTGACGCAGGGCATAGGACATGGAATCCAGATCGACCTGCTGAAGCAACGTATAGATCGCCTCGGCACCCATCTGGGCCACGAACTTGTTGGGATCGCTGTCATCGAGCGACTGGTTGCCCTTCGGCAGCGCGCCCACGATGTCCAGATACTCTTTCTCCGAAAGGGTCTGCAACCGTTCCACACCCTGCTCGGCGGCAGCACCGGCGTTGATTACCACATAACGCTCGTAATAGATGATCGCCTCCAGCTTCTTGGAAGGGATACCCAGCAGATAGCCGATCTTCGAGGGCAGGGAGCGGAAATACCAGATATGCACCACCGGCACCACCAGCGAAATGTGGCCCATGCGCTCGCGGCGCACCTTTTTCTCGGTCACTTCCACGCCGCAACGGTCGCAGACGATGCCCTTGTAACGGATACGCTTGTACTTGCCGCAATGGCACTCGTAGTCTTTCACGGGACCGAAGATACGCTCGCAGAAAAGACCGTCGCGTTCAGGCTTGTAGGTACGATAGTTAATGGTTTCGGGCTTCAGCACCTCGCCGCTCGACTGCGCCAGAATCTCTTCCGGCGAAGCCAGTCCGATCGAAATGGAGCTGTAACCGTTATTCACTTTATTGTCTTTATTGAATGACATAATGCAATGCTTTTTTCTTATCCTCTATATACTACTACCTACCTTCCCTTACTCCAGCTTGACCGAAAGGGCCAGACCGCGCAACTCGTGCAGCAACACGTTCATTGCCTCGGGAATACCCGGCTTGGGCAGGTTGTCGCCTTTGACGATGGCCTCGTAAGCCTTGGCACGACCCATCACGTCATCCGACTTGATGGTCAGGATCTCCTGCAGGATATTGGCGGCGCCGAAGCCTTCGAGCGCCCAAACCTCCATCTCACCGAAACGCTGACCGCCGAACTGCGCCTTACCGCCGAGCGGCTGCTGCGTGATAAGCGAATAGGGACCGATCGAACGGGCGTGCATCTTGTCGTCGATCATGTGGCCGAGCTTGAGCATGTAGATCACGCCCACCGTAGCCGGCTGGTCGAACTTCTCGCCCGTACCGCCGTCGTACAGGTAAGTACGCCCGCTGCGCGGAATACCCGCCTTCGCCGTATATTCGTTGATCTGGTCGAGCGAAGCACCGTCGAAAATCGGCGTAGCGAACTTCAGTCCCAGCTCCTTGCCGGCCCAGCCGAGCACGGTTTCGTAAATCTGACCGAGGTTCATACGCGAAGGCACACCCAGCGGGTTCAGGCAGATATCGACGATCGTACCGTCCTCGAGGAACGGCATATCCTCGTCGCGCACGACACGGGCCACGATACCCTTGTTGCCGTGGCGTCCCGCCATCTTGTCGCCCACCTTCAGCTTGCGCTTCTTGGCGATATAGACCTTGGCCATCTGGATCACGCCCGTCTGGGGGAGTTCGTCGCCGTTGGTGAGGTTGTATTTCTCACGCTTGATCGCGGCATCGGCCTTCTTCCATTCGATCGTATAGTTGTTGATCGTCTTCTCTACCAGCGCATCGAGGTGGCTGTCGCCCGTCCACTTGCAGGTCCCCAGGTTCAGGTACCCCATCGCAACGCCCGACTTCTCGTCGGTGACTTTGCGGGAGAGCTCATCGAGCAGCTTCTGGGTGAATTTCGTTCCGGCAGGATAGAGTTCCACGCCGAAGTAATCGGTGATACCCGTAGTCGTCTTGCCCTGAAGCAGCGTATAAAGTTTGTTTACGAGCTGCTTGGTCAGGTCGGCGACCTGGGCTGCGAACTTCTCGTCGAGCTTCTCGATCTGCAGCTTCTCCGAGCTCTTTCCCGCACGCTTGTTCTCTTTGCCGGCACGGCTGTAAAGCTTCGTGTCGATCACCACACCGTGCAGCGACGGCTGCGCCTTGAGCGAAGCATCCTTCACGTCGCCGGCCTTGTCGCCGAAGATCGCACGGAGCAGCTTCTCCTCAGGCGAAGGATCACTCTCGCCTTTCGGAGTGATCTTACCGATCAGGATGTCGCCCGGATGCACGTTGGCGCCTATACGGATAATACCGTTGGCATCCAGATCCTTGGTAGCGTCCTCGCTCACGTTCGGAATATCCGAAGTCAGCTCCTCGACGCCGCGCTTGGTGTCGCGGACCTCCATGATGTACTCATCGACATGGACCGAGGTGAAAATGTCCTCGCGCTGGATACGCTCCGAAATCACGATGGCATCCTCGAAGTTGTAACCCTTCCAGGGCATGAAAGCCACCTTCAGGTTACGACCCAACGCCAACTCGCCCTTCTGCGTCGAATAACCTTCGGTCAGGATCTGGCCTTTGGTCACCTTGTCGCCCGTCAGAACGGCCGGTTTCAACGTGATCGACGTATTCTGGTTCGTACGACGGTAGCGAGGCAGTTCATAAGTCGTAATTTCCGGCTCGAACGAGCAGATCACCTCCTCTTCCGTCCGCTGGTATTTGATCTGGATCTTGGTTGCATCCGCAAATACCACCTCACCGTCGCCCTCGGCGATGATCTGGATGCGGCTGTCGGAGATCATATCCTTTTCGATACCCGTACCGACGATCGGCGACTCGCAGGTCACCAGCGGCACGGCCTGGCGCATCATGTTCGATCCCATGAGGGCACGGTTCGCATCGTCGTGCTCCAGGAAGGGGATCAGACTTGCCGCGATCGACGCGATCTGGTTCGGAGCTACGTCCATGAGCGTCACCTCCTGGGCCGTCACAACGGGGAAATCGGCGCCTTCACGGGCCTTGATGCGGTCGGGCTGCAGGAAATGGCCCTCGTCGTCGATCGGAACATTCGACTGGGCGACCACCTGCCCCTCCTCCTCTTCGGCCGAATAATATTTGATATCGGCATTGTTGAGATCCACCTGTCCGTTGGTCACGGTACGGTAAGGAGTCTCGATGAATCCCATGTCGGAGATCTTGGCATAGACGCAGAGCGACGAAATCAGACCGATGTTCGGGCCTTCGGGAGACTCGATCGGGCAAAGACGGCCGTAGTGCGTGTAGTGCACGTCGCGGACTTCGAAACCAGCACGGTCACGCGAAAGACCGCCGGGACCGAGGGCCGACAGACGGCGCTTGTGCGTGATTTCGGCCAGCGGGTTGATCTGGTCCATGAACTGCGAAAGCTGCGAAGTGCCGAAGAACGAATTGATCACCGAAGAGAGCGTCTTGGCGTTGATCAGATCGACCGGCGTGAAGACTTCGTTGTCACGCACGTTCATACGCTCGCGGATGGTACGTGCCATACGCACGAAACCTACCGAAAACTGGTTCGAAAGCTGCTCGCCCACCGTGCGGACACGACGGTTCGAGAGGTGGTCGATATCGTCCACCTCGGCTTTCGAGTTGATGAGCTGGATCAGGTACTTGATGATGGCGATGATGTCCTCGCGCGTCAGCGTGCGGATCGCCGGATCGATGTCCAAATCGAGCTTCTTGTTGATCCGATAACGGCCGACATCGCCCAGGTCGTAACGCTTGTCCGAGAAGAAGAGCTTCTCGATCACGTCGCGGGCCGTAGCCTCGTCGGGCGGCTCCGAAGCACGCAACTGGCGATAGATATACACCACGGCTTCTTTTTCGGAGTTACACGGATCTTTCTGTAAAGTATTGTATATAATAGAGAAATCGATACCCGACAGATTCTCCTTATGCAGCAGAATCGTCTTGGCACCGCTCTCGATAATCTGGTCGATATGCTCTTCCTGGAGCACCGTTTCTCGGTCAACGATCACGTTGTTACGTTCGATCGAAACCACCTCGCCCGTATCCTCGTCCACGAAATCCTCGACCCAGGTCGAAAGAACCCTGGCGGCCAGCTTGCGGCCGACGGCCTTCTTCAGAGCGGCTTTGGTCACTTTCACTTCGTCCGCGAGATCGAAAATCTCGAGGATCTGCTGATCGGCTTCGAAACCGATGGCACGCAGCAGGGTCGTAACGGGCAACTTTTTCTTACGGTCGATGTACGCGTACATCACGTTGTTGATGTCGGTAGCGAACTCGATCCACGATCCCTTGAACGGGATGATACGAGCTGAATAGAGCTTCGTACCGTTGGTGTGCATGCTCTGTCCGAAGAACACGCCCGGCGAGCGGTGGAGCTGCGAAACGATGACGCGCTCGGCACCGTTGATGACGAACGTACCACGTTCGGTCATATAGGGAATCGTACCGAAATAGACATCCTGCACGACCACGCCGAAATCTTCGTGCTCGTCATCGGTACAATATAGTTTCAATTTGGCTTTTAAGGGAACACTATAAGTCAGGCCGCGTTCCAGACACTCTTCGATCGAATAGCGGGGCGGGTCGATATAGTAGTCGATGAACTCCAGAACGAAATTGTTTCTGGTATCGGTAATGGGAAAATTCTCCTGAAACACCTTATACAGCCCCTCGTTCTTACGATTCTCGGCCGTGGTGTCCATCTGGAAAAAATCCCGGAACGATTTAAGCTGTACCTCCAGCAAGTCGGGATAAGGCACCCGGTTCTTGACTGTCGAAAAGCTAACTCTTTGTTGTGTTTTTGTCGTGGACATCGGTAAAATCCAAATTAAAGTTGAAGGTTTAAGTATTCCGGGGGAAGCCCCCGCAGCGGACCTCTTCTAATCCCGCTAATGCCCCAGTGTAAACAGATTACACCCTGAGAGCATCCAAACTTCCAAAGACCAGACACAGCTCCTGTCGGCACTTCTAATCTTTAGACCAGAAAAGGCATAGAGCTTACAGCAGCGTAAGCCCTATACCCTGAGTTTGTCCTGAAACTTTTAAGTAGAAACTACTTAACCTCAACTTCAGCACCTGCCTCTTCGAGCTGAGCCTTGATCGACTCGGCCTCCTCCTTGGAAACACCCTCCTTGATTGCTTTCGGAGCAGCATCAACCAAAGCCTTGGCATCGCCCAGCGACAGGCCTGCGATATCCTTCACAACTTTGATAACCTGGAGCTTCGACTGGCCAGCGTTCTTCAGAATCACGTCGAATGCGCTCTTCTCAGCGGCAGCAGCCTCTCCGGCGGCGGCAGCAGGCGCTGCAACAGCAACGGCTGCAGCTGCGGGTTCAATGCCGTACTCCTCTTTGAGGATCGTAGCCAACTCGTTTACCTCCTTAACTGTCAAATTTACCAATTCTTCAGCTAATTTTTTTACATCTGCCATAAGTTCAATCTTATTAAATTTTGTTTGAATTCTTGTTTGTTAATTTCTTTCTTCGAGCGTCTTTACGATACCCGCAATCTTTTGGCCTGCATTAGACTGCAATGCAGAGATAACATTCTTCGCAGGAGATTGCAGCAGGGCGATGATATCGCCGATAAGCTCCTCCCGGCTCTTAATGTTGCACAGAGTGTCCAACTGGTTGTCGCCTACATACACGCAGCCTTCCACGTACGCCGCTTTCAGTACCGGCTTGTCGGAAGTCTTGCGGAACTCCTTGATCAGCACCGCAGGCGTCTTGCCCGTGTGGGCGAACATTACCGAGGTCGAACCCTCCAATACTTTCACCAAATCAGCATCCGCTTTCTCCACCCGCTCCAGCGCTTTGGCAAGAAGCGTGTTCTTTACGACCACCAGCTTGATGTCGCTTTCGAAGCACTTGCGACGCAACGACGCAGTCTGCTCAGCATTCAAAGCCTCGATGTTCGTAATGTAAAAGTGAGGATACTCGTTGAGCTGCTCGGCGAGGCTGTCAATGACAACCAATTTTTCTTCCTTCGTCATCTCTTAAATCCTCCCTCTTATTTAGTTTCTACTGATTTAGCATCGATCTGCAAGCCAGGGCTCATAGTCGTCGAGAGGAAAATACTCTTAACATAAGAACCTTTCGCTGCAGCCGGTTTCAATTTCATAATCATGCTGAGCACCGTATTCACGTTATCGGCAATCTGCTCCGCAGAGAACGAAATCTTACCAACTGAAGTGTGGATAATACCGAACTTGTCCACTTTGAAGTCGATCTTACCCGATTTTACCTCACTTACAGCCTTTCCAACTTCCATCGTAACCGTGCCGGTCTTGGGGTTCGGCATCAGGCCGCGGGGACCCAGAATACGACCCAGCGCACCCACCTTACCCATCACGTTCGGCGTACAGATGATCACATCGATATCCGTCCAACCGGACTTGATCTTCTCGACGTATTCATCCAAACCTACGTAGTCGGCACCGGCAGCCTGCGCTTCGGCCTCTTTTTCCGGAGTACAGAGCACGAGAACCCGTACCTGCTTACCCGTACCATGAGGAAGAGTCACAACGCCTCTCACCATCTGGTTGGCCTTACGCGGATCCACGCCCAGACGCACATCAACATCCACCGAAGCATCAAATTTCGTAAAAGTAATCTCCTTCAGAAGAGCTGCGGCCTCCGTAAGCTTGTAAGCCTTTTCGGGCTCGACCTTCGCGTAGGCAATTTTTTGATTTTTTGTCAACTTACTCATTCTTGTAATTGCAATTACTTGTTAGGAAATTCTCCAACGACGTTGATACCCATACTGCGCGCAGTACCAGCGATCATACGCATAGCAGCCTCGATCGTGAAACAGTTCATATCGGACATCTTGTCCTGAGCGATCTCACGCACCTGATCCCACGTCACCTGACCGACCTTGTCGCGGTTGGGCTGTGCGGAACCCGATTTAGCTTTGGCTGCCTCCTTGAGTTGAATGGCTACAGGCGGCTGTTTTACGATGAAGTCAAACGACTTGTCGCTGTAAACCGTGATGATGACCGGAAGAACTTTTCCCGCCTTGTCTTGTGTTCTGGCATTGAACTGCTTGCAGAAGTCCATAATATTGACTCCTTTTGAACCCAATGCTGGTCCCACCGGGGGAGAAGGATTGGCAGCACCACCTTTGATCTGCAATTTGATAAATGCAGCAACCTCTTTTGCCATAGTTTTCCTTGGTTAATTATTCTTTTTCAACTTGTGTGAAACTCAACTCCATAGGAGTTTTGCGCCCGAATATCTTCACCGATACCGTGAGTTTCTTGCGCTCGTTGTCGACGGCCTCAATGGTACCTTGGAAGCTTGAAAAAGGACCATCTGTAACTTTGATGGTTTCGCCGACAAAGAATGGTATTTCGTTTTCTTCCTCCATCGAACTCAATTCATCGACACGCCCCAGGATGCGGCTGACCTCCTGCGGACGCAGGGGCGTAGCGATCATCTTGCGGCTGTCCTCCTTGGTGTCACCCAAAAAACCGAGCACGTTGGGAATATTACGAATGATAATAGGGATCTGACCGACAAAGGCGGCTTCAATCAATACATATCCCGGATAAGAAACCTTCTCTTTGGAAACCTTCTTACCGTTACGGATCGTATAGACTTTTTCGGTCGGAATCAGCACCTGCGAAATATACTCTTCCAGGTGGCTGTGGCGGATTTCGGATTCGATGTACTCTTTTACCTTATTCTCCTTGCCTCCGATCGTACGAACTACATACCACTGTTTCGCTGTTTCGCTCATGGTCACAAAAACAATTAACGACCGAGCTTAGCCAGGGTCCTGTAGATAGCCTCCATAATGTTCTCAAACGAAATGTCCATCGCCAAAATCACGATGGCGAAGATCAACGAAGCGACCATCACCACTACCGTCGAGTTCTGCAACTGTGCGAACGTCGGCCAGGTCACTTTATGAACCAATTCGTTATAAGATTCTTTTACGTAATTGAACATATTCTTCTTACTTTATTTTAGCAGGAGCAGAGAGATTCGAACTCCCATCAACGGTTTTGGAGACCGCTATTCTACCCTTGAACTATGCTCCTAAAAAGTAGTGCAAGTCAATCCCTGCACTACTAAAATATCCCTGGGATTAGGCGAGAATCTTCAGAATCTGACCTGCACCTACCGTACGGCCACCCTCGCGGATTGCGAAACGCAGACCTTCGTTGAGTGCAACCGGGTAGATCAACTCAACGGTGATCGTTACGTGGTCGCCCGGCATCACCATATCTACGCCTTCGGGAAGAGTAACCTCACCGGTTACGTCCATCGTACGCAGATAGAACTGGGGACGGTATTTGTTGTGGAACGGCGTGTGACGGCCCCCCTCTTCCTTCTTCAGGATATAAACCTCAGCCTGGAACTTGGTGTGCGGAGTGATAGAACCCGGTTTAGCGACAACCATACCGCGCTTAACCTCTTTCTTGTCGATACCGCGGAGCAGCAGACCTACGTTGTCACCGGCCTCGCCCTCATCGAGCAACTTGCGGAACATCTCCACACCCGTACAAGTCGAAGTCAGCGTCTTCTCCTCCAGACCGATGATCTCAACGGGATCACCTACGTGGATAACACCGGTTTCGATACGGCCCGTAACCACGGTACCACGGCCGGTGATCGAGAATACGTCCTCGACAGGCATCAGGAACGGCTTCTCGTTCTCGCGCTGCGGAATCGGAATATAGTTATCAACCGCATCCATCAGCTCCATGATCTTGTCTTCCCACTTAGCCTCGCCGTTCAGACCACCCAGTGCGGAACCACGGATGATAGGAGCGTTGTCGCCATCGTAGTCGTATTTGCTCAGCAGATCACGAACCTCCATCTCGACCAGGTCGAGCATCTCGGGATCGTCCACCATATCGCATTTGTTCAGGAACACAACGATCTTCGGTACGTTCACCTGGCGAGCCAGCAGCACGTGCTCGTTGGTCTGAGGCATCGGACCGTCGGTTGCGGCAACAACCAGAATCGCACCGTCCATCTGTGCGGCACCGGTAACCATGTTCTTCACATAGTCGGCGTGACCCGGGCAGTCAACGTGTGCATAGTGACGATTTGCAGTCTGGTACTCAACGTGCGAAGTGTTGATCGTAATACCACGCTCTTTCTCCTCGGGAGCGTTGTCGATAGAATCGAACGAACGAAGCTCAGAAAGGCCTTTTTTAGCCAGAACGGTGGTGATCGCTGCAGTAAGAGTCGTCTTACCGTGATCAACGTGACCGATAGTACCGATGTTCACATGCGGTTTGGAACGGTCGAATTTTTCTTTTGCCATAGTATAAAAGTATTAAGATTTTATAAAAATTCTGCTCTTCAAAACGTCTGTCGTTTCGCAAGAGTGACGAGCGACGCAATACCTCTCCTCAAAGAGGTTTGCATCACGCGTCAACTGCATTTCTGGAGCGGAAGACGAGGCTCAAACTCGCGACCCTCAGCTTGGAAGGCTGATGCTCTA
>ERZ1027037.477-NODE-477-length-12056-cov-9.821348_pt1 | contig 12056 bp, 10 predicted proteins | sample MGYA00519440_ERZ1027037 | MGnify/ENA primary metagenome ERZ1027037 (study PRJEB26926, sample SAMN06164793) | human gut metagenome | biome: ENVO:00009003; feature: ENVO:2100002; material: ENVO:00002003 | host: Homo sapiens | place: USA | collected 2012 ... | reverse complement strand
GGCAGCGTCAGATGTGTATAAGAGACAGATTTTCTATATGTTTTAAACCAATCTTTGAATCCAATAAATATATTTTGATGATATCTTAAAGCAGCAAATACAAATGAAAAAAAAACATAAGGGCCAAACGAGATTGATTTATAAATAAAAAACATTACAGATCCTTGATTCTGTTTCAATCCATGCTTTTTAAGAAAAAGATTTCTACGTAATGCAACATGATAGCGAGATTCTATAACAGGTAAATCCCAACGATTAGCTAAACTGCCCTTTCTTGTTGTGATAACATAAACTTCATGAGTATCTATTGTAAATTTTTTAGAATAGTAACCTACAAGAGTTGAAAAATACACATCATTGGCTGCCAGTACCTCATCGAATCTTATATTATATTGTACTACAAGTTCTCTTTTTATCATTTTTCCCCAAGGTACAAGATAAGATAATCGTACTTCCATTTCATCTATTTTTCCCAACACATAATCATCTATATATGCATTAAACAGACTATTCCGATTACTAGGCTCTAAAGTATCATCATAAACACTATCTGACTTAAAATAAATCAAATCTTCCTCATCTGCAAAATGTGAATAAAATATATCAAAAGCCTGCGGAGTAAAAAAATCATCAGCATCAGCAAAAATCAACCACTTACCATGAGCATTATCCAATCCAATATTCCTTGCTCCTCCTGCAAAACTATGTGGATTAGAATGAAGAAGTTGAAATGGATGAATAGTCTGTACATCTTTTCCAGATATAGGTTCAGGTGAGTTGTCAATCAACAACACCTCAATCTTATCAGAAACAGGAATAGATTTAAAAAGTCTTGGAAGACTATCCAATGATTTCCTTTGAGGAATAATTATTGAAAAATCTATATTACACATTTATATTTAAAAAGGTTATTACCAAAATTACAACTCCATAAACACCTCAAGATTATTTTTGAAAAACTATAAACTACGTGATAAAAATATATCATCCGTTTTAGAAACTAATTTTAAATGGTATGGCGTTAAGAAAAATAAAAACCAAAAATTAGGAGATAACCAATACACATTAGAAAATAACAACATTATCAAAATAGATGATATTAAAACAATCGGGATTATATATATTGATGCTAAATTAGAAATAACTGTTGCTTTTACTATTTTAGTTATAGGGAATAAAAAGAGGAACAATCCTAACATGCCCATTTCACACAATATTTGCAAGAATAGTTGATGCACATATATTTCATTTATTTTTTCAAAATACCCTACACCTTTTCCTATCATTGGACTACTTCTAATTATGTCTATAGCACTCTCATATAACAGATCTCTACCATTGCTTACATCTCCATCGTTAGAGAGTGATGACATTTTTTTAATTGCACCTATAGAATTTTCACTTGAAATATAAAAAAAATCCTCTAAAACAGTTTCTATATTTAGGAAAAGAAAAATTGTACCCCCCAAAAAAACAATTATAAATTTCAATCTATTAATTTTATTCAAATGGAAAATTGCAATAAAAACGCATCCAAATAAAATTGCTATAATGGCTCCCCTTGTAACTGTCAGGAATAACACAACATATATGCTTCCTATTAATACAACTATCGATAAAATTTGTTTTAAATATCTATTTCCTATTATAAAACCAGGAAAAAACAACAATGAAATTGCCCACAATACTCCTGGCACAAAACTATATGCTACCCCCATTTGGATTGTTCCCAAATCATCACCCTCCAAATAGTCCATGCGTATTCTTAGAAAAAAAACGATGAGATATACTATATATATATATATTGAACTATTTATAATAATCTTACCATTTAATGGAATATTAGAGAGCACAAAAGCTGTTGTTCCAAAAACGATATAGTGTAAAATATAATCAATACAAGATTCTACACCATTAACGATTAAAGAAAATGATAATAACAGGAAAATAAGAGCATAGCTTATTACTACTTGTTTGCAAAACTTAGTATTCCTATTCAAAGAGATAGCTACAAAAAATAGAATTAGCGATATTATAACGGATATTTTAGGAATAGTCAAAAAGCTATTAATAACTGAAGCAATACATGTTTGCGCTATAAATAATGCTACTAATAAGCTATTAGCATATATAAGTTTATAATTTACAGTTTGTAACATTAATGATTTTTTTTGCTTTATTAGCGTTTAGTATAAATATAGAGAGCATTCGCACTACATTATTATATGGACACTTCAAGCTGTTTGTCAGAAAAGCATTATCTTCCACTTGATATAAAATTTATCATCTCAAAGAACCTATATACCCTAATCCCCCCTTTTATAATGCACAACAGTACTATCCGACAGCTATGAATTTCTAACTAAACATATAACGTATTTAGCAATATTTTTAATTTTCCTTATAAAGGAAACCTCAAAAAGTTCATTATATTTAGCTATAATAGCGCCAACTGAAACTTCAACTTCCTCCATTTCACCGCAAAAAACGTTATTATCAATTATTTGTGATGCATGTTTTCCATCGTCATTTCCGCAATTTATTCCTGAACCATCATATCCACAATTACGCACCTTAGTTATCGCCGGCGTTATACAATACATATTATTCAACAACATTCTTACACGATAGTCTGCATCAGAATAATAAACATGAGAATATTCCATAGAAACTACGGTATCAAACAAAAAAGGTACCTTATTAAAGAGTTGCCACATTATTTTCTTGCTATAGAAGTAATCACCAAATCTTATTTCCGAAACTGCCTTATATTTCCTCACCCAAAATCCAGCTCCCCATGGAGAATACATAAAAGTCTTATAAAGGGCATTTTGAGGCATTTCTAAACCTAAAGGAAAAGAATAACCATTAATAGCAAATATACTATCATCATTTTTATATATTTCGAGATTTTGATTTACATAATCTAAAAAATTAGGAGAAAATAAATTATCATCCTCTGAAAGAATCCAAGATTCATATTTTTCAAATATGAAATCTTGATAAACCTGTCTGAGGTTCATTTTTTCGCCATAATTATATTCTCTTTTAATTACTACAAAGTTTTGAAATGAAAACTCTGCTCGTTGTAGATAATCACATATTTGCTTATACCCTCTTTTATGAGACTCTTTAGCTGGAAAATCTAAACACAAATAAACATCAGTCTCATGACTATAAGTGCATCTTGCTAATGACTCTAAACAATTCTTCAAATGTTCATAACGACAAAGAGTCGGTATAACAACAGGAGCATATTTTTTACTCATTTAATATATTTTCCAGATTCAATTCAAAGAAGTTATCGTAAATTTCGTTTTAACATAATACATCAAATACAATCAACTACCAATTGACATATAAATAATTCCATTACTTATAACCTCATTATGATCATAAAGATTACGTCCATCAATTAGAAGCGGAACTACCATTCTTTCTTTTAACACATTCCATTTAGGCAATCTAAAAATTTTCCATTCTGTAAGAAGTAATAAGGCATCAGCATTAAAGACGCAATCATACATATTATTTGCATATGTTACCACCTCCCCTATACGCCGCATACATTCTTGCATCGCTATAGGATCATATACAACAACCTTGCATCCTTCCTTTAAAAGCAGTTTGATTGTAACTAATGAAGTTGCTTCGCGCATATCATCTGTTTCTGGCTTGAAAGCCAATCCCCAAAGAGCAATAGTCTTTCCTTTCAAATTTCCCTCATAATAATTATACAATTTTTCAAATAAAACTGTTTTTTGTTTTTCATTAACACTTTCAACCGCCTTCAATACAGACATTGAATAACCATATTTATCAGCTGTTTTTATCAAAGCCTTCACATCTTTTGGGAAACAACTTCCTCCATATCCACACCCTGGATACAAGAATTTATTACCTATACGTGAATCCGCCCCAATGCCCTTACGAACCATATTTACATTAGCGCCGACTAATTCACAAAGATTTGCAATATCATTCATAAATGATATACGAGTAGCCAACATAGAATTTGCAGCATATTTAATCATTTCTGCACTGGGAATATCAGTGAATATTACTCGAAAATTATTCAATAAGAAAGGTCTATACAACTTAGACATCAATTCTTTGGAACGTTCCGATTCAATACCGACAACAACTCTATCCGGACTCATAAAATCCTGAATTGCTGCCCCTTCCTTAAGAAATTCAGGATTAGATGCTACATCAAATGGAATTTTAACCCCTCTTTTATCAAGTTCTTCTTGAATAACAACCTTTATTTTTTGGGCAGTCCCCACAGGAACAGTTGATTTTGTTACTAGTACAGCATACTTCATCACATTTCTCCCAAAATCTCGAGCCACATTTATAACATATCGTAAATCTGCAGATCCATCTTCATCTGGTGGAGTGCCAACTGCACTAAAAACAATGTCTACATTATTGATACAAGATGCTAACTGAGTGGTAAAATTCAATCTACCTTCTTTTTGATTTCTAATAACCATTTCCTCAAGACCTGGTTCATAAATTGGTATTTTACCATTTTGTAATGCAGAAATCTTATTTTCATCAATATCTACACAAGTAACATTCACTCCCATTTCAGCAAAACAAGTTCCAGTAACTAAACCGACATAACCGGTTCCAACAATAGCAATGTTCATACTAGATATTTTAATTTATATTTCCAATATTTATCCACAAAAAACTAATTGATTTTTCAAAGTCTATAAACTCCTACCCCTTTTTAGGAAGAGTTATACTAATAAATCCTACGACTCAAAGAATCTCCTCTCGATATCGTTTAGTAATTATCTGTTCTTGATATAGTACAGGAGCTTGGATATCCTGTACAATAAAACAATTCAAATGATTCAATACCATATTATATCCTGCCATATGACTAAAAGCCACACCTGCAGAAAAACGAGGATTAATGTCAATTAAATAATATTTTCCCTTAGATTGAATAAATTCCATATTGATGCAGCCATTTACTTGAATCATATTTCCAATATGTGAAACCAATCGTTTTAACGACATATCGTTAGACATCCGAACTGTAGTTCCTGCACCATTTTTAGTACGCAGCAATTCCTCTCTAACTATAGAAAAATCTTTATCTGTATAACTATTACGTATATAATCTACAGTAAAGACAGGACCTTCTATTATCTCCTGAAAGATATAGCCACTCTTACTTGAGACTTCTTCAAGTTCTTTTACATTCGAAATCCGCAACACCCCTTCACTACTTCGTCCGTTATAAGGTTTCGCTATAGCCGGCAATAGAGTAATAGGGACCTCTCCACTTAAATAAGTAGAAATAGAAGGAACTAAATCATCATATTCAAACGTTTTATAAAGTACATATTTATTTCTTGCTATAGCCAAAGTTTGTGATGAAGGCATGCATAAAACTATCCTGTTTTGTTTAAAAACTGCACGATTTCGATCCAATACATCTATCTCCAAATCTGTCAAAGGAAATAAATATTCTATATCATGTTTGAGAGATATATCAAGTAAGAATTGTACATATTCACTTTCTTTCGTAGCGTATGGGGCCTGATACACCCAATTACAATCTTTTGAAACAGCATGCCATTCTGGAGGATATATATCACATCCAACAACTGTATGTCCAACTTTACGCAATGAATTAATAACACAATCTGCCGAAAACGACCCAATGGCCGTAACTAATAAATTCATATCAAATCTAATTTCAGGAAAGTTTTTGTTAATTGTTCACATCTCTGTACTTGATATTCTGTAAATCCCAATGATTTATATAGTTTCACAGCTACTGGGTTTACAGAATCACAAATTATTCTACACATACCTTTCTGTTTACAACATTGAATCATTTCATTTACCAATAGCTTGGCATACCCCTTTCCCCTCGCATCCGCCCGAGTACTCAATAAAGGTAAATATGCGATATGAGTATCCATATCATTACAATAAAAAACAATGCAAGACAAAATATCTTGCCTATTTTCATCCATAATGGCATAAACATATCCATATTTCAAAAGCTTAGAAGTATATTCTTTCAAATCAACTTTTCGGCTAAGAGATATTCCGAAATCATTATCTACTGTTTGAAAATAGTGTAATAACAGCTGGTAATCGTTTGGTACATTTTTAAGATGATATATCATAATCTAAACTCCGCTTTCTGTGAAAATAGATTCATCATTCCACCGGTATTCCAAAAAAGGACTGTTTTTTCTGACTGTTTTAGGTCCGACAATATTTTACACATTCCATGAAAAGCCTTTCCTGAATAGGTAGGATCAATAAGCATACCTTGTCGTGAAATACATTCTTTAATTGTTACCAATTCTTCATTAGAACTATGCCCATATCCCCCAAAAAGGAATTCATCATGAAAAATTAAATTTGAAAAGTCGTATTGCCTATTCAAATAATTATTTAAATAAGTAATATCTTCATCCAATACTTTCTTTTCATCAACATAACAACGAGCTACAGAAATTCCATGTACCTTTGCAGTGGGAAAAAATTCCTGCATTCCACAACAAATACCTGTTAGTGTAGTACCTGTGCCACAGGCTACATATACTTCATCTATCCTTCCTTGATACTGAGATTTTAACTCACGAACCGCATCATAATAAGCATATACACCTTCCAATGATTTACCACCACCATAACAATAACGAAAACTGACAGCATTCTCTTTCATCTCAACTATAAGTTTTTGAATAGTTTCCGCTACTTCCGTTTTCGTACAATAAATATGCTCTACCCCTGCAAGATTAGCAACATAATAATTCAGTGAATTCTCATAATCAGAAGGATTATCCGTATATGAAACTAAACGCATTTGTATTCCCATTTCAGCACACAATAAAGCTGCTGCGCGATTATAATTACTACACGGGCCTCCAGCTGTCAGTAACACATTAATTTTTTCTTTATACAATGGATATAATATGTACTGAAGCATACGTGCCTTACTACCTCCCCCACCTTTACAAAAGAGGTCATCCCTTTTACATAAACAGTGAACATTAAATTTACGGCTATAATAAGAAAGTTCCTCAAGAGGAGTGACATCAAACTTCAAATGTAACATTGAATGGACTTTATAACTTCAACAATGTCTTCATCACTCAATCCATGATACATCGGTAAACAAATAACACTATCCGCCACCCGATTCGCTACCGTTAAGTTCTCAGGTTTAGCAGATTCCAACCCCCGATAGGTAGAGAACTCACTTATCAAAGGATAAAAATACCGCCGCCCTAAAACATGCCGCTCTTTCATCTTGAAATAAAGCTCATCGCGCGTCATTCCGTATTTCTCAGCATCTATGAATATCGGAAAGTAGGAATAATTGCAACGGACACCTGGCATATCTTCCATAAAACTAATACCAGCCACATCCCTCAACGCTTCGCGATATCTGATGGCTATCTGTCGACGGGATTCAATCGCTGCATCCACTTGCTTCAAGTTCAACAGCCCATAAGCGCTTCTCACTTCATCCATCTTACCGTTGATACCAGGAGCAACAATAGTTGTTTCACCAGCAAAACCAAAATTCTTCAAGTAATCAATACGCTTTTTGATCTTTTCATCCTGACATACTAAAGCACCACCCTCAATGGTGTTGTAGACTTTCGTTGCATGGAAACTTAGCGTAGACATATCACCCGCATTTAAGACAGACTTACCATTCACTTCTACACCGAAAGCATGGGCAGCATCGTAAATCACCTTCAAACCATACTTGTCGGCTATTTCTTGAATTCGTTCCGTGTCACAAGGCTTGCCGTAAACATGAACAGGCATAATAGCTGTGGTTTTAGGAGTAATAGCAGCTTCTATCTTTTCTGGGTCAATATTACAAGTTAGCGGATCAATATCCACAAACACAGGTTTGATACCATTCCACCATAAGGAATGAGTAGTAGCCACAAAACTATATGGAGTTGTTATCACCTCACCCGTAATGCGAAGAGCCTGCAGAGCACACATCAAAGGCAAAGTACCGTTGGTAAAAAGACTGATGTAAGGTACTTTCAAATATTCACACAAAGCCTTCTCCAATTCCTGATGATAATGACCATTATTAGTCAGCCACTTACGATTCCAAATGTCCTGCAAATAAGGCATAAAGTCGTCAAGTGAAGGAAGCAAGGGAGAAGTAACCGTAATTACTTTCTTTTCCATCTTCAATATATATAGATTAATTTTATTTCTTACGACAAAGAAGAGACAAGGCCAGTTGCTTTAGTTCTATGTATTCCGATAAACGAGTTTTTTCATAAATAACAAAAGCGATTATGATCCCCGCTATAATCTGAAGAGGAAGAAGAAGAAACTCTGACAAATTCAACAGAGTGAGACTCCATATCAAAAATGCTGTCACCAAAGAAATTAAAAATGTAGGGAATATATCTTTGATTTGCTCAATCGTCGGATAATTAATCAAATAAGCCGAATAATAACTATTCAAGAAATAAGCGACAAAAGAAGTTACAACACTACCCCATAACATATATTCGATTCCGTACAAAATGCCAATAACAATAGGACCTATAGCTATGGTTTTCTTGATTATTTCCAACTTCAAAAACAAATCGGAACGACCTTTTACTTGAAGGATATTCAGGTTAATAGCATGAAGCGGATAGAGCATACCTGAAAAACAGATGATTTGCAAGAAATAAACAGCAGGCAACCACTTATCCCCTATCAATATCAAAATCAAAGGTTTGGCAACGGCAGCAAGTCCAAGCATACAGGCAAAAGTTATTAACATTGTGCTTTTAATCACCTTCCGATAAGCTTCACGCAAACGTTCAGGTTCTTCCTGAATGGAACTCAATACAGGATAACTGACACGCTGAACGACCGAAGTCAAATTACTTGAAAATATCGTATTAAATTGTTCAGCACGGGTATATTGTCCTAATTGAGCAGAAGTATAAAAACGACCGATAATAATATAATAAACATTCTTATAAATAGTGTCCAACAAACCTGATAATAAAAGTTTGGATCCAAAACCAAACAGTTCTTTGAAACTGCTTTTAGAAAACTCTACTACTGGCCTCCAACTACAATAAACCCACAAAAAGACAGTATTCAACAATTGACGAAAAAGCTGCTGTCCTACCAAGCTCCATACACCGAAACCAGCTAAAGCCATGCCAATACCGATAATACCACTGACAATGGAAGATATTAAAGAAACTTTGGTCTGCGTCTTAAAATCTACATTACGAACAAAAATAGTACGTGGTATGATGGCCAATGCATTAATGACAAGTACCCAGCCTATCACACGAACAACCTCTACTAATATAGGCTCCTTAAAGAAGGCACTGATAGCGGGAGAGGCAATGTATAGCAATAAATACATTACCAAACTGACTACCAAATTAAAGAAAAATACTGTATTATAGTCTACACGCCGTATATCTATCTTACGAACCAAAGCATTGGAGAAACCGCTATCTATAATGGAATTGGACACAGCTATGAAAATCGTAATCATAGCCATGATGCCATACTCTGCAGGGGTAAGCAGACGAGCCAAAATTAGACCAACTAAAAAAGTAATGCCTGAACTGGAGATATTATCAATAAAACTCCAACCAACACCTTTGACAGTCTTATCTTTTACACTCTCTGTCACAATTCACTTCTTTTGATAAGATTCTCCATATATCAGAAGTCTCTTGTCAGCTTCCTATTTCTTCTAATTCTTCCCACGGATACTGATTCTCCTCAAACCCCTTCAACTCCTCTGCAATCTCCGCCTGCTCCAAGCTCAGTCCTGTCTCATCCCAAGTATTGATAATTTCATGAGCCTCCTTTGCTAAACTCTCATCATAGAACTCCCCATAACAATAAGTTAACAAACGCACCTTCAGCAATGACGCGGAAAGCTTCGGAAGCACCTCCCAGCTACGATCCAGGACATTCTGAATATATTCCTGCTTGCAGCCATTATCATAAATCGTTGCAGCGAAAGCCACTAACAAAGCAAGGCAAAGTTCAGCCTCCTCTTCGGCCGTAGCTCCATGAATGTTGTAAAGTTCGATAGCCCGTTCGTAAACATCACAGTTCAAACGTGTAAATTGGTCCGCATAAATGGGACTTCCATCAAGCCCGTAGGTTAGAAGATCATGGGCTAAGGAAAATAATGATGAAGAATTAGAATTCATATTATTAAATGTTTTATTTCAAAAAGAGAAGATACTTCGAAAGATTTAAGAGGACACAATATTTATGTATCAACTAACGATTATTATCAACAACAATGCCAATCAATGATTAATGTCAATCAACAGAGTGTCAATCAACAGTTAACGGCTCAACAAGCGAAGGCGGGATAAAGGTAGTAGCTACAGCCATGACACCTTCAATATTGACTACCACACGGCGATCATGGCGAATACGGACAAACTCACCGATTACGCCCTTGAAAACACCATCAGTGATACGAACCTTCTGACCTTTTACCAAATTCAGTTCGGCTGCTTCCATATAAAGAATTGGCTCATCGTGACTACCGGCTACCAGAATAAAACTGCGCATCTGCACATCAGGAATAACTACCGGACGGCAATGTTCACGATTCATAATGAAACGTATAGGCATCGTTCCCTCAAGTTCGTCCTTCAAAGCATCAATACGTTTGCGCGTAGAATGAACGAAGACAAGATTATGTATGGCGGGCACCAATCTACGGACACGCTTACCACCTTTCATCACCATTCCATAGCACATAGGAATAAAGCTCTCTATGTTCTCCTTATCAAGAATAGACTTAAGAGTCAGTTCACGACTATAAGAGACACGAACAGCAAACCAATGGAGATTTTGAGAGTTGAAAGTTGAAAGCTGAGAGTGAGTACTTTCAGTCATGATATTTTCGCAAAGCGACTTCGCGTAAGGACATTTTTTAGGGACACCGGAGTAGTGAAATACCTACCGGTCAAATTATGTAATGCGATTATTTTTAATAACTTATGCTGCATTCATTTCATTTCAGAACTTCCTACCATCGCGGAAAAAGAAGCTGTGAAACATCTATGTGGAGCTTCTGGAGCCAAAAGCTATAAACGGGTGATTAAGGAAGATTAGTTGTCTTTTAATCGTTCGTTTAATGGGCGCAAAGGTAAAAGGTATTTTTTGAATGACCAAAATGTTTGATAAAAATATTTTTTCAGGCCCTCTTTTCCTCATGTAAGCATCTCATATATAAGATTTTATATTCTAAAAAAATATCATTAATATCTATTCAACTTGATGTTTTTATAAGAAACATTTTCTTTACAAATATTGGTGTCCATTAAACGAACGTTTTTTGAACACCTATTCGTTTTTACTCCAATAAATTATATATCAGCCTATTAATCGTCGTAAATCAGTATATATAATCAATATTATTCTAAGATTCTTACTTACTCTTTCTTTTTTACACTAATCTTCGTAGCCTGAAACATATTTTTCCATCACTAATTCAGACATAAAAAATCATATAAGTATGGGTAAAAAGCAAATTTAATAGAGCTATACACAACAAACCTCCTGTGTACATCTATGGAAAAACAGATTGACTATGATTACACATTTCTTGTGCAAAAAAGGAATATCCATAAACAATAATAATAAACATAAAGCTATTAATGCAGACATTAATAGATATTACCGAAGAATACAATTACTAAAATTAAAGAAGTAAGAAAGGTCTATTAAAAAAAATGCGTAGTTAAATCATTATTCACCTCAATAGACTTATAAACGTTTACCAGCTGAAATATATGGCTGCAATAGACTGTTGATGAACGCTTTGTGCCTACTCCCTTATGAATTACATGCTCTTTTACTTGTTATTACATAGCCTTTTCTTTGGATTCAGATCCTTCATTTTCTATTGTCCACAGCTGTGGTTCATGTGCTTCACAGATGTGAATATGCTGCTTCATTAATGTGAAGCATGTAATCCACAATTGTAGACAGGGCTGACGCATTATAATATTTACCATAAATGCTTATAATAGATCTATTAA
>ERZ1027037.459-NODE-459-length-12507-cov-39.862432_pt1 | contig 12507 bp, 10 predicted proteins | sample MGYA00519440_ERZ1027037 | MGnify/ENA primary metagenome ERZ1027037 (study PRJEB26926, sample SAMN06164793) | human gut metagenome | biome: ENVO:00009003; feature: ENVO:2100002; material: ENVO:00002003 | host: Homo sapiens | place: USA | collected 2012 ... | reverse complement strand
ATCATATTGATATTTCTCTCCACATATACTGTCACATGAGTAAAAACAAACTTAAAAAATCACTGTTTATCGCTTTTATACTGCTATTTTGTATTTATTACATATTGTTTCCGGCACAGGTAAGTACGTGCGCTAAAGCAGGCATAATGCTATGGTTCAACCAGATATTTCCGCTTCTATTTATATTTACGATTTTATCTAACCTGATTATCTCAACAAATGTGCTGCAAAACATTCCCCAAAAGCATATCATGCTTTTTACATACATAATAGGCATAATATTTGGATTCCCGATAGGAGCAAAGCTCACAGCAGATTTTTGTTCCAAAGGATACATAGATAAAAATCACATGGAAATACTGAGTGCACTGGCAAACCATTTCAGCCTTCCCTTTATCATTACCTATGCACTGTCCGAGCAGCTTGGCATATGCAGCCACTTCAGCATTTATCTTGTGTCACTTTATCTGCCATCTGCTATAGGAATGATAGCTATGCTTTCGATTAACAAAAACAAAAGCTTAACACAAAAAATCCCGGCTCAAGGATTTAAGCTTAACATGCAAATCGTTGATGCCGGAATAATGAAAGGGTTTGAAACCCTTATAAAACTCTGTGGATATATTGTATTGTTCTCTATAGTCTCACGTATCCCACAGACAATTGCCCAAAAGGCTGACTGCAGCATGCCGCTGTCGGCAGACATAATAGGTGCCTTTTTTGAAACCACTAACGGTATCGGCATAGTCTGCGGTCTATGCATCCCACGCACCCTGTCAATAGTGCTGTGCATTGCACTTCTGTCATTTGGCGGTGTATCATGCATGGTCCAGACCAAATCAATATTCCGGGATACAGGCTTTAGGCTTTACAGATACATACTGCTTAAGGCAGCCATGAGCATACTCTCATGCTTGTTATGTATTATCCTATTTCGCATCCTCATCTGAATCGGAAATATTGGTGATTTCTATGTCATCATCAGATGTATCTGTATCTGAAGCTGCCTCATTGTCAGACGACTCTGCTCCTGCAGCTTCATCGCCATTCTCTTCCGGTGGGAAAAGCTCAGCTCTGTTTGCTGCAACAACATCCTCAAACTGCTGCAGTGAACTTATAAGGCTGTCATATCTGGCCTTTGAAGTCTCAATAGAGCCTGTTAAGATGTCCTCAATGCTCTTAAGCTGGCTGTCCGTATATGCCATGGCACTCATTCTGAGATTATTTGCATCGTTTGTGGCACTGTCAAGTATCTCCTGTGCCTGCTTTGTTGCAATCTGCACTACCTCATTCGCCTGAGCATATGCCTGCTGCATAATCTGATGCTCGCTGACAAGCTCATTTGTCTGAATCTGAGCCTGCGCGATTATCTGATCCGCCTTTGCCTGTGCATCAGCAAGGATAGCCTCCTTATTGCTGATAATCTTCTGATATCTCTTGACCTCCTCAGGGGTCTTTGTACGAAGCTCTGAAAGAAGCTCCTCTAACTGTTCACGATTGACAAGAATCTTGTTTCTTGAAATAGGTGACGGCTTGCAGCCATCAATATAGTCTTCGATTTCTTCAATAATCTGTTCCATTTTACTGCTCATAAATACTGTCTCCTTACCTGGTAATATTGTATTTAGCATAAATTCTATCAATGAACTGTTCAGGTACGAACTTTGATATATCTCCTCCGTATGATGCAAATTCCTTGACAATTGTAGAGCTTAAATATGAATAATTGAGGCTCGAAGTGAGAAAAACCGTCTCTATTTCCGGATTCTGCACTCCGTTAGCCTGTGCAATCTGCAGCTCATACTCAAAATCTGTCACTGCACGCAATCCTCTTATTATGATTGTTGCATTGATTTCCTTCATGTAGTCAACTAAAAGTCCTTCGAAGCACCCTACCCTGACGTTTGGTATGTGTGCTGTCATTTCTTTTATCATACTAACACGTTCTTCCAAAGAAAACAACGAGTTTTTTGCACTATTATTGAGTACTCCGACAACCAGCTCGTCAACTATTCTGGCTGAACGCTCTATTATATCCAAGTGTCCAAATGTCACCGGATCAAAGCTCCCCGGATAAATTCCTACCTTCATATTGTATCTCCTATGCACGCTTTATGAAAACATGCTTGTTTGTCTTATAAATTTTTTCTTTCACTATCTCATAGCCAAGCTCTGTGAGATAATCAAAATCAGTATCGTTTGAAGCCTCAACAACGATAAGTGTATCATCCTTTAATATATCGCTGTCCGAAAGTGTAATAAGCACTTCCTTTTCAAGCTCCTTATTGTATGGCGGGTCCATAAACACGATATCAAATTTGTATTTGCCCTCAAGCGTACGTACTGCCGTGACAGCATCCGTCATCATGAGTCTTGAGACCTTATCAAACTTTGTAAAACGGATATTGTCCTCAATGCATGAAGCGGCTTTTCTTGAATTCTCCACAAATACAGCATAAGCTGCACCACGGCTTAACGCTTCAAGTCCTATCTGTCCGCTTCCCGCAAACAAATCTAAAAAATATGCTCCCGGAACATCAAACTGCATGACATTAAAAAGAGTCTCCTTCGTCTTGTCAGTAGTCGGTCTTGTATCTTTTCCCTCAATAGTCTTTAGAGGGAGGCTTCTCGCCGTTCCTGCTATTATTCTCATACTTTTCTCCCTGTTATAGTCTATTTCTGGTCCTTTAAGACGTCCTTATTCTTTGCAATATAGTCAATAAGTGAAACAACTGTGAGCACAAGTGCCACATAAATGAGGATTGTTCCAAGGATATTTAACCAGCCAAGCTGCAGATTGATATTAAAAATAATAACAATAACCATAAGCATCTGGAAGGTTGTCTTAAACTTGCCCCAGTAGCTTGCTGCAATGACAATTCCATTGTCTGATGCAACGAGTCTGAAACCGCTTATGATAAACTCTCTTGCAATGATAATAAGCACAACCCATACAGGGATAAGCTTTAAATCAACAAGGCATATCATTGCCGAGCACACAAGCAGCTTGTCTGCAAGCGGATCCATAAACTTGCCGAAATTTGTAACAAGATTGTATTTTCTTGCAATTTTTCCGTCAGCCATATCGGTCAGACTTGCAATGATAAATATCGCAAGCGCTATATAATTTCCGTATCCGTCAAAAAACGGTGAAATAAGGAAAAATACAAAAAACGGGATAAGTATCACTCTTAAGATTGTAAGTTTGTTTGGTAAATTCATTTTACAAGTTCTCCTATCAAATCATATTCATACGCACCGGTCACCATAACCTTGCATATATCGCCGGTCATAAGTGTCTCATCAGTGTTGATGAATATATATCCGTCAACATTCGGTGCATCTCTGTATGTACGGCCGATATATGCATTTTCATCAGCCACCTTACCCTCTATGAAAACATATAATTCTTTACCCTTTAGTGTCTCATTTTTATCAAAAATGACCTCTTCCTCAAGCTCCATGACATCTGCCTGCCAGTCAGCCTTTATATCCTCATCTATCTGATCAGGCATTGCAGCTGCTTTTGTGCCCTCCTCCGGGGAATACGTAAATGCTCCCAGACGGTCAAACTCCATATCATTTACAAACTGCATAAGTTCCTCGTGATTATCCTGTGTCTCACCCGGAAAGCCGCATATAAGTGTGGTCCTTAGTGTGATATCAGGTATTCTCTCACGCAGCATTCTGATACGCTCCATGAGCTCAGCCTTTGTTGTTTTTCTGCCCATGCGCCTTAAAATATCGTCATTGCAGTGCTGGATTGGCATATCCAGATAATGGCATACCTTCTCATCCTTTATCATGGACTCTATAAGCTCATCGTATATCTCCTCAGGATAGCAGTACATAATCCTTATCCAGAACAGCCCGCTTATCTTGTTGAGCTCATCTAAAAGCTTATGAAGTGACTTCTCACCATACAAATCCACTCCGTAAAGTGTGGTCTCCTGGGCAACAAGTATAAGCTCTTTTGCTCCCTGCTCCACAAGGCTCTTCGCCTGCTCAATCAAATCCTCCATCGGCACACTTCTGTAACGACCTCTGACAGATGGAATGACACAGTAGGTACAGTTTTTATTGCACCCCTCTGCTATCTTAAGGTAAGCGAAATGCCCTCCTGTGGTGACAATACGCTTTGTCTTTATGCTGGGAAGCCCTTCTAAGGTGTGCAGATTGCTGTATCTGTGTTTTTCAAGTGTCTCATGGACAGCTTCAACTATAGTATCATATGAATTGGTGCCAAGTATGGCATCAACCTCTGGGATTTCCTTAAAAATCTCATCCTTGTATCTTTGTGCCAGACAGCCTGTCACAATAAGTGATTTGCATTTGCCTGTCTCCTTATACTGAGCCATTTCGAGAATTGTATTGATACTCTCCTCCTTTGCATCACCTATGAAGCAGCAGCTGTTTACGATAATGATATCAGCCTGCGTCTCATCATCGGTCATCTCAATGCCGTCATTTGCAAGCATGCCTATCATATACTCTGAATCCACAAGGTTTTTATCGCATCCAAGCGAAATAAATAATAATTTCATAGTACCTCTCAAATGTAAGTATTTACAATTAAAGGGAAAGACAAAACAGCCTTTCCCCTCCTAGATTAAGCCTCTTCGCCTTCGTTTAAATCCTCATCATCTGAGACGATTCTGACAGCTCCCGTGTACAGCTCCTCTACAGCAATAGATAATGGCTTATTGCACTTAGGGCGTGCGATAAGTGGTTCTGCGCCATCAATAATCTGGCGTGCACGCTTTGCTGCAGCAATAACGATAGAATAACGGCTGTTTACTACCGGCTCTTCACCTATCTCTACATTGTTGTTTACTACCTTCATTAACTCTACATACGATGGATGTATCATATTATTTATCTCCTTTCGAAAAGCTTAAAAGCTCTTTTCTCATTTTATTTATAAAATCTATATTTGATGATACCAGATAATCCTGATTCTTTTTTGTGTCGTCAGAGCTGTGGATGATGTCATTCACAAGCTCTACACAATCGTCAAGCTTATCATTTACCACTAAATAATCATATTTCTCTATGCCCAAAGACTCCTCATATGCTCTTGAAAGTCTCTGTGCACAGACCTCTTTTGTCTCTGTGCCTCTTCCTACAAGCCGGTCCTTAAGCTCATCTGCACTCGGCGCTGACACAAACATAAGCACCGTATCAGGAAACTGCTTCTTTATCTTTAAAGCTCCCTGGATTTCTATCTCAAGAATCACATTCTTTCCGGCGCTAAGCTGCTCATTGACATATGACTTTGGTGTGCCGTAGTAATGATCTACATACTTGGCATACTCAAGCAGTCCATCTGCCTTTATCATCTGTTCAAATTCTTCCTCTGAGATAAAAAAATACTCTCTGCCATGCTCCTCACCCGGCCTTGGACCTCTGGTCGTGGCTGATACGCTCAGTGCATAATCATCACCATGCTTTGCCATAAGCTCCTTCATGATAGTTCCCTTTCCGGAACCCGAAAAGCCTGAAAAAACAACTAATTTTCCTGTGTTACTCATCACAATCTCCTAAAATTACTCAATATTTTGAATCTGTTCCCTGACCTTTTCTATATCAGTTTTAAGACTGATGCCTGTGTCAGAAATCTTAAGATCATTGGACTTTGAAAGGATAGTATTCGCCTCACGGTTCATCTCCTGTGCGAGGAAATCAAGCTTTCTTCCCACACTGCCACCGGCATTTAACGAATCCTTCATGGAAAGGATATGGCTTTTGAGCCTGACTGTCTCCTCATCCACACAGATCTTGTCCGCAAAAATAGTGACCTCCTGGGCTATTCTTGAATCATCAAGCTGATTGTCTGCAAGCAGCTCTCTTAGCTTTTCCTCAAGACGCGCACGGTATTCGACAATAATCTGTGGCGAACGCTCCTCAATGAAATCAACATATGATACCATATTATCGAGCTTTTCGCAAAGGTCTTTTTTAAGATTTTCTCCCTCGCGCACGCGACTTTCAACAAATGGCTCAAATGCACCGCGAAGAGCCTTCTCAAGACTGCTCCACAGCTCATCCTCATCTACAGGCTGCTCCTCCATCGCAAATACCTCCGGATATCTCGACAGCGTGCTCACTCTTATATCATTCTCCAGTCCGAATTCCTCCGCCATCTGATTCAGATACTTAAGATATTCTCCCGCGAGAGCCTTATTATACTGCAATGAGAGATTATTTTCTGTAAAATCCTCATATGTGATATAAATATCGACCTTGCCACGCTCTATGTACTCCTTAAGCAGAGTCCTTATTGCACTCTCGAAGAAATTGAGCTTTTTAGGCATCTTGATATTGACATCCAGATATCTGTGATTTACAGATTTTACCTCAACTGTAATCTTACGGCTTGCATCTGCGTACTCGTATCTGCCAAAGCCGGTCATACTTTTAATCATAATTTTTCCTTTCGCATATGCATAGATGAGTTTATTATATAACTCCTTGAGATTTTCGTCAAATATATTATAATATAAATATTCATGATTATAAATATTCAGCACCTTAGAATATTTACAGGAAATAAGGAGGAACATCATGGCTTTAGACGGAATAGTCATTTCAAATATAGTTGCAGAGCTAAACAGCACGATACTAAACTCAAAAATCAGTAAAATCGCAGAACCTGAGGCAGATGAGCTGCTTCTTACCCTAAAGGGACCAAACGGCTCGTTCAGGCTTTCGATGTCTGCAAGTGCATCGCTTCCATTCATCTACCTGACACCTACAAATAAGGTAAGCCCTCTCACTGCCCCTACATTTTGCATGGTTTTAAGAAAGCATATAGCAAACGGGCGCATCACAAAGATTTACCAGCCGGGCATGGAGCGTATCATAAACTTTGAAATCGAGCACTTAAACGAGATGGGCGATCTATGCCACAAGGTGCTTATTATCGAGCTGATGGGCAAATATTCAAACATCATCTTTACCGACTCCGATGGTACGATAATAGACAGTGCCAAGCGTATTCCCGCATCCGTAAGCTCTGTGCGAGAGGTGCTTCCGGGCAGAGCCTACACCATCCCCGCGACACAGGAGGACAAATATAATCCTCTGACTGTAGATTCGAAGCAGTTTGCGGATATTATATCAGCAAAGCCGCTTACTGTTTCAAAGGCTATCTACTCATCCTTTTCCGGCATCAGCCCCCTTGTGGCAAATGAGCTGGCTCACAGGGCAGGCCTTGACGCGGACTCCCCTGTAGCTGCCTACTCACACGATGAGCTTTTGCACCTGGGAAGCAACTTCACATGGATGATGGAGGACATAAAAAATAATCGTTTTACGCCGAATATCGTACGTGACGGCAATGAGCCAAAGGAATTTTCTTCAATAGAGCTGACTCAGTATAGCGATTTAACGGTCACAAAATATGAATCTATATCAGAGGTTTTAGAGCTTTACTACTCTGAGAGAAACACCTATACACGTATACGCCAGAAGTCAGCCGACCTGAGAAAACACGTAAATACCCTCTTGGAGCGAAACCAGAAGAAATATTCCCTGCAGATGAAGCAGCTAAAAGACTCCGAAAAACGCGAAAAGTACAAGGTGTACGGCGAGCTTATCAACGCATTCGGCTACGGACTTACACCGGACGACAAGTTTCTTGAAGCTGCAAACTATTATGATGACAACAAAATCATCAAAATCCCTATCGACAACACAAAAACTCCTGCCGAGAACGCGCAGAAATACTTTGACAAATACGGAAAGATGAAACGTACTGCCGAGGCATTGAACGAGCTGATTCTTGAAACAAAAAGTCAGATAGACCATCTCGAATCAATCCAGAATTCACTGGATATCGCTTTAAGTGCTGACGACCTCGTCCAGATAAAGGATGAGCTGATAGAATACGGTTTTATCAAAAAAGGAAAGGGTTCAAAAAAACAGAAGGTAAAGAGCAAACCCTTCCACTATATCTCATCGGACGGCTTTGATATGTACGTTGGCAAAAACAACTACCAGAACGATGAGCTCACATTCAAGCTGGCAACCGGAAACGACTGGTGGTTCCACGCCAAGGGCATGCCCGGCTCACATGTCATTGTAAAAGCCGAAAACAAAGAGCTGCCGGACAGCACCTTTGAGGAGGCCGGCAAGCTCGCAGGCTACTACTCAAAGGGCAAAAATGCCGACAAGGTAGAGATAGACTATCTGCAAAAGAAAAATGTCAAAAAGCCAAACGGTGCCGCAGCCGGCTTTGTCGTGTATTACACAAACTATTCTCTCACGATTCACCCGGATATATCCGATATCAGGCAGATTGAGTAAGCTTATTAGAACAAAAAGCTGATATACACATGCATAATCCTGCATGCGATATCAGCTTTTTAGTCGTTTAACCGTTACTGTTCAGACGCAAGCTTGACACCACGCTGTCAAGCTATGCGCCATAGTGTTAATTATTGAGTGATTACAGCCCCTGCCTCGTAGAGGCATTTTAAATGGGCTGTAATCGTTGCTGGTCACACTGTTAGGTGTGAACCAGTAACGTTTAAGCTCATCACAGATTCATCCTCTTTAATTGTTCTTTTGCAAATTCATCCATTTTCTTTTTCAGTATTCTGTTTTCCGGTGTACAAAGCGCAGGGTCTGCTTCAAGCACCTCATCCACCATCTCAGATGCTTCCTTTAGCACATCGCTGTCCTGATACACATCCGCAAGAGCAAACGCAAGATCTCCACTCTGCCTGATTCCAAAGAAATCCCCGGGACCTCTGAGCTTTAAATCCTCACTTGCTATAAAAAAGCCATCATTTGATTTATTTAGTATCTCCAGACGTTTTTTTGATTTCTTTGAATTTGACGAATTGATGAAAATGCAATACGACTGTGCATCCCCCCTGCCTACACGGCCTCTTAGCTGATGAAGCTGTGCAAGTCCAAACCTGTCTGCATTCTCTATCATCATGACAGTTGCATTGGGCACATTTACACCAACCTCCACGACTGTTGTGGACACAAGCACCTGCGACTCATTATTTGCAAAGCGCTGCATCACCTCATCCTTTGCCTTGCTCTTCATCCTGCCGTTAAGCACATCTACAGTGATATCCTTTGGCAGTGCCGCTTTAAGCACATTTGCATAGTCTGTGACATTTTCCCCTTCCGAGTTTTCGGTTTCCTCCACAAGAGGGCAAATAACATACGCCTGATGACCGGCTCTCACCTGCTCCTCGATGAAGCTGTAGGCCTTTGGCCTGAACGCTGTGCCAACCACACAGTTCTTGATTGGAAGCCTCTTTGCAGGCACCTCATTTATGACAGAGATATCCATATCACCGTATATGATTATTGCTAACGTACGCGGTATCGGAGTGGCACTCATCACAAGTATATGTGGCTTTCTTCCCTTATCCGAGAAGCTCTCTCTCTGCTTCACGCCAAATCTGTGCTGCTCATCTGTGATAACAAGCGACAGATTGGAAAAATCCGCTTTCTCCTGTATGAGCGCATGAGTGCCTATAATAAGCGCATTTTTCTCGTTTTCAAGGCACGCATAGGCTTCTCTTTTCTGCTTTGCCGTCATGGAGCCGGTAAGAAGCACAACAGGACTGTCAAGTCCAAACTGACTAACCAGTGAGCAAAACGTCTCATAATGCTGGTTTGCAAGCACCTCCGTCGGAGCCATTATGGCAGACTGATAGCCACATTTTGACGCCCACGCCATAAGAAGAAAAGCAACAATCGTCTTTCCTGAGCCCACATCGCCCTGAATAAGCCTCTGCATCACATAAGGACTTTTAATATCCAGCTTTATCTCATCTATCGTCTTCTTCTGCGCGCCTGTCAGCTCATACGGAAGCTTCTCAATCAGTCCGTCTATAAAAGCATCATCCGTAAACTCAAACTCATTTTTGTCCTTCTGCTGCTTTTTATTCTGATACCGCATGCCCATGATAAAGAGAAAAAACTCATCAAATACAAGCCGTCTTCTTGCCTCCACAAGAGCGCCAAAGTCATCAGGGAAATGAATCTGCTTCATGGCATAATTATACTCGCAAAAGCCGTATCTGTGCCTTATATCCTTAGGCAGGTAATCTGACAGCAGTGTATCATGTGACAGAGTCTCCTTTATCGTCTTCACTATCAGATTGTTTGTCACACCGCTTGTCACGGAATACACAGGCTGCAGTGTATCGCGTATAGCCTCGTACTTTTGCACCTCATACACCACAGGCTGCTCCATGACATATCTGCCGCCCTTTGGCTTAATATGTCCGTAAAATATAAGATGTCTCCCCTGCACAAGCTGTGCCTTAAGGTATGGCATACGGTACCATACCAGCTGTATCATATGCCCGGGCGAGCCGATATCCTGCAATGTAATCTGCATTCTCGCTGTATTTTTCACTACAGATGCCTTTTTAATCACAGCATGGATGGCATAGGTGCTGCTCTCATTTACATTATTCAGTTCATCAATATCCGTTATTTCCGGAAACTTTACATAATCCCGAGGAAAATGAAGGAGTATATCACCAACGGTGTATACTCCCATTTTAGCAAATGCTTTTTGTGTTTTTTCCCCGATTCCCTTAACCGCGGTAATCGGTGAAGCTATATCCATATTTGCTCCTAAATATAATAAATATCATTTATATTCTTTAAAAGGCTTTACTCTACAGAAATAACATAATAGTAGATTGGCTGTCCGCCATCGTTGACCTCAACCTCTACATCAGGATATTTCTCTTCGATTGCTGCCGCAAGCTCATTAGCTGAGTCCTCATCAGAATCACTTCCGAAATAGATGCTGACAATCGCTGAATCCTCATCTACCATGGCATCTACCATCTCAAGTGTGGTAGCCTTTAAGTCTGTTCCAACAGAAAGGATGCTCTTGTCTCCGATTCCCATGAAGTCGTTCTGCTTGATGGTTTTTCCGTCAATCTCAGTATCACGGACTGCATATGTCACCTGTCCTGTCTTGACATTTTCTATCTCAGCCATCATCTGCTCTTTATTCTCCTCGGCACTGTGGTCAGGGATATAATTTACGAGTGCTGTGATACCCTGTGGGATAGTCTTTGTAGGGATAACAATAATCTGTTTATCCTCAACAAGGTCTACTGCCTGGTTTGCAGCCATGATGATATTCTTGTTGTTTGGCAGGATAAATACTGTCTTTGCATTTACATGCTCGATAGCGTTGAGCATATCCTCTGTGCTAGGGTTCATGGTCTGACCACCCTCTATGAGATAGTCCACTCCAAGGCCTCTGAACACTTCATTCATGCCTTCTCCGATTGAAACAGATACAAAACCCATTTCCTTTGCAGGCATGTTATTTGTCTTTTCATCAGCCTGAGCAGCTTCATAAGCCTCTTCCTCAGCCTTCTGCTGTGCTGCAAGCTTCTGTGAATCCTTGATGAGCTTTTCCTGATGTTCCTCACGCATATTGTCGATCTTTATCTTGCTGAGTGAGCCGAAGGTAAGTGCCTTCTGCAGTGCAAGTCCAGGGTCGTTTGTATGTACGTGAGTCTTTACGATCTCATCGTCAGCTACAACGACTATAGAGTCACCGATTGACTCGAGGAATGCCTTGTATGCGTGCTCCTCATTGTCTGACATTGGCGCATTGAGTACAATAATAAACTCTGTGCAGTAACCAAACTTAATCTCTGCCTCTGTCTCAGCCGAAATCTTTGCAGGAGCTGCTCCTGTTGGTGCACCCTCTATTGTATAGTCAATCTCCTTGCCGATAAGAGCATCATATGCTCCCTTTAATACCTGAACAAGTCCCTGTCCGCCTGAATCAACAACACCTGCCTGCTTTAATACTGGAAGCATCTCCGGTGTCTGGTCAAGCACATACTCAGCCTGCTTTATAACCTCTTCAACAAATGTGACAACATCCTCTGTTTCGTCTGACAGCTCCAGAGCCTTTTCTGCTGCGCCCTTTGCCACTGTAAGGATAGTTCCCTCCTTTGGCTTCATAACTGCCTTGTAAGCTGTCTCAACCGCCTTCTGGCATGCCTCACAAAGAATAGTGACATCTATCTCATCGTATTCCTTTATAACCTTGCAGAAGCCTCTGAAAAGCTGTGATAAGATAACACCCGAGTTTCCTCTGGCACCTCTTAAAGAGCCTGATGAAATAGCCTTTGCAAGCTCTGCCATGGTAGGCTCTGTGAGCGAGCTGACCTCCTTGGCCGCAGACATGATTGTCATTGTCATATTTGTTCCGGTATCACCATCCGGTACCGGGAATACATTCAGCTCATTTATCCAGTCTTTCTTTGAATCAAGATTCTTGGCTCCCGCAAGAAACATCCTTGCAAGGAGCTTTGAATTAATGCTTGTGATCTCCACTTTTTGTAGTCCTCCTTAATCAATTACCCTTACGCCCTCAACGTAAATATTGATCTTTGCAATTTTCATTCCTGTAAATGACTCAACCTTGTACTTAACCGTCTCGATAAGATTGTCCGAAACAGTGCCGATTGAAATACCATACGCTACTATTAC
>ERZ1027037.432-NODE-432-length-13057-cov-36.578603_pt1 | contig 13057 bp, 7 predicted proteins | sample MGYA00519440_ERZ1027037 | MGnify/ENA primary metagenome ERZ1027037 (study PRJEB26926, sample SAMN06164793) | human gut metagenome | biome: ENVO:00009003; feature: ENVO:2100002; material: ENVO:00002003 | host: Homo sapiens | place: USA | collected 2012 ... | reverse complement strand
AAATGAAAAATATGAATAAATACGAAAATTGCTTATTGTGTCCCAGAAAATGTGGCATAAACAGAAGAACCGGACAAACAGGTGTATGTGGCGTTTCATCTGAAATAAAGGTGGCGCGAGCAGCACTTCATTATTGGGAGGAGCCGTGCATATCAGGAAAAAGAGGAAGTGGGGCAGTTTTTTTCTCAGGCTGCAGCCTGCACTGCGTGTTCTGCCAGAACAGTGAGATCTCTGACGGAAAAGAGGGAAAGGTAATCAGTAAAGCGAGGCTGAGTGATATCTTCATGGAACTGGCGGGCAAAGGCGCAAATAATATCAATCTGGTCACACCAGGGCAGTATATCCCTGATATAGTGTGGGCGGTAAACGATGCAAAAAGCCGTGGCATGAAGCTTCCTATTATATACAATACGAGCGGATATGAAAATGTGACAGAGCTAAAACTGCTTGAGGGTATAGTGGATGTGTATCTTCCGGATTTTAAATATATGGACAGTACGCTTTCGGCAATGTATTCAAGGGCAAAAGATTATCCGTCTGTCGCAAAGCAGGCGCTTTCAGAGATGGTCAGGCAGCAGCCGGATGTTGTGATTGACGATGCGACAGGACTCATACAAAAGGGAGTTATTGTGCGACAGCTTCTACTGCCGGGACATGTGAATGATGCAAAGGCTGTACTTAAGTACCTGTATGATACATATCATGATCACGTATATATAAGCATGATGAGCCAGTTTACGCCGATTGCACTAAAGGATTATCCTGAGATAAACCGCACAGTGACAAAGAGAGAGTATGAAAGACTTGTTAACTATGCCCTCGAAATAGGAATCACGAATGCATTTATACAGGAGGGTGACGTGGCAAAGGACAGCTTCATTCCGGCATTTGACTGTGAGGGGGTATGATATTTACCGTTTTTCTTAATAAAATAGTAAGAATTGGCAGGCAAAAATGACTGGATTTTGTGATGCCGGTGTAGTACTATGGTTATGTGATATTTTTTAACTGTGAAGGTACTGAACAGTTACGATATTTTGTTATTACTCACATTCCGGTGTGACAGACGATAATGTTTTTAATCACACAGGATACATTATTCAATAGAGGATACATTGATGAAAAATATAGGAGAACAGCAGATAATAATTGAATGTCCGAATACTATCTTTCATCTATACATTGACAGTGAGGATGAGCTTTCAAAGGTTAAGGTGTTTATGAACAATATGAAGAATGTTGATTCGATAAGTCTGCATGATATATACAACTGGTGCAATAGACAGCATGTGCAGTACACGACGACATTTAATTATGACAGTAAAATGACCTGGACAGAAATGATAAAATCCTACATATTTTACTTCAGACAGAAGCTTAGATATGTAAATAATAGTGATAGGATGATAGAAACATGAGATACCCTGAATTTCTAAAGGATAGAGGAACAATAGGCTTTGTGGCGCCTTCGATGGGCTGTACAACAGAGCCGTACAGGAGTGCCTTTGACAATGCCATTAAAAGGTTTCACAGCATGGGTTATAAGACGATAGAGGGACCTAACTGCAGATGCGACAGTGGCATAGGTATCAGCAATACACCTAAGAAGTGCGCAGAAGAGCTGAACGAGAGCTATGCTTCTGTTGACAGTGATGTGCTTATATCCTGTGGTGGTGGCGAGCTGATGTGCGAGGTAGTGCCTTATATTGATTTTGAGCGCGTGAAGCAGTCAAAGCCGAAATGGTACATGGGCTATTCCGACAACACTAATTTCACATTTTTGGAGGCTACTATTGCAGATACAGCAGGTATTTACGGGCCGTGTGCGGGCAGCTTTGGCATGGAGGAGTGGCATGAGTCACTTACCGATGCGTTTGATCTGCTTTGTGGCAGGAAGCTTTCATTTACCAATTACCCTATGTGGGAGAAGGAATCGATAAAGGATGAGAATGCTCCGTTTGTGGGCTACAACCTGACTGAAAAGTCGTGCATCAGCTCTATTCCTGCGGTGGCAAAGGAAAGCAGGCTTACCATGAGAGGCAGGCTGCTTGGTGGCTGCATGGATTGTCTTATCAATCTGCTTGGCACATCGTTTGACCATGTAAGGGAATTTAATGAGCGCTACAGTGATGATGGTATCATATGGTTCCTTGAGGCTTGTGACCTTAATGTGATGGGCATGAGAAGGGCTATGTGGCAGATGAAAAATGCAGGATGGTTTTCAAATGTAAAGGGCTTTCTTATCGGACGCCCGGCGCACTTCGGAGAGGAAATGTTTGGCATAGACCACAGACAGGCGCTTTCATCACTGCTTAGAGAGTTTAATGTGCCAATCATCATGGATCTGGATATAGGTCATATGTCGCCGATGATGCCTGTGGTATGCGGAAGCATGGCAGATGTCAGCTTCGACGGAAGCAGCTTTACAATTTCGTATGATATAGAGCAGTAGATTGGAGGAAAAATGATTAGATTAATAAAGAAAAAAGCAAAGAGTATTGTATGTAGCGTGCTTGCTGCTGTGACACTGTTTACAATGAATCCGGCTGTATTTGCAACAGAGAGAGCTACGCAGACTGATACAGTTTCAAGCGTTGATGTATCAGGCAGTGACGCAGCTGATAAGAGTAACACAGACAGTACTGCAGACAGCACAACGCCAGCCGGCAGTGAGGCAAACGACAAGGTGAACATCAGCAAAAATGATAAGCCATACTTAAGTCTTGGAGCAGACCTCACACCGGATCAGAGAGCGACAGTGCTTGGATTTATGGGAATCGAGCTCACTGATCTGGACAAATACGATGTGGTCTATGTAAATAATGATGAGGAGCACAAGTACCTCGATTCATACATCAGCAAGAGCGAGATTGGCACAAGGTCACTTTCCTCAGTACTCATTACAGAGGATAAAAAGGGTGCGGGTCTTAGTGTTTCCACACACAATATCAATTACTGTACGGTAGGAATGTACAAGAATGCGCTTGCCACAGCAGGCATAGCTGATGCTAAAATCATAGTCGCAGGACCTTTCCCTATTTCCGGAACGGCAGCACTTGTAGGCACACTAAAGGCATACGAGGAGATGACAGGCAAGAAGCTTGACGACAAGGTGACAGACGCAGCGATGGATGAGCTTGTCACAACAGGAGAGCTAAACAAGAGCATTGACGGCGATTCGCAGGATATCGAGGCAATGATTGCAGACCTAAAGAAGCAGCTTGCCGATGGAAGGCTCAAGGATGAGAGCCAGATAAAGGATGCGATAAAGGAGGCTGCAAAGGATTACGAACTGAAGCTTTCTGATGATGATATTGCAAAGCTGACATCGCTTCTTATGAAGCTTAAGGATGCCAATATCGACTGGGATTCAGTCATCAACCAGGCACAGGACTGGGCATCAAAGCTTGGCGATAAGATAAATGACCCGGGCTTCTGGGAAAAGATTGGTAACTTTTTCATGGATTTATGGGATAAGATAAAATCCCTGTTCAGCTAGAAAAGCTACAAGAGACAGTAAGAATAAGCAGAATATGAATCAGACAACTCCCTGAAACGTAAGCATGAGCTGCACGTTGAAGGGAGTTTTTTGATTAAAGGGTCAAAAGGTATCATCGATGCATGCTTGCATGCAATTCGATGTATACCTTAAAAAAAATAATAAATTTCTGCAGAATACATTGATACAAAGGTCATATTCTATTATAATTAAATAGATAATGGATTAATGTAAACAATGCACATAAGAAAGATGGGATTTGATGATAAAGATAAATAAATTTCTGGCAGCCTCTGTCGTAACATTGTCATTAGCTGCATGTGACCTGGCACCATACAGCAGCATAGCAGTCTATGCGGATCAGGCGGCTAAGGTTGTGTGTGATGAGAGATACTGGGTAGCGGCGAGAAGCGGACCTGGAACAGAGTATGAGCTGGAGCACAAGCTTTCAAACGGCAAGGATATTACTATTCTTGAGCAGACCACAGGTGCAGACGGCAAGGTGTGGTACAAGGCAAAGTACAATCTGGCAGCAAATAACGAGGAGTGTGTCAGCTATATCAGGTCTGATTTTGTATCAGCAGGTACCGGTACAGCTGCATCAGACAATGCGCAGACAGGGGATGCTTCGGCAGACACCGGCAATGCGGATGCCATACAGCAGAATAATGAGGAGCAGCTTGCCCTTGCAACCGCATCGGGAGCATATGCTACAGGTACGATTACAGGTGGCAATGTGTATGTCCGCAATGCAGCAGGCACATCCGGCACTACCAAGGTTGTCTCACTCAACTGGAACCATCAGGTTGACATAATTGGAGAGACCAGGGTAAACGGTGTGGTCTGGTACAATGTCAGGGGTACTTTAAACGGCAAGGCATTTACGGGCTGGACTATCAGTACATACATAAAGGTGACATACAATAATAGCGGAGACAATACCGATTTTGTCACGGCTATGAAGAATGCAGGCTTTCCTGACAGCTATATTCCAAACCTTACAGCTCTTCACAATAAGTATCCAGGCTGGACATTTGAGGCTGTAAATACAGGTTTGAATTGGGATACGGTGATTGAAAATGAAAGTGTAAACGGACTTAATCTGGTATCCAAATCAGCAGACAATGCCAAGAAATCCACAGCTGCCGGAGCATATAACTGGTCAACAAATACGTGGGTTGAGTACGAGCCGGGATGGGTGTCAGCAAGCAGTGCCTATATTGCTTATCTCATGGATCCAAGGAATTTTCTTGATGAGACCAATATTTTTCAGTTTCAGAGTCTGGCATACAGTCCGAATGAGGCACTTGAAGGTGTCAAGTCCATAGTAAAAGGCACATTTATGGAGGGAACAAAGACCTATTCCAACAATGGCGAGAAAATCAATTATGCAAGCACATTCATGGATGTGGCAAAGAGCAGTGGAGTAAGTGCATACCATATAGCATCGCGTATAAAGCAGGAGCAGGGAAAAAAGGGAACGAGCCCTCTTATTTCGGGTACATATTCCGGATACGAAGGATATTATAATTATTTTAATTTTAGTGCAACCGGAAACACGAAGGATAAGATTTATAAAAATGGTCTGTCTTTTGCCAAGAAGCAGGGCTGGAATACAAGAGTAAAGTCCATAAGCGGCGGAGCTGTAAAGGTGGGCAGCAATTATATAAATAAGGGTCAAAATACACTGTATTTTGAGAAGTTTAATGTAGTAAATACAAGCTCGTTGTATTTCCATCAGTACATGGGCAATGCCACAGCGGCTCTTACTGAGGGACAGAGTCTGGCTAAAGGATATTCAGACAAGAATCAGGCTTTTGTATTTAAAATACCTGTATACAACAATATGCCATCGTCAGCAGTGGGCTTCGATAAAGCTGGCGATACCAATAACTATCTGCAGTCGCTTGCGATAAGTGGTGTAATACTCACACCGGCCTTCAATGGAGCGACAACAAGCTATTCAGCAGTTGTTTCAAATGCTATAAGCTCAGTGACTGTTTCGGCAGATGCAGTTTCAGGAAACAGTGGTGTTTCAGGCACAGGAAGCTATTCGCTTGCTGTCGGAAATAATACAATTAAGGTAAAATGCAAGTCGCAAAGCGGTGATACAAGAACATACACTATCAATATAAACAGGCAGGCGGCATCTGTAAATAATGCAGGTGGCAATAATAATCAGAACAATAATAACCAAAATAATACAGATGTAAACATAACATCAGGTAAATACAGTATAGGTACTTATATTACAGGCATTGAGCCTGGAACCGGTGCAGCTGATTTTGTGAAGAATATAGCAGTATCAGCATCAGGTACTGTAAAGCTTCTGACAAGCTCAGGCTCAGAAAACAGCGGAAAGATTGCAACAGGCAATAAAGTGGCTGTTTATGATGCTTCAGGTAATCTGAAAAAGACATACGATATTGTTATATATGGAGATATCAATGGTGATGGTGCTGTAAATGCTCTTGATATGATTAAGCTCAACAGACATATTTTAGGAAAGGGAACACTCACAGGTGCTTATCTGGAGGCAGCTGATGCTAACAGAAAGCGTGATGGTGGAAATGCCCTTGATATGATAATCATGAACAGACACATACTGGGCAAATCAAAGATATCGCAGAATTAGAAATGTGAGGAAAGATATGAAGAAATTATTTGGATGTATATTATCACTTGTTGTGGCGGTGATGCTTGTTTTCACACCTGCCGAGCATGTATATGCGCAGGGACTTGGACTTAGTGTGAGCTCAAGCTCTGTAGCTGTTGGAAAAACAGTCAAGGTGACGGTTTCTATGCCGTCAGGATATTTTGGTACAGTAGTTATCAAAAGCTCTGACGAGAAAGTGCTGAGTAACGGAGGCGATGGTGTGGCCAATATTGGTGATGCTGTTGAGGGATATCCGACATCACAGTCATTTTCATTTACGGCGAAGGCTGCAGGAAGCTGCACTATAAAGGCATATTGTACAGTTGTAGGAGATGCAGAGGGCAACGATGCCGGAGGTACAATTACCGGTGCCAGCACGAAGGTGACGGTAACAAGTGCTTCATCAAACAATGATTCAAACAGCAACAAGGATAACAAGGACAATTCCGGCAGCAATACCGGCAATGACAACAATGCGAATAAAGATAATGAAAACAAAGAGGAAAAGAAATCCTCAAATGCATCTCTTGGTTCGCTTGTTATCTCAGCAGGTACGCTTTCCCCTGAGTTTTCTGCTGCGACAAAGGATTACACAGCTACAGTAGACTACAGCTGTTCAAGCCTTGCGGTTACAGCAAATCCGGCTGATTCCAAGGCGAGTGTGACATCCGTCACAGGTAATGATTCACTTGAGGTTGGAGAGAATACGGTCAGCGTTGTTGTGACAGCAGAGGACGGCAGCACAAGCACATACAATATAGTTGTTACCAGAAGAGCCGAGGATGATCCGGAGAATGCAGATAAGCAGGATAACTGGAAGAAGTTCGATATAAATGGCACAGAGTGGACTATGGTAAATGACATTCCGGAGGATGTTGTTCCTGAAGGTTTTGAGCACTCAAAGACAGTGATTGACGGACTTGAATACAATACCCTTCATGGCACCTTTGGTGATGTCACGCTTGTGTATTTACAGTCGGAAAGCGGCAATGGGCTTTTTGTATATGATGCAGCACAGAATGCAGCATATGAGTTTGTCCGTATCAATTCAGAGTCACATTTTATAGTGGTTTTACTGCCTAAGGTGGATGATGTGCCTGAGGGATATAATGAGATATCGCTCTCTATAGAGGGCAAGGGTGTGGCAACAGCCTACCAGACCAAAGTCGAAAAAACCGATGATCAGACAAAGGATTTTTACCTCGTATACGCTATGAATGACAATGGTGAGAGTGGCTGGTACACATATGATAGCGTAGATGGCACATATATGAGAACCAAGCTCAGTACGCCTACAGTGGCACAGGAGGAAAACGATACAACAAAGAGCGAGCTTGTCCCGGGAATTGCCAATAAATATCTTGTTTTAGCTGCAATACTGGTTCTTATTATCATTATTCTGTTACTGTTGCTTATGGTATCAGCTGTGAAAAACAGAAAATATAAGGCAATGGACTATCATGATGACGATGATGATGTAGATGATGCAGCAGAAGATGTATCAAATGAAGCTTTGAAAGAAACAACTGATGAAACTGCGGACGAGATAGCAGATGAGCTGGAAGAAGAGGTTACAGAAGAGCCGTTAGATGAAGTGGCAGAAGAAGCTGCAGAAGAGTCGGTGGATGAAGTGGCAGGAGAAGCTGCAGAAGAGTCGGCAGGTGAAGCCGCAGAAGAAACAGCAGATGAAGCTGTAGAAGAGCCGGCAGATGAAGTCGCAGAAGAAACAGCGGAAGATGTTGCAGATGAGCAAAAGATGGCTACGGATGAAAATATATCAAATGCATCCTATGTCGGAAGAACCGTAGAAATTACACCTGATTCTAAGAAAGCTGTTGAGAATGAAAACTCTGAGTTTGATTTAAAAGACGATTCAAGGCAGGAAAACGTTTCTGACACAGAAAACGATGCTGATGAGGATGCTTTAAAGAATCAGCTTCAAATGGCACTTGATGGCTTTGTCAATGATGGAAATAAGCCGTCTGAGACTATAGACAGCAGTGCAAAGGATGACAATGAAGATGACAGCGAAGATGATGATTTGCAGTTCATCGACTTAAATTAGTGAATATGACTGGAGGATATGACTTGAAACCATATACAAGTAAGGCTAAAAAAGCAATAGATTTGGCTGTACGTATATCAAAGAAAATGAATTACAGCTATGTTGGAACAGAGCACATACTGGCTGGCCTTATAAAAGAGGGCACCGGTGTGGCAGCTGAGGTTCTAACAGCCTGCAATGTGGAATATGATAAGCTTATTTCGATGATTGAAGACCTGATTTCACCGGGGGATAACATCGAAGTGATGGACAGGGATGGCTATTCACCAAGGACACAGAGAGTATTGGAGCGTGCATCGGAGGAAGCCGATAGATTTGAGTGCAATGAGATAGGTACAGAACACTTGCTGATGGCTATAGTACTGCAGGGAGACTGTGCAGCTGCAAGACTTTTAAACACCATGGGTGTTAACAGTCAGAAGATGTTTATAGATATTCTTGGTGCGATGGGTGAGGATCCGTCTGCATACAGGGATCTGATGAAAAGTTACGGTACATCATACAATTCTGCGACTCCTGTATTAGATCAGTATTCCAGAGATTTGACAGATATGGCAGAGGCAGGGCTTCTTGACCCTGTTATAGGCAGAAAAAAGGAGATGGAGCGCGTTATCCAGATACTTTGCCGCCGTGGCAAAAACAATCCATGTCTGATTGGAGAGCCGGGAGTGGGTAAGACCGCTATAGTAGAAGGACTTGCGCAGGATATAGTCAGTGGCAATGTTCCGGATATTCTTTTGGGAAAGAGACTGGTTTCTCTTGATATGTCCGGGCTTGTAGCCAAATCAAAGTATCGTGGTGAGTTTGAGGAGCGTATCAAGAAGGTGATAAGCGAGGTTTCAAATGCCAAAAATGTACTGCTTTTCATTGATGAGCTTCACACTATAATAGGTGCAGGAGGAGCAGAAGGCTCGTTAGATGCATCTAACATATTAAAGCCTGCGCTTGCCAGAGGCGAGGTACAGGTAATCGGCGCCACTACCATAGAAGAGTACCGCAAATACGTGGAAAAGGATGCTGCGCTTGAGCGCCGTTTCCAGCCGGTGATGGTTGAGGAGCCGGGTGTGGATGAGACAATAGAGATACTCACAGGATTAAAGGGACTCTATGAAAAGCATCATGGTGTCATCATAACAGATGAGGGTGTGAAAGCAGCAGTAAGCCTTTCTGCACGATATATAAATGACAGATTTTTACCTGATAAGGCGATAGACCTGATGGATGAAGCGGCAGCCAGGATAAGGCTTAAGAATCTGACATCATCTGACGAGTTGCTTGCTCTGAAAAAAGAGATAACAGATAAGCAGAACCAATTGGAAAATGCTTTGTCGAAAGGAGATCTCGCAGCTGCCGGCGCGCTTATGTCAGAAAAGGAAGTGCTTGAAAATAAACAGCAGAAGCTTATGAGAAAGAACCGTCGCACAGGAGCTAAAAATCAGCCTGTAGTCGGCGAAAATGAGATAGCGGATGTAGTATCGGGATGGACCAAAATACCTGTAAATAAGCTTACAGAGTCAGAGGCAGGACGACTTGCAAAGCTTGAACAGATACTTCACAAGCGTGTAATAGGACAGGAGGAGGCTGTTTCTGCTGTCGCAAAGGCAGTCAGACGAGGCCGTGTTGGTTTAAAGGATCCTAAGAAGCCGATTGGCTCATTCCTGTTTTTGGGACCGACAGGAGTAGGTAAGACGGAGGTGTCAAAGGCGCTTGCTGAGGCTGTCTTTGGCAAAGAAGATGCCATGATACGTGTTGACATGTCAGAGTACATGGAAAAGCATAGTGTTTCAAAGATGATTGGTTCACCACCGGGATATGTGGGCCATGAGGAGGGCGGACAGCTCTCAGAGAAGGTCAGACGCAATCCTTTTTCTGTTATACTGTTTGATGAGATAGAAAAAGCACATCCTGATGTGTTCAATATACTTTTACAGGTGCTTGATGATGGTAGAATCACTGATTCACAGGGGCGCACGGTTGATTTCAAGAATACAATAATCATCATGACATCAAATGCAGGAGCTTCTTCTATTATAGAGCCAAAGCGCCTTGGATTTGGTGCAGGTGATGACGAAAAGCAGGATCACGAGCGTATGAAGAACAGTGTCATGGAGGAGGTCCGTCGTATATTTAAACCTGAGTTTTTGAACCGAATCGACGAGACTATTGTATTTAGAGCTCTCAACAAGGATGACATGAAGCATATAGTGACACTTCTTGTAAAGGAGCTTAAGAAACGCTGCAAAGAGCAGCTTGATATAGAGCTCACAGTGCGCGACAGCGCAAAAGCCTTTATCGTGGACAAAGCGTATGACAGAAAATATGGCGCAAGACCGCTTAAACGCAAGCTTCAGGAGGAGATTGAAGACCGTATGTCAGAGGATATTATTACCGGCAAAATTAAGCGCGGCAATAAGGTAATAATTTCTACGAAAAACAAACAAATTTCATTGACTGTTGAGTAGAATTGGATTTATAATTAATATATCAATATAGCTACGGGAGGATAAAAATGGCTGTAATAAGTGAATTAATCCGTACTGAGGAAAACGGAAAGCTCAGCTTCGGAGATTATACATTGGCTGCAAAGGCAAAGCTTGACAATTTTGAGAAGGATGGAGATATCTACAAGGTAAAGACTTTTAAGGAGATTACAAAGCTCGAAAGAAACGGACTCTTTGTATACGAGTCTGTTCCGGGAACAGCGGTTATGGATTTCGAGGAGACTGCTGATACAGTGACATTTACTGTGGAGGGACCTGAGGATGCTCAGATTACTCTTGGCCTTGAAGAGGAGACAGAGTACGAAATTGATATAGCTGGAGCTGTTGCAGGTACTATGAAGACAAATCTCGGCGGCAAGCTCAGCTTAAGCGTAGAGCTTGAGGGTGTTGATTCAGTCGATATCAAAGTATCAAGAAAATAGAGCATATTTTTAGCCCGGTGAAAGCCGGGCTTTTTGTATTTTATAAAGGAGAACAATATGGCAAAAGGAAAGACCTCTGTATTTTTCTGCCAGGAATGTGGTTATGAATCGGCAAAATGGATGGGACAGTGCCCGGCCTGTAAGGAATGGAATACATTTGTAGAGGAAACCGTAGATAAAAAGTCGATAAGTTCGTCGGGAAAAGTAAAAAAAGAATCAAAGGCGGCACAGGTTCTGCCTCTTTCGGCAGTAAAAAGCGAGAAAGAGGAGCGTATAGTGACGGGTATAGCCGAGTTTGACAGAGTACTTGGTGGAGGAATTGTGAGGGGGTCACTTGTGCTTGTGGGAGGAGATCCGGGTATAGGAAAATCCACGCTTCTACTTCAGGTATGCAGGGAACTTTCACACAAAAAGGTGCCATTACTTTATGTGTCAGGTGAGGAATCCCTGCATCAGATAAAGATGCGTGCCGACAGACTTGGTGATTTTACGGATTCACTGGAGCTTTTATGTGAGACAAGTCTTGATATAGCAAAGGACGTGATTCAACGAAAAAAACCGGAGGTTGTTGTAATAGATTCCATCCAGACTATGTACAATGAGGAGATAGCGTCGGCACCGGGCAGTGTATCACAGGTCAGGGAGACAACCGGAGTGCTTATGCAGCTTGCAAAGACTCTGGGTATTTCTGTTTTTATAGTAGGACATGTGACAAAGGATGGTGCGGTTGCGGGGCCGAGGACGTTAGAGCATATGGTTGATACTGTGCTTTATTTTGAGGGTGACAGGTATGAGTCGTACAGGATACTTAGAGGCGTTAAGAACAGATTTGGTTCGACCAATGAGATAGGCGTATTTGAAATGAAGGCGGAGGGACTTGTTGAGGTGGAAAATCCGTCGGAGTATATGCTTAGCGGTAAGCCCGAGGGAGCATCAGGATCAATTGTCACATGTTCCATAGAGGGAAGCCGCCCGATACTTCTCGAGATACAGGCTCTTGTATGTCACAGTTTTTTTAATAATCCAAGGCGTACAGCAAATGGTACAGATTATAATAAAGTTAATCTACTCATGGCGGTCCTTGAAAAAAGAGCCAACCTGTCACTGTCAGACTGTGACGCTTATGTGAATATAGCAGGCGGTATAAGGATGAACGAACCGGCGATAGACCTTGGGATAGTGCTTGCAATCGCATCAAGCAAAAAGGATATTATAGTGCGTGAGGATACCATATGCTTTGGAGAGGTGGGCTTAAGCGGAGAGGTACGCGGAGTTACCATGTCCGAGCAGCGTGTGGCTGAGGCAAAGAAGCTTGGATTTAAAAAGTGTATTGTTCCCAAAGTGTGTCTTGCAGGAGTGTCGCATATTAATGGAATTGAGATTGTCGGTGTGGCAAATATCAAGGAAGCGATAGAGGCTGTCAGATAGTAATTGTGAGAATTGTATATAATAAACAGACAATTTAGAAAATTTGTGTTTTTTGAGGTAGTTTTACTACTTTAATTAATTGCAGAAAATCCGTTGACATATGTGTGCCGGGATGATATTATATCAAAGCTGACTCGCGGGACACATTGAGTTGTAGAGCTTGTGAGTTACAATTTACAGACATGACTTTATAAATATTGCTTTGAAAATAAGTTAAAAAAGTTATGAAAAAAGTTCTTGACAAATGTAAAACATTTTGATAGAATAAACAAGCTGTCGCAAGACAGAGAACTTAAAACAGAGTTCAAAAAAATAAAAAAAGTTCTTGACAAACGAACAGCGATTTGATAAAATAAACAAGCTGTCGCAAGAGAGCAAAACAAAGAACATTGATAACTGAACAGTGAGAAACCTTGAAAGATTTTGAGAATCAATCAGAACGCTTCAATGAAAATTGAAGACCTTTAAAACAGTAAATTCAGAATT
>ERZ1027037.429-NODE-429-length-13141-cov-4.070763_pt1 | contig 13141 bp, 14 predicted proteins | sample MGYA00519440_ERZ1027037 | MGnify/ENA primary metagenome ERZ1027037 (study PRJEB26926, sample SAMN06164793) | human gut metagenome | biome: ENVO:00009003; feature: ENVO:2100002; material: ENVO:00002003 | host: Homo sapiens | place: USA | collected 2012 ... | reverse complement strand
CATCTTGCTTCGGACAATGGAGCTGATATGTATAAATATAATACGTTATACACTTAAAGATTAAATTGGCATGATTTAACACCCGAATCATAATATAAAAAAATCATTCATATTTTTCGTCTGCTGCGCATACTATAAAATGCGAGGGTGTTGAGAATATATTTTTATGTATAATGCAGACGGTATGTTACCGAACGCCTCAGCAAAAGGGGAGGAGAGTGATTTTTTTGTCAGAATACAGACGATTTATTTCCTACATGTATGCGTATGACAACGGAATAAAGAATAAGAATGTAGGATTTGCCAAGACTGAGTGCAGAGGGGAGACTGTGAAGCTGTGGATTAACCTTAAGGGGGCGTATTCGCAGGAGGAGAATTACAAGGTATATTTTTTTGTGAGGCGTGATGGCAATATAGTTGGAATATGTATGGGTGATATGGTTATAAAAAGCGGAATGGGGCAGTTCTTTGCCGCAGAGCCGCTGACGGATATAGAGATACCGTTTGACGATATATGTGGGCTGTACATTGGCGGTAAGCCGGGTGAGAGGATGTTTGCCAGCCAGTGGGATGACATGCCGTTTGACACTAAGAGGGTCATGGGCATGGCGGAATATAAGACGGTGCTGTCTGCAAGGGAAGCGGAGCGCGCAGAGAAGGAGCATACATTAAATGAGCGTGAGGCAAGGGGGCAGAAGATAGTAGAAGCTGCTGTCAAAGCCGTAACCGGAAAGCAGGCTGGTGAGAATAATGCAGCCAATGCAGGTGTCGGAAAGGAACCGGAAAGCAGAGGTGCCGCTGCCACTGTTGAACCTCCAGTGTGGGAAAAGCCGATAAAAATGGTGTATATATCAGATGGAGAGAGGATAACACGGTCAGAAAATGCTCCTGAAATGGACAGCGCAATGACAAATGAAGAAACTGCAGGTAAAGAAACGGTAAAGAATGAACAGGAATTGCATGCATCGGAGGAGACGGAATATCCCGGAAAGCATTCAAAATTAGATATGCTTTTTGATGGAAAAGAGCCGGTACTTGCTTTCTCGGAGGATGATATTTATGACTGTGTTGACATAGACCTTGATGAACTTCCGAAGATAGATACTAAGGATAACAGCCTTATAAACAACAGCTTTGTAAACCATGGATACTTCAATTTTCATCATCTCCTGCTGGGGAAAAAGGACGGAAACACGCTGGTTATAGGGGTTCCGGGCATTTATAACAGAAGAGAAAAAATTACTGCGAATATGTTTGGATTCGAGAAGTTTAAGTTCAGTATGAGAAGCGATGTGTGCATGAATCATTTTGGTTATTGGTATAAGGAATATCAGTACAGCTGAAAAAGGAGGGTCACAATAAGCTCACGAATTTTTACATAAATTGGTATTCATAAAAGCAAATTATATGTAATATATATCGAAAAATCAGTAAAAGTGACGAAAATATATGTTGCAAAGATTGAATGTTGTTAGTATAATACTCATATCGGTAAAATAAGAAATAAGTTTGGAGGATACACATGAGTAAAAGAACAGTATTTACAGAGTTAAGCGTATGCGAAACTTTAATAATGAGACAGATTTGGGCTTATGAAGGTGATATCCCTGTACAGACTTTGATAGTTAAGCTTAATGAGGAGTATGGCAAGAATTATGCCAGAACCACAGTTGTAACATTCCTTTCCAAGCTTAAGGATAAGAAGTTTGTAGAGACATACCGTATTGGAAAGATGTCTTTTGCGAAGGCACTTCGCACAGAGGAGGATTACAGACGCAAGGTTATCCAGGACGATACAGACTTCTGGTTTGACGGCAAGCCATCAGCATATCTCGCTTCATATCTTGAGGACAGAAAGATATCCAAGGAAGAGGCAGATAAGATCAGAGAGCTTATTAAGAACGCATAATTACGCATTGTTTAGTTAGTAATAGCTTGTTAAGGTATATGACAATATAATGAATAATACCGATGGCATGGATATTGTCTTTTTTAATGACTGGTACAAGGTGTGGCGGGGGTGCTGTAATCAGGCAGCAGCCCCATAAAAGCATGATTTTAATTGGCATGGATAACACTGATTTAATTTACTTGAGGTTAAGGTACATATCGGAATATATTTTAGATATCCTGGATGGGCAGATTATGAGGCTCATCCTTTTTTTTGTGGGAGCACATGTCACGTCAGGGTTAGTGGTAGTGGCAAAACAGAAGTTGCGCAAAGGGAGCGTATTGTTTATAATATGCATGGGAGGCTCACTATGCTTTTTCAGTATGAGACAGAGAATCTGGTTTTAAAAATATTAGATGAGAAATACAGCAGGGATGTTCTGGAATTCTATATAGAGGGAGATTCCTATTTTGGCGAAATGGAGCCTGACCGGATAGATGGATTTTACACTAAAGATTATCATAAAAGATTACTTGAATATGAAGAGAAGAGTTATATTGCGGGAAGAAGTGCAAGATACTATATATATGAAAAAGGGGATCCTTGGCGCATAATAGGAACTGCGGCAATCAGAAACATTGTCAGGGGTAGCTTCATGTCAGCAACGATAGGATATAAGCTTCTGCCCGAATACACGGGAAAGGGATATGCCACCCAGGCAGTGAAAAGATTGACGGATGAGGCAATCACGGATGAGGAGCTTCACAGAATTGTGGCGTATGTGCAGCCTGATAATACAGCATCGATAAGGGTGCTTGAAAAGTGCGGTTTTGAGTATGAAGGAATTGCGCGTGATTATGCAATGTTAAAGGGAAGGTGGCATGACCATGCAATCTATGCAAGAATTGGAAAATAATAATCCGGATGATATAAGATATATGAAAGAGGCGATACGTCAGGCGAAAAAGGCAGCTAAGCTTAAAGAGGTGCCGATAGGCTGTGTTATTGTCTACGATGGAAAAATAATAGCCCGCGGCTATAACAGGAGGAATACTGATAAGAGTACGCTTGCGCACGCTGAGATTGCCGCTATAAAAAAGGCAAGCAGGGTGATTGGCGACTGGAGGCTTGAGGACTGTACCATGTATGTCACGTTAGAGCCGTGCCAGATGTGCTCAGGGGCAATCGTTCAGGCACGTATTCCGCGGGTTGTGATAGGAACAATGAATGCCAAGGCGGGCTGTGCGGGGTCGGTCATAAATATTCTCCAGATGGAGGGCTTCAACCATCGCGTCGATATAACAAAGGGGGTTCTAATGGAGGAGTGCCGCGATATGATGCAGGCATTTTTTAAGCAGCTCAGGCTTGAAAAGGCAAAAGAAAAGCAGATTGACAGTGAGGAGAAAGAGAAGGAAAAACAGATATGAAAAAGATTATTCTCAGAGTATTAGGTTTTATAGGGGTCACACTTCTTATGCTGGTTCTTTGTTTGTACTGTGTTATGTGGGTAGTTACAAAGGGACCATCGGAACAGGCAAGGAATCTTTTCGTGCTGTCCGTGCGTGAGACAAGCATGGCAGGTTTTTTAGCCAATATATACTGCTCTAAGGCAGAAATAGCGGCGATTGAGGAGGGAAACAAGGTAAAATACCTTAATGAGGCGGTGGACACATCGTTAATTAAGATTGACAGGGATGCAGCAGGGGACAGGAAGGATTTCACAATCAGCGATGAGGATAAGGAGAATGGAGTCGTATATGCGGATGGCATGGAGTTTCATCCGGTAAAGGGCGCTACCTATGCCGGAACCATGATAGTGATTAATGACCCATCGCGCGTGTTTGTCGGAACATCCTCGGATGAGTATGACGGTTCGGCGGGGCTTAGTGTCCCGGAGATATGTGAGAGATATGGCGCTACAGCAGCCTCAAACGCAGGCGGCTTCGAGGATATAGGAGGAGTCGGGAACGGCGGAACCCCGCTTGGAATAGTTATCTCGGAGGGAGAGTTAAAGTACGGTGATTTGAATACCTCCTACGAGATTATAGGATTTGATGAGAACGATATATTTATCATAGGAAATATGACAGGACAGCAGGCGTTAGACTCAGGTGTGAGGGATGCCGTGTCATGGGGACCGCTTCTGATTGTGAATGGTGTGCCGGCGAATGTTACCGGAACAGGCGGCGGTGTGAACCCCAGAACTGCCATAGGCCAGAGGGAGGACGGAGCAGTGCTTCTGCTCATAATAGACGGCAGGCAGACTCACAGTCTCGGGGCGACATTGAATGACCTTATAAACGTATTTCTGGATTTCGATGCGGTGAATGCGGCTAACCTTGACGGCGGCGGTTCGACTGTATTTTACTACGGCGGTGAGATATACAATAAGATTTCATCAATATACGGTGCGCGCGGAATACCGACAGCTATTGTAATCAGGTAAGGGAAGGGTGCAGGAATGGACAGAAGCAATAAGAATGATAAGCCGGTAAGAAATGAAGAAAAAGCACCTGTAAGAAGGCGCAGGAGCAGCGCGGTGTCCGGTAAAAGCAGCAGACATAATACGGGCATAGCGGGAAAAAGGAAAAAGGGACATGGGAAAAATTCATCGTTTAGATATTTCCTTGGGACATACGCCGCATTATGGGTGGTTTTGACGGTTGTATTGTGCGTAGTATTATGGAAAAATCTTTCAAATTACCAGAGGGATTATGATGCGGCGAAGGCTGCAGGAGCACCGGAGCTTGCAATGCAGGAAAATATGGAGATGTTCACCGCAGACAAAATAGGCGAAGTAATAGATACTCAGCAGCTTGATATTTCCAGCAGATTTGAGACTATAGAGCAGTACAAGGATTTCTATAAGGGATATCTGCAGAATAAGAATGTCAGATATATTAAGAATGATGAGCTGTACAACGACGCGCGCCCTGTATATAATGTCATGGCATTCGATAGTGAGGCAGCCGATACGGATGAAGGCGAGCTGCTCGCAATCGTTTCTTTAAAGGCGGCAGGCGAGAAGGATTCCTTCGGCTTTAATAAGTGGGAGATTAAGGACATTGCCATATCGGAAAATATCTATGATTATCATGAAGTGTATGTGAGGGTCATGGATGATATGGATGTATACATCAACGGCATCAAGCTGGATGAGAGAGAATATATTACAGGCGGCGTGATAGACAATGCTGTCAGCGATATGGCGTATGAGCTTACCGGTGTCAGCTTCAACTACAAGGTGTACTATGCCGGGGAGCTGGTGCAGGAGCCGCAGGTCAATGTGATTGACGCGCAGGGAAATGATGTCACAGCAGATTACGCTGACGCCGAAAATGGCTTGAAGGACTATGAGGCAACGGCTTCACCTGAGTTTATCGCAGGTGTGCAGGACATGGTGCAGAGCTTCTGTGAAACATATGTGTACCACATCTACCGCAAGGCATCGGTGGATTCGGTTGCGGTCATGATGGAGGATGGCTCGGAGGCAGAAAGGCTTCTATACAATGCCCAGTCGACTCTTGCATGGGCATGGGTTCCTGAGACTGTGGAGATATTAGATGAGAGCTATAACGAGTTTATGTACTATAATGACAGCTATTTTTCATGCAGAAGCACAATAAATATACGCAAGGCGGATTCAAAGACAACGGAGGATGAGGAGTTCATCTGCCAGTGGCTCTTTAAAAAGGTTAACGGGCAGTGGCTTGTGACGTACTTCGTGCTGGGATAGCTTTTAATTATTTATAAGGCTGCGGGTGCCAAAACATGCCTATTTAATCTATGAGTGTATAACGTATAATGTTTATACATATCAGCTCCGTTGTGCGAAGCAAGATGTTCTAAGAACTCTGATTAAGGTGTTTTATACGTCCGCCACCGAGGCAAAGCATACATCCTTGTATGCATTGACTCTAAAGCAGCATCCGTGCTGCTTTTGGCTAGGTGTTTAGCAGAGCTCTAAGAACATCTAAGCTTCTTACAAATGTCGTGATATGTATAAACATTATACGTTATACACGGCTAGGGTTGTGGAGCAGGTTTTGGCACCCTGGGATAATATGATGATATGTGAATGGAGGTTGACGATATGATAAAATTAACTAATTTATTTACTGCAAGGATAAAAAAGAAAAAGCTTCATGGAAAAGACAGAGGTTTTTCTTTAGTTGAGCTGCTGGTTGTGGTTGCGATTATGGTGGTGCTTGTCGGGGTGACGGCACCAATGCTTATTTCGCATATTCATAGGGCAAGGGTTGCAAAGGACTGGGCTAACCTGAGGTCTTATTATATGGAGGCACAGGCGGATTTTATTTCTACCGGTGAGATTAACCCGGTGATATATAAAGATATTGATGTTAATGAAAACTGGGGAAGGAGGGAGTTAGAATATCTCGACGGAACCAAGGTTAAGCTTCTGGCAGGATATTTTGCCGTGACATTAGATGATGCCGGAAATGGGTACCACATAGCGTATCAGTGCAATGAGTACAAAGCCAAGGGTGATAAGCATGAGGACTGTTCGTTGGTGCTGGGAGCGATTCACTGATATTTGGGACAGGGGTCTGACACCGGCGTCCCAAGTCCCTTTGGGACGCCGGTGTCAGACCCCTGTCCCAGAGAGAGGATGTGGGTTTGTATAAAATATTTGACATTTGCCTAAAATAAGGATATACTATAAGCCTGTGGATTTGTGTTTAACACTTCCGCGCAGCCGGGGAGATAGCGGTGCCCTGTACCTGCAATCCGCTACAGCAGGGGTGATGTCTTTCCTAGGGAAGCCCACAGAGGGGCTGCCCGGTATAAGTGGCGTTGATATCTTGGTCTTACGCAATAGGAATCTGTGAACCATGTCAGGTCGGGAACGAAGCAGCATTAAGCAGAAGCTCTTATGTGACGTGAGGGTGCCGGGGTTGAGTTGGCTGTATCGGTAACGCTCTTTGTGCCTTCACGAAGAAAGACGCGCGGATTATAAAATATAGATTGTTTGGGACAGATGGGGTGAGGCTCCGGCTGTCCTATTTTTATGGGCTTTCCAGCCCATTAGATAGTGAAATGATATGTATTTTCCCTTATTTTTGCCCTTATGCAGAATCCGCAAGGGAAATAAGGGAATTTTTTATCTAGTCGTTACCTGTTGCTTTATCAAGAAGTCTGGCAGAAAGTATGTGGAATACAAATGTGATGGGCACATGATAAACTCTTTATAGCGGCAAATATACAAAAGAGAATGCGTATTTGTCGCTATGCTGTTTATAATTCAAATAAATCTTCTGCATCTATCCACATTTGCAGATTCCCATTAATATATAATCTTGCATGCTCAAGTGGTTTATCAATAGCAAGTGCATTTAATGCACAGTCTGCTCCGGGTGCAATAACCATTTCCAAATAGGAATTACCTCAATATTGATTCCATTGCAATCAATAACCGCCTCTTCGCTATTAGTAATGAGAATACATTTGGCGTTGGGGATAAAATTATTTAGCTTCACAAAGGCTCTGGTTTCACGTTCTCTTGTATCTATGTTATCCAGAACCTGCATACTGACCTGAATAGCAAGATTGTCTAATGGTACATAAAAGTCAATTTCTACATTATTCTCAAAGAAATAGATATTTTCGGGACCATAACGTCGCATCAGTTCGATTGCAACAAGATTTTCCAGCTGAGCAGATTTGCAGTCTAGCAGCATAAGTCCTAGAAGTCCGGTATCCATAAAGTAATACTTAGGAGAAGTCTCTTTTTCTACAAGTTTGGCGGCATAGTTTTGCAGAGTAAAGAGCAGGTAGGAGTCTGTCATATAGCTGACATAGTTTATTACGGTTTGTTTACCGATAGACATTCCACTACTTTTTAATATATTAGTCAGTCGGTTATACGATAAAGGTTTTGTGACAGATTCTGCAATTTTCTTTAGGATTAGCCTTATTGCAAAATCATTGGTGATTTTATTTCTGGTTATAATATCACCGAGATATACAGTTTGATAGATGCTGTTTAAAAAAGCTCGTTTATTTCTTATTTCAACTAATTCTGGAAATGCTCCATAGGTTACATATTTGTTATATTGATTTTGGACATCTGCCCTGTCTTTGGTGCTAATAACATCCAGGTAATTCTTTGTCATATTATTTGCAATAAGATATTCAGAGAAAGAATATGGATAAATATTCATAATAACAAAACGCCCACCTAAAGTGGAAGCTATTTCGCTGCTTAGCATTTTACTATTACTGCCGGTAATATTGATTCGATACTTCATATCTGCAATTCTGCGAACGAACTTCTCCCACCCGTTAATATTTTGAATCTCGTCTAAAAATAGATATGGCTTGATATCAGTTTCGGATATTTCTAATCCAATTTCTAAAATGAGATTTAAATCTTCAGCAGTCATTTCCAAAAGACGCTCATCTTCAAAATTTACATAAATAATTTGGGACAAGGGAATTCCATCGGCTTCTAATTGTTTTATTTGTTGATACATCATATATGACTTTCCGGTTCTTCTGATACCAACAAAGCAATAGTTGACATTGGCTTCTAGAAAATATTGTCTTGTTATTAATGGATTGTTGAGATAAATATCTTTTTGATCAATCATGATTTGTTTTAAAGTATCTCGATTCATAATATATGTCACCTCTTTCTATATGAGATAATTATATGCCAATAATGTCTTGTGTACAAGACATTATTATGAATAAATTGTCTTGTTAAATGCGGATAGAGATATAGATAGTATATGCGTATTGATGGGTATTATAACAGGGTGCCGAATAACACAAGGAAAACAATAAGGGAAAGCTCACCTGTGACAAATCCAAGTGTTTTCAAGTGTTTGAGGAAAATTTAATAACAAAATACAGCAGTTAACCCTTCCAATCTAAATTATAGAATGGAAGGGTTAAAATCATATGTTTGAATTTTAGATAAATAGCTCATTTTCTTTTTCAACAGAGCAGGCTTTTTTGAGTGCAGCGGCAGCGACCGACGTCATAAGCTGGCTGACCTTTCTTGCATGAACCGGGCATATGGACACGCACCTCATACAAGAGATACATTTGCTTTTGTCGCAAAGCTTCAGTTGATCTGGGGAGATAGCTCCGGCTGGACATTTTCGTGCGCATAGACCGCAAGCGGTACAGGTATCATCTGCTTTGGGAATCATGCCGGCTCCCGCTTTCTTGTACGGTCTGTTGCCGGGAACCACAGGCGTGGATAATGCACCAGAAGCATCTTTTTCAAGAATCCGATCACCAAACTCAGCGAGTTCTTTATAATCATTCAAATCAGGTCTTCCGGATGCGTATTTGCGGATGATAGAGTGTTCTGCTACGGCTGAAATAGCTGCAATCACCCGGAATCCGCCTGTTTGTGCGTAATCCTGCATTTGGACGAGGGTATCTTCATAAGCACGGTTTCCGTATACTGCGGCGATCACACATAGCGCTCCATTCCTTTGATCATAGAAAATCGCTCCAAAGCAAGCTGGGGTGCTATACCACCAAAAGACGGCATTGCGATCAGGACAAGAGAATCTTTTTCAAAAGAAATTTTAGAGTAATCAGCAGCCGGAAGAGTCAGGTCAATCGTTACGACCTGTTTCAAGTTTTGCGTGACTGCCTCCGCAACCTTTTCCGTTCCACCGGTTGGGCTGAAAATAATCTGATAGTATTTCATTATAATCCTCCCATGGTGTAAAATTTAAAACTATAACTATAAGAGATTATATCCGTTTTTTGCTGTAGTGTCAATATTTACAGTAATTGAATGATATGTTAAAATGGGAATGAAAAACGGAGGATTGATTTTATGCATATCAGTAATAAGTGTTCCATTGCAGTTCATTGTCTGGTATTTATAAATGAATATAGCAAGGAAACCAAAGTGACAAGCGAACTACTATCCCTATCAACCGGATGTAATCCGGTTACTATCAGAAACATTATCAGTGCGCTGAAGAAAGACGGAATCATAGATGTAAAATCCGGAACGGGCGGCACAACGCTGGCGGTTCCGCTTCAGGATATTTCGCTCTATAGTATTTGCTCCTCTGTAGATCCTCAGGCAATTGATAAAATGATAGGCGTTCATTCCAAACCATCTCCTTTTTGTCCGGTTGGCAGAAATATTGGAAGTGTACTTGGTCAAGCATATGACATGTTAAAAGAGAACCTTATATCCAGCATGAAAACAATTACAATGGAAAAAATTGTGTCAGACTATCATTCGCTGCTTGACAGAGATGAATGATTGTATGAGCAATTCGACAGATTCCGGTTTGCCGAAATATCCAGATGGCTTTCCTTATTTTACAGGCATTCTGGTCTGTGCATTAGCGAAATGATATATATTTTCCCTTATTTTTGCTCTTATGAGATAATCGTAAGGCAAATAAGGGAATTTTTTTTGCATTGAAACCATGCTTCGCATGTACCTCATGCAGATGGGGGGGTGATTTTTTTCATTGCAGGAATATGACAAAATGGGTATGCTAAGATTGCTTGCAACAGTGTGTTGTAAGTGGTGTGGATGGCAGTCATTGAATTAATCTGGGTTCTGATAGAAGATTTGTATCCTAAAACTCATAAAACGCTGTAAATGTACGATGTAAACCCAAATGTAAAGCATGATATACGCAATAATTGGTGGCTGCAACCGTACTTTTTTTATACAATCAGGTTAGCAAATACGAAGAGGGAGAACTTCTTCTTACACTCTTGGCTGCATTTGCACAGGCAGAGAGCCGGAGCATACCTGAAAACATAAAATGGTCAATCAGAAAGAAATTCAAGTTAGGTATTCCAAATGGAATTAAAGCACCTTATGGATATGAGTGGAACGGTGACAACTTTAGCATTATTCCAGAGCAGGGCGAGGTTGTAAGGGGAATTTATAGCAGATACCTTGCCGGAGAACCTGCTTACAGGATAGCAAAGGGTCTGGCAGAGAAAGGTGTAAAGGGGCAGAGTGGAGTGCCGATGGAAGATTCCACCATCAAGAATATCCTTTCAAGCCTTTCTTACACAGGCACCATGTTACTTCAGAAGAATTTCTTCACAGAAGGGCATAAACGAAGAAAGAATAAGGGGGAACTTCCAATGTATGCTGTGGAAGAAATGTTCGAGCCTTTGGTATCAGAGACGGATTTTGAAAAGGCACAGCAGATTATGAAGGACAGAGCCGAGGCAATGCCAAACAGGAATCCGAATCTGACAGCATTCTCAGGGATTGTCAGATGTGCTAATTGTGGGTGTTCTATCAGCAGACGGACATCAAAATATGGTAAGAAGTGGATTTGTAACACAAAAGAACGAAAAGGCAAAGCAGTATGCGACTTCCGGGATGTTTATGAATCAGAACTGGAAGATGCAGCCACAAAAGCATTAAACCTTGATGGATTTAATGCAGATGAGGTTAAGAGCAGGATTGCATTTATCACAATCGATAATGCATATATCACATTTCGAATGAAAAATGGTACAAGCAGACAGGTGCTCAGAAAATACAAAAAAGGCTACAGCGGTTTTTCTACACGGCTGTTTTGTGGATGCTGTGGGGGAATGCTTGAAGCAGATACTTGGAATATGGGATCTGCCGGAAAAAAACAAAATATAAGGTATGGGTATGCAGAAACTGTCCTGCTCCAAGGGAGTTTGACAGTACATTCAGAAAAGCTACACAGGAACTTTTTCATGAAGAACAGTGTGAAGGTTTATTTGCTCAAAATATAGAAAAAGCCATCAATTATGATGATAGGATAGATTTTTACTACAAGGAAGGTAAGGTGATTACATGGCAAAAAGAGTAACTACTATCCCGGCTACGCTTAACAGGTTTGATTCCAAGCCACTGCAAAGTGTAAGGAAACGAAAGGTGGCGGGTTATGGAAGAGTATCTACGGATACGGAAGAACAGGCAACGAGTTATGCTGCACAGGTTGATTATTACACACGATACATTAAGTCGAACCCAGAATGGGAGTTTGTAGGTATGTACACTGATGAGGGTATCACAGCAACGAATACCAATCACCGTGATGGATTCAATCAGATGATATAGGATGCCCTTGCCGGAAAGATAGACCTTATTATCACAAAGTCAGTCAGCCGATTTGCAAGAAATACGGTTGACTCGCTTACAACGGTACGAGAACTCAAGGAAAAAGGCATAGAGATTTATTTTGAAAAAGAGTATATCTCAACAGCCCTGTATTTGATTTATATACCAAATACAGGGCTGTTTCTTTGATTTTGACACTATATCTTGTACTTTCTTCACACATCTTGACACTGTACTTTGTGGCTTGTCGCTTATTTGTCGCTTAAATCTGAAACAAGACACTGAAAGATAGTGAATGATAAGCGACAGTGGGGGCAAAGCAAGCGACAAATTTTGTTCATGGATTTTTCATAGTAGCCGGATTGAGATTTCACCCGACTTATGGTATTCTTATATTTGGGTTTTTGCACCCAAAATACACATAGAAAGTCAGGGTGCGAAACTATGGCGAAAAAAGAAGCAAATTTCGATTTATACATACATGATTTGTTGGTTGAAGCTGGCATTCAGGCAGACACACAGGGCAGTAATATTGTTCCTATCAATGAAGCACTGAAAACAGCGTCAAAGCACCAGACAGGCAAAGCAGGATTCCCAGAATACACGGCGGTTGTAGATGATTTCGTGCTTGTCATGGAAGATAAGGCAGACCGTGCAAACCTCTGCTTAAAAGAAGCGGACGGCACTATTTCTATGACCGTGCAGGCAACAACAGATTATGCCGTCAACGGTGCTTTGCACTATGCACAGCACATCTTGCAGAAAACTACTTACAAAAAGGTTTTTGCGTTTGGTAATGCAGGTGATAGTAAGCACCATACTTTACAGCCGCTATTTGTAGATAAGAACGGTTATAAGTGGTTGCCGGAAGTTCAGACATTTGAAAATTTCTCAGCCGCACATATTGTAGAATATTACAAGCGGCTTGTGCTTGAAGAAACGCCGCCGGAAGATATTGAACTTGCGGATATTCTGAAAAAGGCAAAGGAACTGCACGAATATCTGCGGAATTACGGCGGGCTTGGAGAAGATGAAAAGCCACTTGTAGTATCTGCAATTCTTCTTGCGCTGCGTGAAAAAGAATACGGTTTTAATCTGAATCAGTTGACGGGGGACACACTGGAAAGCAACACAGACCTGTCTCTTATACACATCTCCGAGCCCACGAGACTGCAGCT